>Ga0209222_1000205_pt1 | contig 13187 bp, 13 predicted proteins | sample BlaSpr_A8_Ref_O3_FD_187991 | JGI IMG/M metagenome (GOLD analysis project Ga0209222, IMG submission 187991) | Forest soil microbial communities from Thunder Bay, Ontario, Canada - Black Spruce, Ontario site 2_A8_Ref_O3 (SPAdes) (version 2) | ecosystem: Environmental > Terrestrial > Soil > Boreal...
TCAATGCCGATTCGCTGACACTGCCCGCCGCTGAATTCATGCGGATAGCTGTCCAGCATGTCCGCGTTCAGCCCCACCCGCGCGAGCATCTCTCCCGCCCGCCCGCGGCGCGCTCCCGAGTTCAAGCCGGGTTCGAAAATGCGCAACGGCTCGGCGATGGTCTCGCCCACCGTCATTCGCGGATTCAAGCTCGCGAGCGGGTCCTGAAAGACGATTTGCAGGTCGCGCCGCACACGGCGCAGCGCGGCACCGTCGCACGACAAAAGATCACGCCCGCGCCACAGCACCGATCCACGGCTCGCACGCACCAGCCTGAGGATGGCGCGTGCCAATGTCGACTTGCCGGATCCTGATTCGCCGACCAAGCCCAAGGTCTCGCCGGGGAAGAGATCGAAGGTCGCGCCGCTGACTGCCGCGTGCGCGCCGAACTCCACCCGCAGGTCCGCGACTCGCAGCAGAGGGTCGGCCGCCGAAACGCCGCTATTCATGGCGGCAACGGGAAGTGGCATGCCACTCGGTGCGGATCGCCCGCATTCTGCGGATCGCCCGCGCCGCGCGCAGCTCCCGCGACTTCCAGCAGCGGCCGCTCCACGCGGCAGCGCTCCGCCGCCCGGGGGCAGCGCGGCGCGAATGCGCATCCGGCGAGAGACTCGCCGGGCCGCGGCGGTTGCCCGGACAGCGTGGGCAACCGTTCCAAAAGCGGTCCGGAGAGACTCGGAACGCACTTCAGCAGCTCCGCGGTGTAGGGATGCCGCGCATTCTGCAACAGCTCGGCCGCGGCGGCGCTCTCGACGATCCGGCCTGCATACATGACGAGAATCCGGTCCGCGAGACCCGCCACCACGGCGAGATCATGGCTGATGAGCACCAGCGCCATGTGCGTTTCCTCGCGCATGGCGCGAAGCAGTCCGATGATTTGTGCCTGCACGGTCACGTCCAGCGCCGTCGTCGGCTCATCGGCTATCACGAGCATGGGCTCGCACATCAAGCTCATGCCGATCATGACGCGCTGACGCAATCCGCCCGATAGCTCGTGCGGGTACTGATTCAGCCGCCGCTGCGCTTCCGGTACGCGCACACGCTCCAGCATTCGGCGGGCTGCGAGCCGAGCCTCGCTCCAGGATGCGCCCGTGTGGCACACCAGCACCTCGGCCAGCTGCGTACCGATTTTCAAATGCGGCGTGAGCGAAGTCATCGGGTCCTGGAAGACCATCGTGAGCTTCGAGCCGCGGATGCGATTGAGCTCCTTGGGCGCCGCCCGCAGTATCTCCTCGCTCTCGAAGCGCACGCTGCCGTCCGCCTTGGCATTGGCCGCCAGCAAACCCATGGCGGCCATGAACACCTGCGTCTTGCCCGACCCCGACTCCCCGACGATGCCGATGCACTCGCGGGCAGTCACGGCCAACGACACCTGCCGCACCGCGGAGATGTTCCGATTCGGCCGCTCGAAGCTCACGCTCAAATCGTCGATGCTCAACAGGGCCTGCATCAGCCTTCCTTGACGTCCAGGGCGTCGCGCAATCCGTCGCCGAAGATGTTGAGGGCGAGCAGGAGCGCCGCAAGGAATCCGCCGGGCACCAGCAGCATCCACGGTGCCGCCTCCATTTCCCCGGCCCCTTCGGCGATCAAGGTCCCCAGGCTGGCGCTCGGCTCCTGGATGCCCAATCCCAGAAAGCTCAGGAAGCTTTCGAGCATGATGATCTGCGGTATGGTGAGCGTGGCATAGACGACGATGGGCCCGACGACGTTCGGGATCACATGCTTGACGATGATACGCGCGGTGCCCGCACCCGACGCGACCGCAGCCTCGATGAACTCCTTTTGCCGGATGCTCAATGTCTGACCACGCACGATACGTGCCATGGTGAGCCAACCCACCGCGCCGATGGACAGGAACAGTAGGTACTCGTTGCGGCCGAAGACGACGGTCAGGAATATCACGAAGAAGATCAGCGGCAGGCCGCTCAGAATCTCGATGAGGCGCATCATCAGATGATCGGTGCGTCCGCCGAGGTAGCCGGAGACGGCGCCGTAAGTTATTCCGACCGCCAGGCTGACCGCGCTCGCCACCAGGCCGACTGCCAGCGATACTCGCGTTCCCTCGAGCGTGCGTGCGAACAAATCGCGCCCGAGCCGGTCCGTACCGAACCAATGCGCATTCTGCAGCGCCGGTTTGGAGGCCACATGCAGCCAATCCAAGGTCTCCGCGCCGTTCGGATTGATCCACGGACCGAACAGTGCCAGCGCGATGATGCCGAAGACGACGAAGATCGCGCACATCGCAGCGGAATTGGATCGCAATCGCCGGGCTGCGTCATCGACGAGGCTGCTCATCGCGCCAGCCTCATGCGCGGATCCAGCCAGGCGTACAGAAGATCGACGAGAAGGCCCGTGACGATGAGCAAAGCGGAATAAATGATCACCATGCCCATGACGAGGGTGTAATCCCGGTTGAGCGCGCCTTGCACCATGTATCGCCCGATGCCGGGCAATCCGGCGATCGATTCGACGATCAGCGATCCGGTCATGATGGAGGCGACGGCGGGCCCCAGATAGCTCGCCACCGGCAACAGCGCGGGCCGAAGTGCGTGGCGCACGACTATCGTGTGCAGCGGCAGTCCCTTCGCAACCGCCGTGCGGATGAAGTGGCTGCGCAGCACCTCCAGCATCTCGGCGCGTGCAAGCCGGGCGATCACGCTGAGCGGTGGAAGTGTCAAAGCGGCGACCGGCAGCACCAGGTCCCGTACCGAGCCGGGCTCCCAACCGGCCACGGGAAGCCAGTGCAGATGGATTCCGAACAGCAGGCCGAGAAAGGGCAGCACCACGAAGGAGGGAACGGCAACTCCCGCCACGGCCAGCGCCATCGTGGCGTAATCGGCGGCACGGTTGTGATGAAGCGCGGCGAACGTGCCGATGGGTACGCCCAAGGCCATGGCCAGCGTCATGGCAATCGCGCCAAGTTCCAGAGTGACGGGAAGCCCCTGCCCGATCAGCTCCGTCACCGAAAAATCCTTGTACTTGAAGGAGGGTCCAAAATCCCCGTGCGCCAAGCCCTCCAGGTAACGTCCGTACTGGATCCAGATCGGCTGGTCGAGACCATAGGCACTCTGCAGATTGGCCATGATTTCCGGAGGCAGCGCCTGCTCCTGATCGAAGGGGCCACCGGGAGCTGCACGAATCAGAAAGAACGCGAGCGTGACGATGATGAACAGGGTGGGAACCGCGCCGGCCAAACGGGTGAGCAAATAGCGCAGCATTTTGCTTCAGTCTATCGATTGACCGCGAGGTGGACAAGCGAAGCGGCGACCCTTAAAATGGAGAGCTGGATTTGCACCGGTGCCCCGGAGGGCCCGTGCGCCGGTCGCCCCATTTATTCGAGGTTTCATGGAATCCACACGACCTATCCGCGCGCTGACGCGCGGCCTCGATGCACTGACCGTTCTGAATTTACGCGATGGCGCGTCGGTGACCGAAGTGGCCCAGGAAATCCGTCTGCCGCGCACCACGGTGTATAGGATACTGGAAACTCTGTGCGATGCCGGGTTCGTATTTCGCGACACGGCGGATGAGCGCTATCGTTTGACGATTCTGGTGCGCGGATTGAGCGACGGTTTCGACGACGAGGCCTGGGTCAGCCAGATTGCCAAGCCCTTCATCGACGATTTATGCCGAGATATCATCTGGCCGGTTTCCATTGCCACCCTGTCCGGCATGACGATGCTGGTGCGCGAGTCCACCGATCACAGCAGCCCCATGGCCTTGGAACGGTATCCCGTCGGATTTCGCACGCCCCTGCTGACGACGGCAGCCGGCCGCGTCTATCTGGCCAATACACGGCCGCCGCAGTCCGATGCCCTCATTGACAATCTGGCCAAGTCCGACAAGGAAGAGGACAAGCCTGCGCGGGCGCGTGCCGACCTGCAGCGCGCGCTCGCGGAAGTCAAAGCCACGGGATATGCGACCTCCAGCCGCACCCGCCGGCTGGTGGATGAAATCAGCTTGAGCGTGCCCGTCCTGCTGCACGACCGGGCGCTCGCCAGCCTGACCACGCGCTTTGCCGCCTCCGTCGTGCCGTTGAAGAGCGGCGTCGAGCGCTTTTTACCGAAGTTGCGCCGGTGCGCCGCCAACATCAGCAGTTCATTCTTGCAGCTGCAAGCCGAGGCCCGCACCAACGGCCCGCGCGAAACCGCCGCGTGAATCCTTTCCGTCATAATATCATCGGCCGGGGTCGCCTCGACCCCGTCAACGGTGGCGCGAAGCGCCTAAGGAGCAAATCTTAATGCAGAAAATCATGGTATGTATCAAGCGCGTCGTCGACTACAACGTGCGCATCCGGGTGAAACCCGACGGCAGCGGCGTAATGCTCGACGGCGTGAAGATGAGCGTGAATCCGTTCGACGAAATTGCTCTCGAGGAAGCTCTGCGCATCAAGGAGCGCGGCGCGAACATCGAAGTCGTCGCGGTCAGCATTGGCGTGGCCGACACTCAGCAGCAGCTGCGCACGGCCCTCGCGATGGGCGCCGATCGCGCGATCTTGGTGCAGACCGATGCGGCCGTGGAACCGCTCACCGCCGCCCAGACTTTTCTGGCGATCGCGAAGAAGGAAAATCCCGATTTGATCTTTCTGGGCAAGCAAGCCATCGACGACGACGCCAACCAGACAGGCCAAATGCTGGCGGCAATCTGGGAACGGCCGCAGGCGACCTACGCGTCGAAAGTTGAAATCTCGGGAGGCAAGGCGGCAGTGACCCGCGAGGTCGACTCGGGACTGGAAACCATCGAAGTCGACCTGCCCGCCGTGGTGACCGTGGATCTGCGCTTGAACGAGCCGCGCTATGTGAAGTTGCCCGACATCATGAAGGCGAAGAAGAAGCCCTTGGACGTGACGTCGCTCGACGCGCTGGGAGTTGGTGCCGGAGCGCTGCTCAAGACCGTGAAAACCGAGCCGCCGGCGCAGCGCCAAAAAGGCGTGATGGTCAAAGATGTGGCTGAATTGGCGGACGTACTCAAGAAGAAGGGTTTGATCTAATGCACAAGGTACTCATTGTCGGCGAACACGACGGAAAGACTCTGAATCCCGCAACGGCGAAGTGCGTCACATGCGCGGGCGGCATTCCGGACGTAGAAATCACCATCGTTCTGCTGGGCGCGGATACCGCGTCGGTCGCCGCCCAAGCCGCGGCCCTCGCCGGAGTGAAGTCGGTGTTGCGCGTGGATCGGCCCGAGAACGAACATCCGCTCGCGGCCATTTTCGCGCCGCAACTGGTGGCGGTCGCCGCCGACTACACTCATGTATTCGGTCCCTCCACGAGCTTCGGCAAGGATCTCATGCCGCGTGTTGCCGCACTGCTCGGCGTGCCGCAGGTCAGCGACTTGATGGCGGTGGAAGGACCCTATCGCTTCAAGCGGCCGACCTATGCAGGAAACGCGATCGTGACCGTGGAAGCCGATCCCGCCAGAAAGCTCATCGCAACCGTTCGGGTGGCATCCTTCGAAGCGGCGAAAACCGGCGGCAGCGCCTCGATCGAATCCAAGAGCACCAACGCCGCCCTACCCTCGCACACGCGCTATGTCGGAGCAAAAACCGGTTCGACCGATCGTCCCGATCTGCAGACCGCGAAGCGCGTGGTGTCCGGCGGGCGCGCGCTCGGCAGCGCGGAGAACTTCAAGCTGCTGTTCAGCCTCGCGGACAAGATAGGCGCAGCCGTCGGTGCATCGCGCGCAGCCGTCGATGCCGGCTACGCCGCAAACGAAATGCAGGTCGGCCAGACGGGCAAGATCATCTCCCCCGACATCTACATCGCCATCGGAATCTCCGGCGCCATTCAACATCTGACCGGCATCAAGGATGCGCGCACCATCGTGGCCATCAACAAGGACGCCGAAGCGCCGATCTTCGAAGTGGCTGACGTCGGGCTGGTCGGCGACCTGTTCCAGATCGTGCCCGAGCTGGAACGCTTGGTGAGCGGCTAGACCTCGTCAAGTAAGTCTTTCCGCGGCAGGAGCGGAGGGAGACTGGGGGGAGGGGTATCCCGTCCCCTTTCATAAATCTTGATGAAAGGGGACGGGATACCCCTCCCCCCAGTCTCTGTCCTCTACTACCGAGTAAGGACTTAGTTGGCGGGATACTGGCCGCGGTCAACCGCTGTGGCTGCTGCGTCGATCGCCTGCACCAGCAGATCGGCGTGCTGGCGGCCGAAGGGCATCGGTGGGCGTAGCTTGAGAATGCTGGAGTAAGGACCCTCGTAGCCGATGAGGATACGGGCCTCCGAAGCCAGCGCATTGACGATGCGCTTGTTGCGCAGCTTCGAGGGCGAGCCGTCGCGCTCCAAGACATCGAGACCGAGCAGCAGGCCGGTGCCGCGCACGCTGCCCAGGCACTCGTGCCGGGCGGCGACGGACTCGAGCTGCTCGCGCAAGTAGCCGCCCACGCTCGCGGCGTTCGCCGTCAATTTCTCGCTGTCGAGCACCTCGAGGACGGCGAGGCCCGCGGCGGCGGCCACGGCACTGCCGCCGAAGGTGGAGAAGAAACCGAACTTCGCCTGAAAAGCCTCGATCAGCGTGCGATTCGCGACGACCACCCCCATGGGGTAGCCGTTGGCCACCGGCTTGCCCAGGGTTACGATGTCGGGCTCGAGACCGCGCCGCTCGAATCCCCAGAAATGCGAACCCGGACGTCCCAATCCGTACTGCACCTCGTCGGCGACGATGAGGCTGCCGGCGGCGCGCATGCGGGCGGTCACGGCCGCCGCCCAAGCGGGCGGCGGATCGAATATTCCGCTGCTGGTGATCGCCGTATCGATGTAAAAGGCCGCCGGGGCGAAACCTCGTTCGCGCAGCGTCTCGATCGCACCATCGACATCCCGTGCGGCCGCGGCCAATTCCGCCGCGCTCATTGCATCGCCCGCTCCCAAACCCTCCGGCGGCGGCGCGATGGTCACGACCCAGGGATCGTGGGGCCTTCCCCTGCTGGGCGTGAGCGCCGCCACGGCATCGGTGACCCCGTGGTACGCGTTTTCCATGACCAGGCCGCCGCGATGCCCGGTGGCCATGCGGGCCATGCGCCATGCCACGTCATTGGCCTCGCTGCCGGAGTTCACGAAAATGCAGGCATCGAGATGCGCCGGAAACCGCGCCGTAAGCCGCTCCGCATAATCCAGGATTTTTTCGTGCAGGTAGCGGGTATGGGTGGCCAGAATCGCGCTTTGCCTCTGAATTGCCGCCACGACGGTCGGATGCGTATGGCCCACATGCGGCACATTGTTGTACACGTCGAGGTATGCCTGCCCTTGGGCGTCGTACAGCCACACACCCGCGCCGCGCACCAGGTGCAATGGCTTTTCATAGAAGAGTTCGGCGCCCGCTCCCATCAGCCGATGCCGCCGCGCCAGATCGACGGCCGGTGCGCTTGCCGTGTCGGTTGCGACTGCGGCCTCGCTCCGCGTGCCGGCCGGAGCGCTCAGAGTGCCCGCCGCCTCGTGCCAGGTCCGAATCAGCGCCTGACGATTCATGCTCTCTAGGTGATGCAGCGAGCGCTCGCTGTGCATCGCAGCGTCATCCAGCGCCCGGGCACCTGCGCTGTCGTGATGACGGCGCCAGGCATGCACCAGCAGCGTGACGGCATGCCGGGCGGTGATGATGTCGTAGAGCAGTTCCACCTCCTCGGCGCGAACCGTCTGCTCGCACGCGTAGCCGCGCAGCACGGCGGAAACCGAGGCGAGAGGAGTCACTGCTTGGGTCAATAATTCCGACATGGCGACCGCGGGCTCGAAAATGAGCGGCGCGTGAATCATGTCCCCAAAATCGAGAATGCCGCAGATGGATTGACCATGGGCATCCGCCAGCAAGTTGGCAGCGTGGCAGTCGCCATGGATGGCTTGACTGCGCAAGCCGCGCAAGCGGGGCAGACAGCTGCGGAAGGCACCTGCGATCCTCTCCACCGTACCCCGCAGCGCCGGAGCCTCGATGTACCCGCTGAATTCCGCCAGCTCGGGCAAGCGCCGCGCATCCCAGGCCAGGCGCCGCGTCAGCGAAGGATGAAAAAATCCCTGCAGAGCCCGGTCCAACCGGGCCAGAGTGGCTCCGGCATCATTCAGGAGACCGTCGCTCGGCTTTGAATCGGCCAGCAAGCGACCCGGTAGAAAACTGAGCAAGCAGGTCGCATAGTCGGATTCGTCTCGGCTGAAGCGGCCGATCACGTCCCCGTTCTGCGTAGGGAAAAGCCGGGGCACCGGCAGCGCGGGATCTTGCTCCGCCAAATGCCCGAGCACGCTCACCAAACAGGCCGTGCTTTCGACGTCCGCCGCGACTTCCTGAATCTTCAGCACGAACTCGCGCCCGTCCGCGGTGTGCAGCCGAAAATTGCTGTCCCGCTCTCCGGGCAGCGTACCGGCCGAGACTGCCAGCCCGTACAAATCGCGCGCGATACGCTCGCCCTCTGCGAAGCCGAACGACGGCTGGCACGTCCGCAGGGCTAGCAATCGAGCGCGCGGGCTAGAGTTGCTTGAGAACGAAATCGGCCGCCGACACCTTGAACTCGCCAGGTCCTTCGATGTTCACCTGGGTGGCGACCCCATTCTTCACGATGACGGCGAAGCGCTGGCCGCGCGTACCCATGCCGAATTTCGAGCCGTCCAGCTCGAGCCCCAAGGCCTTGACATACGTGCCATTGCCGTCGGCCAGCATCAGGATCTTGTCGCCGACGCCGCCGTGCTTGCCCCATGCATTCATCACGAACACATCGTTCACGGCGGTGCAGGCGATGGTGTCCACACCCTTGGCCTTGATTTGATCCGCCAGATCAACAAAGCCCGGTAAGTGCTTGGCATCACAGGTCGGAGTGAACGCGCCCGGCACCGAAAACAGCACGACGGTTTTGCCGCCGAAGAGCTGCTCCGTGGTGATCTTCTGAGGCCCGTCGCCAGTCATGCGGGTGAACGAACCTTCTGGCATTTTATCGCCGGCTTTGATCGTCATGGCAATTCTCCTGGAATCTGGTTATCGGCCCAAGGTTTCAGAATACAGGTCCCACAGACTCAGAACGCGCGGGCTGATGTTCGGAACCGATTTGAGGCCCGCGAACGCCTTCTTGGCATCCGGGATATCCTTCAGTGCAACCTGCGCTCGGCCGAGATACACATAGGCCTCGTCCTGATGCTTGATTTGACCCTTTTGCAGACCCCGATTGATGGCGGTCACTGCGTTCTGATAGTCGCCAAATCCGTAATAGACCTCGCCCAGCTTGACGTCGAGCTCACCCGCCGCGTTCTTCTTGGCCTCGGCGTCCAATTGGGCCTGGCCCTTCTTGTCCTCGTCGGCACGGGTCTTGAACGAAGCCAGCAGGCGGTTGGTGCGCTCCTTTTGCGTGTCCGAGATGAGGCCGGAAGCAATGGCCTTTTCGAGGACGGTCTGCGCCTCGGCGGGGAGCGCCGCATCGCCCAGTAACTGCGCCATTTCGACGAAATCGGTGCCCACGGTCATGGCATTGGTGTCGTACATGACCCGGTACAGCATCAATGTGTTGTGATCGTCGCGCTCATCCTGCCGTTCGATGCGCAGCAGGGTGTTCCAATAGGTCGATTTGTTGTTCAGCTTGATCAGATCGGTCAGCACAGGGATCATCGCCGCGTTATCGCTTGCGTCCGATGCGCACTGCAGTTTGAACAGGTAGAGGTTTTCCTTCGGTGCCTCGCCCGCCTTGCGGCTGGCGGCCACGGCCTTATCCACCCAAATGCCCGAGTTCTTGCAGTCCTTCAGCTGGAAGTAGCTCTGCGCGATGATGGCGATGTCGTTCGGCGAGGCGGTGCCGGCATCTGCCATTTCCTTGCCATAATCAATGGCCTTCTGGAATTGCTGGGTGCTGGCGGCGATGCCGAACAGCGTCTTGGTGTACTGCGCCTTCTCTTCGGCGGTCGCCGCCCCGGTGGCCAGCGCCTTTTCGAATTCCACCTGAGCGACCTTCAGGTTGTTCAGCTTGATATTGGCGAAGGCCTTGAAATAGTGAATTGTCTTCAAGTCAAAAGGCGTCAGCGGAGGCTTGTCGTTCGCCTTGGCCTCCGCGGCATCCAGATTCTTGAGCGCTTCCTGCCATTGATTGGCCTGCAGCGCCTTCTGTGCGGCGGTCATTTCCTTGGCGATGCCACGGCTGATCTGCTGTTCCTTCTCGGCCGAAAACGCCGTCTGCGGGCTGACGGCGGCGCAGACCAGCGCCAGCGCCAGCGTCATGGCCACGCCCAATAAGCCGACTCGGAACTTCGCCGGCCGGCACCCAATATCGTGTACTGAATGAGTCATTACCAAACCTCGCTACGTACTCTTGAATTTATTGTTGGCTGTTTCAGTGACCGTGTCACCGGCATCTCGTGGTCAAACAAACGGCGCGTCGGCCCCGGTCCGGGGACTGACGCGCCGTAACACCAAGGGGAATGCCTAATCAGAAATAGTCGTTGTTGACGAATCCTATCTTCTTCAAACCGCGGTGCTGCAAATCGGCCAAGGTCTGCGCCACGATTTCGTACTTGGCGAACTTATCGACCGAAATGTGCACTTCCGGTTGCGGGGACTTCACCGCCTCCTGGCTGATATACCCCTGCAGGGTCGCGCGATCCACCGGAGACTTGTTCCACAGCAGCGTGCCGTCGAAATCGATCGTCAGATCGATGACTTCGGGCGGCGGCGGCGGCGGCTGGTTCGGCGGCGGCGGCAGCGGGTTATCGATTTTCACGGCATGCGTCATGCTCGGAATCGTAATGATGAAAATGATCAGGAGTACCAACATGACGTCGATCAACGGCGTCATGTTGATGTCGGAGTACGACTGGCCTTCGCCACCTCCACCTACACTCATGGCCATGCGTTCTCTCCTAGGTTCCGGGGCCGAAATGATCGGGCGTGGTTATGAACGCCACTTTACGTATGCCGATCTGCTGCGTGGCAACCAGCACCTGTCCCACGAACTGGTAACGAACACTGGCATCGCCTCGGATATGGATCTCGGGCTGCGGCTCGATGCGCGCAACGACGCGCAGCCTTGCCTTCAGGTCATCCTGACCCGACAATTTCTGCGTGTTCCAAAAAATGTCCCCCTGCTTGTCCACGGCAATGGTGATGTTTTCCGGCTTGGTCTGCGTCGGCAAATTCGTTGCCTTCGGCAGCTCCACCGGCACCTGTTGGATGATGACCCGAATGGTGATGATGAAAATGATCAGGAGCACCAACATCACGTCCACGAGGGGCGTGACGTTGATGTCCGACATCGCTTCGGCTTCTTCCCCAGCGAAACTGATCGCCATGGGCGTTTACCTAGCGAGCAGCCGCAGGCGCCGGTTTGGCGACGGCTGCTGGCCCCTTGTCCATGCCCAAGCCCATCTTGGCGCCCGAGATCAAGTAGGCATGCAACTCATGCGTAAAGTGGCTGACCATTTCCTGCACGCCCTTATTGCGACGCAACAGAATGTTGTAACCCAGCACCGCGGGTACCGCGACGGCAAGGCCGATGGCGGTCATGATCAACGCTTCACCGACGGGTCCCGCAACCTTGTCGATGGACGCCTGGCCGGCTACGCCGATGGCGATCAGCGCGTGATAGATGCCGATGACGGTGCCGAGCAGTCCGACGAAGGGCGCGGTGGCGCCGACGGACGCGAGCACCGGCAGGCCCGATTGCATGCGGCTGATGACGGTGTCTGCGGTGCGCTGCAATGACTCGGTGATCCACTCGCTGGTGCCGATGGCGCTGGACAGGCGCGACTTGTTGGTCTCGTGATATTCGTAAGCCTGCTTGCCGGTCTCGGCCAGCGCACGGAACGGATTCGATGTGCCCTTCAGCTTATTGAGTGCGTCGGTCAGGCTGGAAGAGGACCAGAATTCCCTCTCGGCCTCGATGGCTTGCTTGCGCTGGCGGCGCTGGTCGAAGAACTTCGTGATCATGATGAACCACGTCAGCAACGACATAATCAACAAGATGGCAAGGATTGACCTGGCAATAATATCCCCGTTGGCAATCAGGGCCCCAAGACCATATGGGTTTTCAACAGCTGTCTCTTGCATTTGACCGATTCCCTCTACTTAGAACTTAATGGTTTAATAATTTGAAATACAGACTTTCTGAATAAGCGACCGCTACTTGCCCGTGAGCTTCCAAACAATTGGAATCGATACTGTTTTCTCGACTGGCTTGCCTTCTTCGGTTGCCGGCAGCATGCGTTGGCCATGCACCCCCTTCAAACACGCGTCGTCCAGGCGCGGAAAACCTGAACTCGTCTGGATGGACTCATTGGTGATGCGTCCATCCGCTGCAACGGTCATCAACACGATGCATCGGCCTTCCTCGTTGGCGCGTTTCGATGCGTCGGGATAATAGTCTTCGCCGATCTTCAGCGGATGCTTCGGATCCATCCTGATCGGCGTGCCCGGCTTGGGCGCCGGCGCTGCCGCCACCGGCGGCGGTGCCGGCCGGTTGACCTGCGTCGTCTGAGTGATCGCCGTCGTCTCTTGTTGCGGCGCCTGGATGTCCACGAATTCCGGCGGCGGCACAAAGGGCTTGATCTCTTCGAGCTTGGGCGGCGGAGGCGGCGGCTTGTCGATGTCCTTCGGCTTGTCGATCTGCGCGATCTCCACCGGCGGAATGATCTTTTGAACGAGCTTGCCGGCCAGTCCCGTATAGAACGCCCAGACAATGCCTACGTGAAGAATGAGTACGGCAAGCAAGGCTGCGCCCCGCCTGCCTGAAAATAACGATGGCTCTTCGTATTTATACATAAGTCTAAACGACCCTACCCCTGAATCGATTCATCTGGCGGCGCCGCGCGCGCCCATGCGCGTCCCACCACGTCTCGAAGAAACGCACTACATCCGTAGCGTGTCCCTTCTTTCCCCTCGGCGAGTAAAGAGCCTGACACATATCCCGCCTGAACTGCAAGCGCGACTTGGATCAAGGAAAAACCGTCACGAATCGACGGCGTCATGTTTTCTTCGCTCGCGCTGGAACTTTCTGCTCGAGATCGGTGACCGCACCGAAGGATGCACTGCTGACCTGCTTCGCGTACTTTGCCAGCGCGCCCCGAGTCGCATAGGGCTTCGGGGGCACCCAGGATTTGCGCCGGCGCTTGAGCTCTGCGGCGCTGACATTCAAGGTAATTTCACGACGCTCTGCATCAATGGTAATCCCGTCGCCGGTCTTGACCAAG
>Ga0209222_1000207_pt1 | contig 13074 bp, 11 predicted proteins | sample BlaSpr_A8_Ref_O3_FD_187991 | JGI IMG/M metagenome (GOLD analysis project Ga0209222, IMG submission 187991) | Forest soil microbial communities from Thunder Bay, Ontario, Canada - Black Spruce, Ontario site 2_A8_Ref_O3 (SPAdes) (version 2) | ecosystem: Environmental > Terrestrial > Soil > Boreal...
TCGCCGAGGGCAACGCCGCCGCCGAGCTCGACGACGATGGTTGGCTTGACGCTCCCGAACGCCACACGCCACCGCCGATTTTGTCGATGCCGAAGGCCTCGCATGTATCGATGCCCGAGCCACCACCGGCACGGATCCCGGCAGCGAGACCCGTACAGGCTGCCGAGCCGCCGCCAATGCCTTCGCCGATGCAGGATATTGCAGCGCAGAATATCGCATTTGGTAAGCGCGCGGATGCGGACCAACTGGCGGTGGCCATTATCCCGAAGTCTGTGCGCGGCTACAAGCTGCCGCCAAGCTCACTGCTATACCGCTCGGAGGAGCACGCGCAGGTTCGAGAGAACGAGCTACGCGAAGAGGCCCGCGTGCTGGTGGAGAAATGTGCCGAGTTTGGCGTCGACGGCAATGTTGAGCAGATCAACCCCGGCCCGGTAGTCACCACCTTCGAGTTCCGCCCGGATGCAGGCGTGAAGTACTCACGCGTAACCGGCCTGGCCGACGATCTATGTCTTGCAATGGCTGCGGAGTCGATCCTGATCGAACGCATGCCCGGCAAGTCCACCGTGGGCATCCAGGTGCCGAACCACCAGCGCGAGACGATCTGGCTGCGCGATGTAGTCGAGTGTGAAAACTTCGCGCAGAGCAAGAGCAAGCTCGCGATTGCCCTGGGCAAAGATATCAGCGGTCGCATCGTGATCGGCGACCTGGCGAGCATGCCACACGTGCTCATCGCCGGATCGACCGGCTCAGGCAAGTCCGTCGCGATCAACGCGATGATCATGAGCGTGCTGTTCAAGTCGACTCCAGAACAGGTACGCATGATTCTTGTAGATCCCAAGCGCGTGGAGCTTGGGATGTACGAAGGCATCCCGCACTTGTTTACGCCGATCATCACTGAGGCGAAGCTGGCAGCAAACGCTCTGCGCAACGCGGTGCGCGAGATGGAGCGCCGGCTCAAGCTGCTGGCCGCAAATCACGTGCGCAATATCGACCAGTTCAACAAGCTATTCGAGAACGGTAGCGAATATTTGTTTGAGGACGTAAACCAGGAACCGCTGCCATACATCATGATCATCATCGATGAGCTGGCGGACCTGATGATGCTCGACCGGGCCAACGTGGAAGAGGCGATTACACGGCTGGCACAGATGGCACGAGCGGTCGGAATACATCTGGTGCTAGCGACACAACGGCCTTCCGTGGATGTCATCACAGGATTGATCAAGGCGAATGTGCCAACGCGTATGAGCTTCCGCCTGGCAACCAAGGTCGACTCGCGCACCATCATTGACTCCAACGGTGCTGAAAGCCTGCTTGGACGTGGCGACATGCTCTTTCTGCCACCAGGCACCTCAAGACTGCAACGCGTCCACGCACCCTTCGTTACCGAGAAGGAAATTGCTGCGGTCACAGACTTCTGGAAGGCGCAGGGCGAGGCGGAATATGTGCATGGGTTCCTCGAAGGACCCAAGGACGAGAAGAGCGGCGATGGCGGGAGCGCAAATGACGGTGATGAAAACGATGCTCTGTTTGACGACGCAGTTCGACTGGTCTTTGAGTTTGGAAAAGCATCGACGTCTCTACTGCAGCGACGGTTGCGTATTGGCTATGGCCGCGCTGCTCACCTGATCGACTTGATGGAACGCGATGGCCTTGTGGGCCCAGCGGATGGCTCGAAACCACGCGAGATTCTCAAATCGCCAGGATACTTCGCAGAGGTGGACGCTTCCTTGCGTTAGTTGCCGCCGCAACTACATTGCAGGTCTGGGCCGCTGTAGCCAGCGAATCAGATCGGCGCGGACATGCTCGTAGCTGGGTTCGTCCTTTGGGTAGAGCTTGATGGTCCCATGGGATTTTCCAGTGTAGTAGTTCAGCGCGAAGTCTTTGATGGCGGGCATGGTGCCGGGATCGACGCCGATGAGCACGTCAGGGCTGCGAGCGAGAGCTCGTCGCGCTGCCTCCGCGGATTCAAGTGAGACATACTCGCGGACGCGTCCGTCCGGGCCGAAGTATTCGAAATTGTAACGAGTAAGGGAGCGGCCAACTGGCTCGTAGTATTCGCGGACGATCCAGTGTTCACCATGCACCTCTAACGAGTCGATAACGTCGCTCTCGCGGGTGCTGATGCCGGGTGCACCTCTCTCACGAGCCCCCCGGAGAAAGGCGCGCTCGCGATCGAACTCTCCCCAGCGTCCGAGGGCTGCTTCGACGACGACCAGGTTCTTATGCGCCAGCCAAAACTCGGGCTGCGCTGCTACGACGGCACGATATTGGAGCTCAGCCGCTTCATACTCATGGAGGCCGAGTTCAGCGTCGCCGACGCCCTCTTCACCATCAATGTTGCCTGGATGGTCTTTGACATAGGCGGAGAACATCTCTTCGGCATGCTGATAATCCTTGGCTTCGAGGGCCTTGCGGCCAGCAAGAATTTCCGGTGGCACCGATCTCTGAGCAAGCAATACGTGCGTGCCTGCGAGTAGCGTCGCGAATGCCAAGATGGTCCGGCGTCTTCGCTGGTTGCGATCTGTAGACCGTATCAAAGTGTTTACCTGTGCCTTTCCCCTAACCGAGCGTGTCTGCTGGCAATGGCTCCAACGGTAGCGAGCACTGCCAGAAGGGCTACCCAGAAGAGATGCGGGTTGCGTTCGTCGTATGTGGTGTTAGCGCTGGGGTGAACATAGTAGGGATTAACCTGCTCCTGTCCCAGAGTTGCAATAGCATGCTTGACGGGCAATTTCGCCAGACTCCCCAGGTCATAGACGGATGCGTGCAGGGCGTCGTCACCATAGCGCAACGTATATGTGAAGCCCGGCGTCGCTTGGAAACAGGCGGTCCGCTGCCTCATTTCAAGTTGGACTGCCTTGACGGGGAGAGGTTGAGCGCTGCCGTTATTTACATCCACAGAGACAGTCGCAGGCGCTCGCAGGTTGGACGCCAGTACCGAAGTCAGGGCCAGCTTAGCAGCGTGAATTGGCGAATCTCCGCTGGCGTCTGCTGGCCGCGTTACGCGCCAGATCTCGCCGTCGATGACTTCCTCAGGTTGCGGCGGCGCTTGCTCATCGCTGTTCGCTGTAATGGAAACATGGCGCAGGAAGTCGGTTTTGTAAGAGGGGCTAAGGATAAAGTCGACGCGCTCGATAGGGACGTGGGCTGGAGCATTGACCTGCACTACGGATGAGTCGGCATGCTGGAGGATTCCACTGCTCGCAGCGACGACGGTATAAAGGGTCTGGGCCTCGCGGCTTGCGGGGACAGTGACTCCCTGGATGATGGCAGTCGAGAGATGTGGATAAGGCTGGCCGTCGATGCGATGCAGACGTAACACGATGTGCAACAGCCGGAAGGTAGACTCCTGTAGAGCGATTACGGTGGAGCGCGGTAGATGTTGCTGGGTGAGGTCAAAGAGAGAATAAGTACCGAGAGGGTTAGCGAAGCTGCTGTTGCCATCAGAGCCCGATACTTTAGCCGTTGCAACGAAGTTCTGCGCGGCCAGATGCAGATCGACAAGGGTATAGGGACGATGCGGCATGATGAGATCGAAGGAAAGATCATCATGCCGGAGAGCAAGGTTGCGCACCGTGGCTGTGTTGGCATCGGTAGGCTCAGCTTCGCTGTAGCTGACGACAAACGGAACCTCCTCGGGTTTCTTGCCATTCAGATCGCGGAAGATGCGGAGGTCATCGAGGGAGGCGCTAGCCGCGTGGGCATAAATACTTGCGTCGAGGACAGCGCAGGCGATGTTGGAGGCTCCGGCGGGGAGTGTGAGCGAGCGGACGTAGTGCATGTGCTGCGGCTGTGCCGCTGGAGCATCCGCTGAGATACTGAAGCCACCAGCCTGCCAGAACAGCGCTGCGATGCATGCGAGGGCGAATCTCAAGCGCAGGCCTCGCCGCACAGGGCAGGTTTGGCTGTGGTCCGATTGCTCATGGCCTAACTTTACCTCGTTGGCGAGAAGGCTGGGAGCCGATTTGTCTGCACACTGTACGATAGCAGGCGCATCCGTACAATCGAAGGATGACGCATGGAATGAGAGATGTTGCGCAGCATGATGTTCTTGTGATCGGGGCTGGTCCGACAGGGCTGGCTTGCGCCATTGCAGCAAAGCGAGCCGGGTTGCGCGTGGTCCTTGTCGACAAGGGCTGCCTGACGAATTCTCTATTTCACTATCCGGCGCATATGACCTTCTTTACTACGCCGGAATTGCTGGAGATTGGTGACATGCCATTCTCGTCGCCAAATCAGAAGCCTACGCGATCCGAGGCTTTGGAGTATTACCGCAAAGTTGCGGAGCACTATGAGCTCGACATTCGGCAGTATGAAAACGTGGAGAGCATGAGCGGTTCCGACGGAGCATTCCGCATCCATACGACGGACAAGTTCGGGCGAAAACTGAGTCATCAAGCACGCAAGCTGATCGTCTCGACAGGGTATTACGACCTGCCCAATTATCTTGATATTCAGGGCGAGAATCTACCCAAGGTGAAGCACTACTATCACGAGCCGCACCCGTACTTTGGACAGGATGTGCTTGTGATCGGAGGCAAGAATTCAGCGGCGATTGCCGCGCTGGACCTGTGGCGCCACGGGGCTCGCGTAACGCTGGTGCATCGCGGGGCGGAGTTGCACCGGCATATTAAGTACTGGATCAAGCCGGACATCGAAAACCGGATCAAGAACGGCGAGATCGTAGCGCACTTCAATACGACGGTCAGTGACATAACCGAAGACTCAGTTATGCTGCTGACGCCTGGTGGGCCGAAAGAGATTCCGAACCAGTTTGTGTTTGCGCTTACTGGATATCATCCTGACTTTGCGTTTATCGAGTCGTTGGGCGTGCGACTGGACGAGGCGAACGCACGCTGCCCGGTATGCGATCCAGAGACGCTGGAGTCGAATGTGCCGGGGATCTATGTGGCGGGCGTCGTGGTTGCCGGAGAGCGAACCAATGAGATATTCATTGAGAACGGTCGCTTCCATGGTGATCTCATTGCAAAGGACCTTGCAGTGAAGATGGCGGGATGAATCTGCGCTAGCTGAGCACGCGATTGGCAAAGCCGCGCAGTCCCAACCATGTGAGCAGGGCCAAGAAGAGGACCAGCATGGCCAGGATCATCCCTTCCGGCATATACCCTGTCGATGGTGTGAGCGCCGCTCGCAGGCCTTCGCTGATGTACACGATGGGGTTGAACAGCACTGCGATTTGAAGCCACTTGATGTTGTGGAGCGCGGCCCAGGGGTAGTACACGCAGCCCAGGAAGGTGATGGGTACGATGACTACGCCGAAGATAAGACCGATTTGCTTGGGCTGTACGAAGGTCCCGATCGTCAGGCCCAGAGCACCTGCTAACAGGCTGGCCAGCACAAGCACTACGGCCAGGAACCACCAGCTCGACACATGGGCAAGCACTGGAGTGCTGGGGATGTAGTAGGCCAACGGAAACACTACGGCTGCTGCGATGAAGCTTTGCAGCGCAGAAAATACGATCTTTTCGATGGCGACAGCCGCGATGGGTAGTGGACACATTACCCGGTCGTCGATTTCGCGCGTGATGCCGAACTCTTGTGCCAGTGGCAGCGCGACGGCGGCGATGCCGGAGAACATGATGGCCACGGCCATGAGGCCGGGCAGCAGAACTGTACCGAATCCGCCTGAGGCTGCCATTCCAGCCATGGGGCTCATCTTCGCGCCGTTGGTCATATGCGGCATGACGTAGGTGAAGACGAAGAGGAACAGCAGCGGGTTCATCGCAACCCGGACCAGAAAGGGCATAAGCTCGCGCGTCAGCACGCGCAGATCACGCTGCATGAGGCCGAGGAAGGCGCGCGAGTAGATCGCCCACCTGGCGTTATTTCCGTTGCTTGCAAGCTCACTCATGGTGCTTCCTGATCTTGGATTACTCACGGGATTATTCACGTAGATCTCTTCCGGTAAGACGAATGAAGACGGTCTCAAGGCTTGGCTCGGTTGTGGTTACGTCGCGCAGGCCGAACTCATTCGCCGTGGTTACGACTTTAGCCAGAAGGCCATCCTGGGCGCGAGCCAGGACGCGCAGACCACCTTCGATTACTTCTACGGCCGTGACGCCGTCGATGGTTTGCAGGCTCCGTTCCAGGATGCCACTGTCGCGGACGCCATGCATGCGGAGGTCGTAGATCTTGTCGCCGCCGGTGCTTGCTTTCAAGGCTGATGGCGTATCTTCGATCAGAATTTTGCCGTGGTCGATGATGGCCAGACGGTCGCAGAGTTCGTCGGCCTCTTCCATGTAGTGGGTGGTGAGGACGATGGTGATGCCTTCGCTGCGGAGGCCCTGTACGGCCTCCCACATGGCGATGCGGCTCTGGGGGTCGAGGCCGGCGCTGGGTTCGTCGAGGAAGAGCACGCGCGGGTGATGGGCGATGGCGCGGGCGATCTGGAGGCGTTGCGCTAGGCCTCCGCTGAGGGCCTGCGGATAGGCTGAGGCGCGGTCGCTGAGGCGGAACTGGTCGAGAAGCTGGGCGGTGCGCGCGGCGGCTTCGGCTTTGGTCATGCCGAAGTACCGGCAGTGGAAGTGGATGTTTTCGGCCACGGTGCAGGAGCGGTCGAGGGTGTTGTACTGAGGCACGACGCCGATGCAGCGGCGCGCCAGCGCGGGTTGGGCGATAACGTCGATGCCGGCGATCTTTACCGAGCCAGCAGAGGGTATGGCGCGCGTGGTGGCAATGGAGATCGTGGTGGTTTTGCCGGCGCCGTTGGGGCCGAGCAGACCGTAGATCAATCCGGCGGAGACGTGGAGGTCGATTCCGTCGACGGCGGTTACCGGATGTTTGCCGGTGTAGATCTTGCGCAGCCCTGAAATTTCGACGATGGTTTCACTCACTCGTATGCTCTCTCGACAGGTCGATTCGATTATAGGGTTAGGGCGGTCCCCCCAGCCCTCCCCCCGGGTACTTTTCGGACTAAAGTATTCAGGGCGTTGCGGTTATGGGTGGACCTACAGATTCTCGGAAGAATGACAGAAAGAAAGGCAACGGCAACGGTGAGGGGAATAGGTTGCCTGCAATCAACATTTATGTGAGGACACCTTTTGTTTCGAGGGGGCATCCGACTTGGGGGACGGGATGTCAACGCATCCGCGTAGTGCGTTATGCGTAATGGTTTGTGGCCAGAGCTATAAGGAGAATAAAACGATGTTTGGAACCTGGAAGAAGATCACCGTCGCAGCGTCTGTTGTGGCTTTAATGAGTGCATCGGGAATGAGCGCATTGGGCAACATCGCAGCAGCACAGGAGGCCAATCCAACAACCGTCGCGCCGGGAGCGACTTCCGGGCAGGTGACCGCCGAGGGGCCTAACGGGGTGTATATCTACCATGTCAAGGTCGTGCAGCGGCAGTTGGACGCTGTCAATTATCTCAACCGCAGCGGGTCGACGCATGTGGGATTCGTGGGTACGAACCTGATGCCGGGCGCTCGAGGCGAGGCGAAGGTAGACTCTCTGACTGGCAAGTCTGCGATATCGGCCCACCTTGAGGGTCTTACGCCTGCCAACGGTTTTGGCCCGGAATACTTGACCTACGTTTTGTGGGCCATCTCGGCGGACGGACGCCCGCAAAATTTAGGCGAACTTGAACTCGCGGGAAACAAGGCGAGTTTAAATGTGACGAGCGGCTTTCAGGCCTTCGGCATGATCGTTACGGCAGAGCCGTATTATGCGGTGTCAGAGCCTAGTGATGTGATCGTGCTACAGAACATCTTCACGGACAAGACGGATGGGGTGTTGCAGCAGGTAAATGTTCACTATCAGCTTTTGCCGCGTGGGCTCTATGCCGATACTGAGGGTGCGCGATCTGTATCGCATCCCATTACCGACCGTGAGCATACTCCGCTGGCGCTGTTTGAGGCCTATAACGCGCAGCGCATTGCCCAGTTGGTGGGCGCGGACAAGTATTCGCCGGACATTATGAAAGAGGTTGCGACGGATATTGAAAACGCGCAGGACATTCAGTCGGGCAAACGGCGGGACGTGAAGATGGAGTTTACGTATGCGCGGTCGGCGACGGAGCGGGCGGAAGATGCCCGGATTGTGACGCTGCGTAAACAGGCGGCGGAGCGTCAGCAAGAGGCGCAGGATGCCAAGGTGAATGCGCAGCAACAGGCTTTGCAGTCGCAACAGCAGGCGGCTAATTCTCAGGCGGCAGCCGATGCGGCTGCGGCGGCGCAGGCGCAGGCGGAGGCTGCCAAGGCGAGGGCGGATGCCGAAGCGGCAAATGCTCGCGCAGAGGCTGCGGCCTCGCAACAGCAGGCCCAGAGCAGCAAACAGGAGGCTGATGCTACTCGCGAGAAGCTGCGTGCGCAGTTGAATTCTGTGCTGGCTACGACGGAGAGCGCGCGTGGGCTGATTGTGAATCTTGGCGATGTTCTCTTCGACACGGCGAGATACACATTGAAACCAAATGCCCAAATTGCGCTGGCGAAGGTCTCGACGATTCTCACCATCTACCCAGATTTGAAGGTGCAGGTTGAGGGCTATACGGATTCCGTTGGAGGGGACGAGTATAACCAGAAGCTCAGCGAGAACCGCGCCAATGCTGTGCATGACTTCCTGGTGCAGAATGGCGTTCCGGCTACCAACGTTACCGCGGTGGGGTATGGGAAAGCGGACCCGGTCGCTCCTAACGACACGGCAGATGGGCGTAAGCAGAACCGGCGCGTCAATCTGGTGGTGTCGGGACAGGCGATTGGAGTGCAAACGACGCAGCCTACGATTACTCAACCTCCGGCTACGAATCCTCAGTAGTTTGAGTAAGGTTTGTTAGAACGTCCATCAGCTTACGAAGGCCGCGAGGATATCGCGGTCTTTGTACGTTTGCGGGATGCAACAATAATGCTGGAGAGGAAAGCGAGGGGAATGTGAGCGGTTCGGTGAAGGGGAAGATTGTGTTGGTTACGGGTGCGAGCGCGGGGATTGGCGCGGCTACGGCGATGGAGTTCGCTCGGCTTGGGGCAAAGCTGCTGCTGTGCGCGCGGCGGCTGGAGCGGCTGCAGGCCATGGAGGCTGCGCTGCGCGCTGCTGGCGCTGCGGACGTTTACCACTTCGAGCTGGATGTGCGCGACCGGGAGGCGGTGCGGGCGGCGTGGGAGGCGGTGCCGGAGGTTTGGCGGCCGGTCGATGTGCTGGTGAATAATGCGGGGCTTAGCCGCGGGCTCACGAAGCTGTATGAGGACGATATCGAGAACTGGGAGGAGATGATCGACACGAATGTGAAGGGGCTGCTGTATGTGACGCGCGCGGTGGTGCCGGGAATGGTGGAACGCAATCGGGGGCATGTGATCAATTTGGGTTCGATTGCCGGGCACATGGCCTATGCGAATGGCGGCGTGTACTGCGCGACCAAGGCGGCGGAGCGGTTGATCTCCGATGGGCTGCGGATTGATTTGAATGGAAGCGCGGTGCGGGTGACGTCGATCGATCCGGGGATGGTGGAGACGGACTTCAGCCGGATTCGGTTTCGCGGGGATGAGGAGCGGGCGGCGAAGACGTATCAGAACGTCGATCCACTACAGGCTGAAGATGTCGCGGATGCGATCGTGTGGGCTGCGACGCGGCCGGCGCATGTGAGCATTCAGACGGTGGTGTTGACGCCTACGGCGCAGGCTAATCCGTTTGTGATTACGCGCAGGAGCTAGAGCGGGTTTCCTGTGGGTGTAGAGGTCGTCCGGGCAGAACTACAGGTCTCTCCACTACGCAGGACGATGGAGCCGTCCTGCTCCGGTCGAGATGACAACTCTATACCGGCAGGGAAACCGCTCTAAGCGGCGCTAGAGCTTGATGGACCAGCCGAGCTGCTCGAGTTCGCGCTCGATGGTGGCGAGGGCGAGGACGAGCGCGCTGCGGCGGTGAGGGTTCGACGTGCGCTCGGAGAGAACGCGCTCGCGTTGCAGTTCGAGGGCCTGGATGCGGCGCTTCTGCTCGGCTTCGGCGCGCTTTGCCTCGGGAGTCAGCTCGGAGGTAGAAGCCTTCGGGGCCGAAGCCTCGGCTTGTTGCTCTTCGACGCTCTTGGATTCCCAGCCTTTGGACATGCTCTTATCTTACCTCCTGGCTTCCAGCGCCTCTTGGCTCCTGGGCTCAAGCATGGCCGATTTTACTGGCCATGCCTTCTATCGGTTACCGAAACGATAGAGTACACCGATGTTGAAGCCCAGGTTGTTTTGGATCGAACTTCCGTTGGCGCCGACGAAGGTCGTCCCTACCCAGGTGGGGCTGAAGCGAACGGCCAGGTTGGGGTAGATGTTGTAGTCGGCGTTGATGCTTGCTGAAAATGCGGGGCGCATGCCGTCGTTCCAAAGGCCAAGATCCGGCCCGGGAATTCCTTTGCTGCCGCCGGAGAAGATGCCCCAGCCAGTGCCACCGAGGCCCTGGACGCTGACAGCGAGTTTCTCCCGGGCATAGAAGCGGTAACTCGCGCCACCCATGAAGGTGTACTCGTTGATCTGGGGCTTGTAGACGCCGAATTCGTTATTGGTGATAGCGTGCGCGTCGCCGAAGGAACCACGGGCGTCGCCGACGATGGCCAGCTTGGGATTCAGGTAGTAGTTGAGAGCCGTCGCCCAGGAGACTTCGTTGTTCCTGCGGGTGAAGTCGCCGCTGCGGAAACGCAGATAGCCGCCGCCGCCGATGACCTCGTAACGGTGCGAGTAGGTGTCCTCAATGGTGTGATGAATGCGCGCGAGACGCGTGGCGTTGGTCTCGCGGTGAGGGTGGCTCTCTTGTCTTCTCTTGGGGATCGTCTGGGCCTTCGCGGGGGAAACGGCAGCCGTGAGTAGAACGGTTGCCATGCCCATTAGAACCAAACGCACTGCCGATTTCCGCACATCACACATCAAATCCAAACTCCTGGGAGGTACACTTGCGGGCCAAAAAGCTCACGCCTATCTATTAGAACATCCCGAGCGGGCCATTAGAACATCCCGGGCAGGCTCAGGGGAGGAGGTAGGTGACTCCGGTGATGAACTGGAAGGAGTTTTTCCTGTAAAAGGCCGCCGGATCGTTGAGGAAGTTGTCGGCCGCTGAGACGGTGGCGCTGAGGCGTTTGAAGACCGGCAGGGAGAGCGAGGCGGTCACATTTGCCGAGTATGCCCTGGGGGTGTTCCAGGCAGGGAGGATGTCGGCGGTTTCGGTGAAGAGCATCTTGCGGGGCAGATTGCGGTGGTATCCCTCAAAGAAGGTGGTTCCGATGATGTTGACCGAAGGCGTTGTAGTGGAAACGCCTGCCCCGGTGGTGGTGATGTATTGCTGCTTTTCGTAGTGGACGTCGGCCTTCAGGTCGAGCTCTTGTATCGCGGTCTTGAGAGCGGTATAGCCGATACCGCCGCCGTAGAGTTGCTGGAACTGGAGGCCCTGGCCGAAGTTATGGTCGAAGGAGACGTCTCCGAGAGCAAAGAGGCGGGGGCTGAAGTATTCGTCGCGCTCGGCGTCGGTGTGGAAGATGCTGGTGAGGACGACGCTGGCTGCGGTGGGTGGGGTGGTGGGAGGGATGACGGGCGTGGAGAGCTTTCCGTAACTCTCGGCGAGGTTGAAGGTGGTGCGGTTGCGCGGGGCCAGCCAGGGCACGGTGGGAGTTGCCCGCACGAGGGAGAGGCCGGCGCTCAAGGTGGTTCCGCTGGTGGTGGAGCGCTCGATGTTGGCGCCGCCGGTGACGGAGCCGCCCCAGTTGTTGAAGAAACCTGTGTGGCCGTTCATCTGGTGCTCATACGCGTCGCGATCGAGGAGGTAATCAACCTCCTTGGAGGGGACGGTGGCGGCGGCCCCGGAGGGTGGGGTGAGAGTGAGGTTGCCACCGGCAACCTCGACAGTACCTTCGGGCGCATGGGTTTTTCCGGGAGGAACTCCTTTGCGGAGGAGAGCGAATTGGCCGCCGGAGCGGAGGCCCTTGATCTTGTCGATGGAGATGGTGAGCTTGCCGGCCATGTCGCTATCGAAGATGACGTTGCCAGCGGTCACGCTCTCGAGCTTGCCGGTGAGCTGATCGCCGTTGGCGAAGATGAGGACATCCGCGGCCTTGGCGGGAGCCGGCTTGGCTGGGGCCTGGGGGTGAGCTAGCGGAACGAACGCGAGAAAGGAGAGGAGAAGAATGAGGTGTCGGCGCACGGTGTGTCCTTCGGTAAGGTGAGTCGGGTGAAGCTTCCGATAAAGTTTGATGCAATTCTGCGGGACGTTCTTCTGGACTAGGGTAACGCAGCAATGGTTAGCGGGGACAAGAGCAAAATTTTGGCGGAGGCGTGGCTTGCTTCAGCGTCGCGGTGCAGCTACCCTGAACTAGCTATGTATGAAGACTTTGTCGCGACCGACCGCTGGACCGGAGAGCAGCTGCACTGCGTGTGGAAAGGTACGGTGGTCGCTATTGCTACGCGCCATGCCGATGCTACGGACATTCGCTTTGCTGTGAACGGGAAACCGTTGTGGATTGCGATGCCGAACCTTGCGTGGGTGGAACAGAAGCGTCGGACTGGCAACGTGATTACCGACTACCTGGCTGCGCAGGCTGCTGGACGCTACTTGAAGCAGGCGATTGAAAGCGGCTACGACAATGGTCGCGAGCTGTATACGATGAGCCTGGATGAAGTGCTGCATGAGGTAGCTACCGTGGTGGCCGAGGTTGGCCATACGGCAAATCTTCCGAGCCTGCCGGTAATCGATCGCGATGCGCATCCGGCGGAGTTCGACTTTAAACTTCCGGGCGAGCCAAATACTGTCGCCGAGACGATGTAGGCTCGATGACCCTGCTCACGAGTCGAAGGAAGTTCCTTACCTCTGCTGCGGCGCTGCCGTTTGCAGTGCGTGCGTTGGCGAGTCCGGTTTCGACTCCGCAGCAGCATCCCAAATGGGTGTTGCTGGGTAGCGGCACGGACAAGGGAATCTTTCGCGCGGAGTGGGATGAGGCTACCGGCGAGCTGCGCAACATTGAGGTTGCGGCGGCTACGGGACACCCAAGCTATCTGGCGATGCATCCAAAGCTGCCTCTTCTTTATGCGGTGAATGAACTGCCCAAAGGCAATGGTGCGCTGGTGAGTTATAGGCTGGACCCGGCGACTGCTG
>Ga0209222_1000208_pt1 | contig 13057 bp, 8 predicted proteins | sample BlaSpr_A8_Ref_O3_FD_187991 | JGI IMG/M metagenome (GOLD analysis project Ga0209222, IMG submission 187991) | Forest soil microbial communities from Thunder Bay, Ontario, Canada - Black Spruce, Ontario site 2_A8_Ref_O3 (SPAdes) (version 2) | ecosystem: Environmental > Terrestrial > Soil > Boreal...
CAGATGTCCCCGGTCCGCCTGGAATGCCGCCACTCCACAGCGTAGCTCCGACTGCTGCTGATTCTTCGTCAGCAGCAGGCCCAGACCGCGGGCGACATTGATGCCCATGAGCTCGGCCAGCGCGGCGCGTATCTGCCCGTGAGGGACCACGATGCTGAGGCTGCCGTCGGCACTCGATGCGAATTTATGTATCGACCCACCGGTGCCGTGAAGCTTGATGCGGCCCGCCAGGGTCCCTTCCAGGGGCGGTGCCTTCGCGGATGACCCTTTTAACTGCGCCAGATCGATGTTCTGAAGTCTCATGTCGATGTCCGATATGGGCAAGGCCGGGACTGCGTTTATTCGGACAGTGCCGGCAATTTGCCCTTGCGGCAGCGCGAACGACAGCGGATCCAGATTCAGCACGCCATCCTGCAATATCAAATGGAATTGTACGTGCCGAAGCGGGACCTTCGCAGACACGACAGACTGCGCCCTGAACCTCACATCCGCATCCATGCCGCGCACGCGGTTGACCTGCAGATCGGCATCGGGCAGCAGCCATCCCGTTTGCGAGGCAGCGGCAGCGTCGGCCTGTGCCTTCGACACTGTGTCGGCCGAGGCGGACCGGCCGGCACCGCCGGCGGTCATGCTCTGCTTTACGGGCAACCCGCTTCCAACCGCGGGAGCCAGATCCGCGATATTCAGGCGGGTGGACGTCAGATCCGCCACCAGCTTTGGACGCACTTTGCCGACGGTCACCGACAATCTGCCCGAAAGGTCGCTGGAACCCACCGAGCCCCTGAAATCGTCGACTTGGAAAATATCGCCATGATGCTGCAACGTGCCTTGCAGGCGGTAGCTCGAGCTATTCGGCAGGGCCAAATTCGTCAGATAGTAGGCATCTGCCAAATCCGCTCCGCTCAGCACGAACTTGGCCTGGTAGGCCGCGAGATCGAAGGGCTTCGGAATGGATACGTGCAATGCGAGCGAGATGTCGGCGGCCTGGGCGTCCACCGTGAAGGTATAGGGTTCATTGGGATCCACATTGATGAGCGGACCGCCCTCCGCGCGAAATTTGAATGGGCGCTCATTGAGCGAACCCGTGCAGCGCAGTTGAAAGGCCGCGTCGTCCTTGGTCTTCGCACGCTCATCCGCGGCCAAGGTGCCCTCGAGTCTCAGTTTGCGCACGCGGTCCACCATGTGAATCTTGCCCTCTGTGATGATCAGGCGCCGGATTGCCGGTACATGCGGGGAGGCGTTGCCCGGCGCAGAAGAACCGGACTCAGGACTCCAGTTCGCATGTCCGGCACCGTCTCTTTCCAGATTGACGATGGGCGAATCCAATTCCACGCGCGGCAGCACCAGATTCCCGAGCAGCAAACGTCCCAAACTGAGCTGCACCGTAATTCTCTTCACGCTCAGAATCTTCTGACGGCCGGGCCACTGAGGATTCTCGATGCTGAGATCCTCCACACTGAATAGCGGATCCCACGACCAGACATGTGCGGACAGATTCCCGTCGATGGCCGTCGGAAATCCCGTCTTGGCCGAAATGAGCCGCGCAAGCGGTGCCCGCAATGCATTCCAGTCGAACAAAGACAACGCAATCGCCAGAATCGCGATGAATCCGGCAACGGAGACGACGCTCCACTTGAAGATCGCATGTTTGCGGAGAAATTCGTTCATGGACGATCATCCGCGAAGCAGGAATGTGAGGGTGATTATTCCCCCACTGTGCCCGGAGTGCAGTCGGATGCGGCCGAACGAAGGCCTAAGATATCGCTGACGAGCCGATGGCGCTCATCTCGCAGACGCCGCGCGGAAGGTAAACTCGAAACGACGTTTCATCGTTCTGCTCGGTGGCAGCTTCCACGGCGCCTTGGTGCGCCTGCACGATCTGATTGACGATGTACAACCCGAGGCCCAGACCCTCGCCGCGGCCCGCGCGCTGGCCGCCGCGAAATGGATCGAACAGATGCGCCAGCACTTCCGGCGGAATCGTGCCGCCGTTTCTCACCACCAGCGACACGCTGTCGGCCGCACTCCCATCGAGCAGAACGCGGATCGGCGCGTCGGGCTTGCCGTGCTTGAGCGCATTGCCGATCAAGTTGGACGCCACCTGCGCGATGCGCGAGGGATCCCAAACACCGCAGCAGTTACCCTCGTAAGCGACCTCGATGACCCGGGCCGGCGCGGCCGCCTGATGCTCGCTGACGACCCTCTCGACCAATGCTCTCGAATCCGTGAGTTCGCGTTTGACGACGATCCCGCCGGCCAGGCGCGCGCGCGCAAGATCGAGCATGTCCTCGATCATGCGGCTCATCCGCTTGCCGCTGGTTATTATTCTCTCGCCGGCCTCCAGTGCGGATCGGTCCTCGGTACGCCTCAGCAGCAATTGCGCGGATGCGAGAATGGCGCTCAAGGGATTGCGCAAATCGTGGGCCAGCAGCGCGCTGAACATTTCGTTGAGGCGCAGGGTCTCGGTGCGCTCCTGCAGTTCGAGCGCCTGTTGCCGCCTTTGGCGATATAGCTCGAAGAACACCTCGGCCTTGTTCTTGACGATGAGCGGTTCAATCGGCTTGTAGATGAAATCGACGGCCCCGAGCTCATAGCCTTTGAAGAGGCGCTTCTGTTCGCGCGCACCCGCCGTGACGAAGATGAGAGGTATGTGCCGCGTGCGCTCGCTGCCGCGCAGCAGCTCGGCAAGCTCGAAGCCGTCCATTTCCGGCATTTGAACGTCGAGAAAGGCCAGCGCGACGTCGTGGACCAGTGCGAGCTCCAACGCTTCCGCCCCCGAGCGCGCCGCCAGCAGCTGCACATTGCCGCCCTCCAGCAGCGCCGCAAGCGCCAGGAGATTCTCCTGCAGATCGTCGACGATCAGGCATTTCACGGTCAGCGGCACTAGCACTTCACTCCCCCGGAAAGCGTTGCGAAGAGATCCACGATGCGATCGAGCGGCAGCACCAGGTCCGCCGGCCTCAATTTCAGAGCCGACATGGCCATCTGCGGGGAATGAGCGGTCTCCGGCCGCTGTACCACCGTGATGCCGCCGCGGTCATGAATGGCCGCCAGTCCCACGGAACCGTCCTCGTTCGCGCCGGTGAGTATGATGCCGGCAAGGCGGTTCCCATATATGTCCGCGGCCGATTCGAACAGTACATCGATCGAAGGACGGCAGTGATGCACGAGGTCATCCGCGGACAATGCCGTCTGCGGGCCCCTGTCCAAAAGCAGGTGATAGTTGCTGGGCGCGAAGTATACGGTTCCCGGCGCCACCGGTTCCTTGTCCTGCGCCTCGCGCACGCGCAGCGCGCATTTGGGCGCAAATATCTCCACGAGCAGGCTGGGCTTGTCCCGCGGAAGGTGCAGCACGATGAAAATTGCCGCCCTCGAATCCGGCGGCAAAGCGGGAAGGAGAGCCGCAAGCGCCTCCACTCCGCCCGCGGATGCGCCGATGACCACCGCATCGACCCGTTCGCCGAGTGAAATGTCCGGCTTCACGATGCGGCGCGCTTCTGAAATATTCTCTCGTCCCGGACGAACTCGGTGAAGCTGTCCGCGTGAGAGGAGAATCGCAAGGATTCCTTCAATCCAATGCCGAGGAACCCGCCGCGGCAGAGCGCTTCCTGGAACAGGCCGAACGCCCGATCCTGCAGCACGCGATTGAAATAGATCAGCACATTGCGGCACGACACGAGCTGAACTTCCGCGAAGACGCTGTCCGTCGCGAGGCTGTGGTCGGAGAAGACGATGTGCTCCTTCAGCGATTTGTCGAAGACGGCTCTGCCATAGGCCGCCGTGTAGTACTCGGAAAGAGAAACCGGTGCGCCCGACCGATGATGATTCGCGGTGAAGCCCGCGATGCGCTCCACATCGTATATCCCCGCCGCCGCCTTTTGCAGCGCGCGGGGATTGATGTCCGTCGCATAGATGAGCGTCTTGGCCAGCAGCCCTTCTTCGCGCAGCAAAATTGCGAGCGAATAGGCCTCTTCTCCCGTGCTGCAGCCCGCCACCCACACCTTGAGCGACGGATAGGTACGCAGCAGCGGCACCACTTGCGCGCGCAGCGCGCCAAAATACCCAGGGTCGCGGAACATCTCGCTGACCTGGATGGTGAGGAAATCCAGCAGCAGAGGAAGCGTGGCCGGATCATGCATGACCTTGTCTTGCAGCTGAGACAGTGTTCCACACGCGAAACGGACCATCGCCGCCCTCAGCCGGCGCCGCAGCGAAGCCACGGCATAGCCGCGGAAATCATAGTGATAAAGGCGGTAGATGGCCTCGATCAGCAACTCGAGCTCGATCTCGAATTCCGGGCCTGCCGCGACAGGCGTGCCGTCTACTTCGGCAGCCATACGCGCACCAGGGAAAGGAGTTTTTCGACGTCCAGGGGCTTGGCAATATAGTCGTTGGCGCCGGCCGCAAGGCATTTCTCGTGATCGTCCTTCATCGCCTTGGCCGTCAGTGCGATGATCGGCAGATTCTTCCATTGGCTGCGCTTGCGAATCTCCCGCATGGCACTGAACCCGTCCATCTCCGGCATCATGATGTCCATCAGCACCAGATCGATGGACATCGAGGGATCCTGAGAGGCGCGCGCCAGCGCCTCGATGGCCTCGCGGCCGTTGCGCGCAATGGTCACGGACATGCCCTTCGGCTCCAGAACGCTCGATAGCGCAAATATATTCCTCACATCGTCCTCGACGACGAGGATGCGCCGGCCTTCCAGGCTGCTCTCCCTGTTGCGGGCCGCCTGCAGCATCTGCTGGCGTTCCGGCGGCAGGCTGGACTCGATCTGATGCAGAAACAGCGTGACTTCATCCAGCAGCCGCTCCGGAGAGCGTGCACCCTTGATGATGATGGATCTCGAAAAGCGCCTCAGCTGCTGCTCTTCATCCCGGGTCAGCGCCCGCCCGGTGTAGACGATGACGGGCGGGAACGCTCCGTCCTCCCGCCGGGACATTTTCTCGAGCAGATCGTAGCCACTGTAATCGGGCAGGTTGAAATCCACGACCATGCAATCGAACGTCGCCGCGCCAAGCTCTCGAAGCGCTTCGCCGGCGCTCGCCACGCCGGTGACCTGCACACCCTCGATGGCGAGCAGGTGCCGGATGCTTTCGCGCTGACGCGTATCGTCCTCGACGACCAGCACGCGCCGCAGGGTTTGCGAGAACTTTGCCTCCAGGCGCTGGAGCGCGCCTACCAGTTCCTCGCGCTTGGCGGGTTTCAGTGCGTAGCCGACCGCACCCATCTCCATGGCTTCCTGCTTGTAATCCGACACCGATACCACGTGCACCGGGATGTGCCGGGTCCGAGGGTTGCGTTTCAATTGATCGAGAACGCCCAGCCCGGAATGATCGGGAAGGTGGATATCGAGCAGAATTGCGCTGGGGTGGAATAATGAGGCTGCCATCAACCCATCATTCGCTCTCTGCGACACGACGCATTGAAAGCCCATCTCACGCACCAGATCGCGCAAGATCATACCGAATGCCGGATCATCCTCCACCACCAGAATGCGCCGCGCGCCGGCGGTGAGCGACTCGCGGTCGTCCTCTATCGTTGCCGGCCCCACCGTGGCCCGCGGCTCCCGGACGGGCTCGCGTTCGATGACGGCCGGAGCGGCGCTGTCGGCGGCGGCGCGCGCGGTGGGTAAAGTCAGAGTGAATACGCTGCCGGCGCCGGGAGCGCTTTGCACGGTGATCGAGCCTCCCAGCAAGGCCGCCAGATCGCGGGAGATCGACAAGCCCAATCCGGTGCCGCCGAACTTGCGGTGAATGCTGCCGTCGGCCTGGCGGAATGCCTCGAATATCACCGCCTGCTGATGGGAGGCTATGCCGACGCCGGTATCGCGCACTGCGAAGCACACCGAGCCCGGTTCCGAGGAGAAGACCCGCAGGCTCACCTCGCCATGTTCCGTGAACTTGACTGCATTCGACAGTAAGTTCCTGAGTATTTGCCCCAGGCGCTGCGGATCGGTGTCGATTTCCGCGGGCACTCCCGGCTCGACGGTCGCCGAAAAGCGCAGCCGCTTCTGCTCGGCTTCCGGCTGAAACGCCCTCAACAGAGCATCGACGATTTGCGCCATCGACACCGGCTCGGGCGACAGTTCGATTTTGCCGGCTTCGATTTTCGACAGATCGAGGACATCGTTGATCAGGTTCAGCAAATCGTTGCCGGCCGACGTGATGGTCCGGGCAAATTTCACCTGCTGCTCGGTCAAATTCCCGTCTTTGTTGTCGGCCAGCAATTTCGAGAGAATGAGCGTGGAATTGAGGGGCGTGCGCAGCTCATGGCTCATGTTGGCGAGAAATTCGCTCTTGTATTCGTTCGCGCGCCGCAGCTCTTCCGATTTGACGGTAAGGACGCCATGCGATTGGGCGAGCGCATCCCTCTGATTTTCGAGCAGCTGCGTCTGTTCCTCGAGCCGGGTATTGATCTGCTCGAGCTCCGCCTGCTGGGACTCGAGCTGCGCCTGCGACTCCCTGAGTGCGCGCCCCTGCTCTTCGAGCTCTTCGTTGCTGACTCGCAGTTCCTCCTGGCCCGCCTGCAGCTCCCCGGCTTGCTGCTGCGTTTCCTGCAGAAGTTCCTCGAGCCGCTGCCGGTCCTTCGATGCGCGCACGGCGACCGCGATCGATTCGGATACCCGCATCAGAAGTTCGGCCTTGGCCGCATCCACGGCGCCGAAAAAGCCGAATTCCGTCACCGCATGCACGACGCCGTCGATGCTGGCCGGAGCGATCAGCAATACGGCCGGCGTCCCCTGCCCGACACCCGATGCAATCGGCAGGTAGCCGGGCGGAACGTCGTGCACACGGATGGCTCGATTCTCCTTGGCTGCCTGTCCGAGCAATCCCTCGCCGGGTCTGAGGGCCGCCGTGTCTGCGCCCGCGGGAATCGCGTAGCCACCGAACCGGCGGAATTGACCCGCTTCGGCGATGTAAACCGCGCCCACGTGGGCGTCCAGACGGGCTGCCAGGAAATCAACCACTTTGTGGCCCAGTTGGGCGAGCGCCTGGTCCCCCTGCAGCTGTTCGCTCAAGCCCATCTGGCCGGCGCGCAGCCAGGATTCGAGTTGCCCCTTGCGGTGGTCTCGGGATGCCACGATCGCCGCGAATGTGATGAGAACCAGCAGAACTCCGGATCCGCCCAAAGTCACCGCCAAAGAACTGGCGGCGGCACTTTGCCAGTCGTCGCTGCGCCGGCCAATGAGCTGCCGCTCCGCGGCGTCCATGTCGCCGATCGCCGCGCGCAGGCGATCCATGAGGATCTTGCCTCGATCGGTGTGGACGATGGCGAGTGCGGCGGAGGCTTGACCGGCGCGCCGTAAGTCGACCGTCTGCCGCAGTTCGTTGATCTTCTGATTGGCAATGGACTCGAGCGCTTCGAGCCGCTTCTGCAGCTGCGGCCGATTCGCCATCAGGCCGCGCAGCGTGCTGAACTCGCCGGGAAGCGCCGCAACCGCGCTCGAGTAAGGCTCGAGATAGCTCTCGTCCCCTGTCAGCAGATACCCGCGCTGGCCGGTTTCCGCATCCTTCAAGGTCGATAGCACGGTATTCAATTGCCCCAGTACTTCGACGCTCTGCGTGAGGTTTCTGGAGGCGGAGATGGTCGCCTGCAGCGACAGATAGGATATCAACGCGATCGCGACGAGCGCGGTCAGCGCCAGCAGGAATCCAAACAGGGGCTTCGGCGGCAGGGGGGGACCCCGCCGCAGGGTGCCGGGGATAGTCTTGGAGTCGGAATTCTTCATCATGGATGGCAACATGCGCCAAGGCGCAAAATTCTACGTGAGAATTCCGCCGCTGCACATCCGCAGCAATCCTATTCCGTCTCTAGTTTGCTAGGACAGCTTCGCGTCATGATTCAAAAGATCCGGTCCAAAGTGCAACACAGGCGGCCGAGAGAAGGAGAGCGGCTCTTGGAGCCCTTTTTGATGGCGCATATATTCGGCCATCAAGCTGCCCCGAGGGGGAGTCATGTTCGGCAAATCAGGGGATTGACCCAAGACGGCGCGCTCCTCCTCGAAATGCCGCACCATGAGGGCAATTCGGTCGACGGTGCCGAGATCGCTCCATCCACAGCGAGGCACCGTCAGCACGCGGAGCTTGGCTTCGTTTCCTTCGAGAATGTCACGCGAGAAATCAATGTCGGGAAGCGACTGATAAAGCTCATCGAGTTTCGCTCCCTCGGCATCGCGCATGGCCGCGATCGTCGAGTCGAAGGAAGGGCTATAAAGGTTCAACAGCGTACGGACCGATGCGGCAATGATGAATACATTCCAGAGCGCGCCGAGCTCGATGAGGCGGCGAGCCTGGGCCGCTTTCGGCTTTTCGACGAAACGCACGATTCGTCGCGATCGGCATCGCGCATTCGGGGACGGCAGAATGTACCCGAGCTCAGCATCCGCGGCATCGGGCTCGACGCCCAGCAGGTGAATCGCATCGGAATTCTCGGCGGCGAGGACCGTCACCCGGCGCAGCGACGCGGCGATTGCCGCCTCATCTCGAAAATAGTGGTCCGCCGGCAGCAAGACGACGATGGCATCGGGATCGCGTGCCGCGATTTTGACCAATGGCAATAGAACGCCGTGGGCCGTGCCGCGATTGCGCGGCTGTACGAAAACATTCGAATCGGGTAGCTCGTCGAGCGTGCCATCGCTCCACCATTGTCGGTGTTGGCCCGCGACGATGGCACATAGGCGCTCCCGGGGCGCGATGGCGGCGGCGCGGTTCAACGCGGCAGCCAGCAGGCTCGGGCCGCCTTGCAACGAGCAAAACTGCTTGGGCACCGCGACACCCTCGTCATTCTGGGTGAGACTCCGCAATCGGCTGCCGTCGCCGCCGGCCAGGACGAGCGCCCACGAATCCGACCGATGTTTCATTTGAATTCTTCCTCGACCGCAATGCGGCAATGTGTGCCGCATAGTTGCCTCGAGACGGCGCGCCGAACATCGCCGCCTGTCGCAACTTGGCGTCAGAATTCACTGTCAGATTTGTCCTTCAAAGGACGGCGGCGGCCGGCCGTCGCCGCAGACACGGCGCGACTGTCGCGAACGAAAGGTAAGAATTGGTCGGGGCGACAAGATTCGAACTTGCGACCCCTTGCACCCCATGCAAGTGCGCTACCAGGCTGCGCCACGCCCCGACCGAGGGACCGAATGATAGCCCAAAAGGGCCTCGAGAACTTGACTGCCGCGATCCTCAGCGGCGAAGAATCTTGATCAGTTCTTCCAGTTCCAGTCTCATTTGATGGATGAGTTGCTGGCTTTGATTGAGATCCACCTGTGCATCGTCGCCGGTGAGGCGGTTCCGTGCTCCGCCGATGGTAAAGCCCTGTTCATACAGCAGGCTGCGTATCTGCCGGATGATCAGCACGTCCTGGCGCTGATAATAGCGGCGGTTGCCGCGCCGCTTGACGGGTTTGAGCTGCGGGAATTCCTGCTCCCAGTAGCGCAGAACGTGCGGCTTGACGCCGCACAGGTCGCTGACTTCGCCGATGGTGAAGTAGCGCTTTCCCGGAATCGGCGGCAACTCGCTGTTATTGCTTGGTTCCAGCATACGCTTCGACGCGGGCCTTTAGTTTCTGGCCGGGGCGGAATGTGACGACGCGACGGGCGCTGATGGGAATCTCCTCGCCGGTTTTAGGATTGCGGCCCGGACGCCGGTTCTTGTCCCGCAAATCGAAATTACCGAAGCCGGAGAGTTTGACTTGCTCGCCGGAAGACAGTGCGGAGCGGATTTCCTCGAAGAATAAATCCACGAGTTCCCGTGCTTCGCGTTTGTTCAGCCCCAATTGATCGAATAGGGCTTCGGCCATTTCTGCCTTGGTCAGGGCTGCCATGCTTATTGATCTCTTATTGTGGCGCTCAACTCATCCCGTAACCGACCAACCACTGCGGTCACCACGGCGTCTGCGTCAACGTCAGTAAGAGTGCGGGATGAATCCTGCAAAATCAAGCCTAAAGCGATACTTTTTCGACCAGATTCTACGCCCGGGCCTCGATATACATCGAACACCCGCAGCTCTTGTAATAGGCCTGATGCACTAACAGTAACATTTTCCTGCAAAACTGCGAGAGGGACGCTTTCGTCGACGACAATCGCCAAATCTCGGCGCACGCTCGGGAATTTCGATATCTTTTTAAATTGTAACGGGTTAGCGCTGAATGCTGATTCTATTTCCAGCTCAAACAAAATTACCGAGTTCGACAAATTGATGGCTCGGGCAACCTGCGGATGTATTTCGCCGAGCCAGCCGATCGCCGTCGAGCCCCGATAGATTCGCGCAGCGCGCCCGGGGCGCAGACAATCGAGTGTGGCCGCCTCGAAACGCACTGACGATCGATCGCCCGTCAATGCCAGCAGCCCCTCCACATCCGCCTTCACATCGTAAAAATCCAGCGCTTCGCGCGCACTGCCCCATTGCTCCGGCCAGCGTGCACCCGTTGCAATGCCGGCCAGAGTTTCAATCTCCGTGAGAGCCCCGCCCTGCTCCGCTCCCAGCAGCTGGAATTTCTTGCCCATCTCGAACAGCCGAACCCGCGCTTGCTGACGCCGCAGATTCTCGCGGCAGGCCTGCACCAGCCCCACCCACAGCGACACGCGCATTTCGCTCAGCTCGGCCGAAATGGGATTCGCCACGCGCAAAGCGGGGCTGGCCGGAAACATCTGCTGCTGCAGCACCGGGTCCACGAAGCTATAGGTGATGGCTTCGCGATAGCCGCGATCGGCCATTGCCCACAGCAAACGATCCTTCGCCACCCGCGACTCGGTAGCCTCCCCTGCAATCTGCGGGCCGACCGCGTGACTCTCCGCGATGCCGTCGAAGCCGCGCAGGCGCGCGACCTCTTCGATCAAATCCTCCTCGATGCGAATGTCGAAGCGATGCGGCGGCTTGCGGACCCGCCAGCCGTCCACGGTGACCTCGACCCCATCGCTGATCGCCGCCATGACCGCTCGGACCTCCTCGTCCGGCACGCTCGCTCCGAGCAACTTCGCGAGCCGTGCACGGCGCAAGCTCACCCACGTGCCGGCATCCGCAGCACCGCCCGCCGCAGCGCGCGTCACCTGCACGGGCCCCGGTTCGCCGCCGACGATCTCCAACAGCAGCGCGGTCGCGCGTTCGAGGGCCAGCTGCGGCAAGCTCGGATCGACGCCCCGCTCGAAACGCTGTGCGGCGTCGGTAAATAATCCCAGGCGCCGCGCACGTCCCGCAATCGCGTCGGGCGCAAAGTGCGCCGCCTCCAGCAGCACATCGCCGGTCGCATCGGAAATCGCAGTGGCTCTGCCGCCCATGATGCCGGCGAGGCCGATCGGGCCGCGCGCATCCGCAATGACCAGGGCATCGGGATCGAGTTCATACTCCTTGTCGTCCAGCAGCGTCAGGCGTTCACCGGGCTTGGCCAGTCTCACCGTGATGCGCTCGCGCAGCGCGGCGAGATCATAGGCGTGCATGGGCTGGCCCAGATCCATCATCACGTAGTTGGTGACATCGACAATGGGCGAGATGCTGTTGATGCCGACCCGGCGCAGGCGCTCGCGCAGCCAGGCAGGCGATGCCGCGCCGACCTTGACGCCGCGAATCACCCGCGATGCAAAGACCGGGCAAGCCGCCGGCGCGTCGAGGGTCACCGGGAATTGCGCCGTGCTGCGCGCCGTCACCGGCGCCACCCGCGCGGTGAGATAGCGCCTTTCCTGTGCGGCCGCGTAATCGCGCGCAATGCCGAACACGCTCATGCAATCGCCGCGATTCGGCGTCGCGTTCACTTCCAGCATCACATCGTCCAGGTCGAGCGCCGCGCGCAACTCCTGATTCAGCGGCAGAGAGTCCGGCAGCTCCATGATCCCATCGTGCTCATCGCCCAAGCCCAGTTCGCGCGCCGAACACAGCATGCCGTTCGACTCCTGGCCGCGCAGCTTGGCGCGCTGGATGACCACATCGTTCGGCAGACGCGCGCCCACCATCGCCACCGCGACCTTCAATCCGGCACGCACATTCTTCGCGCCGCAGACGATCTGCAGGCGATTGGAGCCGTCGGTCGTCACCTGGCACAGGGACAATTTCTCTGCATCCGGATGGCGCCCGGATTCCACGACTTCGCCGACCACCACGGCGGAAAAAGGCGGCGCCACGGGCGTGACCGACTCCACCTCGAGCCCGGCCAGCGTGAGCCGCGAGGCAAGGTCCGCCGGCGCGGCAAGCGGTACATATTCCTTGAGCCAGGAGTAAGTGACTTTCACGGAAATTGCTTCAGGAACTGCAGATCGTTTTCGAAGAACAGCCGCAGGTCATCGACGCCATAACGCAGCATGGTCAGCCGTTCGATACCCATGCCGAAGGCATACCCCTGCCAGCGCTCGCTGTCGATGCCCGCCGCCGCCAGCACATTGGGGTGCACCATTCCGCACCCCAGGATTTCGAGCCAGCCCGTCTGCTTGCAGACGCGGCACCCCTTGCCATGACAGAACACGCACTCGATGTCGACCTCGGCGGACGGCTCGGTAAAAGGGAAATATGAAGGCCGCAAGCGCATCCCCAAGGGCTGCTCGAAAAAGCGTTCGACGAAGGTGTGCAGCATCGCTTTCAGATTGGCGAAGCTGATGCTCTCCCCGATCGCGATGCCTTCCACCTGATGGAACATGGGCGAGTGCGTCATGTCCGAATCATTGCGGTAGACGCGGCCCGGTGCGATCACCGCCAGCGGCGGAGGCTGCGCGCGCATGCTGCGAATCTGTACGGGCGAGGTATGGGTGCGCAGCAACCGTCCGTCGGGAAAATAAAAAGTATCGTGCATGGCCCGCGCGGGGTGATTCTTCGGGATGTTCAGCGCTTCGAAATTATGGAAGTCGTCCTCGACTTCCGGTCCCGACGCCACCTGGAATCCCGCCTGCGAGAAGATCTGCTCGATGCGCAACCGCGTTCGAGTCACAGGATGCAGACTGCCGGGCTCCTGTCCGCGCCCCGGCAAGGTCACATCGAGGGCGCCTTTCGCAAGTTCGAGTTCCAGCGTCGCCTGCTCCAGACGGATCCGGCGCATCTCCAACGCCGTATGGATCGAGGTCTTCGCATCATT
>Ga0209222_1000209_pt1 | contig 13010 bp, 26 predicted proteins | sample BlaSpr_A8_Ref_O3_FD_187991 | JGI IMG/M metagenome (GOLD analysis project Ga0209222, IMG submission 187991) | Forest soil microbial communities from Thunder Bay, Ontario, Canada - Black Spruce, Ontario site 2_A8_Ref_O3 (SPAdes) (version 2) | ecosystem: Environmental > Terrestrial > Soil > Boreal...
ATATTTACCCCGTGGTATCTGCACGTGGGCGCCTGTGGTGACCTGCCGCATCAGCCCACCTCCCTCCCTGGGAACGCAATCAATACCCCATCCCGCTCTGCCAGCTCATGCTGGAATTGGCAGACAGGCGGCATCTTGCCGTCGCGCGCGAGTGCCTGCGGATGGAAGAGAGCACAGATCCGCTGCACTTCCGGCTGCTGCTCGTAGAATGCGGCTGCCTCCTCGTCTAGCTCAAGTGCGCCCGCCTTGACGCCGCGGAAGATCGCAAACATCGTTAAGGCGTGCCGGATATCGTCCTGGAAGTCGGCGAACTCGTCAATACCCTGCCAGCGGGAGGTATCGACTTCGACGGTCTCCTGGGTGCCGGGCTGCTGCCGGACGATGGCTTTCATGCCGTTCTCACCCATACTCCCGTGTATTGCGGATCACGCTTAAATTGTCGAGCGACTCCGCAGAAATATACTACGCCGTCCCATATGAATTCGGGATCAAGTGTTGCAAACAGCGCATGGCAGCCGGAAATCCTTTCGCCTACCTGTGCTTCAACGGGCTCGGCGAGCGCCGTAATGCTGCGAACTTCGTAGATATCGCAGCAACGCGCCTCCCATCGGTGAATGAGTTTGAGGGTATGGATATCGTACTTGCGCCCATCTGGATTGACCATGATTTCGGAGCGAGCCGCGCGTTCCGCCTGCTCGGTCAACACGCGCCATGTCTCCTTCACGAGCCAATTCAGATCGAATATCTGTGCAGCTTCGATATCCAGTATTCGCCTCTGTGCCGTGTATTCCAGCGCAGAGCATGTTTCAGCAGTCATCCTCTCACCTCCAGTGCAGCCCCAAGTGGTACATGAGCCACGGGCCGATCCAGTATCTCAGGATCAGCAGTTCCAGCGCCCAGCGGATCGGTGTGGTGTAGAGCTTGATCCAGGCATCCTTGAATCGCTTGTCTGATTCTGCCTTGAACGCTTCCGAGTGCGGGTTTATCATGTAGTCATCCTCTCGCCTTTCATGCCACGCTTTCCATTCGGCCACATGCGCGTCAAACTCCGCTTGCGAAGCGTTGCGCCAATCCCATTGCTCGGAATTGCTCATCCCGCTAACGCTCCTGTCTCCCTTGCCGCCGCGATCAGCATCGCCAGATTGGCGAGTGTGCGCTCTGCTTCGTCCTGGGTCATCTTACCCTGTGAGCCGGAGTTTCGCGCGTCCGCCAGCCGCTCCGCTGCCTCCTGCTGCGCCTCTTTCTCTGCCTGCAGACCCTTAACCTCCTCGGGAGTCGCCTGTTTCCAACCCATCTCATCCCGGATCCATTTCTCGCCCGACCACAGGACTCCGTCCTTGATCGCGAGATCAAAGGCCTGCATGATCTGCAGCACGTCAGCGGGCTTCTCGTCGCCGAGTACCAACTTCGGGGCGTACGTCGGATCAAAGTGCGGGATATTGTCTCTGCACCACGGGAGCACGAGCTGTTGATTGAGACAGTTCTCAAGTCCGATCTGGTGTCCGGTCTTGTAGACCTCGGTTGAGTCCTCCTGGGAGTCTGCCTCCCCGCCTGCCCCAAGTCCGGGATTGCTGGACTGATGGATAGCGAGGGCGGAGCCTATGACGACCTCTGCGATCGCCGCCGCCTGGTCTTTCAGGATCAGGCTGTAGGACTCGAATACTCCCATCGGAGCGCCCGCGAGCAGGAACTCAGAGTTAGGCGGTACGGTCATGTAGCCGGACTCGCGTGCTCCCATCATGGCGTCGAGAGCTGCTGATTCACTGCCGGCCGGAACCTTCATGACGCCGTTTATGCCGCCCCACTGTTCCAGGGCCTTGACCCACTGGACGAGCGCCTTATCGGCTGCCATCGTGTGGGGGTAGCACGGACGCCAGACGCCTTGACCGTACGGGAGGTTACCGATCGGGTTATGGGTGTAGAGGATCGCGCAGTCGAGAGGTATGTCGAAGTCGTATCCGCCCTGCACGGTGTCACGGCGATTGAGGTTTGAGAATGGGACGGAGCCGGGCGTATAGCTCGTGATTTTCCTGACGCCGAGCGTACGCGGGTCAGTGTCGAATCCGATCTGTTTGTTGATCTTCGGGCCGAAGCCGCTGAAGCCGAACACGCCGGCAAACGGCCCATCGTCGAGATACCGAGGGTAGATCTCCGTCACGAGAAACCCGGCCCACCAGGCGTACATCTGCTCCCACACAATGTTGCGGAAGTCCTGCCGCTGCCCGGTCTCAGGATCGATGATGTTGCTCAGCGCCCACTGGAGCGCCTGCGCGTCCTGCTGGGAACTCGTGTACCGGCTGTCCATCGGGTCCGTGACGCCTGCGACGATACGCCAACCGGAGCCCAGCACGGAGTAGCGGAGCAAGTTGAACGGAGCGCGGCACGAGGACAAATTGAGCGTTGCGTCTACCCGGTCCCAGCCGACCTTCTCCAGAAACCAGTCGTTCTGGAAGGGCGGGAACCGGAACGACGGAGCGAAGATCCCGTTATAGGCGCCCATGCGCGGCACGCCGGTAGACTCGGGGTCTCGGCGGCGCGCGCTGGCGTTCCGGGCTGCGATGGTGCGGGTAGAGGTTCGGGGCAAGCTAGACTCCCTGCGCCTGATCGAACGAGAACAGGCGCTCTAGCAGTATGTGCGAGCCATAGTCTACTTCATGCCAGCGGAGGGCTTTTGGCTTGTTGAACATCGCCATGTCCTCCTCGCATTTTGCACGTAAGCGTTGCAGAGCTTCAGCGGGGGTTAGAGCCCCTAGTCGGATCGTATACGCGGTAATGTGCCGTGCGCGTTTTGGCCGTGCCATCATCCCCTCGCTGTCATTTCGCGCGAAATGGAATCTCGCCCAGGTAACCAGCGCGCGCCTGCTCGTGTGCTGACATGCGCGAGGCCATCAGTGCGCGAATGTCCTCCAGACTGGAATACCGCGACAGGCGCCCCTGCGAACCGCGCTCGTAGAAATCCGGATCGCGCTGTATGGCGTCGAATAGCTCCTGTGCCTCCCCGTCGAATCTCGCAGCAGCCTCGGGATTATACCAGTGTGCCGCGATCTCCCGGTCTATGGCTTCGTCAAGTTGTGCTCTGGTAGGCATCCTCACCTCGCGAAACGGAATCGGCCTCGTCATTGCCCAACGGTCGCCATTGGCATTGATCGAACGACCAACACCGCGCGTTGTCGGCAAATGTGTTTTTAACCCGATAACCGATCGCGGTATGCCCTTCTCGGCCGTCCTCGTCTGGCTCATCATAGCGAACGCGCAGAATGATAGGCACGAACTCGGCAGGAGATTCTACGCGAGGATCACGCCACCTCAATAGTTGACGCAGGCTTTCATTGGTTGCCATCTCTCACCTCACCCGAAAATACTCATGTCGTCGTACCGCGGCACGCGCCGCTCGCCCTGCTCGCGCCTCTGCTGCGCCGGAACGGTGATTCCCGTCTGGACCTGTGGTGCTACGCGTTCCGCCCGTGCTTCCGTCATCGCGTCGTTGAAGCTGCCCCAGTCGGTTGCCACATGCTCAGAGTATAACATACCGTCGAAGTAATCCGGCGATTTTATCCCGCGCTTGCGCATATCGATCTTGCTCTCCACGAACCATTTCCGGTCGTTGTTCTGCCGCACGAGCGGCATACTGAGTTGCGCGATCAGGTCAGGGTGGTTCGGGATACTGATGCAGGTGTCCGGCGCGTGGTTGACTCCCCCCTCCTCGCCCTGGAGGAAGAGCCGCAGCTCATGCGCGTGCTGAAACCTCGTGCGGAGCATCCACGCCAGCTCTGCCCGCAGGTTGCCGAACTGCTCCTGGGATGTGCGGCCGTTCGGCCAGCGGACTTCGGAGGGCGTATCGTTACCTGCGACCGGGCACGGCAGGAACTTGAGCTTTCGTGGCTCCTGGCCGGGCACTCTCGGACCCTCCCAGGTCTCTGCCACCGTCAGGCCGAGTCCGGCGCCATCGTAGCTCACGCTGCGCGCCCCGTACGCCTCTGCTTCGTCTGCCACCCACCAGGCAGCTTCTGCCGTGCGCAGGTCCGTGCGGCCTGCCGCGTGCTCAACGACCGGCCCATGTCGCTTGATCAGCACATTCCGATTAGCTCCCCCGCCCGCGACGTCGAACCCACACCGCCGGAATCCTGATGTTGGAATCGGTAGATTGACTGCCGCCCGGACCCACAGAGCCGGTATGCAGATCCCCTCCACGGACGCCGTGTAGTCAATGTCAATTTCCTGCGCCTCCGTCACCGGATCCTGCAGCCGCTCGTGTTCAGCGACGCGCCACGGCCAGACGATAGAGCAGCCCTCGGGGATATCAGCCGGCCCCCAGCCGTTGCCGGTATCAACTATGGCCTTAGTTGTGCGGTCCCTGAGTTCCCATGCGTTCTTGCGCGGGTCGTCTTTCCAGTGCATCGTAAACACAGGAATCGCCCCTGAATGGCGCTTCGTCGCGAAGGCGTTGCCAGGACCGGCCGGGGTGCTCATGTCGATGCGGCATCTCGTGTTCTGGCTGAGTGACGCGTCAATCAGCGCGGGGTGTTCGACGTGCGCGAACTCGTCCACCCAGTAGATCGTTTTTCGGCCGCCTCTGCCGATGTTGTCTCCGCCCTGGCCGGTAATAGTGTTGCCGGTGCGGCGGTTGACCAGCTTGTGTTCCGAGCAGTCGCGGTCCAGGTTGAAGCGCGGCGGGAGCAGGAACCACGGGAGGTTACGGAGCATGATGCGGAGTTTCTCGAAGATCGAATCCGGATCGCCGATGGAGTCCACCAGCTCAAGTTTGGAGCTGCCGAAGCCAGCGGAGAAACCCGGCCGGAACAGCCAGCCGTGCAGCGCGTACGCACAGGCCACGTAGGTTGCGCCGCCATCGCGGGACTTCTCTACGAGTCCATTCGACTTCTCGGATTCGAGCTGCTGAAACCAGCGGATCAGTCGCTCCTGCACGGGGAACAACTCGAAGGGATAGAGTCGCTGATCGCGCGGGTCATAGGTCACAGCCCAGCGGTTGCAGAAGTGGACGGGATCGCGGCGGCACATCTCAAGCTCAAGGCTGCGTGCCTCAATGTCAGTCTCCAGCAGATCCAACAGGTCTAATCTTTGCAGCATACTGAGCCGCCAGCTCGTCATCGGGTAGGGCTCGGAGTTCTTCTCCAGTATGGGTGATTCGCAGAGGTCCGCCGTCTGGCCCACTGATTTGCCGCCTGTCCGCGTATTTATCGGGCATTTCGCCCTTCATCAGAAATATCAGCAGCGTATCGCTATATCGCTGAACCGTCCCTACGACCTCCCCCTGATAATACACAGCTTCGGCCACTCCGTCAACGGCCCGCCGCCTGGCCTCATGCGCTAAAACATCCTTCGACATCTCGCGAGCTTCATCCCACAGAGCCGCGAAGTCTGGATCTACGCTCCGATGGTGGTACACATTCCGGTACGAAACCCCCGCCGCGATCGCAGCTCTCGTGACATTGCCTGTGCGCGCCAACTCGGCAATAAAGTCTGGTGTCCAGTCCGCCATCTGATTCATAAATCACCTATGCAATTTACACGCAATTCATTTCCCCTAGTCCGCACTTGCAGAATTCTACATCCAATCGCCTAATTCTCGCAACCTTGGCGAATTCCTCCTCACGCGCGGAGATAGTACAGCCCCTCATCCCTACCCTGTGCGCGCCCTTTACGAGTGCTGTAACCGGGAATCTCCGCAACATATAGATAGATTGTACTTACTCCAGGGGTGTACGCGCGGGCGGGCGCGCGTTTGGCTCACGTGTGTGGAAAGAAACTCCTTGACATACTCTATGTCAGGGAGTATAATAAGGGTAGGAAAACGAACTGAGGAGCAAGCGAGATGGCAGCATTCGGTACCGGTGGACGCAAACAGGGCCAGGGCCGCAAATGGATCACCAAGGAGCGCAGACTTGCTCTGTACATCCGCGACAACTTCACCTGCATGTACTGCGGCCGGAACCTGAAGAACGCCACTCCCGCTGAAATCGGGCTGGACCACCTGGTCTGCTCCTCCAAGGGCGGCACGAACGAGAATACCAATCTCGTGACGTGCTGCCGTAGCTGCAACTCCAGCCGGTGCGACCGCGACTTGGCCGACTTCGCACCGGGCGGCGCGCTGGAGCGCATCGAAGTCCAGCGGTTCGCGTTTGTAAATTTGCCGCTCGCCAAGGCGCTCATAGCCGGCGAGACAGGCAGCGAGAATTCCTGACCCCACCACGCAGAGGACAGCCCCTCGGGGGGCTGTAATGCGGGAAGCCGGTTCCAACCCCGGCACGCAGCGAGGGAGAACGAGAGATGAGACAACCACAAGAGATCAGAGGGCACGTTGCGGCTTACCGCGTAGGTCCGCAAGATTTTTCCGCTAACAATGAGATGGTGGCTTGGCGGATCACATATCCTGCCGGGCACTATATGATCGAGGACTGCATGGGATTTGTGAGTAATCCCACATTCGCCCTGTTTCCATACCATCCCCACCCGGAAATACCGGATCCACTGGACTCGCGGGTCCGGTCCGAGCGTATTCGGGTGAGCTATCCCGAATACCTCAACGGTGGGCCTGGGCAACCCACTTTGATAAACGCCACTCCAGGGCGCGTGATTGACGCCCTGATCTATGGTGTCGATGTCGAGCGCGAGATGGATTCCGCCGCATAGGTATCCGCCCTCAGACATGCTGCAGCCTCCGGGCTGTAGCTGTGTGCGGACGGACAGACTGAGCGGTAATGCCCGCGAGCTGGCCCGCGAGATACAGCGCGAGTTGCGGGGCGCAGAGGTTGCCACCATCTCAAGCGATGCGGGCACCAACGTTGCCGAGGTGACGGCGAGGGATATTGAGATGGGTTCCGCCGCGTAGGTGCCCACCCTCTGCCCGTCCCGGCGGGCAGCGATGTGCGCATCAAACGAGAGGAGCCGCTCCAATGGCATCAGTTATCATTACCGCACGGTACGCGGGCACCTGCGCCCAGACCGGGAAGAGCTACCCGCCGGGGACCCGAATTGAGAAAATGCCCACCGGCAGATGGAAGATCGCGGCTGGGATGGACGCCGCGATTGCAAGAGCCGGCATGTCGGCCGCCAGCCACACCAAGCCGCAACCGAGTCCCAGCAACCGCCAGACCTGCGCGGAGTGCGGGCGCCCCGGCGCGCTGGTGGCCGACATGGAAGATGGGCTGATGAAGCACTATGGCTGCTGCGACATGCCGCCGAGCCGATACTGAGACCGGAGGGTAACCCTCCTTGGAGACACCATGAACGTACACGCAACCGCACTTGCCGCAGCAGATCCCCGCGCCTCATGGCTGGCCGAGCAGATCGAGATATCGCGGAGGCACCTGCAGCAGTGGAAAGAGACCGCCATGATCTCCACGCTGGCAGTACCCGTCATATCAAGCCCGCTCACCGGGCAGCCGTGCGTCAGTTACGTAGAATGGGAGATGGACAACTGCGCCCGGTACATCCGGCAACTGCAGGAGCATTTGGCGCAACGGAGCGCCCCGTTGTCACACGCCGGGCGACTTCCGGCACTGTAGAGTTGAGACCATGAGAGGATGACGACCATGAAATTCGTTGTGCGGCTTTATCACTGTGGGCCAAATGTATCTTGGTGCAAGCATGAGCAGACGATTGAAGCTGCGGACAGAAAGTCTGCGATGACGCAAGCTTACAATTTGCGCAACAACATCGACATGAGAGCAGAGATAACGCTGCTCACGCCCGAAGAGGCTGCGCTGTATCCTGCGCACTAAAGCCTCTTCTGCAGGCCCCGACCAGACGGCCGGGGCCTTTTCATGCCGGAGGGTTACCCTCCTCATTTGAGCAGATCCTCCAGAAGTCTTTTCACCCCGCAGGTAGTCGGCACCGGGTACCACTCCACTACAGTCCTGTAGACCTCAATCAACTTTTCTATCTTGTGCCGGACAGCACGCAACTGTGTCAGCTCCTCCCGCTCGTCCCCCGTGAGAACTGGCGGGGCGCTTACTGCCGATCCAGCCGGAAGTATCGCTAATACCGGCTCACCATCAGCGCCTATAAAATCCACACAGACGTGATCGACATGCGGTGAACATAGTTCTGCCGGTACCTGTGTTCCATCCGCCATGCGGCCATACACCTTTAGCGGTCCATTCACTCCCCTGCATCCTCTCTCGCGAGTGCGATGGCGTTGCACCTAAGATCGTTTCGCAACTTCAACAGGGAGCACCATTGGCCGGTAATATCTAGGGTGGCCGGAACGCGGGCACTCCATTTCTCCCAGCACGACTCAACAGGTAGCCTATCCATGTCCACCTCTAACTGGAGAACTTCCCGCATTGCCTGCCAGGAGGGCGCGAGGGGTGGGAGCGTCGTCACATTTTTGCAGCCACTCTCAAAGACCTTCGTGTCGCGCTCATCCACATAAATGATCGCCGTCGCATCGTAGAAACTGATAACCGTGCCGGTCCTTTGCACCGGCGAATCTCCGAATGTAAAACAGAGCCTCTGCCCCAGCCGCCGATCCTTAGTTGTGCTCATCGTCATCCTCTCCTTGTCGCAATCCAAATCGCCTCCGCGACACTGCGGACGGTCGGGATCCCGTGATCCCGCTTCAGCCGTGCCTGCTCTGGGCTCAGTGTGCCGGTCTTGGTCTTCAGCTCCATCGGCCTCCAGGCGTCTGTCATGCTGCCCCACGCCGCCGATCGGTAGAACAGATCGGGTGTCCCTACGGTCGTACCGGAGCCCTTCGCGATGTGCTGCCCCACCATCAGCACCTCAAAGCCCAGCTGCTCCAACGCGGCCTGTACTTCCGCTGCGAGTTGCGACTCCGGGCCCTCGAAGGGTGGGAACGGCTCGGATTCACCGTTATGCGGTGAAGCGTCCAACGGGCGGCGCAAATTGTCAACGTGTGCCTGGGAAAGCGGATATTTGCGGCGTGGGGCAGAAGGAGGGTTACCCTCCTTTGTGGCCTCAATGTCTGCGAGAGTTTCCCACGGCACGGCCTCCCGGCATTCACGACAGTACCACGCCTTACGGCCGTCCATATTGGCAAAATGGCGCTTGCCCTTGCACTTCGGACACGGCGGCGGATCTATTCCAGACATCTCAGCGCCTCCATCCCCTTCTGAGTGACAGCCAGGCAGCCGCCGATCATACCCAGGTGCCCTTTGCGTCGCAGTCCACTAATCGTCTCCACCGTCACCGCGAGGGAATGGCCGCTGTAGGCCCGCAGTACCGCCGCTGTGATGCGGAATCCGCTGGCGTCGCAGGCAGCCGCCGCGCGGAGCAGTTCGGCCTGCCGGGCGCTGAGAGGGCGCTCTTTCCGGCCGGCTCCCGTGAGGCGCTTCATTGCGGGCATGGTTAGCCATCCTCTTCTATAGGCTCGCCGTCGTCATCCGTCCGACGCCCGAATGTGCGCTCGTACCATTCGGACGCGCATTGTTCACAGTAAACAGTACCGTCGTCAAATGCAATCGCGAGTTCGACGGATACAGGGGCGCTACAGCGCGTGCAATTCACTGCGGGCATGGTTCCTCCACGATCTCCAGTTCCCGGTAATCTATAGCCCTAACTGCATGTACACCCGCGGCTAGGCAGCAACAATTTGCTTTGGGGTGATTGTGGACGATCGGATCCACTTCGCCACTTGCGATGATCCTCACATTGGTCCCTACCGGCGTCTCTTTGTCAGGGTGTCTCACAGCAGTACTCCTTTGAGTCCAAGCGGTAATCTCAACCGCCCCGGATCGTCGGTATACCTGACTGCCTCCCGGAACCCGGCCGACTGAATTAGCGCCTCACCGTCCGAATCGGATATCAACAGATAGGCCGCTGGCTGACGGTGAGCTACGTAAAAATCACGCATAGATTCGGACAGGGCCTTAATAAGCTCATTTCGGTCGGATGCCTCAATCGCGACTGAAAGGGTCTTGTCCAGAGCTTTGTTTGAAAGCATCACACTCACAGCAGTCCTCCTTCAGCCGGAGGGTTACCCTCCTTTGGCAACTCAACCCCGTTCGCGAGATCTCGCAAGTCTATCTCCATCGAGCGGCCGGTTATCTCGTTCCCTACACAGGTCCAGCCGCACGGCGGATCGTACATTCCCCACCACGGCCGCGCGAACATTTCGAGCTTTGGGACATCCGGCCCCATGAGGCGATCTATCCGGCTGTAGACTTCGATCGGCTTTCGAGAGTGATCGCCGACACGGCATTCGAGCATTTCTTCTACTGCCTCCAGCACGCAGGAAACACCCTTATCAACACGCTTGGGATTGCCGCGCGTCGCGAGTAGACAAGGTTCAGGATTTGCTCGTGTATAGTATCCGAGACCCATATAAGGCATGTTAGAGGCCGTGAGTTTCAACCAATCGAACCCTAGAGTCTTGTACTCGAAGCCCCATGCCGCGATCACCTCCAGCGCCTGCGGGAGATTGGGCCACGTCGCCCACAGAAACAGAGCGCAGTCGTCGGCGGCAACCTGCTTGACAGGCAGAGCCTTGATCCATTCGATACCTTGAGTGGCATAATGAGCACTTGCAGACTTATGTCCTCCTTTCGCGGTCCAAGTTCGATAACTCCACGGCGGATCGGCCATGATGACGCTGAACTTCATCATCCCCCCACAATCTGCCGGGCGGCAGCTTCGTTTCGGTAGCACGGCTCAATGAAGGGCATTCGCAGGGCGCCGAAGTACGTCTGCTCCTCCGGAATGACGAGTTTCTCCTTACCGCGCCATAGGAATCCATCAGCCTGCCGCAGTCCGCACTTCAGAGCCGGCGTCACCATCGCTTGACTGAACTCCGCGCAGCCGGTGCGGATCATGAGTTGGCAGCCCCAGTTCTCAGGGAAGCAGAGAAAGAGATCGATTGCCACCGAGGCTGTCAGGGGGTGCCCGGAGTTCTGCGGATGTGAAACCTGCGTCATGAGGCGCTTGTGCCGGTCGCCGTTGCGCCCGACCTGCATATCCCACGTTAGAGCCCCGGACAGAATCGCCTGACTGATAGTGGTCTCTAACGCCGGTGACGCTTCCCCGTCCATCTCACCGAGCAGGTTTGTCGCTCGAATCGGAATCGCCAGGATCTCAATGTCTCTGCAGTCCTCCTGCTGCCTCCGAAGAGAGCCCGCGATCTCAATGCGATCGCAGGCCGGGCGGAACAGATCCACGATCTGCTCTGCGTGTGGCATCAGTTGTCCGTGCTTCATTCCGTCACCCCTTCCGCTACCACACAGAGCCCGTTGCATTGACGGCACGGCATTCTGTGCTCTCCCTCCATCATCCATCCCACCCCGGCGCAGAGGGGGCATTTCATGACGCGCAGGATAGAGGCTCCCTTACGCACGTCGAGCTGAGAGAGCAAGCCCAGCGGAGACGTGTTGCGCTCGGAAGCGATTCGCATTAACTCCAACGCGAGACGAAGGGCGTCTACCACGTCGAGGTCGTAGTGCTCCAGGTTCCGTTCCAACTCCAGCGGGATAGCGCGCATGACCATCTCAGGGCGGTCGTAGAGGCCGGACCCCTGCACGGTGTGGACGCGTACCGGGATCACGTCGTCTTTACCTCCGGCACCGAGCGCGATTCCGACCGCAGGATCCGGCGCGTCTGCCATGAATGCGGAGAGGTGATCCTGCGCGCCGGCTGTGATCGGCGTATCTGCTTCCCGGTTTGCGGCTTTGTGGAACGCCTCTGTAAGCGTGGATCCGAGATAAGCGGGCTTGCGGGCGTCTATCTGCGCCTGCATTGCTGGAGAGGGCGTGTAGGGCTCTGGCATGGAAGAAGGAGGGTTACCCTCTGCTGGAGGTGTCAATGCAACGTTGCTTTTCCCGGTGCGCAGCATGTTATGGGCGTCCAACACGAACTCAGCATCTTGCGGAGCAACCAGCGGCACGCCAGTCTTAAACTGATCCATGATCGCCGCAACCACCTCGGCATCCGCCGCTTGGACTGAATCCACAAACCCTGAGAACACCTGCGCGGGTTCTGGAGCGACTGAAACCGCATCACCCTCCGTCAGTGCACTCTCTGCCGTTTCCGTCTCCTGCGCCTGTGCTGGGGCGGCGGGCGGGGGATTTTCGGCACGGGGCGGCCAATGGCCCACGCGCTGAAGCTCGGCGTTCTTTCTCGCGGCGAGCTTACCGACATCGAGCGCACACATATCGTCAAGAGTCCGGGAGTTGATCCCGTTGGCGAACGCTATTTCTGCACGTCCCATAAGCGCGTCGGGCCACTCCGACAACCGCAGTAATGCCACCCCGTGCGCGGCCGTCAGTTCCTCCCGCTCGATCATGCCGATCACTTCCTCCGGCAACTGGAGCAGGCGGATTCGATTGCTAACGTAGGGCTGACTACGGCCAATGGCGCGGGCGATCTCGGTGACGGTAAAGGGTTTGATGCCATCGCGCGGGCTAATCTCAGACATCTCCTTGAATGCCCGCGCCTCTTCCAGCGGAGTGAGGTCAACGCGCTGCAGGTTCTCCACCAGGCCGACGAATGCCGACATGGGGCGAACGAGCGCGGGGAGGGATTCCAGGCCGGCCGCGGTAGCAGCTCGCAGGCGCCGCTCTCCAGCGAGCAGCAGATACCATGCCTCCCCTTCCGGAGCACGGGTGTCAGGGCAGACGGTGACGGGAGTCAGGACCCCGAACTGCCGGATACTCTCCGTCAGGGTCTCAAGGGTGGCGGCGTCGAATTTCCGCCGTGGATTTCGGGCCGGGTGTATCCGGCTGATTGGGATCTCAAGCAGTTCCATTTGTCATCCTCTCGTGGTTCGCAAAAAGCTCACGTCTTCCGGTTCACATGCCTCACCGGTCGGGCCATTAAATCGCACGAACACAAATTTGTCATTCCAAGAGGTTAGAACCCCTTCCTGGTGTGGGCAAAACAAGGGATGGTAAACGACTTTGCGGCCCTTGTCGGATTTTATCAATGCGCTCGGCTCAATCATCAGTCATCCTCTCAGGCTTCGATTTTCTCCAGACAACTCCGCATCCAATTGGATGCGGAGTTGTCTGGAGAAAATCGAAGCCTGAGAGGATGACTGA
>Ga0209222_1000210_pt1 | contig 12987 bp, 6 predicted proteins | sample BlaSpr_A8_Ref_O3_FD_187991 | JGI IMG/M metagenome (GOLD analysis project Ga0209222, IMG submission 187991) | Forest soil microbial communities from Thunder Bay, Ontario, Canada - Black Spruce, Ontario site 2_A8_Ref_O3 (SPAdes) (version 2) | ecosystem: Environmental > Terrestrial > Soil > Boreal...
GTTAGCGGTGATTGCGGCAACAGCATCCCGGACGCGATCGCCGACCTGCAAGCCCACGGCACCACGGTCAGTGCGGTCAGCCTCAAGGTGGCGGGATGCACCCTGGGCCCGCCAGTCACCTGCAACGGTACGGGTTTCCCGACGAATAACGGTGCCAATGGAACACAGATCCAGACGGGATTTCCGAACGTCGTGAGCGCCGATAACGCAGTCGGAAAGATTGATTACCACATCAACGAGCGTCACACCTTGAGCGGAATGTACTTCTTCGGAAACAATTCCGGAACAGTCGATGACGCGATTGAACTGCAACCACAATGGCTTACGTTGATACACACCAGATCCCAAGTATTCGGCGCCAATTGGACTTGGGTTCCGAACTCTCGGTGGGTGAACGAAGCGAGATTCGGCTACAACCGCCTGAACCAACCGACACAGTCCGCCGACCACGCGGATTCTGCGGCAAGCCTGGGTATCGATGACGGCGTAACCAATCCGCTCTATGGCGGTTTGCCGCGCCTTAAGATAAAAGGCTTCGGCGGCATTTTCGAAACACTGGGTGGGTTCAAGTGGCCCAAATTCCAGGGTCCCGATCAACGGTATCAGTTCGTGGATCATGTTTCCTACGTCATCGGAAAACATGCATTGAAATTTGGCGCCGAAATCCACCGCGATAGCTTCAGTGGCGGCGCCTTCGGCGACGGCAAGGGTTACATCATTTTCTCGGGAAACGGCGCCTTCACTGGTTCCACTGTTTTGGAGGACTTTCTCGCCGGCGACCCGGGCGGCAGCGTCCCCTTCCCGACCCACGCGCTCGTAGGTGACACCCCGATTCGACACATCCACAATGTTTCCGAGGGAGTGTTTGTTCAGGACGACTGGCGCATCTCTCCCACCGTAACGATCAATATGGGCCTCCGTTACGAATACAACGGGGTCATCACCGAGAACAACAATTTGCTGGGCAATTTCAGTCCGACCGCGGGGCTGGTTCAGGTCGGCCAGCAGATCGGTCAGCCCTATCACGGTGACCACAGCAACTTCGCGCCGCGCCTGGGAGTGGCGTGGGATCCCTTTGGCAACGGCAAGACCGTGATTCGCGCCGGCGCCGGCATGATGTACGAGACGTTGAACTGGGAATCGTTCATGGCGTTCAACAATGTGTACGGCCTTGGCACTATACCAACGGGCGGAATATTGAACGGTGTGCAGGGCACCGGCACCATCACCGCTGGTATCCAGAACGTTCCGAATCCCCCCACTCCGTGGGATACGTGGGGCGTGAGTCAGACTCCGCCGTTCCAAATCCCCAAGATCAATTGCGAGGCCGCGCTCGGGGCGACTTGTTCTATTTTAGGAGTGAATCCAAACATTACGACTCCATACGTCACGAACTGGACCTTAAACGTGCAACACGCGTTCACGAATAATTTATCTCTCGAAGTGGCATATGTGGGAAATCACGGCTCGAACCTGATGGGAATTCGGGATATCAACCAGCCGGCGGTTGGCTCGGGGTGGTCGGGAGGAGTGGGGCCAGACTCGGGAGCCGAGCAGGCCGCGCGGCCCTTCGCGGCTGACGGACAGTTCCCGTATCTGGCGAACATCTATCAAATGGACAACATCTACAAATCAAATTACAACGGCTTGCAAGTGACGATGACCGGCCGCGAGTACCACCACTTCACCTTCGTCGCCGGCTACACCTACTCGCATTCTCTCGATGATGTCGGCGCCAACTGGGATTTCGGCGCGGGCTTGGGTCTGCCGCAAGATGCCACGCATCCGGAACGCGAATATGCCAGCAGTGATTTTGACATTCGCCATCGCTTCACGCTCTCTGCGGTTTATTCCATCCCCGGCAAGAAATCCTTTGCGCAGCTCTTGGAAGGCTGGCAGCTCATTTCGATCGTGAGCCTCTATAGTCCGCAGCCATGGGGCCCCATGGATACGGGTGACGATATCAGCGGCACCGGTGAAGGCGTGGACCGCTGGGATTTTGTTGGCAACCCGAACGACTTCAAATCAGGGCCGAACTCAATTCCGTATTTTGCGCCCGGCAGCCCGCAAACGCTGGCCGGAGGCATCTGTAGCAATGCCGCCAGCACGCCCGCGCTGCAACAGTCGCTTGGGATGTTCGGCTGCTACGCGCAGGGCAACTCCGCGATGATTCCGCCCGCACTGGGAACCTTTGGAACAATGGGCCGCAACGAATTCCGCGACTCTGGCTTTCGCAACTGGGACTTCTCGGTAGCCAAGAATTGGAAGCTCGGGGAACGATTCGGCGCTCAATTCCGTGCCGAATTCTTTAATATCCTCAACCATCCAAATTTTGCGAATCCTTATGGTGGGCAGAATGGCTTCGGAATGAACGATCCGTCAGTTCTCGGTCCCGGCTTCGGGTGCGGCTGCGCCACTCCTGACGTCGCAGCTTCCAATCCCGTTCTCGGGTCGGGAAGCAACCGCGCCGTACAGTTGGGTTTGAAGCTCAGCTTCTAGCTCGCGCCAGCGGTGGATGGCAAGTGGGAGCCAGCGTAACTGCTGGCTCCCTTTCAACCCTCCAATCGCCGGGCCGCAATGTTGCGCCGCAGGGAACTTCCAGAGTCCGAGTAAAGCTTCGGAGTGTGAAACGCTGAGCTGTGAAACCAGAAAAGGGGCCCTGTCGAATGCGAAGTGCGAAAACTTCCCTGATGGCAAAAATCTGTGCGGCAACCTTCGCAGTTTTACTTAGCTTTTTGGCCGCGCCGACAAACGCTCAACAAGTGCGACCTGAACGCACCATCGAAGAAATTAAAGTCGAAGCCGTCACCCGCGCGGAAAATGGCCAGTATCCCTGCATCGGTCAAAACCCCGATGACTTGCGCGCGGCGTTTGCCTCGATCAAGACGAGAGACCGCGACGAATGGGCCGCTGCATTCATCGCCGTCGGCGACAAGTGGATGGCCGAAGCAAAGTCGCTCGAAAAGACCGATCCGACCAAGGCGAACGCGGACTACATTCGCGCTTGGCGCGTTTATTCGTTCGGCCGCTGGCCCGTCCCTTCTTCGCCTGGCAAGCAGCGCGCCTACGAGAAAGCGATCGAGGCATTTCGCGCGCACACCAAATTCTGGGATCCGCCGATGGAGGTAGTGCACATCCCCTTCGAAGGCAAAGAAATCATCGGCTATCTGAGGTTTCCCAAGAACGCCACGGGCCCAGTGCCGATGGTGATTGCGATCAACGGTCTCGACAGCCGCAAAGAGGATCTCTCCGAGAGTTTTTCAGCGGTGTTGCCTTTCGGCATCGGATATATCGCGGTGGATGGCCCTGGCACGGGGCAAGCCCCCATCAAGGCCAGCCCCACCGCGGATCGCATGTTATCGCGCGTGATTGATTACGTGTACAGCCGCCCGGAAGTAGATAAATCCAGGGTCGAATTTCACGGTGTCAGTTGGGGCGCCTATTGGGGCACCAAAATGGCCATCCTCGAAAAAAATCGTTTGAAGGCCGTCAGCGTGCAATCGCCGCCGATTCACGATATGTTTCAGAAAGAATTTGTGCTGAACAGCCTGCAGGGCAATCGTGAATATTTGTTCGATCAACTGCCCGCGATGATGTCCATCTTCGATAACGTGAACAATCTCGACGAACTGCTGGAGATTTTCCCGAAAATGTCGCTGGTGACGCAGGACCTTATCGGCAAGCCCACCGCGCCGATGCTCGTATTGTCCGGCGTGCTCGATACGCAGGTGCCGATTTCCGATACGTATCGACTATTGAGCGCCGGGGACGTGCCCAAGACCGGCTGGATCAATCCGCATGGCGGGCACTTGGGACGGCAGAAAGGCGTGTGGCCTGATCCAGTGATGTTTAAGGAAGTGATTGTGCCATGGATCGTGCACGCTTTGGATGTCGAGCCTCCGACCAAGTAGTGTGCCAAGACGCCCCGGGACGAAGTTCGCCGCCGCGAATCCTCGAGCGGCAGCTACGAAGAACGCTCGTGGGACAGAATCGTTGTTCGAGCTGTCACGCTCGCTTCCCAACCGTGCAAACCTGATTCGAAATCGATCACCGCTCACTGACCGTAAACGAGCAGCGTAAACGTGTCTGGAATTATCGCCGGACGTGGGCGCGGATGTTCCGGCGTGACGGCTGGAGTCTCTCCGAACTCCGCAGTCACCGTATATACCGTGTGGGTAGCGTAGTCGAGGGCCATCGTGCGCGCGCCGCGCTGCGTCTGGATCGTTTCCACCGCCGAAAATTTTGTGGGTGAATCTTCGTGCGCGATCGTGATCGTCCCATCGCCGCAGGACGCGAACGCGTAACCCGTAACGGGGTCGAAACGGTTTGCATCCACGCCCTGGCCGATGGGAACCGTGCCAATAACTTTCCCGGAGTTGCCATCTACGAAGGTCATGAGCTTGTTGTGGCAGCCCACTACCAGGATTTCGTGCGCGGCGTCGATCGCCAGGCCTGAAGGAGACTCACACGGCGCCAGGGGCCAGGTATTTTCGATTTTCAGCGTTTTGGCGTCGAATTTGACGAGCGCACTCTTGTCCTCTAAATTGACGAACATTTTGCCCTTGCCGTCGCTCGCGCCGAACTCCGGGCCTCCGCCCAGCGGAAACGTCCCGACCAGCGTTCCGGAAGCCGCGTCAATCGCCGAGGCAGTATTGGCATCGCCGTTAAAAGTGAAGACACGCTTGGAGAAAGGATCGTAGATGATGGCATCCGTATCCTTGTCTGTCTTGGCGTTGCCAGTGACCTTCAGTGAAGTGAGGTCGAAGATCGTGGAATCGGACGTGCGGCCGTTGGTGGTGAAACCTTTATTGAATTCAGCGGCGAACGCGATGCCGTGGACACCCTGCGTATCCGGAATGTCTCCGACGATTTTGCCCTGCTCCGGATCCACCACGATGACGTGAGTGGCGCGCGAAATGAACAAGCGATGCGTCGCCGCATCCACTTCCAGGTAGTCCCAGCCGCCGACGCCGCCCAGTTTCACTTTTTTGATCAGATGATAGCCGGAGGCGCCGCCGGATTGGGCTGCCGCGCGGGGATAAGCAGTAGTGAGCAGGGAACACAAGATCAGCACGAAAAAAAGGCCAGCCAACTTCTTCGACATGAATGCCTCCACAAATTTAAAGAGAGCAGCCCAGCTCCGGGTGCGAACCATGGCACACCCAAGTTAAACGCAGGATAAATCGGCGGCGGCGAACGATCGTAGTAATCCGTGCACTTGCGCGCGGAGTCTGAAGCAGAATTGGCGGGTTGCAGTATGATGTCGCGATGCGCCTGCTGTTGGTGGAAGATGACCCCGGTGTTCTGCGCTTTGTCTTGAAAGGACTGCGTGAACAAGCTTACGCGGTAGACACCGCCACCACCGGTGACGACGCGCTGTATCAGGTGGAAATCAACACCTACGACCTGATAATCCTGGACGTAATGATCCCAGGTTCGGATGGTTTTGCGGTTTGCAAACAGATTCGCGAGGCGGGAAATCGCGTGCCGATTCTAATGTTAACCGCGCTCGACGGCGTCGAGGATCGCATCACGGGTCTCGACGTGGGCGCCGACGATTACCTGGCCAAGCCCTTCGCCTTTCGTGAACTGCTCGCGCGCCTCCGCGCCCTGTTGCGCCGTTCCGGTGAACTTCGGCCTCCTAACATCACAGTAGCGGATCTGGTAGTAAATACGGCCAGTCAGTCGGTAACGCGCGGCGGGCGCCGCATCTCGCTAACCACCAAGGAATACGCGCTGCTGGAATTTCTCGCGCGTCACGCTGGCCAGGTAGTGGGGCGCGCCGCAATTGCCGAGCACGTGTGGGATGAAACCTTCGATCCATTCTCGAACCTGATCGAAGTGTACGTGAACCGCCTTCGCCGCAAGATTGACGCGGATTCGAAGGCGCCGCTGTTGCATACACGCCGCGGCGCAGGCTACCTGTTCGGACTCGAGCAAGAAACGATCCGCGCCCATGATCCAGCCAGGAAAAAATCGGGTTCGCCGACCAGGAAAAATCATGTTTGATACGTTGCGCGCGCGTTTGACGCTCTGGTACTCCATGGTGCTGGCATTGCTTCTGCTGGTTTTCAGCTTGACCAGTTATTTCCTTTTCGCCCGCGGTCAAAATCGCCGCACCGACGCCGACCTGGCGGAACTTGCCCAGTCTTTTCTGGTGACATTTCAGGATGAACTCAAGGACCCGGACGAATCCGGTGGATGGCAGGCTGCCGCTCGGCAAGCGATGCTCGAACACCGCGTGCGCGGCGATACTCTGCTGGTCCTCGATTCCACCGGCAAAACTGTCGCGAACTCGGCGGACGTCGTGCCTTCCAGCGCGCCGGCAAATTCCATAGCCGCACGAGCTATCGCTTCCCGCAGCTTCCAGCAATTTGTGGAGGCGGCCCTGCGATCGGATCGGACCTACCAGAACGTCGCCGCAGAAAGAGGCGGATTACGGGCGTACGCCGTACGATTCACGGCGAACGGCCAGGCCTGGTCACTCGTGATTCTGCGTTCCCTGCATGCGCAACACGAAATGCTGGAGGAAATTCGCGTCGCGTTCTCCTGGTTGATCCCGCTGGGCGTGTTGCTCGCGAGCGTCGGCGGTTACTTTCTCGCGCGCAGAAGTTTGGCTCCCGTTGCCGCCATGGGCGCGCAGGCGCAGCGCATCGGGGCCGTAAATCTCCATGATCGGCTCGCGGTCCGCAACCCGAACGATGAGCTTGGCAGGCTGGCGCAAACTTTCAACGACCTGCTGGATCGCCTCGATCAGTCTTTCGAACGTCAACGCCGCTTTATTTCGGACGCTTCGCACGAACTGCGCACGCCGGTCTCGATTCTGCGCGGTGAAGCAGAAGTGGCGCTGTCGCAAGCTTCGCGCTCGCCCGAGGAGTATCGCGAGTCGCTCGCCGTGTTGCACCAGGAAGCGCAACGCCTCGCGCGCATCGTCGAAGATCTATTCACACTCACTCGCGCCGATGCCGGCGAGCATCGTCTGGCCTACAGCGATTTCTATCTGGACGAACTCGTCGCCGACTGTGTGCGCGCCGCGCGCGCCCTCGCTCAAGCCAAGAATCTTGCTCTGGTGGTCGTGACGCCCGAAGAAATGCCCGTGCGTGCGGATGAAGATCTGCTGCGCCGGATGATCCTAAATCTTCTGGACAACGCAATTAAGTACACGCCCGAGGGCGGAAAAGTATCTGTCACATGCAGCTCCGCGCCCCGTGGTTACGAACTGAGCGTAACGGACAGTGGCCCTGGGATTCCTGTTGACATGCAATCCAAGATTTTCGAACGATTTTTCCGCGCCGATCGCGCGCATTCGCGAACCGGAGCAGACAGCGGCGCGGGTCTCGGTCTTTCGATTGCGCGCTGGATCGCCGAAGCTCACCTGGGCCGGATCGAATTGCTGCGCTCCGATGATGCAGGCAGCGCATTCAAGGTGTACCTACCGGCATCCAGCGAAAGTTCGCCTCCTTCGGAGTCCCCCGGTTAATCCTGCGTTTATCTGCTGATCTTCAATCTACGTGTTGGCAACACTGCGGCAATGACTGTCGTGATCGCTGCCTCTATCGGCAAGAGAGAGTCGTGAAGGCTAACACCCTGCGAAATATCTTCTGGATTTTTCTGTTGACGGCTTCGTGTCCGTGGTCTGCGGGCGCTGCGCAACAGTCGGGCGATTCATCTCCCAAGCCGGCCGCTGCGGCTGCACAACAGCCAGCGACGCCCGCGGAGCCGACGCTGCGCCTTAGCTTGGATGACGCGCTGATACGCGCACGCCAGAACAGCCCACAGTTTCAGGCCGCGCTCGCCGAGGCGCAGATCGCTCACGAAGATACCAAACAGGCCAAAGACGCGCTGCTGCCTGCGATCACTTACGACAACCAGATCCTTTATACCCAAGGAAATGGAACTGGCGGTGTGCGCTACATTGCCAACAACGCGGTGCACGAATACGTCAGCCAGGGAAATGTGCACGAAGTCCTGAGTGTAGCGGGAATCTACGAGGTTCGGCGGGCCTCGGCCGGTGCGGCGCTGGCCCGGGCCCGCGCCGAAATTGCCTCGCGCGGGCTGGTGGTCACGGTAGTGCAAAGCTATTTCGGCGCGCTGGCGGCGCAGAGTAAAGCAAACCTCGCTCAAAAGGCCGACGATGAAGGCGAGCGATTCCTGAAGCTGACGCAAAACCTGGAACGCGGCGGCGAAGTGGCGCATTCGGACGTCGTCAAAGCGGAGCTGCAGGCGCAAGAACGCCGGCGCCAGCTTCGGGAAGCGCTTCTGGCGCTGCTGAATGCGCGCCTGGATCTCGCGGTATTGCTTTTCCCGGATTTTAGCGATCGCTTCGCATTGGCCGACGAGCTCCACGCGAGCATCCCGCTACCCACGCTCGGGGAAGTCCAGCAACAAGCGAGCAACGATAATCCCGATATTCGCGCCGCCCTAGCCTCGGTGGAGCAAGCGAAGGCGGACGTCGATGTCGAGCGCGCGGCTTATTTGCCATCTCTTGGCTTGGACTACTTCTATGGGATAGATGCAGCCCAATTCGCGACGAACGGCATTTTCGATAATCGGCTCGTTCCTAATCTGGGATCATCCGCAGCGGCTTCGCTGAACATTCCCATCTGGAATTGGGGCGCCACGCAGAGCCGCGTGAAGCAGGCCCAAATTCGCCGCGCGCAGTCGGCGCGCGAGCTTTCGTTCACCCAGCGCAAGCTCCTGGCGGAGATGCAATCGCTCTACAACGAAGCGGAGACCGCGCTTGACGAACTGGCAGGGCTGCAGCGGTCTGCCGATCTTGCTGCGGAAAGTCTGAAACTTACGACGCTGCGCTACCAGGGCGGGGAAGCCGCAGTCTTGGAAGTTGTGGACGCGCAGACCACCGCTCTGATGGCCGCCGATGCCTATGAGGATGGGGCAGTGCGCTACCGCGTCGCCTTGGCAAATGTTCAAACGCTGACGGGAGTGATGTCCACGCGATGAGACTCAAGATTCATAACCCGCGAACCACGTACCAGGGCTCGCAGCTCATCGGTGCGTTGTTCCTCACGTTGCTGTGCCTGGCCGGCTGTCGTGCGTCTGAGAAGGATGAAGCGCCAGTCGTGAATGTAGAAGTGACGCCGGCTCGCCGCGCGCCAATCTCGGAAAAGATATCAGCCGAAGCACTGGTGTTTCCGCTACGGCAGGCGATCATCACACCTAAGATCACTTCGACCATCAAGACATTTTTGGTGCAGCGTGGCTCGCGCGTGCAAAAGGGCCAGCTGCTCGCCGTGCTTGAAAACGCCGACCTCGCCGCCGCGTCCGAGCAGAGCAAAGGCGAATACCAACAGGCTGAAGCAGGTTACGCCTCGACCACCGGCGCGAGCCTGCCCGAGCAAATACAAAAAGCAGAGCTGGACACGGCAGCGGCGAAAGCTTCGTTCGACGCACAGCAGAAAATGTACGACAGCCGCAAGGAATTGTTCGATCAGGGAGCGTTGCCGCGACGCGATCTCGATTCCGCTGCAGTCGCGCTGGCGCAGGCGCGCAGCCAATACCAACAGGCCGCCAAGCAGCTTGCTGACCTCGACCGAATTGGGCGAGAGTTGGCGCTGAAGTCCGCCACAGGCCAGCTAGCCGCCGCAAAAGGAAAATATCTCGGCGCGCAGGCGCAGTTGAGCTACTCCGAAATCCACAGCCCGATTGACGGCGTGATCACCGACCGGCCGCTCTTTCCCGGCGAGCTGGCCGCCGCCAATCAGCCGCTTATGACGGTGATGGACACCTCGAAGTTGATTGCCAAAGCTCATATCGCGGCGGCGCAAGCAGCGCCATTGCAGGCGGGTGACCCGGCTCAAATCAAGCTGCCGGGCGATGATCCAGACATGGAAGGGCGCGTCACGCTCGTCAGCCCTGCACTCGATCCCGGCAGCACCACGATCGAAGTATGGGTTGAAGCTTCCAAGCGCAACTCCGCTATCAGGCCGGGCATGACAGTAAGCGTCTCTATGACCGCGCGTACCGTCAATGACGCCATCGTTGTTCCCGCTGCGGCCTTGCAGAAAAACGCAGACGATGTGCAGTACGTCATGGTCGCTGGCGTGGATGGAGTGGCGCGTGCGCGAAACGTCGAGACCGGTATCCGCACCACGGACGCAGTGCAAATCGTTTCGGGCGTGAATGAGGGCGACGCCGTCATTACTACTGGCGGATACGGTTTGCCAGACGGAACGGCCGTAAAAATCGCGCCGACAAAACCAGTCCAGCCTGCTGCGGAGAAGGAATAACCGGGATGGAGGCTCCTCTTCCTAGCAGCAGCTCTTCCGAAGCAGTGAGTTCCTTGGCGACGCCATGGTTTCAGCGGCTGTCGCGTCCCATCCTCTTTTTGGTGGTGAGCCTGGCGCTGGTGGGAGCGTACCTCGCGTTCACAATTCCAGTCTCCGTTTTTCCCCAGACGGATTTTCCGCGCATCGTCATCGGGGTGGACAACGGCGTTACGCCAATCGATCAGATGCTGGTGACCATTACCCGCCCGATCGAAGAAGCAGTGAACGTGGTGCCCGGGTTGCAGCGCGTGGTCTCCACTACCAGCCGGGGTTCAGCTGATGTGGACCTTTTTTTCGATTGGAACAGCGACATGGTGCTGACGCTGCAACGCGTGGATGCCGTGGTCGCCAGGCTGCAGGCTGAGCTTCCGCCAACCGCGCGAATCGAAACGCATCGTCTCACGTTCGCCACGTTCCCGATTATTGGCTATAGCCTGACGTCCGATCAGCTATCGCAAGACAAGCTTTGGGAAATCGCTACTTATGACATCAAACCGCGCATCAATCGGCTAGACGGAGTTGCCTCCGTCTTAATTCAAGGCGGCAGAGTGCCGGAGTTCCAGGTGACGCCGGACCCAGCGCGATTGCTGGCCAGCAGCATTACCGTCACGGATATCCTGGAAGCCATTCGCCGCACCAACCTGATTGATTCGCCGGGCTTGCTGGAGCACGACCACGAACTCGTCCTGGGCCTGGTCAGCGGCCAGGTGCATACACCGGAGCAGATCGGCGAAATCGTCGTGAAAACTTCCGCTGCCGGCGTGCCGATTCGGGTTGGTGATATCGCCTCGGTGGCGCCGTCCGTCGCGCCGGTTTACACGGTGGTCACTGCGAACGGGAAGGCCGCCGTGCTCTTAAGCATCAATCGCCAGCCAGACAGCAACACTCTATCCGTTGCGAACGAAGTGCACAGCGAAATCGCCCAGCTGCAAAAGACTTTGCCGTCCGGCGTACGTCTCGAGCCGTTTTACGACCAGTCCACCATCGTTCACGATTCCATCGCCAGCGTGCGCGATGCTGTACTCCTCGGATTGCTGCTTTCGTCGGCCATTTTGGTTCTATTCCTGCGCGACTGGGGCACCTCGCTCATCGCAGGCCTGGTGATTCCAGTTACGCTTCTGCTGACTTGCATCGTTCTAAAGATGACGGGCCAGAGTTTCAACCTGATGACCCTGGGGGGATTGGCGGCTGCGGTCGGCCTGGTTATTGACGATGCCATCGTCATCCTCGAAAACATTGTGCTGCACAAAGACGCGGGCGAGGACCGTCTGCAGTCCATCCAGCAAGCGTTGCGGGAAATGACCATTCCGCTGGTGGGTTCGACGATCACGCCCATTGTCGTCTTCTTGCCTTTGATCTCAGTTACGGGAGTGACCGGCAGCTTCTTTCGCGCTCTGGCCATTACGATGACTGTCGCGCTCTTCAGCTCTCTGCTGCTGGCGCTGCTGTGGACGCCCACGCTCAGCCAATTTTTCATTCGCAAGAAATCGGTCCTGGAAAAACCATCCGGCGTCGAAGGGAGTGCCGCCGACGGCGTTAGCGCGGGCCGGATCGTCCATGAAGAAGCGCCCAGCAGCGGCTTTTTCGGGCGCATGGTTCATTTCTACGAGCGAATTATGCAGCGCGTGTTGCAGCGGCCCGTCATCCTGGTAGCCAGCTCATTCCTAGTCATCGTGCTCTCCGTAGTGTGCTATCACTTCCTGGGCAGCGACTTGCTCCCCGAAATGGACGAAGGCGGTTTCATCCTGGATTACTACACTCCGCCGGGCAGCTCGCTCGCGGAGTCCAACCGCATCCTCCAGCACATCGAGCAGATCCTCCGTGAGACCCCGGAAGTTGAGAACACCTCGCGTCGCACCGGCCTGCAACTGGGCTTGGCGGCAGTTACCGAAGCAAACCGCGGTGACTTTACGGTGAGACTGAAGCAGAAACGCGATCGTGGCATTGACGAAGTCATTGACGACGTACGCGCCAAGATCAAACAGACCGAACCAGCGGCCGACGTAGAATTCGTTCAGGTCCTGCAGGACATGATCGGAGATCTGACCAGCGCGCCCGAGCCGGTGGTGATCAAAATGTTCTCCCCCGATCCGCAGTTGCTGTTGAAGTCTGCGCCGCGCGTGGCCGATGCCATCGGAAAAGTTCCTGGCGTTGTGGATGTCCTCGACGGAATCGAAAACACCATCAGCGGACCAGCGGTCACGTTTCAACTGGATTCCGCGGTGTCGGCGCGCGCCGGGTTTACGCCTGAGGAAATCGCTGTTGACGCTTCCGCAATTCTGGAAGGCGAGCCTGCGGCGACGCCGGTAGTGCTGAACGACCGGGTTTACCCGATTCGTGTGCGCTTTCCCGCGGAAAACCGCGCGTCGCTCGATCGTATGACCAACACGCTGCTGGCCAGTTCTACCGGGCGAACGGCCACGCTCGGATCGCTAGCGGTAATCACGAACGATCCTGGCCAGACAGAGATTCGCCGGGAGAATTTGCAGCGCGACGTGGAGGTGACTGCGCGCCTGGAAGGTGTGGATTTGGGGCGTGGAGTTGCTGCAGTGAAGAAAGCCGTGAACGATTTACAATTGCCTTCCTCGATTCGCCTCGAATATGGCGGCGCTTACCAGGAGCAGCAGAAATCCTTCCACGATCTTTCGATCGTCTTGTGCTTGGCTTTGCTGCTTTTGTTCGTCGTGTTGCTCTTTGAGTT
>Ga0209222_1000211_pt1 | contig 12924 bp, 9 predicted proteins | sample BlaSpr_A8_Ref_O3_FD_187991 | JGI IMG/M metagenome (GOLD analysis project Ga0209222, IMG submission 187991) | Forest soil microbial communities from Thunder Bay, Ontario, Canada - Black Spruce, Ontario site 2_A8_Ref_O3 (SPAdes) (version 2) | ecosystem: Environmental > Terrestrial > Soil > Boreal...
AATATCGACGAGGGCGAGCCCGGCACCTTCAAGGACCGCTGGTATTTGGAGCGCGACCCGCACCGTTTCCTCGAAGGCATGCTCATCGCCGCGTGGGCGGTGGACGTGGCCGCCATATACATTTACCTGCGCGATGAATATCACGGCTGCCGCGCGCTGCTCGAGGCCGAACTCGCGAAGCTCGAAGCGAATCCGCCCATATCTCCCCTACCCAAGATCGAGCTGCGCCGCGGAGCCGGCGCCTATATCTGCGGCGAAGAATCGGCGATGATCGAATCCATCGAGGGCAAGCGCGGCATGCCGCGCCTGCGCCCCCCCTATGTTGCCCAGGTGGGCCTCTTCGGGCGGCCGACGCTCGAGCATAATTTCGAGACGCTTTACTGGGTCCGTGAGCTGCTCGAAAAGGGCGGCGCCTGGTTTGCATCGCAGGGCCGCAACGGCCGCAAGGGACTGCGCAGCTTTTCGGTCTCGGGACGCGTCAAGAATCCGGGCGTGAAGCTCGCGCCGGCCGGCATCACCATTCGCGAGCTGATCGACGAATTCTGCGGCGGCATGCTGGATGGCCACGCATTCTATGGCTACCTGCCGGGCGGCGCATCGGGCGGCATCCTGCCGGCGTCGATGGGCGACATCCCGCTGGATTTCGATACCTTGCAGCCGCATGGCTGCTTCATCGGTTCGGCAGCCGTGATCGTATTGTCCACGCAAGATACGGCCAAGGACGCGGCCCGCAACATGATGCGCTTCTTCGAGCATGAGTCCTGCGGACAGTGCACTCCCTGCCGCGTGGGCACCGCCAAGACGAATGTGCTGATAGCGCACGACAAATGGGACAAGCCGCTGCTCGCCGATCTATCGCAGGTGATGCGCGACGCCTCGATCTGCGGCCTGGGCCAGGCGGCGCCGAATCCGGTGGATTGTGTCGTGAAGTATTTTCCGAACGAAATTGCCTGAGGACTACCGATGAACGCAATCACCCGCACCGAACGAGCGCAGTTCGACGCACCGACGGTCACCTTCACGCTCAACGGCCGCGAAGTCACGGGGCTGAGCACCGAGACCATTCTCGAGATAGCGGATCACGAAGGCATCGAAATCCCCCGCCTCTGCTACAAGGCCGGGCTCGATGCGGTGGGCAACTGCCGCTCCTGCATGGTCGAGATCAAGGGCGAGCGCGTCCTCGCCGCCTCCTGCTGCCGCACGGCGCAAGCCGGCATGCAGGTGACGACCGACAGCGCGCGCGCGCGCAAGGCACAGCAGATGGTGATCGAGCTGCTGCAGTCGGACATGCCGGAGAAGGAATACACACGCCATAACGAGGTCGATGATTGGGCGGCGCGCCTGGACGTCGGCAAGCCGCGCTTCGCGCCGCGGCCCAGTGTCGCCCCCGATCTCACGCACGCCGGTATCGCCGTCAATCTCGACGCCTGCATCCAATGCACGCGCTGCCTGCGCGCCTGCCGCGACGAGCAGGTCAACGACGTGATCGGCCTCGCCTTCCGCGGCCAGCACGCCAAGATCGTGTTCGACATGGACGATCCCATGGGTGCCTCCACCTGCGTCGGCTGCGGCGAGTGCGTGCAAGCCTGCCCTACCGGGGCTCTGATGCCGGCGCGCGAAGTGGCGATGACCGTGCCCGATAAGACCGTCGAATCGCTCTGTCCATACTGCGGCGTGGGCTGTCAGCTCAAGTATCATGTCAAGAACGACAGCATCCTCTACGTCGAGGGCCGCGACGGCCCGTCCAACCACGCGCGCCTGTGCGTCAAGGGCCGCTACGGATTCGATTACGCGCGGCATCCGCAACGCCTGACCGTGCCGCTGATTCGCCGTCCGGGCGTCCCGAAGCGCGGTGAGTTCGTGATGGATCCGAACAACGTCATGCAGGTATTCCGCGAAGCCACCTGGGACGAAGCACTGGCGCTGGCGGGCGCAGCCTTGCGCAACCTGCGCGACACGCATGGCCCGAAGTCGCTGGCCGGATTCGGCTCAGCCAAGGGCAGCAACGAGGAAGCCTATCTGTTTCAGAAGCTGGTGCGGCTCGGCTTCGGCAGCAACAACGTCGACCACTGCACCCGCCTCTGCCATGCCTCGAGCGTGGCGGCGCTGCTCGAGGGCATAGGCTCGGGAGCGGTGAGCAATCCCGTGATGGACGTGACCAAGGCCGAAGTGGTGATCCTGATCGGCGCGAATCCGACCGTGAATCACCCGGTTGCCGCCAGCTGGCTCAAGAATGCCATGCGCAGCGGCACCAAGCTGATCCTGATGGATCCACGGCGCAGCGAATTGGCCCGCACTGCCTACAGATATCTGCAATTCAAACCGGACACGGACGTGGCTTTGCTCAACGCCATGATGCACGTCATCGTCGAGGAGAACCTCGTCGACGCGAAATTCATAGCCGACCGCACGCTCGGCTACCAGGCGCTGGCGGAGAACGTGAAGGGTTACAGTCCCGAACTGATGGAACCGATTTGCGGCATTCCCGCCGAGACCATCCGCGAGGTCGCGCGGCTTTACGCGACGAGCCGCGGCTCGATGATTCTCTGGGGCATGGGCATCAGCCAGCACATCCACGGCACCGACAACGCGCGCTGCCTGATTGCGCTCGCGCTGATGACGGGACAGATCGGCAGGCCCGGCACGGGTCTACACCCGCTTCGCGGGCAGAACAATGTGCAGGGTGCCTCGGACGCGGGCCTCATCCCGATGATGTATCCCGACTACCAGAGGGTGGACAACCTGCAGGCGCGAGAGCGGTTTGCAAGGGCCTGGGGAGTGCCGGCGGCGCAGCTCGACGACAAGCCGGGCCTGACCGTCGTGGAAGTGATCAAGGGAATCATCGCGGGAAAGGTCAAGGGAATGTACATCATGGGCGAGAATCCCGCGATGAGCGATCCGGACGCCGATCATGCGCGCGAGGCCCTGGCCAAGCTGGACATGCTCGTGGTGCAGGACATCTTCCTGACCGAGACCGCCTACCTTGCCGATGTGATCCTGCCGGCCTCCGCCTTCCCGGAAAAGACCGGCAGCTTCACCAACACCGATCGTTTCGTGCAGATGGGACGCCGGGCGCTGACCCCGCCCGGACAAGCGCGGCAGGATCTGGACATCATCATCGCCCTGGCGCGTCAGCTCGGACTGCCGTGGGACTACGGCACGGGTGATGCGGCAGCGGCACTGGTCTTCGATGAAATGCGCCGCGCCATGCCGAGCATCGCCGGCATCACCTGGGAGCGCCTCGAGAAGGAACACAGCGTCACCTACCCATGCGAGAAGGAAGGCGACCCTGGCACTTCAGTGGTATTCACCGAGTCCTTCCCCACGCCCACCGGCAAGGCGCGCTTCGTGCCGGCCGACATCATCCCCGCGGATGAACGGCCGGATGCCGACTACCCGATGGTCCTGATCACCGGCCGCCAGCTCGAGCACTGGCACACCGGCAGCATGACGCGCCGCTCGGGCGTGCTCGATTCGATCGAGCCGGATCCGGTGGCGCTGCTGCATCCGCAGGATCTGATCACCCTCGGCGCAAAGCCGGGCGACCTGATCACGATTGCCTCGCGCCGCGGCAAGGTCACTCTGTACGCAAGAGCCGACGATAGCTCGCCTCACGGCGCGGTGTTCGTGCCCTTTTGCTACTACGAGGCCGCGATCAACAAGCTCACCAACTCGGCGCTCGATCCGTTCGGCAAGATTCCCGAATTCAAGTATTGCGCGGTCCACGTGTCGCTCGGCGGCGTCGCTCCAGTGCAGGCGAGCTACGGCGGCGGCCAGATCCTCGCACCGAAGACCGAACCGGCCGAGGTGTAAAGTCTTTCTGCGGTCGTAGAGGACCAGAGGCCGGGGTGAGTGGTATCCCGTCCCCTTTCATAAATCTTGATGAAAGGGGACGGGATACCACTCACCCCGGCCTTTAGCCCTCTACTGCCGCGTAAAGACTCATGCGCCGGACTACGGTGCCCGCTGTGACTGCTCGAGCTCGGTCAGTGTGTTGATGTTGAAGAATTGGGCGTCATCGTCGAAAACTACGCGCGTATTGCGCTGGCCGCGGGCAAAGAAGCCGGTCTTGCGTTCGCCGGCGCCGATGAACGCGGCGAGCGCGTCCTTCAGAGAGGTCTTCATGAGACAAAATACCGGCTGCGGGAACGAATCCTCTCCCCCGCGGGTGTGGGCAACGGCGATGTCGGCATCGGCGCTGTGCAATCCGTCCGCCAATCGTGCCACCAGATCGAGCGGGAAATTCGGCGTGTCGCAGGGCACGGTCGCCATGAGCGCGGTGTCACAGTGCGCGAGTCCCGCCAGCATTCCGGCGAGCGGGCCGGGGAAATCGGGCACCTGGTCCGGCCACACCGGGACGTTCAGCGCACGGTACGTCTCCTGATTGCGGTTCGCGTTCACCATGACCTGCCCCACCTGGGGTCGCAGCCTCTCCAGGGCATGTTGCGCCAGCGGCCGGCCTCTGTACATCTGCAGGCCCTTGTCCGCGCCTCCCATGCGGCTGCCGCGCCCCCCCGCGAGAATCAGGCCCGTGATGTCGTTCCGCGCGACCGTTATCATGAGCACATATTAAACGAGGAGCATCGCCGCCATGCAACCCAGTGACGTCAGCGCCCTTGTCCTGGGGTCGGCCGGCCGTGCGCCGGCTCGAGTGCCGGATGCACCGCGACTCAGCGCCGCGTCCGCCGCGCCGCTGCGAGAGATCGCTGCCGTCGATGAAGGGGGCACGGCGCGCTCACTGTACCTGCCCATTGAACGGCCCTTGACGATCGCCGTCGATGGGCGCGAGCTCGTCACCTTGATGACGCTCGGTGCCGCCCCCGAGTGGTTGGTCCTCGGGTATTTGCGCAATCAGCGCTTCATCGACGATGTGGCCGCCCTGCAATCCATCGAGGTCGATTGGACGAAGAACATCGCGCGCGTCACTTCGCGGCAGGAAAGATTGGACGAGGCCGTGAAGGCGGCCGCGCAGGGAATCGGTGCCGCAACCCCGCTCGGCTGCGCACTGGGTACGGGATTCACCGACGTCATGCGGCGCCTCGACACGGGCGCGGCAAAGGCCGCCGCGGCCGCGGCCGGTGCCATGGTTGGCGGTGCGGCGCCGGCGGGTGCCCCGGGCCGCCTCGGGGGGCCGTCCATTTCGCACGCGGAAATACTCACCATCCTCGAGTGCATGCGCCGGCACGATGCCGTGCATCGGGCCGCCGGTTCCGTGCACAGCTGCGCGCTGTTTCAAGGCGGCGATCTCTGGGCAGCGGTCGAAGATATCAGCCGCCACAACGGCATCGATACCATCACAGGCTTCATGGCACTGCACGGCATGGATGGCGCGGACAAGGCTCTCTTCACGACCGGCCGCCTCACCGGCGAGATGGTGATGAAGGCAGCGCACAACGGAATTCCCGTGATGATCTCGCGCAACGGCACCACGGCGATGGGCTACGAACTCGCCGCGAAGCTCGGCATGACGCTCATCGGCCGTGCCGCGAACCAGCGCTATGTGTGCTACATCGGTGCCGAGAGGATCGTCCGCGAGGCAGGACCCGCGTAGATCATGCGGCAGTGCCGACGCCCTCTGCCGCTGAGCGATTAGCAACATATTCCCGATCGTTCATATCGTGGCCGCGAAGACCACGTGGTAGTTTCCCGACCCGCAGTCACCAGGGCGATGAACGCCTTCATTTACCGGGATAATATGAACAAATCTGCCTATCTGTTCTTGTCGATCAGCGCTTCCATCGTCGCCGCGAGCCCCGTCTGTGCGGACGACAATTCGAGTGCCGCGCAAGGGTCCGTCGCGCCGAGTTCCCCCGCCTCCGCCCCGGCCTCCGCCAGCCAGACCACGCTGCCGCGCATCGTCGTCACCGGTACGCAGACACCGGACAACAACTACCGCGTCGGCAAGGTGGATTCGATCGGCCCGCTCGGCACGACAGACATCCAAAACACGCCCTACTCCATCGAAGTGCTGCCCCTGGATCTCATCGAGAATTCACAGGCGGTGAACTTCAAGGACGTGTCCAAGTATCTGCCGCTCGTGGAATATCAGGAGCAGCAAGGTCCGAACATCCTGCGCCCGCAAACGCGCGGCATTCAGGGCGGCAACTTCCAGAACTCCAAGATCGACGGCATGACCATGTACATCACGGTGGCGACCGCGATGGAGCAGTTCCAGCAAATCGAGGTGGTCAACGGCCTATCGGCATCGCTTTACGGACCGGCCAATCCTTCCGGCATGTTCAATTTCGTGTCCAAGCGGCCCACGCAAAACGACCTGCACGAGGTGAGCGTCACCTACAACAGCGACAGCATCGGCACGGCGCACATCGACTTCGGCGGACCGATCGACAAGAACGGCGTCGTCAGCTATCGCCTGAACGCTCTGTACGGCGCCGGAGACGGATGGGTGGACGGGAGCCATGAACGGCGCGCATTGGGAGATCTCGGCATCGATGTGCGGCCCTGGGAGAGCACGGTGCTCGAGCTCAACTACACCGATTATCAACTCACCGATACGGGCTACCCGGGCTGGTTCACTTACAGCCAGAAAATTCAGTTGCCCTCGGCTCCCGACCCGCAGGAGGTCGGATACGGCCAGAGCTATCTGGGAACGGACCTGCACACCGAGACCGCCACTGCGCGCATCAAGCATGATTTCGATTCGGATTGGCACCTGGTGGTGGGCGGACTGAATCAGGACGCGACCCGCAACATCACTACCGGCGTGAACAATCTCACCTCCAACGCCGGAGCGTATACGACTTCCTTGGGCTCGACCTTCGCGCCCCGCTTCGTCATCACCAGCGATACCGCGTATCTCGACGGAAACTTCTCGACCTTCGGAATCGGCCATGATCTGGTGATCGGCACGGCAGGATATCGATCCCAGTCCTACTCGCTCCTGAAAACGCCGACGGCGGCCGAATTGTTCCTGGGCACGGCCAGCATCGACAGTCCGGTCAGTTATCCTTATCCGGCGCAGGGCATTCCCGACCCTTATGCCAATTACGATTCGTCGACCGCGTATCAGGAGGGCATCAATCTGAACGACACGCTGCGCTTCAACCCCTATTGGGCGGCGCGCCTCGGGGTGAGCCAGGACTGGTTCAATACCGACAACTACAACCCGAAGTCGGTGCTGACGACGGAGTACTCGGCCCACGGTCTCAGCCCCACCGGCAGCATCATTTTCAATCCGGTCAGCAGCCAGACCGTTTACGCAACCTACGCGAGCAGCCTGCAGGCGGGAGATCTGGCGCCGGGCGGGACCGTCAACTCCGGCGAGAGTCTCGCTCCTTACCGCAGCACCGAGTACGAAGTGGGCTACAAAGCCACCGTCGAGAAGGTGAATCTGACAGCGGCGCTATTCCGTATCGAGCGTCCGTTCGCAAACGTCGACACGGCAACGAACGTGTTCGAAATATCGGGCGAGCAGGTGAACAAGGGCGCGGAGTTCTCGGCCGTGGGTGAGGTGATCGAGAACGTCACGGTCTACGGAGGCATCACATTCCTGGACGCCCGGCTGGAGAACACGCCGCTCCCGTCCACCAACGACAAGCTGTTCGTAGGGGCGTCCAAGGTCAAGGGCAATGTGCTGGTGGAATACCGCATCCCGACGCTGCCGGGTTGGACCGCATCGGTCGATTATCAGTTCACGGGTCCGCGCGCCGGTAACGATACCAATTCATTTACGGTGGCGGGCTACAACTTGTTCGATGTCGGCGCGCGCTACGCCTCGACCATCGGGAACACGCCGGTCACCTGGCGTCTGGCGGTGGACAATGTCGCCGATCGGCGTTACTGGTCCACCGTTGGCCCGAGCGATCTCACGGGCGCCAACAGCGGCAACCTGCTGGCACATCTCGGAGAACCGCGCACGGTGCTGGCGTCCGCGAGCTTCAGCTTCTGAAGCGGCGCGCCCACGTGAGATACATGAAGCCGCTGATATGCACCATCTGGCTCAGCGGCTTCGTACTGACCGCGTTTGCGCAATCGGCGTCCGGCTCCCATTCAGCCGCGGCGCCCGCGACCAGGCAGATCACCGACGCCGCAGGCCGGATCGTGACCCTTCCGTCGACGGTGAATCGCGTGGCGGACCCGTGGCCCGCGAACAACGCCATGGTGCTGATGCTGGGAGGCGCCGACAAGCTGGTGGCGACCAGTCTCCAAGCGCGCAATCAGCCCTGGCTGCGCAGGCTGTATCCGCGCATTGCCCAGGTTCCCGCCGCCTTCGATGCCGCCGGCGGGGTCAATGTCGAGACTCTGGTCGGGGCGCAGCCTGATGTCATTCTCATGGCATACGGAGGATCGCTGCCGCATTGGATGGACGCGGTCGGCAGCTACCATGTTCCGGTGGTGATGATGCCCAATAGTTCCCTGGATGGCTTGAAGACCACGGTGCGCATGACAGGAGAGGTTCTCGGCGCACATGAGTCGCAGGTGGCGGCGGAGTATATTCGCTACTTCGAGGACAATATCCGCAGAATCACACAGGTAACGAGCAAATTGCCTCAAAGCGAGCGCCCCAGGGTATTGCACACCGCCACACCCGGCATACTCGTCGTCGACGGCCGGGAGTCGGTCATCGATGACTGGATCAATGTCGCGGGCGGAGTCAATGCCGCCGACGTGGTGGGCCTTGGCCGCCCCGTCACCATGGAGCAGGTCGCCGCCTGGAATCCCGACGTGATCATCGTGGGCACCGCGCCGAACCAGCAAAACCGGCAGGCCATTCTCGACGATCCGCGCTGGCGGCAGATCAAAGCGGTCAGAGAGGGCAAGGTTTTCGTGAATCCAAGCGGTGCCTATCTCTGGGACCGTCACAGTGCCGAGGCGGCCCTGCAGGTGCTGTGGGCGGCGAAGCTGCTCCATCCCGCGCAGTTTGCAGATCTCGACGTGAACCAGGAGACGAAGCGCTTCTACGCGAAGTTCTTCCACCATGTACTCACCGATTCTGAATTATCCTCGATCATGAACGCGACAGAGCCTTGACCAGACCGCGCTGCGCCGTCTTCCTGATCCTCTTACCGCCGGCATTGCTGTACGCCTCGCTGTTCGTAGGCCGGTTCGCCGTGTCTCCGATCGACGTCGCACGCATTCTGTTGGCGCAAATTCTCCCCATCGCACCCGACTGGCCGAAATCCGTCGAGACCATCGTCCTGCAAATCAGATTGCCGCGAGCCATCATGGCCATGTGCGTCGGGGCGGGCCTGTCCATCAGCGGTGCGGCCTACCAGGGCATGTTTCGCAACCCTCTGGTGAGCACGGATATCCTCGGCGTGACGGCTGCCTCCGGTTTCGGAGCGGCGGTGGCCCTGTTGTTGTCGGCAAACGCGCTCGAGCTGCAGCTGACCGCCTTCGCGTTCGGGCTCGCAGGCGTCGCGCTCACCTATCGGCTCGCGCGGATCTACCAAACCACGCCCGTGCTGATGCTGGTATTGTCCGGCGTCGTGGTTGCCGCATTCTTCAGCGCTCTGTTGAGCGGAGCAAAGTACATCGCCGACCCGGAGTCCAGGCTTCCGGCCATCACCTACTGGTTGTTGGGCAGCCTCAATGCGGCATCGATCAGGGGACTTGCGATGGCCGTGCCGCCCGTCATCCTGGGCAGCCTGGGTCTGCTGCTCGTTCGCTGGAAGCTCAATGTGCTCGCCATGGGCGACGAGGAGGCGCGATCGCTCGGCGTCGAAACCGAACGGCTCAAGGGGATCGTCATCGTGTGCACCACCTTGATCACCGCCGCGGCCGTTTCCGTTTGCGGCATGGTCGGCTGGGTCGGCCTCGTGATTCCCCACGTCGGCCGCATGCTGGTTGGGCCCGATCACAGGCTCCTGCTACCCGCCACGCTGAGCATGGGCGCGAGCTATCTGCTGTTCATCGACGACATCGCAAGAACGGCCACCGCCGGCGAGATTCCGCTCGGCATACTCACCGCAATCATCGGCGCGCCGTTCTTTGCGTACCTGCTGCGCCGAACCGGCGCAACCTGGCACTGACCCGGCGCTCATGACGCAAGCCCAGCCGCTCGTGGCGCAAGCTCAGCCGCTCCTGGAAGTCCGCGGCGCCGCCTTTCGCTACGGTGCGCGCGAAGTATTCAGCGGCGTCGATCTCGATGTATTTCGCGGCGAGCTGCTTTCCGTCCTGGGACCCAACGGTTGCGGCAAGAGTACGCTGCTTCGCTGCATCGGCGGCGCGCTGACGTTGCACGCAGGAACGGTGCGTCTGGATAAGATCGATATCTCGAGTCTCGACACGGGGGCCCGGGCGCGGCGGATCGGCTTTCTCTTTCAGAACCACACGCCGACATTTCCGTTCCTCGTGCTCGAGGTGGTGAGCATGGGGCGGGCGCCCCATCTGGGTCTGTTCGGAGTGCCTTCGTCCAAGGACATCGCCTTGGCCGAGCAGGCGCTCGATAGAGTCGGAATCCTTCCCCTCAAAGACAGGCCCTACACCGAGGTGAGCGGCGGAGAACGTCAGCTCGTGCTCCTGGCGCGCACCTTGGCGCAGCAGCCGGACGTCATTTTGCTCGACGAACCCATGTCGCACCTGGACTTGAGAAATCAGGTACGGTCGTTGAAGGCGATCGGCGAACTGGCCGCGCAAGGGGTCACCATGATCATGACCACGCACGACCCGAATCATGCGCTGCAATTTCCGGGCAGGGCGGTCATGATGAAGCCCGGCGGCACGGTCGTCACCGGACTCGCATCCGAAGTCATCACCGACGCCGAGCTCACCTCGACCTACGGGATCGACATCGCCGTCGTCAGAGCTCCGCGCCCCAACGGCCACGGCGACATCAAGCTATGTAGCCCGTGGTGAGCGCCCAGTACCTCGTCAAGAAAGTCTTTCCGCGCAGGAGTGGTAGAAGGCTGGGGTGAGGGGTATGCCGTCCCCTTTCATAAATCTTGATGAAAGGGGACGGCATACCCCTCACCCCAGCCTCCGGCCCTCTACTACCGCGTAAAGACTTATTTGCCGGACTGCTGGCGGATGGCTTCGACAAACCCCCGCTCCGCGATCCAGGCCGGGTTGAACAGCCTGGACTGATACTTCGCTCCGCCGTCACACAGGATCGTCACGATGGTGTGGCCGGGCCCCATTTGCTTCGCGAGCGCCGCCGCCGCCGCCACATTGATCCCCGCCGTGCTTCCGAGCAGCAGACCTTCTTCCCGCAGCAGGCGATAAACGAAATGCATGGTCTGCGCGTCCGAGATGCGCAGCGCATCATCGATCGGGGCACCCTCGAGATTCGCGGTCACCCGGCCGGTACCGATGCCTTCCGTGATCGACGAACCGCCGTCGGTTTTCAATTCGCCATCCTTGAAGTAGTGGTACAGAGCGCTGCCGGGTGGGTCGACGAGAACGACGCGCACCGCGGCGGACTTCGATTTGAGATAGAGGGCAGTGCCCGCCAGCGTGCCGCCGGTGCCGGTGGACGCGCAGAAAGCGTCGATCTTGCCACCGGTATCCCGCCAGATCTCGGGACCGGTCGACTCGAAATGCGCGTCGCGATTCGCGGTGTTGTCGAATTGATTGGCCCATATGGCGTCGGGAAGCTCTTGCGCCAGGCGGCCGGCCACCTTTTGGTACTGATTCGGGTTGCTGTAAGGCACCGCCGGCACCTTGCGCAACTCCGCCCCCAAGGCTTCGATGATCTGGTATTTCTCGGCCGCCTGATTGTCGGGCATCACGATCACGCACCGATAGCCGCGCGCATTGCACACATGTGCCAATCCTATTCCGGTGTTGCCGGCCGTACCCTCGACGACGGTACCGCCGGGTTTCAGCAGTCCGCGCCGCTCGGCGTCCAGGACAATCCATTTCGCCGCGCGATCCTTGACCGAGCCGCCGGGGTTCATGAATTCCGCTTTGCCGAGAATCTCGCAGCCCGTCTCATCGCTCAACCGGCGCAGCCGAATCAGGGGAGTGTTGCCGACCGCGTCCGTAAACCCATCGCAAATACTCATCAATAGCCCTTCCGATTTGTCGCTGTGTTGGGAGTATGCAAAGGGTACAGGGCCAGGGCAGGCCATGGTAGCCGGCGGCAGCACTGGGATAAATTCCTCCGAAGCGGACAGTCGCGCAAGCGGCGCGTGAACTAGGGCGACTGAGGATAGTGAGGAATTACCTGACTAAGGCAAACCCATGGTTGTGCACTGGATGTCCAGATGTCCAGCATCGGCTGAAACTCCGACGGATTGTCCAGCGTGGGGAAACGGATGGACATGATTCCTGGAGCAGTCTCGCCACTCGTGAACAGAGGAGAGCCACAATCGGAGCAAAAGCTGCGAGTCGCGAGCCTGCCGCTGCCGGCACGAACCGAGTATGTCTTCGGCGTGCCGGTGATCGTTATATCCGACACCCGCACGATGAAGCCGGAAGCGAAAGGAGCGCCGCTTGAGCGCTGGCAGTCTAGGCAGTGGCAGTTGAGCGTCGCAACTGGCGCACGCGAGCATATATAGCGGATCGATCCGCATGCACACCCGCCGGAAAATGGAGCAGTCATGTCGCTGTTTCCTCCTGCCGCCTAACTCGTTTTCGCAACTCGTTGGCGGGACTGGCAATGGGGGCAGTTGCGTCAACACCCGGCGGATAAAAGAATCCCCGGACTTGCCGGGGAATTCGAGTGGAACAGGTGCTGGGTAAAAACCCGGCACGTCCTTGACTGGAAGATACGTATGCAGTTGCGGTACGTTCGACCTTGTTTGTCTTTATCCAGTGTTGCAACTATGTAACGCTGGCTACAAAATGCGCGCTGCGTCGACGACTGGATAATAACAGATAATTTATATAAATCTAGTAGTTAGGTGCAATTTTTGACCATCCTGATATATGTGAACTACGTCACTATTTTTGTGACGGACAAACAACGCTCAGACCCGGAATTGTGCCGACTCGGACCACCGTGTGGCTCGTTCCGCGAAC
>Ga0209222_1000214_pt1 | contig 12833 bp, 16 predicted proteins | sample BlaSpr_A8_Ref_O3_FD_187991 | JGI IMG/M metagenome (GOLD analysis project Ga0209222, IMG submission 187991) | Forest soil microbial communities from Thunder Bay, Ontario, Canada - Black Spruce, Ontario site 2_A8_Ref_O3 (SPAdes) (version 2) | ecosystem: Environmental > Terrestrial > Soil > Boreal...
CGCGGGCCGCACTGCTCGCGTCCTCGACCTTCGGCTTTCCGAGGAGCGAACGCAGCGAGCGCATCGTCGAGGCCGTGCATATCCTGGACAAGCGCGGCGTCGATTTCGAATATGACGGCGAGATCGCCGCCGACGTGGCGCTCGACCGCGAGAAGCTCGCGCTCTACCCCTTCTGCCGCCTGACCGACACCGCGAACGTGCTGGTGATGCCCGCGATCCATTCCGCCTCGATCTCGACCAAGTTGCTGGCGCAAGTCGGCGGGGTGAGCGTGCTCGGACCGCTGCTGGTGGGGCTTGAGAAGCCGGTACAGATCGCACCGCTCGGCGCCAAGATGAGCGAGATCTACAACGCGGCCGTCATCGCGGCGCTGTGATGGCCGCAACACAGAAAGCGAGCACGCCGAAGATGAAAAGATCGGACAGCATCGCAAAGCGTTCATAGAAATTCTTTTCGCTGCGCCGGACGTGCAGCAGTCCGGCGAGCCCATAATAGAGCCCGCCGACCATGGCCGCGGGCAGGATCATGGCGGGCACTGCGAGTGAAACCAGGCCCAGCGTTCCCATCGCGATATTGGCGAGACCAAGTTCCTGAACGATCGGAAGCATGTCGTCGCTCTGGATGTTGAAGATACGCCTGGCGGTGAATTGCGGCTGGAACGACTGCCGCAGACCGGCGAGACCCAGCCGCACGCCGACCGCCCAGAAGGTGAACCACTTTCCCATCAGGAACGGAATCGACGCCGCGCTGTGGAAAACGGAATGTTCGGCAAAGACCGAGCCGGCCGGCAAAACGCCGAGCAGCAACACGACCAGCACGATATACATGGCTTGCCCCAACCGATCCCGGCAGAGATGGGTTCGCAGCAAGGCGAATTCAACAGGGCTGGACTGCGATTCTTCCCGTATACTCATGGCAGGCAATTGGAGGGCGAAATGGCACGCAAGCGAAAGGGCGAAGGACAAACCGCGCTGGTGACGGGCGCCAGCATGGGCATCGGCGTCGATCTCGCCGAATGCTTCGCCAAAGACGGCTACGATCTGATCCTGACCGCGCGCTCGGAAGAAGCGCTCAGAGCCGTGGCCGCGAGGCTTGCCGAGAAGTACAAAGTGAAGGCCGTGCCGATTGCCGGCGATCTGGGCGTCATCGGCGGCGGCACCAGGCTCGCAGACGAAATCAGATCGCGCGGGTTTACGATCGACGTGCTGGTGAACAATGCGGGTTACGGGACGGCAGGCGCGTTCGCCGGCTCCGACGAAGCAACCCAGCTCGGCATGATCGATCTCAATGTACGCGCGCTGGTCGAGCTGACGCATATCTACTGGCCGCATATGCTGGCGCGAAAGCGGGGCGGCGTGCTGAACGTCGCGTCCACCGCCGCGTTCCAGCCCGGCCCGTTGATGGCGATCTATTACGCGACCAAGGCCTTCGTGCTCTCGTTCTCCGAGGCGCTGTGGAAAGAGGCCGAAAAGACCGGCGTGCATGTGAGCTGCCTGTGTCCCGGACCGACGGCGAGCAATTTCCGCGAGCGCGCGGGCACGGGAAAAACGCGGCTTTCGCGCGTCGGCACGCCGATGACATCGATGAGCGTCGCCAAACTCGGCTATCGCGGCTTCCAGAGAAACCGTCGCGTCGTCGTCACCGGCGGCCGCAACAAGATGCTTGCGAGGCTCGCGCCTTTCGTGCCGCGCGGCGTGTTGCTGTCGATGGTCCACAATCTGCAAAGCCCGGCCTGATGCGCGAGTTGCTGCCACTGGCCGAGCGCGCGGGCGCATTGCTCAAGCAGCGCGGCGAGACCGTCGCGGTGGCGGAATCCTCGTCGGGCGGCTTGATCTCGGCGGCGCTGCTCGGCGTTGCCGGCGCCTCGGCCTGGTATCTGGGCGGCGGCGTGATCTACACGCCCAAAGCGCGCGCCGTGCTGATGGACATTCCGCGCAACGCCGTCGCCGGCATGCGCTCGGCCAGCGAGCCCTATGCGTTGTTGCTCGCCCGCACCGCGCGCGAAAGATTGGCCGCGAGTTGGGGCCTGTCGGAAACCGGCGCGGCCGGACCGACGGGAAATCCTTATGGCGACGCCGCGGGTCATACTTGTATCGCGATCTCGGGTCCGGTGGATGCGGCGATCACTCTGGAAACCGGCAGCGCCGACAGGGTCGCCAACATGCATGCGTTCGCGGCCGAAGCGCTGGAGCTTTTGCTGAGGGGGCTGCAGGCATGAGCGGCGAGTTCGTCAGCATTGCGCGTGACGGCGCCATCGCGACCGTCACCATGGATCGCGGCGACGGGTACAATGCGTTGTCGCGGCAACTTATTTTAGAGCTGACCGAGGCGGCGCGCAGTTTCGCGGACGATCTTCAGACACAGACCGTCATCCTCACCGGCAAGGGCGCGTTCACGGCGGGTGCGGATTTGAAAGATCCCGCGATGGACCGGCGCAAGGCGAACGGTTTGCTCGAGCGCCGCCACATGACGCGGATCGGTCCCGATCTGTGCGATGCCTGGGAGAGGATCGAGCAGGTCACCATCTGCGCCATCGAGAAATACTGCATCGGCGGTGGCGCAGCGCTGGCCGCCAGTTGCGATTTCCGGATCATGGGCAAGAGCGCGCATCTGCGCCTGCCGGAAATTCCGCTCGGCATGAATATGAGCTGGCATGCGGTGCCAAGGCTCGTCTCGCTGATCGGGCCATCGCGGACCAAGCAGTTCGTGATCTTTGGCGAAAAGATCGAGGCCGACCAAGCACGCGCCTGGGGCCTGGCGGACGAGATTGCACCCGACGGCGAGGTTTTGGCGGCGGCGCGGCGTTGGGCGGAGAGAATCGCCAAACTTCCGCCCAATGCGGTGCGTATGTCCAAGCAGTCAGTCAATGCGGCGGCCAACGCGCTGCATGCCGCCACGACGTTCATGGATCTCGACCAATATGCGCTGGCGACGACATCGGAAGATTATCGCGAGGCGATCAAGGCGTTCCTCGAAAAGCGCGAACCGAAGTTCACGGGGCGCTGAGGTGACAATGTGCAAAAAGTTCGAAGCATGAGCGATGCCGCGATCCTGCCGCCGCGCGGCTCGCCGCTGGGCGTGACCAGCGGCTTGCGCGAGTTTCGCGCGTTCTGGACCTGTGTGCTGCGGCCGCCGCCGTTCCCACAGGCGCCGCGCGGCGACGGACATAGCGTGCTGGTTATTCCGGGCTTCCTCGCCGGCGACTGGACGACGGCGCGGCTGCGGCGATTCCTGCGTAGCCTCGGCTATCATGTCGAGACCGCGAATATCGCATTCAACGCCGGACCTACGACAAAGATGCTGGCGCGGCTGGACACGGCGTTGTTGCGTCTGGCCGCGGACGGCGTCCGCGTCAGCATCGTGGGCCAGAGTCTGGGCGGCGTATTGGCGCGCAGTCTCGCCATGCGCCATGCGGGAAAAGTGCGCGCCGTGGTGACGCTGGGCAGTCCGATCCGCTTTCCGGTGACGACGCCGCTGCAGCCTTTCGCGGCGCTGCTGGCGCCGCTCCAGGATGCGGATTGGCTCGCCGACCGCGATCACGTCACGCGCGCGCCGGGCGTCCCGGTCACCGCGATCTATTCGGAAGACGACGGCATCCTGGATTGGCGCCAATGCCTGCAGGACGAGACAGCCGAGTGCCGCAATGTGCGGATCAGCGGCGCGCATGCGACGATGGGCTCTAATCCGCAGGCACAGATTGCGATCGCCCGCGCACTCAGTGCGTGAGGCGCAACGCGACTTCGGCGAGCAGTACGCGGGCGCCGGGCTTGCCGAGCGCGCGATCGGTGACGCGCTGCAGGCGGGCGGCGATATCGACGACATCGGGCTGGCGCGTGGGGCGCACGACGGCCGCTGTATAGCTCATCAGGCTGCGCACATAGTCGTCGCGCAGGAGCGGCATTGCCTGTTCGGCCTGGCCGCGCAGCCAGGCATCGGGAATGTCCAGCCCGATCGCCACCATCAACAAGCCGCTTGGCTTGCCAGCGTCGGTGACCGTCGCGTACATCGGCTCGAGCATGATGTAGCTCTCCGATTGCGTAACCTTGTGGGCCGGCGGGTCGGCCTGCGCCGCGTTCACAACTGTGAGAAGGACTGCGCCTACAAGGACAATGACGGATCGCATGGCTTTGCTCGCGCGTTCCCGACTGGACTATCTCCCTTTGGGTAAACAGGCGGTTGACGGAGGCAGGAATGGCTTATTGCTCTTCGGCTAAGGTATTGCTTTTGCTTGGCTTCGGCGGCGCGGTCGCTTTTGCGGCTCAAGCCGCCGAGGTGCCCGGCACCCATTTCGACGTCTCGCCCAATTCCTTGCCGCAGCCCTTCGCGACGCCGGCAGTGGAGAACAGCTCCCGTGTCGTGGCGCGCCCGGCCGACGCAATACCGCAAGCGCCCAAGGGATTTTCGGTTTCGATCTTCGCGAGCGGCCTTTCCGGTCCGCGCTGGATGGCGGTGGCGCCGAACGGCGACGTGTTCCTGGCCGAGCCGGACGCCAACAAGATCACGCTGCTGCGCGACGGCGGCGGCGGCAAACAGGCGACGGTCTCCACATTCGCCACCGGATTCAACAAGCCGCACGGGCTCGCCTTCCATGACGGCGCGCTTTATGTCGGCGATGTCGATGCGGTATGGCGCATCGCCTATAGCGACGGCGCGCTCACCGGCGGCAAGCGCGAGCGCATCACCAAGCAGCACGATCTTGGCATCGGCGGACATTTCACGCGCGACATCGCCTTCGCGCCCGACGGCACGCTCTATCTCGCCATCGGCAGCAATGAAAATGTCGGCGATAGCGATCCCCCCTTCCGCGCCGCGGTGAACACCGTCAATCCCGACGGCACGCTTTCGCAATTCGCCACCGGCATTCGCAATCCCGTGGGCATCGCATTCTATCCCGGCTCTGACACCGCCTGGGTGAGCGTCAACGAGCGCGACGGTCTCGGCGACGGCCTGGTGCCGGATTATCTGACCCATGTGGACAAGGGCGCATTCTACGGCTGGCCCTATGCCTATAGTGGCACCCATCCCGACCCGACTTTCGGCGCAAAGAAACCCGAGATGGTGGCGAAAGCCAAAACACCCGATGTGCTTTTCCAATCCCACTCCGCGCCGACGGGATTGGTGTTCTATGAAGGCAATCAGTTCCCCGCCGAATACAAAGGCGACGCCTTCGTCTCGCTGCACGGTTCGTGGAATTCGTCGAAACCCACCGGCTACAAAGTGGTGCGCGTGCATTTCGCGGGCGGCAAACCTGTCGGCGGTTACGACAACTTCGTCACCGGCTTCCACGTCGGCGATACGAGTCCGGCGCAGGTTTGGGGCCGGCCCGCAGGCCTGGCGGTGGCGAAAGACGGCAGCCTGCTCATCGCCGACGACGCGGGCAAGACGGTGTGGAAAGTCACTTACACGGGAAAATGAGAAACTGGCTTGCCAAGCCGTGAGCATCGCGGCAACGAGCCCGCCTTCGCGCTGCGGGCTTCGGCATGGCAGCCTTCCCTCGCTATCGCGAGCGAAGCCTGGTGGAGCTGAGCGGAATCGAACCGCTGGCCTCCTCATTGCGAAAATTAATTGATGTCTGAACGTCGCATCACATACCATCACTTAACCCATTGGCGTCGTTGATATTTCCGTAATTCGGAGTATCGCGGCTGAACCTGCGTGATCGCCGCTTCGCGGCCTTCGCGCGAGACAATGGTGAGACAAATGCGATTGACCGAAATCTCCATCAAAGCCCTCAAAACGCCAAGACGGGGCGCAGCAGTCTTCTACGATGACGGCCTCACCGGCTTCGGGGTTCGCGTGAGCGAGGGAGGAACCAAAAGTTACATCCTGACCCACGGACGACGACGCCAACGCGAAACTATCGGACGCGTTGGCGTTCTCGCGCTCCACGAAGCTCGTGCCGAGGCAAAGAGGCGGCTGGCCGAGTACACCCTCGGGCGCGAGAAACCGCGCGCTATCGGTTACTCGGACGCTGTGGAGAAGTTCCTGCGTGAAGTCGCCACCACCTGCAAGCCGCGCACCCACGCGGACTATGAGTACTTCCTGAAACGGTTCGTGCGGTACGGCGATATGCCGGTGTCCGACATATCGCCACACGACATCAACGCAACCGTCGAGCGTCTGGCCCGCTCGCCTTCGGTGAAGCACCGCACATACGCCGTATTGCGCGCATTCCTTCGCTGGGCGCACCGCAAACACTTTCTCGACCGCAATCCCATGGAGCGGATGCAAGCGCCACCCACTTCCAGGCCGCGCGACCGAATTCTGTCGAACGATGAACTTGCGCGGGTGTGGCGCGCGGCCGGCGATGATGACTACGGGAGGATCGTGAAGCTGCTTATCCTCACCGGACAGCGGCGCGGCGAGATCACCGGCCTTACGGGCGGCATGGTGGGAGACGACACCATTACGCTTCCCGCCGCTCACACTAAAAACAGCCGCCAGCACGTCATACCGCTCGGTGCCATTGCGAAAGCGACACTCGGGCTGTCCCGCCCGACCGCTGCGCTCTACTTCCAAGCGCGCGGAAAGAAGACACCATTCAATAGCTTTTCAAAGGGCAAACACCATCTCGACAAGCGCTGCGGTTTCTCCGATTGGACAATCCACGACCTTCGCAGAACCTTCGCGTCCGGCCTGGCCTCCATCGGCGTGCAGCTGCCGGTGATCGAACGGCTTCTCAATCATGTCTCGGGAAGCTTCGGCGGGATTGTATCCGTCTATCAGCGCTACGATTTTTTGCCGGAGATGCGGGTCGCCATTGCGAGATGGGAACAGCATGTTGCCACCCTTTGTAGGGAGCCTCTCCTGCTCCCGAGACCACAATACGCGACCGGCGAGGGCGAGTTGATCGACGAGCCATCAATTGGGCCTGGTAACGGCAGTTGACAGGGGGTAGATGGTAAGGATATCGTACCATCGGTAAGCCGATCCGGAGACTCCGATGGACGCGCAGCTAGTTAGGCAAAAGCTTGTCGACGTTCTTGGAAATATCCAGGCGCTGAGCGGGCTGGATTGCCCAAAGCTCACCGGTACGACACGCCCCGCCAATGACCTCCCTAAGTTTGACAGCAAAATGTGGCCCGTGGCCACGGGGATGCTGGCGACCGCTCTGGGGATCACCATCCCCAACGACATAAACATCTTTCGGGTTAAGGACACCAAATTGGCCACGACAATAGACGAAGCCGTCCATGTCGTTTGCTCACTCGCGACCAGCCCCGTCGCTGTCGCTGCGGAGTAGCACCGATGAGCGAACAGGAAGTTCAACAACGCGCCCGCATTGGCGCGAGAATTCGAGAAGCGCGAAAAATTTCGGGGCTGTCGCAGGGGCAAGTCGCGCACATGCTCAATCTGCATAGGCCGGCAGTCTCGGAAATCGAAGCTGGAAATCGCCGCGTATCGGCAGATGAACTGGCCCGAATGGCGGAAATTTTCGACGTGGGCATTGGCTGGCTTCTCGGCGTCTCGCCAGAGGCACTGAGCGTGGACGATCCAAAATTGCAACTCGCGGCGCGGGAGCTGAGCAAGCTCAAAACCGAGGACCTTGATCGCGTCTTGCGACTACTCGCCGCCATGCGCGAGCCCCGCACGGCCAATGAAAACGGTGATCCATCGTGAGCCAACTACGGAGCCTCCGCATGTCAGACCGTCAGGCACTGGCTCACCAGGCGATGCTTGCGTCCATTTCTGCGCGCCAAACTGCAATGTGCGATCTTCACAGCCCTGTTTGCATCTACGCTATTTGCGAGGCACATCGTGTAAAGGTTCGCTTTAACAACATCGGAAGTATGGAAGGTCTGTATGACCGAACGCCGGAACCGCGTATCCATCTCTCCGCTCTACGGCCGCTAGCGCGCCGTGCCTATACCTGCGGACACGAACTTGGGCACCATGTGTTCGGTCATGGGTCGACCATAGATGAGCTTAGAGACGAGGGCGACGCACCATCGGACAATCCCAAAGAGTTTTTGGCCGAAGCATTCTCTGCCTTTACTCTAATGCCGACATTAGGTTTGCGGCACGCATTCGCTGCTCGACACTGGAGGCCAGAGACGGCTTCGCCTCGACAAATGTTCACAGTAGCTTGCGCTTTTGGCGTCGGATATCGCACGCTTATTACGCATCTGACCTATGGGATCAGAGAATTACCTCGTCACCTTGCCACGCCGCTCTTACGTTCAACACCCCGAGCAATTCAAGCGGAGATCCTTGGCGAGATAGCGCCCTCGGGGCTGGTTGTCGCCGATGAACATAGCAACGCAACGACCATAGATGCGGAAGTGGGAATGGGTCTCATCCTTCCAGCCGGCGTCACGGTTAATTCCGATGTGATCGCATATGAGCGAGATGTCGGCGGCGTTCCGCTCTTCAGAGCCAATCGGCCGGGCATCGCACGCGCCGCTCACTCCGGCAATCAGTGGGCAACCTTTGTCCGCGTGGCGCGACCAAACTACGTCGGTAGAGCGCAATATCGCCACCTGGAGGACGTTTCCAATGATTAAGGCACCGATGGAACCGTTACTCATCGAGGACGACAACCTTTCTCGCGCTTGGGGGCGAGCGTTTCTTCACATGCTCGATAACCCTGGAACTGAGATTTCACCGCTCGTGGTGAGCATTTCTGGCTTTGACGCAGACAATCAGGCAATCGAGTCTGCCGATATTCGCGCGGCGCTTGATGCGGTGTTCACAGAAATGGGCAACTGGGATGTCGAAACTGTTGCTTTTACGATCTTCCCACAACGCTATTGGAAATTGGCAAGCGGCGACCGCAAGCGCCTCTTTGCTCTATACAAGGATGCGTTTCCGCGTCTGCAAGCCATGAACAGGCAGGACAATAGGCGAGGTCTCTATTTCGAGCGGCTGACTATGTATGGGCCCAGTCCATGCGACGGGAACCAGCTCGAATGGATATTGTCGCAATACAAGCCGGGAGTGATACGGTCGAAGTTTCAAGCGACCACGTTTGATCCTTGCCGTGATCAATTGTCGTCCGCTCGACTTGGATTTCCCTGTCTGCAACACGTGACCTTCATTCCGACGGGGGCCGGCTTGGTCGTGAACGCGTTCTATGCGACACAACAACTCTTTGACAAAGCGTATGGCAACTATTTAGGTCTCGTGCAGCTTGGAGCGTTTATGGCACACGAAATGAGTATGCCACTCGCGCGCGTTCATGCTTATGTAGGGGTCGCCCAAAAGGGCACAATCAACAAGACGAGCGAGAAATTGAGAGAGCTGGTCTCTGTGCTGCGACGGGGCGTGGGGAGTGCTTCGCTCCCAAAAGGGTCAGCAGATCACGCAATCGCTCTCACCTCGTAAAACTGGGTAGGGGGCATTTCTTGGATACCAAGCGCAGGCGCAAGCCGCGATTTCAGGCGGATTCTGGGATTGAAGTGGTCAGCCTGTTTAATCACGACGAATCGACGCGCGTTGAAAAGGGCATGTCTATCGAAGCCGAACAGCCACTACGCATGTCTAAAGGCATCTCTCCGCCTTTTCGACATTTAGCACCTGCAAAGCCGACGAAGGTTTACGACAGTTACTGGCGCTTTGCTGCTGAGCGGCAAGAGGTGTTCTTCAGACGGTTCGTTGGAGCGCGTCCGCCGTGGACAGATGATCCAATTATCAGAGCTTACAAATTCACAAATGCATATCGCGCGTCCGACCGCGTGAGCCAGTACTTGATACGCCACGTTATCTATCGTCCCGATTTGCCATCGTCTGCGGCCGAACAGTGTTTTCGAATACTTCTGTTCAAAATCTTCAATAAGATTGAGACGTGGCAATTGTTGGAGCGAACTTTCGGCGCTGTTACCTACAAGAGCTATCAGTTTCGCCACTATGACGCGGTTCTTTCAACTGCGCTACGCGAAGGACGGCGCATCTACTCGGCAGCATATATTATGCCGCCTGGAAGCAGCACTTTTGGCCATGCAGCGAAGCACCAAAACCATCTTCGCCTGTTGGAAGTCATGATGAAAAGCGATCTGCCGTCACGCCTCGCAGACGTGCGATCAATGCAAGAAGGGTTTGAACTGCTCCGCACATTTCCAACGATTGGAGACTTTCTCGCATACCAGTTCATTACAGACATCAATTACAGCGAGGTAACGGACTTTTCCGAAATGGAATTTGTTGTGCCGGGTCCGGGAGCTCGGGACGGGCTCAGCAAGTGTTTTTTCGATACAGGCGGCTTGAACGAGGTTGAGTTGATCCGACTTATGGCGGACCAACAGGAAGAAGAGTTTGCCCGTCTCGGACTTAGTTTTCACACGTTATGGGGACGGCCCTTGCAGCTAATAGACTGCCAAAACCTATTCTGCGAAATCGGCAAGTATGCACGGGTTGCCTATCCCGCGTTCCCCGGGCTGTCGGGTAGGACCCGGATCAAACAGAAATATGTTCCAGGCAGCGTCCCGATGGACTTCTGGTTTCCGCCAAAATGGGGGATTAACGAGAATATCAGGGGTGCAACGGCCTCACATTCCCTGGAAAAAACTCAAAAGAAACACACGAAATCGCTTGTGCCGGTGCGACAGGGTACCAAATCCCCTAAAAGTCTAAGCTGAAGGAGCTTATTATTAGAGCCGAATCGGAGTGTCAGAAGCGGATCGACTTGAACAATCAAGTCCCAGCCAAAACCGCTTTGGCGCACCGGTTTAGTTTAGCTAGGGGATGCCATGGGGCGTCCCATCGTTGTCTCCAAGTGCAGGTTTGCCGCTATGACTGAGCGCGTTAGAAATAAGACCATGCCAGATATCGCTTCGGCGAAAGATATCCTCTTTGAGCTACAGGTAGAGCAGCATCACCATGATGAAGCCTACCACCGAGAGATCGCGCGACTATCGTTGCATCATCGGCTGAACCACATGGCTTTACATTTTGCGAAATACGCTGGGAAGGTAGCCGCGAAATCCAGCGTTCGCGAGTGTGTTCCAGTTTTTGTCGATACGCTGATAATCGCTCTCTCGACTGCAAATATCCTGAATGTTGAGCTTTGGGGCTTGTTGGAAACGGAAGGTCGAGAATATCCGGGCCTTCTCGCGTTTGGACGTTCTCTAGCTGCGAAAGCGGGCATCGGCGTCAGCGACTACAGCCGGCTTGTAGCGAACACGGCAATTGCTAGCGGACGAATGGCTGCGGCTTGCGAAAAAATCGATCACCTCGAAGAAATACTTTTTCGTGCCGAGGTAAGAACTTCGATTGCGTCTCTGGCAACCACCTCTCTCGCCGTAATTTCGGCTCAAGGGATTGATCCCGCCCAAGCCGTTCATGAGCGATTGGACAGCGTTAAGAAGCGCAGCATCCTACACGGCAGGATTTAGGCAATGGCTTTTTGGCGGGGTGAGAGACTCTTGGCGGAAGGCCCCGCGCTAATTACGCCGTTCTGCAAAAGCCAAATTGACTGCAACGCCTACACTCTTCGCATGGGCGGAAAATACTTTCGCACATCAGACGGCACGCCCGGCAGCGAGAAGGCGCAGAAGAAGCAAATCTTGAGTTCGGAGGAGTCTCTAACGATTCCTCCCGGCCAATTTGCCTATTTGCTCACCAAGGAGACTGTGAAGATTCCCGCTAATGCAATGGCATTCATTTCCATGCGGACGCAGCTAAAATTCGAAGGGCTGATCAATGTCTCTGGATTTCACGTAGATCCGGGATATGAGGGAAAGCTGCTGTACGCTGTTTTCAACGCTGGCCCGTCCGCCATCTCTATTTCAGAGAATGAACGCCCTTTCAAAATCTGGTTTTGCGATCTGGAACGACTCAAAGAAGGGCAAGTGGCATCGGACGAGTTTTGGAAGAAGCCGGGTGAGGGGGTTTACGATATCGACAATCGGCTGATACATGGCATGAGCCCTCCGATTGTTTCGTTGCAAGGCATGGCTGAGGAGTTGCGAGCCCAAGAGCGTTCCCTGGAAACACTTGATAACGCTGTGAAGGCGCAGTTCGAAGCGCAGAAGCCAACACTCGATACATTGAATACGTTCTATCGTACAATAATTGCTAGTGTAACAGCAGGTGTGATTCTCGCTATTATGTTTTGGCTTTACTCTCTGTTTTCGCCCACGGCTCAGCAGGCGGGCGCTGAATTGAAGAACTGGATTTTTCCGGCCGCCGTAGCGCCTGCTATCCCTGCTGCCAAACCTGGAAGTGGCCCGGCGCAGCCGAAAACAAACATATCCGGTTCGACAAATCCGAAAATACCCTAGAAATTCTCTAACAGCTGCAGGGCCACGTCTGCGCGATAAGGCGCGTCAGCTCAATGCGAGCGAGCTGGCGATCGCGTAAGCTCCTGTGTGACTTGTGCTGATAAGAAATCGTATGACGCCGAGCTGGTCGGCAACTTCTTTGGCACGCCGGTGCAATACAATGTCAGGAGCGCCGCTATCCATTGTACGGATTTCGATATCGGTCCAGGCGATGCCGTTTCCCCATCCAACTCCAAGAGCCTTAGCGACTGCTTCTTTCGCGGCAAAACGCCCTGCAAGGCGGTCAATCCGATTGGGTCCTTCTCCGGCGTCAAGTTGCTCAGCACTTGTAAAACAACGCGTCATAAAATGGCCGCCAGGCTCGTTTATCAAGCGCCTCAGTTCGCCGATTTCGACAATATCAATGCCGTGTGCGAGCAACTGCATGGTCACACCTCGATCCGTACTCATAAGATGCTCTCCACTGCAAGCGATTGAGCGTTGAACGGTCTACTGGACTTACCTTCTATCATAAGCTGAGATAGTTAAGCGTATTGTGGCTGCCATCTATTATCGTGGGTTTGCGACATTTCCCTCTGGGGATTGAGTTCGTTCTACTGCAACAAAGTCTGTGATAT
>Ga0209222_1000216_pt1 | contig 12778 bp, 5 predicted proteins | sample BlaSpr_A8_Ref_O3_FD_187991 | JGI IMG/M metagenome (GOLD analysis project Ga0209222, IMG submission 187991) | Forest soil microbial communities from Thunder Bay, Ontario, Canada - Black Spruce, Ontario site 2_A8_Ref_O3 (SPAdes) (version 2) | ecosystem: Environmental > Terrestrial > Soil > Boreal...
GACTGGTTATAGACCTGCCCCGCGCCCGCGAAGCTGCCGCGGATCGAGGCCGGCATACCCAGATCTCTCATGGCCTTGTCGATCGCCGCCGCGGCCAGGCTCAGCGACCCGCCGGGGGGCAGATTGAAGGAAACCGTCGCCGCTACCATGCCGCTCTGGTGATTCACCTGAGTCGCCGTGTGATTGCTGAGATAGGTGGCCATAGCGGGCAGCGCCACCATGGTCTCGGCCGCCGTACTGTCCGCGCTGCCCGAGGAGCTTCCACCCCTGCTGTTCGAGATGCTGTTGGTGACCGAATTGGCCTGTGCGTTGGCATTGAGCGAATTGGTGTTGGACGCCGCGCTTTGGGCGGCCACGATGGCGGCGTTCGGCGTCACCCCGCTCACAGTGCCTCCCTGCAGCTGGGTCTGCTGGGTGCCAGTGGCATTGCCGGCAGCCGTGCTGAAATATATGCGGTCGAGCATCTGCGGGTACTGCCAGTACTTCGGCGCCACTTCCATCACCACGAAGTACTGGTTGAAGGGGTTGAAAATGGTCGACACCGTGCGCTGGCCGAACGCATCGTAGAGCACGTTGTCGATCTGGTTCGGCGCAAAGCTGTAGCGCGCCGCGGTCGCGCGGTTGATGGTGAGATAAGTCTGCAAACCGTTCTGCTGCAGATCGGAATTGACGTCCACGAGAGCGCCGCGGTCATTGCCGAGCTCGGTCACGAGCTTCGGAGTCCAATTATACAGCGCGGCGGTGTCCTCGCTGGTCAGCGTGTACTGGTATTCCGCGGCCGATTGCCGGCCGCCGATGTGCAGATCCTGGGCCGCCTGCAGAAACAGCCGCGCGCCCGACACTCGTCCCAGCTTGGGGCGCAGGCGCTGCACCACCTGGTCCGCCGAGAGCTTACGCTGCGCCAGCGGCTTCAGCGCGACGAACACATTGGCCTGATTGAGGGCGCGGCCGCCGACGAAGCCGATCACCGAGGCAACGGCCGGATCCTTCTGGACGATGTCCTGCAGCTGCGCGAGCTTTTTCTCCATCTGCTGGAAGGAAATGCTCTGGTCCGCGATGATCTGGCCCAGCAGCAGCCCGTTGTCCTGCTCCGGGAAGAACGTGGTGGGCACCAGCTTGAAAAGAAAGACATTGAGCACGATCAGGCCGATCAGCGTCAGGCCCACCAGCAGCGAGTGATCGAGCACCTTGGTGAGCGAACGCGAATAGGCGCCTTTGAAGCGTTCGAACTGCGCATCGGCCCAGACCGCCCAGCGCGCCTTTGAGTGCAGAGTTTTCCCGCCGCCCAGCAGATAGGCGCACATGGTCGGCGTGACCGTGAGCGAAATCAGCAGTGAGAACAGGATGGCGATGGACAGCGTCACCGCGAATTCGTGGAACAGCAGGCCGACGATGCCCGGCATCAGCAAAATGGGAATGAACACGGAGATCAGCGAGAGGCTCATCGAAATCACGGTGAAGCTGACCTCGGCGCTGCCGCGCAGCGCGGCCTCGAGGGGTTCCACGCCCGATTCGAGATGGCGGACGATGTTCTCCAGCACCACCACGGCGTCGTCGACGACGAAACCGGTGGCGATGGTGAGGGCCATCAGCGAGAGATTATCGATGCTGTAGCCGAGCAGGTACATCGGCCCGAAGGTTCCGAGGATGGACAGTGGCACCACCACCGCCGGTATCATCGTGGAGCGCGGCGATTGCAGGAACACGAACACCACGGCGATGACCAGCAGCACGGCGATGAACAGGCTGCGCTCCGTGTCGCCCACCGCCGCGGTCACCGATTGCGAACGGTCGAGTGCGATGTGGACCTGGATATTGGGCGGCAAGGTGGCTTCGACCGACGGCATTACCTTCTTGATCTGTGCCACGGTGTTGATGATGTTGGCGCCGGGCAGCGGGTAGACGATCACACCCACCGACGGCATGCCGTTGAAGAGGCCGGCATTGCGGATGTTCTCGTTCGAATCCTCCACGTCGGCGACATCGTGCAGGAACACCGGGGCCCCATTGCGATAGGCGATGACCAGATCCCGATAATCGGCCGCCTTGCTCGCCTGATCGTTGGAGATCACCTCGTAACGCTGATCTCCCTGATCGACATGGCCCTTGGCGCTGTCGGCGTTGGCCGCAGAAATGGCGGCGCGAACGTCCTCGAGCCCGATGCCGTAGCCGCTCAGTTTGTCGGGCTCGAGTTCGATGCGCACCGAGGGCAAGGCGCTGCCGCTCAGCGTGATCTGGCCCACGCCGTTGATCTGCGACAGCTGCTGCTGAATGACGGTGTCGGCCGAGTCGTACAGCTGCGCCGTCGTCAAGGTGCCCGAGGTCAGCGATAAAATCAGGATGGGCGAGTCCGCGGGATTGTATTCGCGATAGGTGGGATTATTGCGCAGCGTGGTCGGCAGATCGGCGCGCGCAGCCTGTATCCCCGCCTCCACGTCGCGCGCGGCGCCGTTGATGTCGCGGTTCAGCGAAAACTGAACGATGACCATCGATTGGCCCACGAAATTGGTCGAGGTCAGCTCGGACACGCCGGCAATGGTTGCCAACCGCTTCTCGAGCGGCTCGGCCACGGTCGAGGCCATGATGTCGGGACTCGCGCCGGCCAATTGCGCCTGTACCACGATGACCGGATAGGTGACGTTCGGCAGCGGCGCGACCGGCAGGCGGAAGTACGCCAGCACACCGGACAATGCGATGGCGATCGCCAGCAAACTGGTTGCCACCGGCCGCTTGATGAACAGCGACGGGATGCTCACACCGGGCTCTCGGCCGCAGGCTCCTGCGGCTTACGGTTGAACCGCTGCGACAGACGGTCGAACAACAGATAAATCACCGGCGTGGTGAACAAGGTCAGCATCTGGCTCACGATCAGGCCGCCGATGATGGCCAGGCCGAGCGGCCGGCGCAGTTCTGAGCCGGTGCCCGTGCCCGCGAGCAGGGGCAACGCGCCGAGCATCGCCGCCAACGTGGTCATCATGATGGGCCGGAAGCGCAGCAGCGAGGCCTGGAAGATCGCCTCCCGCGGCGCCTTGCCATGATTGCGCTCCGCATCGAGCGCAAAATCCACGATCATGATCCCGTTCTTCTTGACGATGCCGATCAGCAGCACGATGCCGATGATGCCGATCACGTCCAGGTCGCTGCCGGCCAGCATCAGCGCGAGCAGCGCGCCGATTCCGGCCGAAGGCAGCGTGGACAGAATGGTCACGGGATGGATGTAGCTCTCGTAGAGCACCCCGAGAACGATGTACACGGTGACCAGAGCGGCAATCAGCAGGAAGACCTCGCTCGACAGCGAGTCTTGGAAGGCCTGAGCAGCGCCCTGAAATGAGCTGGTGATCGAAGGCGGCAGCTTCACCGCCTTCTCGGCCTGCTCGATCTGCTCCACCGCCGTGCTCAGCGAGGCGTCCGGGGCCAGGTTGAAGGATACGGTGACGGATGGGAACTGCGCCAGATGGCTGATCACCAGCGGAGCCTTGGCGATCTTGATGTCGGCGATGCCGCTCAGCGGCACCTGGCCGGTGGCGCCGGTCTGGGTGGGCAGATACAGGGTACCGAGAGCCTGCAGATTGGGGAGGCTCTCCGGTTTTGCGACGAGCACCACGCGGTACTGATTGGACTGGTTGAAAATGGTCGACACGATGCGCTGTCCGAGGGCATCGTAGAGCGCGTTGTCGATGGTCGCCGCCGTAATGCCGTAGCGCGCGGCCAATTGCCGATTCACTTCCACATCGACGCTCAAACCCTCGTTGTTCAGGTCGCTCGTGACGTCGGTGATCGATTTGATCCCCTTCATCCGCTCCACCAGTTCGGGCACGTATTGCTGGAATGCCTGCTGGTTCGGTCCCCTCAGCACGAATTGGTACTGATTCGGCGAAACCGTGGTATCGAGGGTGAGGTCCTGCTCGGGCTGCAGGTACAGCTTGATGCCCGGCACGCCGGCCACCTCGTTCTGCAAGTGTCGCGCGATCTCTTTGGCGCTCGACGATCGATCATCGTTCGGCTTCAGGTTGATGAGGAAACGGCCGTTGTTGAGCGTGGTGTTGGTGCCGTCGATGCCTATGTAAGAGGTCAACGAAGTCACGTCGGGATCCTTGAGGATCACGTCGGCCAGGGCCATCTGGCGGGCCGCCATCGCCTTGTAGGACACGGAATTATCGGCCACGCTGATGCCCTGGATCACGCCGACGTCCTGCACGGGGAAAAGACCCTTCGGAATCTCGACGTACATGATCCCGGTCAAAATCACGGTTACGGTCGCGACGATCAAGGTCAGCCCCTGATGCTCCAGCACCCAGCTCAGGCCGCGCTCATAGGCCGCCAGCGTGCTGTCGAACAGACCTTCGCTGATGCGCTCGAAGCGGCTGGGGCTGCGTTCGGCTTTGCGCTTGAGGATGCGCGCGCACATCATCGGCACCAAGGTCAGAGACACCACGGCCGAGATCACGATGGTGACCGCCAGCGTCACCGCGAACTCGCTGAACAGCCGGCCGATCACGCCGCCCATGAACAGCAGCGGAATCAGCACCGCGATCAGCGAAATCGTCAGCGACATGATGGTGAAGCCGATCTGCCCTGCGCCTTCGAGCGCCGCTTCCAGCGGACTCTTGCCTTCCTCCAGGTAACGCACGATGTTCTCGATCATCACGATCGAATCGTCCACCACGAAACCGGTGGCGATGATCAGCGCCATGAGCGAGAGGTTGTCGATGGAGTAATTCAGCTGGTACATGACGGCGAGCGTGCCGATCAGGGAGACGGGCACGGAAATGCTCGGAATGATGGTCGCCGGCACATTGCGCAGGAACACGAAGATCACCAGCACCACCAGCGCGATGGACAGCAACAGCTCGAACGCCGCGTCGGACACCGAGGCTTGGATCACGCCCGTACCGTCGGCGACGATTTGCACCTGCATGGCCTGAGGCAGGCTGGCCAGCAGCGTGGGCAGCTGCTTTTTGATCTGGCCGACCGTGGCGAGTACGTTGGCGCCGGGTTGGCGCATGACATTGAGTACGATTGCCGGCTGGTTGTCGTACCAGGCTCCCTGTTCGATGTCCTGCGCGGCCTGGGTGACCGTGGCCACGTCGCGCATGAACACCGGCGCGCCGTTCTGATACGCGATCACCGAGTTCATATAGTCCTCGGGATCCTCGATCTGGTCGTTGTTGTTGATGGTGTAATCCAGATCCGGCCCGTCGAAATTCCCCTTCGGCTGACTGACGTTGATGTTGCCGAGCAGAGTGCGCAGATCGTCGATATTGAGGCCGTAGCCGGCCAGCTTGTGCGGGTCCGCTTCGACCCGGACCGCCGGCACGTTGCCCCCGGACGGAGTGACCAGGCCCACCCCCGGCACTTCGGAAATCTTCGAGGCCAGGCGGTTATTGGCCACATCCTGCAATTGGGTCAGGGACATCGAGTTGGAGGTGACCGCGAGAGTCAGGATGGGCTGATCGGCGGGATTGACCTTGGCATAGGTCGGCGGCGCCGGCAGCCCGGCCGGCAGCAGGCTGTTGGCGGCGTTGATGGCCTCCTGCACATTTTGTTCGGCGACGTCGAGACTCAGGGCAAGAGTGAACTGCAGAGTGATCACCGAGGCCCCGGCGGAGCTCATGGAGGTCATCTGCGCAAGGCCGGGAATTTCACCCAGCTGTACCTCCAGCGGCGCGGTCACGGTGGTCGCCATCACCTGGGGACTGGCGCCGGGGTAGAAGGTCTGCACCTGAATGGTCGGATAGTCGACGTCCGGCAGAGAAGAAACCGGCAGGAAGCGCACGGCCACCAGGCCCACGAGCACCAGCGCGATCATCAGCAATGAGGTGGCAACCGGCCTCAGTACGAACAGGCGGGAAATATTCATCGGGCGCGCATCGGCTGCTTACCGTCTCTCAGCCGCTGGCGGGCGCGCCGGCGGCTGACGCAGCACTGCCGGATCGTTTCTTTTTCTTTGCGGCAGGCGGTGATTCCGATGCAGGAGCCGTGGAACCGGATGCGGCTTTCGGCGCAGCGACGCTGATCTTGGCGCCGTCGCTCAGCCGGTCGGTGCCGTCGGTCACCACCGTGTCCCCGACGGCGAGTCCCGAGAGAATGGCGGTAAATTTACCGTCGCTCGGGCCCGGTTTGATTTTACGCACCGATACCGTGTTGTCGGCATTGGCCAGATAGACATAGTCCCCCGGCGCGCCGCTCAACACCGCCGGCGTGGGCACGAGCACGGCATTGGTCAACGTATCGACGAGCATGTCGACGTTGACGAATGCATTCGGAAAGAGCGCCTCGTCCTCGTTGGCAAAGGTGGCGCGCAGGGTGACCGTGCCGGTGCTCGTGGACATCTGGTTGCTGAGCGCATCCAGGGTGCCGACCCCGATCTGCCGCGAGTTGTCGCTCGTGTAGGCCGTTACCGGCAGCTTCGCACCGGAATTGACGCGCTCGATGACCCTGTCGAGATCGTTCTGGGCCACGTTGAACTGCACGGTCGTCGGTTTCATGGTGGTGATGACGACGATGCCGGGCGCGCTCGAGGCGGTCACGAAGTTTCCCGGATCGACCAAACGCAGGCCCACCCGCCCCGCGACGGGTGCGGTGATATGGCAGTACACGAGGTCGAGTTTGAATTGGTCGGCAGCGGCGATGTCGGCCTTGACCTGGGCTTCGTCCTGTTCGACCAAGAATTCCTGGTCGGTGACGGTTTGTTCGGCGATGGCCTTCTGCGCGCGCAATTCCTCGAAGCGTGCAAGATCGGAATGCGCTTGACGCAGCGACGCCTGATCCTTGAGCAGGGTCGCTTCGGCTTGCTCCAAGTCGATTTGGAACTGGCGCGGATCGATCTGGGCCAGAAACTGATCCTTCGTCACATCCTGGCCTTCCCGGTAACCGACCTGGGTCAGATAGCCGCTCAACATCGGCAGCACGGTCACCGTGGCGATGGGCGTCACCGTGCCGAGTTCCGTCAGTACTTCCGGCATGTCGCCGCTGGTTGCCTTGGCGACCTTGACCACCTGCGGTGGGGCGCCCTTTGCGGGGGGCTTGGGCTTCAATACATGGATGACGATGAGGATGAGCGCGATTGCGCCCAGCACACCCAGTATCAAACCCGCACGGCCGCGAGGTTCGTGTGCCCCCGGCGTGTTCGTTGCGTTCATAACCATCGTGACCCACCCTTCGCGCGGAAAATACAGCAGCACCGAACGGCCGCGCTGGGCTTCTCGGGCGTTATTTTCATTAGAAAATCAAAGACCTTAGTACCCTGCCGTGCTGCATGGGTTCCCGGGGCATCGTAAATAAGCGGCGCTGCGGAACGATGCCGCGGCCGCCCCTACCCCGGCGACCGATCCTGGGTATCGTCGGGCGATAATAAAGGCCGGCCGCTACTCTCTACCTTGTCAATTGATTAATTCGGGTTAACTTGCCGCAGACGAATGCACGGGGCGAGCCGGCGAATTCAGTGCCCGCCCCGTGCAGCCGCTGCCAAACATCGTCTGGCTTATGCGCCGGGCTTCTGCGCCCAGGTTTTGCACCAGCCGCCGGCGGGTACGCTCTTGCCCACGAAAATATTGCAGCCGCCGCTGGCATCGCCCGCCTTTCCTTGGAACTGCGCGCAAGTTCCGCATTTCTGGTTGGGCTTGTAGGTTGGGTTGGCGGCGGTATCCACCTTCGTGGCATCGGTGACGAATCCCAGAGCCTGAGCGGTCGGATCCTTCGGATCCAGCGGAGGAAGAGCAGCGGCGTGCGCGGACCGGCTCATGAGACCCATGGCTGGAATGAAAGCGCCGGCGATCAGTCCGCCTTTGACGATGGCTCGACGTGAAAACTTGCTTTGCATCGGATTATCCTGTGTTGAGGTACTGAGGCCATTTTCCTGCTTTTCCGCAATCAATTGCCACAAAAAACATTAAGCGTCCATTCTAGAGCGCGAACGATTCTCACTATCATCTGCAAACCGGCTCGACGACCCACCACTTCTCGAGTTGCTGCTCCTTCATGTCGGCGACGAGGCGACCAGCCAGTCTCGAAACAGCTGCACTTCGCGCCGTATTCGCTGCGGGCGCTCGGGCGTGATCGCAAAATACGAGTTCTCGTCGGCGAATTCCCGAGGCAGCGCTTTCACGAGGCGCCCCGTCGCCAGATAAGCGTCCAGAAAAATGTCGTGCGCGAGCGCGACGCCGGCACCGGCCGCCGCGAGTTCCAATGCGGCAATGGTGGTGTCGACGGTGGGTCTCGCACAGCCCTGGACCTCTGCGAGATTCAGTGTCTGCCTGACCTTCAGCCAATGTCCCTCATAGCCCATGATATGAATCAGATGCAGCGGCAACGTGAGGGCGAGATCGCCGCCTAGCGCCGCGCTCTGCAATAGACCGGGGCTGCAGACTGCCAAGATGTTCCGATTCATCAAGGGTTCGGACCGGTAGCCATGCCAATGGCCTCCGCCGTAGCGAATCTCCAAATCCGTGGCCTCGTCGAGTACGGCGTTGTCCCAGATCACAGAGGACAGACGCACATCGATCGAAGGATGTTCGATGTTGAATGCGGGCAGTCGGGGCGCAAGCCAAAGGGCCGCCAGCGATACAGGCGCATGAACGGTAATTTCCATCCGTTCGGTTCCACCGAAGAGCCCCACCGTCGAATCGGCGAGTTCCTCGAAGGCCTTACGCACCGGGGGCAAGTAGGCCACGCCCATGGGAGTGAGCTTGACGCCGCGCGGGAGGCGCTCGAACAACGCAAAACCCAGATGTGCCTCCAGCGCGCGAATTTGATAGCTAATGGCACCTGAAGTCAGGCTCAATTCCGCTGCCGCCGCGGTAAAGCTCGATGTCCGGGCGGCAGCCTCGAAGGCGCGCAGCCAGGTCAATGTGGGCAAACCGACGACTGGGCGAATTTGGGTCAACCGGGCACCTCGTACCAAATTTTTGAGGCCAAAGGTACCAAAATACTGGGTTGTATGCCGGCTAGCGATCAAATTATTGTGGCCAATTGCCCGTCCAACAAGGACGACGAGGAGAACGAGATGGGAGAGCGCTCTGCCGCACGCGAAATGAAAACCAACGCACGCATCGTCGTGGTCGGCGGCGGCATGATGGGCGCAAGCCTGCTCTACCATCTGGCTCTGGAAGGGTGCACCGACACGGTGCTGATCGAGAAAAGCGAGCTCACCTCGGGTTCCACCTGGCACGCCGCGGGCCAATGTCCGAGCATCACGGGCAGCTACAACCTGGCGAAAATCCACGCCTACAGCAATGAGTTGTATCCCAAGCTCGAGGCGCTCACCGGGCAATACGTGAGCTGGCATCCCTGCGGCGGGTTGCGGCTCGCCACCAACGCCCATGAACTCGCGTGGCTCGAGCACGTCTATGGATATTCGAAGAGCATCGGCTTTCGCATGGAGATCGTAGGGCTCGACGAGATCAAGCGCCTGAATCCCTTCTTGACGACGCACAAGGTGATCGCCGCCGCTTGGACCCGGGATGACGGGCATGGAGACCCATCCGGCCTGTGCAATGCGCTCGCCAAGGCCGCGCGCGATTTGGGCGCGACGGTGATGCGCCACAATCGCGTCCTCGACATCCGCCGGCGCAGCAGCGGTGAATGGGAGGTCCTCACCGAGCAAGGCAGCATCGTCGCCGAGATGGTGGTCAACGCCGCCGGCTGCTACGCGCGGCAGGTGGCCGCCATGGTGGGCACCGACGCACCCATCACGAACATGCAGCACCACTATGTAGTAACTCACCCAATTCCCGCGTTCATGGAGCGCAGCGAGGAAATTCCGGTGATGCGTGATTCCTATACCTCCGGTTACTTCCGGCAGGAGCAGAAATCCGGCTTGATGGGAATCTACGAGAACGCCGGCCTGCAGGAAGCCTGGGCGCCGCGAGGATTTCCCGAATGGGAGGCCTCGAACGAATTGTTTCCCGATGACCTGGACCGCATAGCGCCCTGGCTCGAGCGCGCCATCGAGCGCATGCCCATTTTTGGCGAGGTTGGAATTCGGCGCGTGATCAACGGCGCCATCCCGCACACGCCCGATGGCGCGCCCCTGCTCGGGCCGGCCGCGGGCTTGAGAAATTACTGGATGTGCTGCGGAACCTCCTTCGGCATCGCGCAGGGCGGCGGCTGCGGCAAGTATCTGGCGCAGTGGATGCTGCACGGCGATGCCGAGATCAACATGGCCGAGTTCGATCCGCGGCGATTTGGCGCGTTTGCCGATTCGAGCTATGTGCGCGACAAGGTGTTCCAGGATTACCGGCTGACATTCACGACGCGGCGGCCCGGCGAGGAAGAAATGGCGGGACGCCCACGCAAGGTCAGCCCGCTGTACGCGAAACTTCAGACGCAGGGCTGCGTGCATACCGAAACCTTCGGCTGGGAGCGCCCGAAATGGTTCTCCCCTGACGGCCGCACCGAAGAATATGGCTATGCACGCAACAATGTATTCGACGTGGTGCGCGATGAAGTCGCCGCCGTGCACCGGCGCGTCGGGATTCTCGACCTCACGGGCTTCGCGAAATACGACATCAGTGGCCCCGGGGCGGAGGCCTTCTTGAATCGCGTATGCGCGAATCGAGTGCCGCGAAAAACGGGAGGCATTGCGCTCGCGCATCTGTTGTCGCCGGGCGGGCGCATTCAAGGCGAGATGACCCTCACTCGGCTGGGCGAGGATAGGTTCTACGCTCTGTCCGCCGCCGCCGCGGAGCTGCGCGACCGGGATCATTTGCTGCAAAGCCTCTCACCCGACGAGTCCGTGCGGATCGACAATGTCACCGAAGATCGCGGCGTGCTCGTGCTGAGCGGCCCGCGTTCCCGCGAACTCTTGAGTTCGCTCACCGACGCGGATCTCGGCAACGATGCCTTCCCATGGCTGCGCGCACGCGAAATCCACATCGCCGGAACGCCCGTGCGCGCGCTCAGAGTCAGCTACGTCGGAGAGCTCGGCTGGGAATTGCACCTGCCGATCGAATCCCTGTCCGCTCTGTACGATGCCCTTTGGGAAGCCGGGGGCCAGTATGGAATCGCGAACTATGGGCTGTATGCAGTCAATACCATGCGCATCGAAAAAGGCTACAAGGCCTGGTCAACGGAACTCACCAACGAGCTGAACATGCTGGAGGCGGACATGCCGCGCTTCATCGATTTCAAGAAGACCGACTTCGTCGGCAAGGCGGCGACTCTCGAGCAGGCACCGCGCCCGCTGAAAATCGTTTACCTCGAAGTGGCGGCCACGGATACGGACGCGCGCGGCGGCGAGCCCGTGCTGATCGGGGACCGCTGCGTCGGTGTGGTCACCTCCGGCACCTATGGACACCGGGTGGCCAGAAGTCTTGCATTCGCCTGCGTTCCGCCTGAATTCGCGTTGCCGGGGAGCGGCTTCGAGGTTCTCATCCAGGGTGAACGGTGCAGCGCAACAGTACTCGGAGGCGCGGCCTTCGATCCGGACAATTCTCGGATGAGGATTTAGCATGGCCATCGATCTTCCATCTCGCGCCCGGGTCGTCATCGTGGGCGGCGGCGTCATCGGCTGCTCGATCGCCTATCACCTGACCAAGATGGGCTGGAGCGACATCGTCCTGCTCGAGCGCAAGCAACTGACCAGCGGCACGACCTGGCATGCCGCCGGCCTGATCGGCCAGCTGCGCCAAAGCATCAACATGACGCAGCTGGCCCGCTACACGGCCGACCTGTACCGTGGCCTCGAGGCCGAGACCGGGCAGGCAACCGGTTACCGCCAATGCGGCTCCTTGTCTTTGGCCACCACCCCGGGACGCATGGAGGAGCTGAAGCGCAATGCCTCCATGGCCAAGGTCTTCGGCCTGACCGTCAACGTCGTGGGACCGCAGGAAATTCGCTCGCTGTATCCTCTCGCCAACCTCGAGGATGTCATCGGCGGCATTCACATACCGAGCGACGGCTATGGCAATGCCGTGGACATCACCCAGGCTCTCGCCAAGGGCGCACGCAGCCGCGGGGCGGCGATCTTCCAGGACCTCAAAGTGACCGCCATACACCACGACGGAGTGCGTGTGAGCGGCATACAGACGGAGCGTGGCCGCATCGACGCCGACTACGTGGTGCTTTGCGCAGGCATGTGGACCCGCGATCTTGCCGCGGGCATCGGCGTCACCGTACCCCTGCATGCCTGCGAGCATTACTACGTACTGTTCAAGGACGTAGCCGGCCTCGATCCGAACATGCCGGTGCTGCGCGACTACGATCATTGCAGCTATTTTAAGTATGACGCCGGCAAGCTCCTGGTCGGTGCATTCGAACCTCATGCCCGTCCCTGGGGCGCCGGGGGCATTCCCGACGATTTTTCCTTCGGCGAGATCGCCGGCGATTTCAGCCACTTCGAGCCGGTGCTGCTCGATGCCATGCGCCGCATCCCGGCGCTCGAAAAAGCCGGCATACAAAAATTCTTCTGCGGCCCGGAGAGCTTCACCCCCGATGTGCGTTACCACCTCGGCGAGTCGAGCGAGCTACAAAACTGCTTCGTCGCGGCGGGGTTGAATTCCATCGGCCTGCAATCGGCCGGCGGCATCGGCAAGGTCGTTTCCGAATGGATACGCGATGGGCATGCGCCGGTGGATCTGTGGGAGGTGGACGTGCGCCGCAATATGCCCTTCCAGATCAACCGCAAATACCTGCGGTCGCGAGTCTCGGAAAGCCTGGGTTTGCTGTATGCGACACATTGGCCCTTCCGCCAGTACGAAACGGCGCGAGGCGTGCGCAAGTCGGCACTGCACGACCGGCTGGCGGCCGCCGGCGCGTGTTTCGGCGAGGCCTTCGGCTG
>Ga0209222_1000218_pt1 | contig 12749 bp, 13 predicted proteins | sample BlaSpr_A8_Ref_O3_FD_187991 | JGI IMG/M metagenome (GOLD analysis project Ga0209222, IMG submission 187991) | Forest soil microbial communities from Thunder Bay, Ontario, Canada - Black Spruce, Ontario site 2_A8_Ref_O3 (SPAdes) (version 2) | ecosystem: Environmental > Terrestrial > Soil > Boreal...
TCGCTGATTTACGCCTATTCGCGCAACTTGGCAAGACCTGGAACCAGAGCCGAGCCGAAGAAAATCTGGAGTAACATCACGCGCGAAGCCAGCGAGCAAATGGTGGTGGGGGGATGGTTACATGAAGCGCAATGGCACTGTCATCGGATCAATCATCCTCGCGCTCATTTGCCTAATTGCAGTTGCCGCCGAGCCGCCGGCGTTTACCGGAAAGATCAGCCCTTTCGCGTATTGCGCGAGCGTCGGAACCATGGACGGTCCGGCCGGCACCGCGGGACCCTCGCCGGCACCGCCCGCGCTCGAGCCGTACCTGCACGACGCGTTGGGGGCGCCGGCAGATGCCAAGCTCGCGCCGGGAAGCGTCTACTGGCGATGCATGGACGGGGCGGTGTATGTCTGCGCGACCGGCGCGAACCTGGTCTGCGACCGCACCGCCGATCGCGCCACGACGAATCCCGGCGCCGACAGCTATTGCAAAGACAATCCCGATGCGGCAGTGGTGCCTGCCTATGCCGCCGGCCACGACAGCATATATGAATGGCATTGCGCCGCCGGGCGCGCGCGCTACGGCCCGCCGGTCGCCAAGCTCGACCGCCGCGGCTTCACGATCGAGATTTGGCACAAGGTTCTGCACCCTCGAGCGGCAACGACGCCGCCGCCTACTCAGGCTCCGTAAAGCGTCTTCATGCTTTCATGCAATTTGAGCGCCAAAGACGACGCTGCGTAGGTATCCGTAACCACTTCGACGTAAACGCCGGTAACGGCGTGAGACGCCTTTTCCAGGGCATCGTCCAGTTGCGCGCAGGTTGTCGCGCGAAGTGTCAGCCAACCATCGCATCCCAGCGCGTGCGGCAACTCCGTGTAGCGCCATGAGGCAAGGTCGTTATAGGCAATCGCCGGGTCCTTGCAGAGCAGCCGCTCGATGAGATAACCCGAGTTGTTCAATACGAACACAATAGGTTTCAGGCCGTTTCGGCCAAATTGGCCGATTTCCTGCGCGGTCAACTGATGGGAGCCCTCACCCGTGATGAGGACGACCCGGCGATGAGGCGCCGCCACCGCCGCGCCAAAGGCTGCGGGAGTCGCCCACCCGATCGAGCCCCATAGTGTCTGATTGTGAAAAGTCGCGCCGGCCGGCATGAGGGCGAATCCGAGTCCCATGGAAGCGGTACCGGTCTCTGCAACGAGGATGTCGTCCTCTTTGATGAATCGCGCCCAGCGTGGATAGAGCGCCGCCGCATCGATCGCATCGCCCCCGCTTCCCGAGGGCGCGCCCAGAGAGGTAGCTTCGATTCCCCTCCATTTTCGTTTGGGTATGCGATTTGCGAGCACCGTGAGCAGGTCGCTCATCTCGACGCTCGAATAAGTCTTCGTTCCAACCCGGGTTCGATGATGCCCGATACTGATCGTCTTGGAGGGATCGAGCCGCGAGGTAAACGCGCCGGTATTGAAGTCCGTCATCAATGTGCCCACGGCGAGAATCTTGTCGCAACCTTCCACGAAATCCCGCACGTCCGTATTCATGAGCGCGCCGTCATACATGCCCACATAGCCGGACTGCCGTTCGTCGAGAACCGACTTGTCCATGAACATGGTCGCAAAGGGCAGGCCGGTGTCATCCACTACTTTTTGCATCGCGGCTTTCGACCCAGATCGACCAACAAGAATGCCCGGTAGGACGCACGCAGCGCGTGCATCCTTCAGCGCTTCGGAAATCGCGCTCGCCGCCGCTTCAAGGGAGTCAGGATCGCTCTTCGCGGCCGGTAGCTCAGCCGACTCGCCTATGACAGGAAAATTGGCGAGATCGGCCGGAAATGCCATATACACGGGACGGCGATGATACAGAGCGGCGGCTATGAGGCGCTCGGTCTCATAGGCGGCGTTCTGCGGCGTCAGCACGGCTTGTGCGCAACTTACCGGCTCCGCCATTCGCTGGAATAAATTGTACTCGCCGTTGCCCAGCGTATGGTGCATCAGGGCATGCGCGGACTGCACTGACATGTTCGGCGTACCGACCAAGTGGAACACCGGAAGATGCTCGGCATAGGCGCCTGCGATGCCGTTGACCGCGCTCAATTCGCCGACACCGTATGTGGTACTCATTGCCGCGATTCCGTTGATTCGGGCGTAACCGTCCGCGGCGTAGGCTGCGTTGAGTTCGTTGCTGCAGCCGATCCACTTCACCTTCGGATGGTTGCAGATTGCATCGTTGACCGGGAATGCAAAGTCGCCCGGCACTCCGAATACATCGCGAATGCCGATGTCGCAAAGTCGGGAAAGCACATGTTGAATCACAGATTTCTTCATGACGGCCTCCCAGCCGAATTGCTTCCAATCACCGAAGGGTGGGACCTAGGCGGCCGTCGGGCCCATCCAGGTTAAACGCGATCCGTCCTTGGGCGTGGCAGGCAGCGTAGATCTCCGCGCCGGCACGGTCAATGACCCGCGGCATGACGCAATCCACTAGTGGAATAATATATTACCAATTCCTTTTTCATATATTGAATAGATACACTTACCGTGTCAATAACGCAGCGTAGGCGCCGGCCATAAACGGCGTTCTCTCGGCCTTCATGGTCATTTTCCCCTCAATTTGATTCGTTTCCGCAAGGTATTAGCCGGGCGCTCCCAGTGGAGAAACATATCGAGCACGCCTGAGTCACATATTGGATATGCGGCGTACCCAACCCAAGAATTGAAGTCACCCAGTTGGGTATTAGCGGAGATAAATCATGAGTACTCGGATTTTCACAGTCATCGCCGGCTCTCTCCTGTTGAGCAATCTTTACGGCTGCGCGACTTTTGATAGATGCGGTTCTGCCGGTTGTACGCAGGACGCAAAGACCACGGCAAGTGTAGAAGCACAGTTTCGCGAACATGCGGATCTGAGCCCTCCGAATTCATTGAACGTCCAGACATTGAATCATGTGGTGTATTTGAGCGGGTTGGTCAGCTCGGGCTTGCAGCGCGATAGCGCTGAAGAGGTTGCCCGAGAAGCCAGCGACGGCGCTCGGATCGTGGACACGATCAGCGTCATTCAATGACCGATGAGTTGCGGCGAGCCCTATGCCGCCGGCAAATCCCGCCGGCGGTTTGGGACCGCCGATCGCCGCTCACTGGTAAAGGCGGGGCCAGGCTGGGCGCGTCCTGCTACTCGCGGTAGCGGATGCGCGCATCGCCGAGGGCGTCCTCGAGTGAGCCGAGCCAAGGAGATTGGAATCCGTCCGGCCCGAGCGCTACCCTATGAATTGAATGTCAACGCGACGGTCAACGCATCGAACAGCACGATAAACTTGACGTTCCTCAACACGGGCCGGGCGACGGTGGTGTTTCAGGTGCGCTCGACCAAGTGAAAGTCTTTCGCGGGATTCGTTATGCCAGGGCCGAACGCTTCGGCCAGCCGGAACCGATCCCTTTTACCGAATCCCTTATTTCAAAGGAACGCGGCCCACTATCGCCGCAGAGTCCCTCGAGCATGGAAATCGCGATGGGCCCATTGCCTGCCAACCATCAGGATGAGCATTGCCAGGTGCTATCGGTATTCACGCCTGCCCGCAGCGGCAATCGCCCGGTGATGGTCTTCCTGCATGGCGGCGCCTTTGTCACGGGCGGCGGTGAATTGTCCTGGTACGACGGCGACAAGCTGGCAGCTGAGCAGGATGTCGTGATGGTGACGGTGACCTATCGGCTTGGTGCAACGGGCTACTTGCTCATGCCGGGTAGCTCCGGGCCCAGCCCAGGGATGAGCGATCAGGTTCTCGCCCTCCAGTGGGTCAAAGCCAATATCGCATCCTTTGGCGGCAACCCGGACAACATAACCGTGTTCGGTCAGTCTGCCGGAGGTATCTCCATTAGCGCCCTGCTGGCCTGGGGCCATGGAGGCAAGCTTTTCCACCGCGCCATCATGCAAAGCGGGCCCTTTCCAGTGAAGGCGCGTTCTGACCTGGAAGATATTTCCAAAACCTATTTGGGGCTCTTGCAGGGCGACGCAACCAAGCTGCCCGTGGACGATCTGATCGCCGGTCAGGTCAAGCTGACCGTCATGCGCAAGGGCGATCCCGGCTGGTGGCCCATTGCACCGGAGTCACCGGCCGAGATCAATACCACGATCATGGCAGGCTGGACGCGAGAAGATGTGTCTCCCTTTGTGTTGATTGGCCAGAACCGCTCCCCCGAGCCCGGCACGGATATGACTGCGTTCCGAAAATCCACGGAGAGAATGATAGAGCCGACTCGACGATTGGCGCAGGAAGCCGCCAAGGCAGGCCAGAAAGCCTTTCTTTACAATTTCGCGTGGAACGGTCCGGATACCGGCTTGGGCGATTGCCACACAATCGAACTTCCGTTCTTGCTTGGCAGCGAAGCTGCATGGAAGGATGCGCCCATGCTCCAGGGCGCTCCATGGACCGATATAGAAGCCAAGGGGCGGATCATGCGCACCATCTGGGCGAATTATGCACGTCACGGCCTTGCCGCCGCGAAGGGCATGGCCCCTTGGCCGCTCGTTACGGCGGACGCGCAGCCGGTTATCGATCTGCCGCCATCGTAGGCTGCGCCGCCGAGACTCGCCAGACACTGTTGCCCGTATCATCGGCGATCAGCAGGGCACCCTGGCCATCCACCGCGAGACCGACCGGCCGCCCGCGGGCTTTGTCGCCACCGATCAGGAAGCCAGTGACGACGTCCTCCGCCGGCCCCGACGGGCGGCCGTCGGCAAACGGCACATAAACGATCTTGTATCCATTGAGCACGGACCGATCCCAACTGCCGTGCTCGCCGACAAAGGCGCCTCCCCGGTAGTGTTCCGGCAAATTCGTCCCGGTGTAGAAAACCAGCCCCAACGGCGCCACGTGCGAACTCAGAGCGTAGTCGGGCGGGATCGCCTTTGCGACGAGATCCGGTCGCTGAGGTTTGACGCGCGGATCGATATGTTGGCCATAGTAGCTGTAGGGCCATCCATAGAAGGCGCCGTCCCGAATAGAGGTCAAATAATCCGGTACCAAATCCGGGCCAAGCTCATCGCGCTCGTTGATGACGGCCCACAGCGTATGAGTCTGCGGCTCGAACTGCAGTCCGTTCGGATTGCGCAGCCCGGTGGCGTACTCGCGATGTGCGCCGGTGGCCCGATCGATCTGCCAGATTGCTGCGCGGCCAACTTCCGCCTCAATGCCATTCTCCGTGATATTGCTGTTGGAGCCGACGCCTGCATAGAGCTGGGCACCGTCCGGGCTCGCCGTCAGACTCTTCGTCCAGTGATGGTCGATCGGCCCGCCAGGCAGGTCGCACAGCTTTACACCAGGAGCAGTGATTTGGGTCTGGCCGGTCGTGTAAGGAAAACGGATCACCGCATCGGTGTTGGCGACATAGAGGTCGTTACCTACCAGAACCACGCCAAATGGAGAATTCAGATGATCAAGAAGCACGAACTTCTGATCCGGCACACCGTTGCCCTTGGTGTCGCGGAACAGAAGAATGCGCTGACCGGGCTTCGTGCGGGAGTGCGCCATCTTCTCGACCCAGTTCATGACGATCTCCTTGGGCCGACTGACCGGCCCCGGCGGCCCGCCGGTTTCGACCACGAGAACATCGCCGTTCGGCAAGACATAAAGAGAGCGCGGGTTCGCGAGACCGGTCGCAAAAGCCTGTACTTTCAAGCCGGCCGCAGCGGTCGGTGTCGCGCCGTTCCAGCCCACGACTTTCGCAACATGCATCGGCGGCAGCAGATACTCGTGGATCGGAGGCAGATAGGGGTCGGCACCGATTTGACGCTGCGGATCGATCGGCGCAGGGCCGCAGCCGGCCGCCGCGAGTAGAATGGCGATGGCGCCGGCGGCAAAGCAAGCGGATTTCATGGCGCCCCCTTATGAAGCACGCCGACACCGTGACGGTAAACCATGGTCCAGCCGTTCCAGCCGGTGACCACGAGGATCAATACGACGAGTGCCGACAAGATCAAGCCTGCAGGGACGACGGATGTATAGGCGTCACGAGTGTGGATCAATGCGTTGAATATCGAGAGGACGAGCGCGGCGACATTCCCGAGCGCATGAATCCAGGCGGCGCGCAGCTCACGAATGCGGCGATCGCCGAAAAAGTCGATGACTCCGGCCGTAGCCGCGAAGAGCGAAACGATGAGGCCGATCAGAAGCAGCCACGCGGATATGTCCGCCCACAGCATAGCGGCCGTTCGCCAGTAGACGATGTCCGACACGAGCGTCGCGGTGAAGCATACGACCGGAACGGGCACGAGCATCGCGTGGATGGGGTGACCGCATAGGCTCGCCGTCGAGCGAGGGTTGATACTTTGCATGGCAATACCCTTTTGCATGGCAATGTCCTTTCAGGCTTGAGTGCTTGAATCAGACCAAATATGCAGCGCATCGCTTCCGGGTAGAAGCGGATCGGCAAGAAAAGGTCTTTGGCGCACGCCGTCTCAGGCCGGATTCCGACACATCAATCGGCCTTCGACAGGTGGACAGCGCTCATGAAGGCCGTTCTGCGGGTTGGCACGATGATTGCTTCACATCAATGAGGACTCCAATTCCCGAGTGGCAATGCATCACATATCTGCGCTCAACACCACCTATGCGCTCTCGACGACGCAATGGCAAAAGCCAGCCCCCACCAATCAGTCCGCGAAATTTACCCTGGGTTCGCCCGACGCGGCGGGCGAGGATGAATTGTCCAGTGCTGCAGGAGGCAACGCGCCACAGTCGATCGTGAACGCCTTGCAAGCCCAGGTGACGCAGTTGCAAGGAGCGGACTTGCCTCAGAGCGCGCAGACCCAGGGGCCGATGCAGCAGCAGCAATCCCAGCCGGCCACGGCAAACGCAGCGGAGACGGACGACATGCAAGCGGATTTCGCTCAGACCGGAAAGGGCGCCTTCGTAGACGTCATGGCGTAAACGGCATTCGGGCGGCACGCGCCCGCCGCCGGGCGGCAAATCTTTGCCGCTTCCGGCAGAACCGCCTCGTTGAAAGCCGCAATGCGTTGGGGTTCAATGGGCTAAAGTTTATCCCAGCCCCATCAATTGGCCTTTGAACTCATTTTGAGGACGGAACATGGCTATCGCGTATTGGATTGGTTGTTATCGGGAGATAAAGGATCCCGCCAAACTTGCCGCATACGGCAAGCTCGCAGTGCCGGCGATTGAGGCCGGTGGCGGACGAATCGTGGCACGGGCAGTCGCGGCTCAAGTGTATGAAGCCGGACTCAAGGAGCGGACCACCATCATAGAGTTTCCCACCGTCGAGCAAGCGATTGCGACTCATGACAGTCCCGCTTACCAAGCCGCTCTTAAAGTGTTGGACGGCGGCGCCGTTCGAGACCTGCGGATCGTTCCCGGCATTTAGGGTCAGCGGCGGAGCGGCGCAGCAAGAGTGACCCCGGCAACGGCGCCTACCACAGTGTTGCACAGCAGTTTTGTACAATGACCGGGAGCGACGCTATGGCTACAATCGCGGACCTTCAGGGGATTGGATAAAAAAATGCCCGGATCTTTCAGTTGTGCAGCGGACTTGCTCGGGGCACGTCGTCCCCGGAATCCATCCAGCGTACGCCGGATCAGCCGCCTTCTGTACCTGACCTTAGGCCTTGCCGGCGCGCTGCAATTAGCTTCGGCGCGTGCTGATTCCGTCCCTTTTTGGGGCGCAAAGGCCTCGGTAGCTATCGACACGCCGATCGACAAACTGAAACAAGGCCAGTTCATGTGGATGGGCCAAGCGTTCACTTCCGGACCCGTGGTGATGGTGGTGAGTTTGACGGAACAGAGGGCGTACGTTTATCGCAACGGCATCCTGATCGGCGCGACCACGGTGAGCACCGGACGGCCCGGTCATATAACGCCCACCGGCGTATTCACGGTTCTGCAAAAGCAGAAAGAGCACCGTTCCACGATATACGACGGCGCACCGATGCCATATATGGAACGGCTTACCTGGGGCGGCATTGCGCTGCATGCGGGTGGACTACCTGGTTATCCCGAGTCGCACGGGTGCGTGCATTTGCCGAGCGAGTTCGCGAAGCTGCTATTCGACATCTCGCCCGCCGGCATGACAGTGGTCATAGCGAGCGACGCGACAGAACCGGAATCCGTCTCGCATCCGGGATATCTTGCCCCGGTGAATTTCATCGGCGGCACACCGGTCGAGCGGGTGCCGCTGGGCGCTGAAGATGAGCGTTGGCAGCCCGAGTTGTCTCCGAGCGGCCCGGTCAGCATCGTGCTAAGTCAAGCGAGTCACCGTATCGTCGTCTACCGGGATGGAATTGAAATCGGACGGGCAAGACTCACTGTCGTCGGCAACGAGCCGCTCGCCGCGCATGTGCTGGTTCTTGCCGATGGCCCCAGCAGCATTCCCGATCCGTATGTGCCCGACTCCAGCAAATTTCGCTGGTCGAGAATCGGCGTGCCGGGACATCTGGGAGAGGCCGGAACCAATGTGGACCCCGCCGCGATCGAGAGAATCAGAATCCCTGCCGAATTCGTGAGCCGGGTGAATTCTGTGTTGACGACGGGAGCGACGGTGTTCGTGACGGATGAGGCGCTGTCTGCCGAATCGAGCGGCACGCCTGTCCAGGTCGTTGACGCCAATCCGCCGCCAAAACCTCTTAAGAAGAAGGACACATAGATGGCCAATGGCTGCACGCACCGTGGCGAAATCAAGAAAGTGCACCCCAGCGCCCGCGGCTGCGAGGAGTGCTTGAAGATCGGCCAGGCGTGGGTGCACCTGCGGATCTGTCGAACGTGCGGTCATGTCGGCTGCTGCGATCAGTCGCCGGGCAGACACGCCACCAAGCATTTTCACGTTAGCCGCCACCCGATCATGGAAGGCTACGACCCGCCGGAAGGCTGGGGCTGGTGCTATGTAGACGAAGTCTTTATCGACCTGGGTGCGAACGTAACGCCGCACGATGGCCCGATCCCCCGATATGTCTGATTGACACCGCGCCTCAACTGCTGCAAGTTCCCGGCACGAATCCCCCCGCGTAATTGAACGGCGCCGCCGCAAGAACCGCCGTGAACGACGGCGCGACCGCCGGTTCGAACAGCTCGCAACTTTCTTGCAAGACCGCGATTATGATCGGGTAACCGATGACCGATTGCGTCGTCAAATTATCGCCGTTATTGAGCAGCTGAAATGGTCCACTTGCCAAGGGTTGGAACAACATCGCAATCCCAGACGGCGCGGTAGCCAACACCGTACCGCTCGATTTTCCCGTCGTGAGGATCAAGTTTTCGTTGAGATAGTGTATTTGGTATACCGTGCTGCTGGCAGTGCCGACCAGGACGTAGCCATCATCGTATCCAGGCTCGCTGCCGGTGGTGATATTCGTCACGAAGCCGGAATACGTCGCACTGACCAGGGGACTCGACTGAAGGAAGGCGAGCAGAGCCGGCCCACTGAATCCCGTTGCAGCTGCCTGAGCGCCGAAGCTGATGAGATTGCTCAGCGTCTGCGGTAGCAAATACGTCGACTCGCGCAACTGCGTCCCGGTCTGTCCCCAGCACACCAGGCCCGCAGCGTCACCGAACTGGTCCAGATTATCGCGAATGGCGGCTTCGGCCGCGGCCGCATTCGCCGGGGGCGGAGAGACGAGTAGCGGCGTGGGATCCCCTTGAATGACTCCGCCGAGCCAGACCGGGGCGATTGGATAACTGTTGTAGGCATACACCAGATTCGTGAGCGACGGCACCGCGCGACCCGCGCCATCACAATCGAACACCTTGTAGCCGTTCTTCCATCCCAGATAGAGGGCGAGCATGGCGTTGACCGGACCCGCCTCCACCGGTACCAAGGCATTGACGGTCACTCCCTCGTTGTTGCTATATGCCTGAATGGCCAGGTTGGCGTAGCCGACGAAATTCAGAATGGTCTCGGGTGTAATGGCAGAGGGTGCGCCGATGCCGCCCGCCATCACCGCGAAATCGCTGTCAGCGGCCTGGGTAGGGTCATAGAGAAGCCACTGCGACGGATCGATGTCTTCGATGATGGCGTTCAGCAGGGCCTGACCGATCAAATAGCCGCCGCCGCCGCCCGATGCCGCGAAGCCCAAGCCATACAACAAATTCTGCAAATCGGCCTGTGTTAGTTGCAGCGGACCACCGGCGGGCGGCGCCGACACCGGCGTCGACGGTGAAACCGGCGACGTTGCCCTGGGCGCCGCGCTCGCGGCCGACCCAGGCGCCCGAGCGGCCAATAGCGGCCTCGTCGTTGCCGCGAGCGCCGCGCCCGCCATGCCCCTCAACACCTGACGACGCTTCGCGGCGTAATCGAATTTGTTCATGTCGGCTCCTAGTTGAAGTGAGTAACAAGCAACCAATGTTGAGGCGTTATAAGTGCGTCAGAAATGCGCCTTGATCTCGATACCGTAGGTGAGGGGCTCCGCCAGCGAACCTATGTCGTAAGGCAGTCCCGTATATTTTGAGGGGTTGTAGTCTTCGTAATAGCGCTCGTTGGTCAGATTCTTTCCCCAGAGATAGACACCCCAATTGTGAAATTCTATTCCGGTGCGTAGATTCACCAAATCGAGCGACCTCTGAACATCCAAGTTGTCGATCTGCCAATACTCCTTGGCATTGTGAGTGTAATCGACGCGTATGGTGCCGTTCATATCGTTGCCCAGCGGACGGTCATATTGGACCCCGAGCTTCAGGCTCCACGGTATCGTTTTCGGCGTTCTGTTGCCGACGACGTCCGGAAATTCCGTGCTTTCGACGATGTCGGTGTGCGTGGTGCCGAGTCCGCCGAAGAACTTCAAACCGTGGGAAACGACGGCTTGCACATTCAATTCAACACCGTCGATGTGCACGAGATTTAGATTTTGTATGACTTGGGAGCCGTCCGAGGCATTGACGAAGAAGAATTGATAGTTATGGTCGATCGCATAGTAGTACGCGCCATTGACGATGAGGGCCTGATCCAGCCAACTGGTCTTGAACCCCACCTCGTAGTTGGTCAGCTTCTCGGGCATGAAGAACTCGGTGTAGGGGGCCGCTATGTCCGGCGCGTTGAAGCCGCCCGCACGGAATCCCGTAGAGTAGGTTGCATAACCCAGCGCATTGCTGTTGAAGTGATACGTGATGGTCGCCTTGGGCTCGGGAGAACTTTCGTTCGACTGGACCGTTTGGCCGATACCCGGAGTCGCCTCGTTTGTTTGCTCGATTCTATCGGTGTCGTACCGAAACGCGGCCAGGACGGTCAGGCTCTGCGTGATGTCGTAATCGGCCTGTGCATAGAAGGCCGTCGAATACTCCTGATCATGCTCATCCCTGTTGATGATGGTCAGAGCGGGATTGTCGAACTGATCCGAGCCGGCGGGTATTTCCAAGAACGCGCGCGTCAGCAACCAACGATCCGTATAGGCGTAATAGCTGCCGATGATCCAACGCAAGGGTTGATTGCCCGGCGACACGAGACGGAGCTCCTGACTCGTGATGGAGGTCGATAGATTCTGACCCTGGCCCACCGGCCCGAACTCCCCCAGAAAGCCGCCCGGATTGACGATCGGATTGGTAAAATCGAGGGAGCCGCGATTATCCTCGGTGAGATTCGTATAGCCGGTGATGCCGGTCAGGGTTGCAAAGCCGAGATCGGCGTCGAATTTGAACGTTACATCGCCCACATCTCCTGTCGTGGCGCCGCGAAAGTCGCTCACCGGAGGCTCGATTTGATTTGGGTTGCCGCTGAACACGACGCTGTCCCAAGTTGCACCGCCTTTGAAATTGTTATAGTCGCCGCGCAGATCGAGAGTCAGCCAACTCGTCGGAAACGCGATCAATCTCAATCGCGCGGTATCGTCATGATTGACCGCGTCCACATTGGTATCGAGGTACGGATTCTTGATGAGTCCCCCGCTTCCTTGGGCGTTTCCGGCCAGACTGAACAACAGTTTGTCGTCGATGATCGGTCCCGACAAACTGGCCTCGGTCTGATAGGAGTTCCCGTTGCCGTAGCTCACATCGACGAGCGTCTTGAACTCGTTGGTCGGCTGCTCCGTCGTGATGATCATGGCGCCGCCGATGGCGTTGCGCCCATAGAGGCCGCCTTGCGGACCCATGAGCACTTCCACCTGCTGCACATCGAACAAATTCATCAAAAGCTGCTTTTGGTTGTTTTGCGGCACGCCGTCCACTATCACGGCCAGCGGCGACGCGGCATTGTTGATCTCCGAAATGCCGCGAATGGTCACGAACGAATTCAAGAAGGTATACGAATGTGCCAGGTTGACGTTCGGCACGAGATTCAGCAATTGCTGAGTGTTCCTGACGTCTGCAGACGCCAACTGCTCGCTGGAGAACGCCTGGACTTGAACCGGTACTTTCTGGATGTCTTCCGGACGCTTCTGCGCCGTTACGACGACCTCCTCGAGCTGGTCGGCATCGCTCGCGTACGCGGAAGCCGTTGCGGTAGCGAACATCGCCACCAAAAGACCACACAGAGAATTTCTATGTTTCATCCTTCCATCTCTCCCTATTCGACATCAGGCCTTGATTTCCCCGATCGGCACAAAAAGGAACGTCAAGACCGAAAGCTCTTTTCCAGGCGGTGCTGGTTTTCCACCATGTATCGAAGGCCGCGGACCGTCAAAGGTCTTGAAGGGTGGGCGAGGTGCCGTACCCGCAAGCGGTACCCCACCCAAAAGGGTGGGTGGTTCTCGTTGCAAAAAAGCCGACGCACTACCGGCTCTCCTCTGGATTCAGCAGCTCGAGCGGCGTGAAGGGCTCCTTGAGGCCGAAGGCCTGAGGGCC
>Ga0209222_1000220_pt1 | contig 12679 bp, 11 predicted proteins | sample BlaSpr_A8_Ref_O3_FD_187991 | JGI IMG/M metagenome (GOLD analysis project Ga0209222, IMG submission 187991) | Forest soil microbial communities from Thunder Bay, Ontario, Canada - Black Spruce, Ontario site 2_A8_Ref_O3 (SPAdes) (version 2) | ecosystem: Environmental > Terrestrial > Soil > Boreal...
TGGTGATGAGCATCTGTCGCGATCGGAAGCTATAGAGGTGTCTTGCCATCCAAAGATGGAAGGAACCCATGTCCAGGCAAAGCGTGGTATCAGGTGTGAGAAGGTTTTGTAGTTCAGAGACGAGCCTTAGTGGATGGATTGGAGTTCCGTTCATCGCCGCAGAGGATCGTGCCAACTCCTGACGAGCTTCCGCGATGTTGTCTAGCAATCCCTTGATGAGTGCATCGGGACCGGAGTGCGAGATGAGAGGCGTTAATAGCCGAATCGTCGCCGCGATATCTCCAATCAGCTCAACCGCCGGGCTATAGGAGTTGTCGATATCGGCTGGAAGCAAATCCAGATGTACGATGGTGCGCTTATTGCCTTTATTCCAGATGGATGGCCAGTATTCGACGGCGTCGTACCCAATCGTGATCACCAGGTCTCCCGCAGCGAGAATCTTATCCGCTGGTTGATTACTAAGCTGACCGACACGTCCGCCAAAGCTACTGAACAGATTTGCCGAGATCGCGCCCGCGGCCTGGAATGTCCCAACAACCGGAAGTTTTCCGCTGGCGATCAATTCATGAATTGCAGTTGCGTTCTCAGGTTTGCTTGCCAGAAGACCAAGCAGTACCACTGGCCTCTTTGCTTGATTGATAAGGCGAGCAGCTTCCTTGATGGCGGCAGAGTCTGCGGGACCTGCTGCGGAGTGCGTGGGAGGGGTAATAACGCCGCATTTGGCGGGCGCGGCCATGATGTCCGTGGGAAGGCTCACGAAGGCGGCGCCTGGCCGGCCGGACTCAGCGCTGCGGAATGCATTGGTCAGAACCTCCGAGACAGACTCGGGTGAGTCCACTTCCGCGCTGAACTTCGTCACAGGCCTGCAGAGATTGACGTTGTCCATCGACTGATGAATCTTCTTCAATCTGTCAGCCAGAGGTACGGCGCCACCGAGAGCGATCACCGGATCACCCTCTGTGTTCGCGGTCGCCAGCCCAGTGACGAGATTTGAAACGCCAGGACCGGAGGTGGCGATCGCCACACCGGCCTTTCCCGTCATACGCCCGATACCACCCGCGATAAACGCAGCGTTTTGCTCGTGCCGGCAAACAACTGTTTGAATAGAGGAATCAACGAGAGTATCGAAGACCTTGTCGATCTTCGCGCCTGGAATCCCGAAGATCCATTTCACGCCCTGTTGTTCAAGCGTTTTGACGACGATATCTGCACCGGTAGGCTCATTGTGTTTCGGTTCGTTGGACATTAGACATTTTCCTTTTTGTGGGGTTGTTCAGCGTAGGCGAGATCCTTTGAGGGATCTTTTGTGAGGTCGGCTCTCAGGAACTCCTCAGACTCAGGAAGGGACAAATGGAAGTCGTTCAGCTTCTCCACTCGGACTCGAAGGTTTGTGCCGCCACACTCAAGTAGATGGCCTCCCTTCGTCCGGTCCTCGGAGAGGAAGTGGAAGTGGTATCCCACTACATTGAGGGCGCTCGCGAATTGCGGAGCCCATATCCCGACGAGTGTCCCGCGGATGTCCCTGAAATCGAACTCTGGCTGGACCGCCGCAGCCTTGGCCAAAGGCAGGCCATTCAGGGTGGCTTGCATCGCGCGAGTGTGGATGTGGTCAAAGTGACCGTCGATGCGAAATGCATAGAAGAGATTGTCGGAATCACGATACCTGTCGCAGATGGCCCTGAGTTCCTCGAAGCTCGATGCGCCTGCGATTGTCTGGTCCTGGTCCGCCGCAAACTTTACAACAACGGCGAAGGGCGTTCCTGTATCGTCGACGATCTTGTTCACGGTGCCATCGCTGCGCACCTGATAGATGCCCCCATCCAGCACGACCATCTCCCCATCGAGATTGTCGAAGGTGCCAAGCCCAAAATCACCATATTTCAGCAGGAAGGTGCTGGAGACGGCCCGTTCGTAGACCCCTTGTACAAGAGCCCCCGACGTTGAGACCTGGAAGAGCGTGTGCACCGGTATGCCGAGGCCATGGGAGAGTGCCTTCGCCACGAGTTGCGGGATAGGCTCTCCCGTCTCGTTGGATAATGCTTCAAGTGCGCGCTGCAAGGGTGTTGAAATTGGAATAAGCATCATAAGAGTTCTCCTCGGGTGAAAGCTTCCGACACAGTTTTATCGACGCGGGCTGAGATCGCTTTCCCATCCCTTTTGAAGATGAGAAGTAGCAGGGCAAGCGAAGGAATCAGAATCACGGCACCCAATGCGACAGCGATCTCGATGTCCACGAGGATGTTTGGTGGAGAGGCGCTATTGAAGATCGTGAGTTCGGGCCGGACGAGATAGGGATACTGGGCAAGGCCCCAGCCGATCACGATGAGCCCGACCTGGGCTGCCGCGGCTATGCGTGCACGGGGATAGCTGCGCGACCAGAGCGCCTGGAAGGCAACCAATGCCGCGATGGCGGCGCCAACCTCGACCAGCCAGACATAGGGAGCGCGAGACAGGCCATTCCGTATTTCCAGGGCGAAATTCCCAGCGAAGACGTAGGTGGCGAATGCCACAAGCATCGAGACAAACCCAGAGAACAAGGCCCGGTTCCTGAAGTCATTCTGAAGTGCCGGGTCATCGGTCTCGACGGTAAGATAACAGGCTGATAGATAAGCGAAGAGTGAAAGCGAAAGCACACCAACGACCAGCGGAAACGGATGAAACCACGCTCTGAGGAAACCGTTCTCGCTGATTCCGTCATTTACGCGAACGTTATCAATGGAGATTGCCCCAATCACGATCCCAAGGAAGAGTGGCGTAAGACTGCTTGATATTGAGAAAATCTTGCCCCAATAGAGCTGCGTCCGAACGCTACCGGTGAAGTAGGCCCGGAACACATAGGACGAGCCACGCAGAACGATTCCGAGGAGAATCAGGAAGACCGGTGCAGCAAGTGCCACGCTGATCGCGCTGAAAGCCGGCGCGAAGCCGGAAAACATCAGGACGACAAGCAGGATCAACCAGATGTGGTTTGTCTCCCATACAGGCTGGATCGCCTTCGCAATCAGGTCGCGCTGCCCCTGCTTTCGCGGTCCAGAGCAGACTAGATCCCAAAAGCCCGCGCCATAGTCAGCTCCGCCGAGCAGTGAGTAGATCACCAGCGAGATCAGCATAATCGCCGCAAGGATTACAGATGCGTTCATATGAGAACCTCCGGATGTTCGATTTGTTTCGTCTCCGGCGCTGCGATCACATGCCTGCTTAATAGCCAGACAACGAGGACTCCGAGAATCACGTATAGCGCTGTCATCACCGTGAAGGTGATCGTTACGTTCGGCATCGAAGTCACTGCATCTTTGGTGCGCATGAGGTGATAGACGATCCAGGGCTGACGGCCTAACTCCGTCACCATCCATCCCGCCTCCAGAGCTACAAAACCAAGTGGGCTGACGAGAACGAGCGCCTTGATGAACCTCGTGTGCTCGGTCAACGGACGTTTTCTCCAGGCTAGCCACCCTCCTGCAAGAGCAAAGAGGGACAATAGGCTCCCACAGCCGACCATGATCTGAAAGCAGATGTGGACAATCCGCACGTTCGGCCAGTCGGACTGTGGCTCCTGGTCAAGTCCTTTGATCAGCGCATTGTATTTATGAAACCCCAAAAGGCTCAGTCCGTGCGGTATCTCAATGGCATACTTGGTTTCGCGTTCATCAGGAAAAGGAAGTCCGCCGATGCGCAGCGGTGCACCCGTCTCGGTTTGGAATTGACCTTCAAGCGAGGCAAGCTTCATCGGTTGCCTCGCCGCGACCATGCGGGCTAGTGCGTCCCCACTCACACTTTGAACAAGAACTGCTCCACCACCAACCAGCAAGGCGATTCCGATTGCTACCTCATCGAATCGATTTCGCCCGCGCCGAAGGAGGAGCCATCCATGAATGCCAGCTGTCGCAAAGCCTGCTGCGGTATACGCCGCTAAGACCATGTGTACGGCTTCCGGAATCCCTGCCGGATTAAGCATCGCAACAAACGGATGAATGTTCGCGAACTTTCCAGCCACCATATCGAAGCCTGTTGGCGTATTCATCCAGCCGTTCGCAAGGGTGACGAATATTGCGGAAAGGACACCGCTGATTGCCACGATGACGCCCGAGAGAAGGTGAAACCATCCCGGCACCCGGTTCCAGCCATACAGGTAAATCCCGAGAAAGATTGCCTCGGTAAAAAAGGCGAACCCTTCCAATGAAAAAGGCATTCCGATCACGGCGCCTGCGTACTGCATGAACCGCGGCCACAAGAGACCGAGTTCGAAGGACAAGACAGTACCGGAGACAGCGCCGACGGCGAAGAGGATGGTTGTCCCCTTCGCCCAGCGCTTTGCAAGTAAAAGGTAGGCCGGATCACCTGTAGACCTCCACCGCCATTCGGCGATGGTCATCATTAAGGGCAACGAAACGCCAATCGTCGCAAAGATGATGTGGAAAGCTAAAGACATGCCCATCTGCGAACGTGCCGCAAGCAAATTATCCATATCGCTGCTCCAATAATCGCCCTGGTCGGGCGTACCTGTAATTCATTCGCGCCGCTCCCTGGTACAGTTGCTGCAAGAGAATACAGCGGCTTACCTACACTGCCAGTTATGATCCATCCACGAGTCTTACGCCTTATCGGGCGTGAACTGATGATCCACGCCTTCTTTAAAGATCACGTACGCTCGCTTCCAAGGCTCGTCATTGATCAAACGCCATTTATGACCCGAACCTGTGTTGTCTTCTGCCACGAGGACATCGCCCGGATGAATCGTAAAAGTCTCGCCACCAACGGTCGCAAATTCGAGTATGCCGCTCAAGGTAATTACATACTGCGGAGTTGGATCGTTATGCCAGTCATACGAGGAATGTGCTGCCGTTTCCTTGAAGTGGATTGTTTTCACATCCACTAATGCACCTTCATTTACGGTTCCTCGTACCACATGGGAATCTCCCTCAGGACCTGTGTACAGCCGGTACGCTCGAATCATTTTCCTTCTCCTTTAGTGGTTATGCTGTTGATGTTCAAAATAGCGGCTGTTTCGGCCCGTAACTGCTGGCAAAGAGCCGTATTCTCGATAAGCGATTGACCGACTGAAGGAATCATCTCTTTCAATTTGGCCTCCCATCCTTCAGTCCTCAATTCTTGCGGAAAGTTATGCTCCATGATTTGAAGCATGATCCAGACTGCAGTTGAGGCGCCAGGCGAGGCACCTAGCAACGCAACAATGGAACGGTCCGATGCGGCAATGAGTTCTGTTCCGAATTGCAGGACGCCACCGTGTGTCGGATCTTTCTTGATAACCTGCACACGTTGTCCAGCTACCTCGACGCTCCAGTCTTCTTCCCTTGCATTCGGAAAGTATTCGCGGAGTGCAGCGAAGCGCTCTCCCGAAGACTCCAGAAGCTGACCTACCAGATACTCTTCGAGAGCCAGGTTACTCATGCCGACAGCCATCAACGGCAGAATGTTTTCAGGATCAATGGAGCCGAAGAGATCGAGATAGGATCCATGCTTGAGGAACTTTGTTGAAAAGCCAGCGTAAGGACCGAAAAGCAAGGAAACCTTTCCGTCGATATGGCGAGTGTCGAGATGGGGCACCGACATCGGAGGGGATCCCACCGAAGCCTTGCCGTAGACCTTAGCGTGGTGACGAGAAGAAACTTCAGGACGATCACAACGGAGCCAAATCCCGCTTACTGGAAATCCGCCGTAGCCCCGCCCCTCGGGAATGCCGGATTTCTGCAACAGACGCAGCGATCCGCCGCCGGCACCGATAAAAACGAACTTGGCTTGAACGATCCGGTGCTCGCCGGTCGTTTCATCCCTGATTTGCAAACTCCACAGATTCCCATCACGATACAGATCCTGCACTCGATTGAAAAAATGAATGGCAAATCCATCTCGCCCACGGAGCGAATCAAGAAGGTCTTTTGTAAGTGCACCATAATCCACGTCCGTACCGGTCACCATCCGGGTGGCTGTGACCACATCGTCAGGATCACGCCCGTCCATGACCAGTGGGAGCCATTGCTCAATCTGTTTCTTGTCCTCCAAATATTCCATTCCGTAGTAAAGAGGATGGCTCGAAAGCGCCGCAAAGCGTTTCTTGAGAAAGGCGCGATTCTCCTCCCCCCGTACGAAGCTGAAGTGGGGTACGGGATGAATAAAGGACTGAGGGTCTCGGATCGCTCCCTTTTTCACCAGGTAGGCCCAGAGCTGACGGGAGAGATCGAATTCGGTGTTGACCTCCAGGGCCTTTGAAATGTCGATGCTGCCATCGGCGTGCTGTGGGGTATAGTTCAATTCGCAAAGCGCTGCGTGGCCGGTACCGGCATTGTTCCATGCGTTTGTGCTTTCTTCCGCCGCACTGCCCAGTACTTCGTAGATTTCGACTTTCAGGTTCGGATCGAGCTCTTTGAGCATTACTGCAAGGGTAGCGCTCATAATGCCGGCACCGATAAGAACGACATCGGGATTAGATGAACCCCTCGCCGCGGTGTTTGAGGAGCGATCCATTACAGTGTTTCCTTTGTTGTTATTCATTGCGAATTCTCCTTAAGGGGTGTGCTGTTATCGGAAGTATTGTTTGTGAAGACGGAATCCTGATTCCGGTTTTACAATTTCAGGGCGGTCGCCGGGCTGCGCCTGTCGGTTTGAGATCCGAGTTTCACGCCCGTCCACGCGGCCGCAATCCCGACTGCCATCCCTATATTTGTGTCCAGCAACCGCAATATAGGCTGTGTCCAGGCGTGCTGTGGGGATATGGCGGCGACGACCATCACGACCGCGGTTGTGATGGAGGCCGTGATGACATCTTCGGGCCGATTGACCAGAATTAGAACCACGGCACCAATCCCAATCAAAGCTGCCAAGCCCAAGGCATGGAAAGGAAGAAACAGAAGATATATCAGGCACAGGGCGAAACTTAGAACGGTTGCCGACATCCGTGATATTGCAGCACTCACACTCTTTTGGTAGCTTTCGCGATAAACAAAGATCGTCGCAACAACAGCCCACATCCCCCCAAGAAGGTCATCTTCTCGGGATACCGAATACACGCGAATGAGAATTTGCGTAATCAACGCATAGGTGATGAGACATGCGACCGCCAGTTCCACTCCTTGGCCGACTGCGCGGCCAGGGCTTTCCCGCTGAGGCCTTGTCCCTATTCCGTCTTGTGTTTCCATAAATGTCATAGCTCCGTGTTACTGTGCACTTCGTTACCAGTTACGAGTCTTAGCGATTGTGATGGCATACATGCCTTCTTCAAAGTTGTGATGATCGTGAGCAATGCATCTGATTCGGTCAGGCCGCAAACCAACTGTCCGAATATGTGCGGTGAAAAGGCCGCCGAGAGCAAGAAATCCGCTAACGTCGACCGCGCCGGCCGCGGTACCAAAAACGGCCACCAGGACTCAGTCGACTGGAGCTGCATGCCCACTTCTCGTGGAAATTGATTTTCCATTTCAATGGCTCAACCAGAGCATTGTGGGCACTGTGACTGCCAAAGCCAAGGTCGAGACAAGAAGCATCGAAGCCGCCTCCGATTCGACGGCTTTGTAGCGCGCCGCAAAGAGTACAGACACAGTAGCTAGGGGGAAACTGCAACAAACCAGAGCTTCCCGAGCAAAGGGACTCACGACGTGCAATAAATGAAATAAAGCGAAGAGGAGCCCGGATTGTACGGAAACGCGAGCGATGGAACCAATGAGCACGCTGGAGGAGATACGAACAGGGTGGGACGCCAAGACAAGGCCTACGGCAAAAACAGCGACACCGCCGGTGGTGGACCCGATTAATTCGAGACAGCTTGCGATCGTCGGGGGCAAGTGGAGGCCGACAAGCGTAACGATGATGCCAAGAATGGGTCCCCATAGAAGCGGCGACTTTAGACCGGCCTTCAATCCGGTGATGACTGGACTTGGCTTGTGAGCATTTGTGGCCGTCTGTTTGCTTTTTCCCGCCGCATCAACCTCGAGCAGGACCATGGCAAGGGGCACGGTGAAGTTGATGGTCAACGCTACCAAGCCCACCGCTGCAGCGCTCGTAGGACCCAAGACAGGCCCAAGCACGGCTATGCCGAACACCGGTGTCGCCGAGGTCGCGAGTATGAGCGCATAGATAATGGAGGGCGTCCCGCGGAACAATGGCACGAGCCGCAAGATCAGCCATGCGGCCACGAACAGCCCAACGTGGGCGAGAAATAACGCGATAACAAGGCACCCCTGCTGTAGAAGCAGATCCTTGCGTATTTGCGTCATGCTGACAAAGAGAGATGCGGGCAACGCGAAGCTCAGTGCCAGTTTGCTCAATCCCGCGGACTGATCCGCGTCGAATGCATTGCGTTTGCCCGCGAGGTAGCCGAGCGCGAGTACAAAGAAGACCGGAAGCAAGGCCCCCGCTAGTCCGCTGATATTCATAACAGTCCTCCAAATCTTTGGAAAGAATTTCTTAAAACTCGATCTTTGTTCTGAATCCGAAAACCACAGCGCGCTGTGGCCCTCCGCCCACATTCGCGTAGTACTGGACGACGGGCTGTAGTAGGAGCATTGGTGCAACATCCAGGAGAACGTTGCACTCCACAGCGCGCTCGGCCTTCCAGGAGGGGGCCTCGGGCTGGAGGAACAGTGAACTCAGATTGTTCTGCACGAAACCAAGCGACACGGTGTTGTGAATGTGCAAGGGAATTCGTTCGTTCAAGCGCAACCCGGCGTTGAGTTCCCTATTGTTGCGATTGACGGATGCTGGACTCCAGTCGTAGGCGAACGTCGCGTCCAATCCTTTTCCGCTCTGAGGGTCGACACGCCAAAGAGCCTGGCTCGCCATCCAGTACAAGAGGTAGTTGCCCGAACGTGGAGTTGTGCTGGTTGGTGTTGTGAATTTGCCGGGATTGTAAGAAGCACCGAACTGATAGAGTCTCGAATAGCCTTTACGGCTCTCAACGTTATCGAAAGCTCGTACGGACGACGCTTTCTTCCCTGGAGTGAATCCGATCTCGGATATGCTCACCGGCACCCCACGAAACTGTGGGACGAATCCGGTCGGGTTATGAGCATAGGGATCGCGATCCTCGGCCTCGACCATCGATTTCACGTAGAGGTGATTGATCGGTACAACTCGCACCTCCATTGCGGGGGTAGATGGTGGATCGTAGGACTCATAGTTGGTAAAGAGATTGCCCAGGGCATACCCCATCGGCTCGAAAATGAAAGATGCACCGTCGTGTTGCGTCCCGTAGAAATCCTGGCCGGCAAACTGCCCCACTCGTGCAGTGAGCCGTTCGTTCAGCCAGCGTTTTTCCATCCACCAGGAATCGAGACGAAAGGTGTTCCCGCTGGACATGCCACTTGGGCTCGTGAGCGTTCCCAAATAGTTGCCGAGTATGCCCCCGCCTTGCCAAAGCGCGGTTGCATGGAAATACAATCCTTGCTGATGCACTAAGGCCCCAAAATCAATGCCTACGGTTCCTCGTACGCGGTTCCAACTCGCGAGACGCTCCTTTTGCACGCTCTTGATGTTCCAGAGAGAATCGCTGATGTACTGCAAGTCGAAATTGACACCTCGTTCCAGGAGCCGTGACCGTTCACCTCCCCATTCCCCAAAGAGATGGCCGTGGGGCCCTAGCCCTGTTTCGTGGCTGTCCGGGCCGCTCAGCGTTTCACCTTGTTGTGTCTGGGAATAGGCGGGGGGCGCGAAGATGCTCATCCCGACCAACGCAACCCCCACCAGACAAACGAATTTTGCAGCACGTCCTAGCATTGCTCTCTCTGCCTCAGGCTGGTGTGACTTTCGCAACGTATGGGTGGACCATCTTCGCCGGATCAACGACGCGGTCGAATTCGTCCTCCGTGACAAAACCCAGCTTCATTGCTGCATCCTTCAGCGTGAGGTCGTTGTCCAGCGCGTAGTGCGCGATCTTCGACGATTTGTCATAGCCAATGACCGGCGAAAGCGCGGTCACCAGCATCAGTGAGCGGTCCACGTATTCCTTGATCTTCTTTAGATTCGGCTTCGTCCCTTCGACCAGAAACTTGCGGAAGTTGGTGCAGCCATCCGTGAGGATCGTGATGGAATGAGTGATGTTGAAGATGATGAGAGGCTTGTAGACATTCATTTCCAGGTAGCCACCTGCGCCCCCAAAGCCCACAGCGACATCGTTGGCCATCACCTGGACGGAAATCATGGTAAGTGCCTCTGCCTGTGTGGGATTTACCTTGCCGGGCATAATCGACGAACCTGGCTCGTTCTCTGGAATCTTCAGTTCCGCAAAGCCTGCCCGCGGGCCGCACGACATCAGGCGAATGTCGTTCGCAATCTTGTAGAGCGAGACGGCGAGAGTTCGCAGCGAACCGGAGAGCTGAACCAGGGCGTCATGAGATCCTTGCACTGTAAACTTGTTGGGTGCGCTGATGAAGGAAAGGTTTGAGAGCTTTGCAATTTCCGCAGCGGCCGCGTCGCCGAAGTCTGGAGCTGCGTTGATGCCTGTTCCGACCGCTGTGCCGCCGAGGGCGAGCCGATACACGCCTTTCAACGTATCCTCGATGCGCTCAAGATCGTCAGTAAGTACACCGGCGTATCCCGACCACTCCTGCCCAAGCGTAAGCGGTGTAGCGTCCTGCATGTGCGTGCGCCCGATCTTCACGATATCTTTCCACTGCTCGGCGTTCGCCGCGATCGCATCGCGCAACGCAGTCACCGCGGGTATAAGCCGCTCCTTTACGTTCACCGCCGCCGCAATGTTCATAGCAGTGGGAAAAGAATCGTTTGATGACTGCGACATGTTGACGTGGTCGTTAGGATGCACGGGAGTCTTGCTGCCAAGTGGAGTGCCGGCAAGTTGGCAACAGCGGTTGGAAATCACTTCGTTCACGTTCATGTTGAATTGCGTGCCGCTGCCCGTCATCCAGACGTGCAGAGGAAACATGTCTTCGTGTTGACCGCTGAGGATCTCGTCGCAAACCTCTACGATGAGGTTGTGGCGCTTGTCGTCTAGCCGCTTTCCTGCATGATTGGCATTGGCGGCGGCTTTCTTCAACGTAGCGTAGGCCGCAATCATCTCGCGCGGGATCAGGTCGTTCCCGATACTGAAGTGTTCAAGAGACCTTTGGGTTTGTGCGCCCCAAAGCTTCGAGGTGGGGACATTGACCTCGCCGAGGCTGTCGGATTCAACTCTGAAGCTTGATTGCCGTACGTTCGTGGCTGCTGAATTCATCATTTCTCCTTTTACTAACTCAATTTAGTTACTCAATTTTGCTCGACCGATGTTCGTAACCTTCGGTAGAGGATGTTCACGCTTTTGTGAAGATTCTCGGTCTAGGGAGGGGCACCATATTTGTCCTTCCCACTCGCTGTTAACCATCGCTTTTCCGCTTACGCTCTGATCGAACGCGACGCCCTCTTCAAGAAATGATGAATACATTGGCAGTTGGCGCGGTAGCGAGCCGAGCGCCGATTGTGGCGATAATCAGAGTTGCCGCGGCATTATGAAGCGGGGCCTACGCCAGCAACTCGATCTTCATGAGCTTCGCTGTTTGAGGTCCAATCTCGGGCGGCGATGCTGTACCTCCGTCGGTGATGAAGAACGCGATTTTCCCATATTCGCCAGGCCGTCTTGCCCAGTGACCGGCTGAGGGGCCGATGAGTTCGGGAGTGAAGGGGTCGCCAGCGATGCTAATCCTTTTCTCGCTCTTTTGTGCGGGTTCGAGCGACAGACGATCGATCGTATTCTGTCGATGCGTCGTCAGATAGGCAAAGCCGGCGTCTTGATCAATCCAGAAGTCATCGAACATCCTACCGCCGCCGACAACTTCCGGCTCCCCGACTGGATCGTAGGTCTCAGGTTCAACCTTGACTCGCAAGAAGAGTTGCTTCGCAGTATTGGTGTAATAGAGATAGCCGCGCTTCGGTGAATACTGCACACCATTGACACCCGGCTGCTCAGGCTTCATCTGGCCTGGGAAGTAACCCATGCTGTCATGCCTGAGCCATACGCTGGCTTTCGGCTTGCCATCGTGCGTGTTGAGATCCACACGCCAAATCAAGCTTCCAAAACAGTCTGCGATCAGAATGACGCCCGGCGCGATCACACAGCTACCGTTGAGGCCGCGAACCGGCTGCGGAAAATGCAGAATTGCTTCGGGATGAACAGGCTTGCCAGGAGACCAGCCGTTCAAATCGAGACGGTAGAGGTCCGATGCAACCCAGGTGTATATCTCGGACGTTGAGATATAGAAAATATCCGGCTCAGCCTCGACGATCCCCATGGCCAGATGAGGGAAGGTGAAGAGCAGCCGTGGCGTAACCTCGGCGCCATCGGGAGAAGATGGAACGTACCACAGCTCTTTGTGGTTCAATGCGGTGACGAGAACGGAATTGTCCGCACAGACGGCCAGGTTCTCCAGAAAGTAGTTTTTAGGAAACGTAGCGACGGTTGCAAGACGGACTTGAGGCACAGGACCCGGTGACATGATGTACTCCATATGTGCGGTGTCCGGCACGCATGCAGGACGCCTTGAAAGGGTTGTGATTTCGCCTACTTCGTCAGTCCAACAGCGTCGGAGGAACGTCAGAAGCCGTGAGTTTCATAGATAGCGGGATGCAAGTGTTCCTATTGGCGGACTGTTTTTGGCAGGGTCGGGAAAACAGTGCGCATTTCCGTACCATTAACCTCGACGGGTTTGGCGTCGATCAAGATGAATGCAATCACTGCGGG
>Ga0209222_1000223_pt1 | contig 12640 bp, 26 predicted proteins | sample BlaSpr_A8_Ref_O3_FD_187991 | JGI IMG/M metagenome (GOLD analysis project Ga0209222, IMG submission 187991) | Forest soil microbial communities from Thunder Bay, Ontario, Canada - Black Spruce, Ontario site 2_A8_Ref_O3 (SPAdes) (version 2) | ecosystem: Environmental > Terrestrial > Soil > Boreal...
GACGACTGACCGACGACCGAGAGACGACAAACAAGAAGTATATAAGAATACTTCTTCTTACGAAGAAGATATTCAGAAAGAAGTAGCTCAGTCCGCAAAGCGGCTTCGCTCAAAAGATTTTTTGTCATTCGATTTCGAAAAATGGGAATACACGGGCATTACCGAAAAAGACATTGCGGATTGGCGTATGATCTATCCGCATATCGACGTAGCAATCGAGGGGAAAAAATCCATCGAATGGCTCAAGGCTAATCCCTCGAGAAACAAAAAGAAAAATTGGCGTAAGTTTTTAACAGGATGGTTCGGAAGATCCGATGAGAAAATTGAGAATAAAAAAGCCTTTACATATGCTTCTGGAAAGCAAAATATAGATAGAAGAAGTAAAGATATTGAAGGAAAACCGTTTGAAAACCCATATGAGGGCAAATTTTAATGCCTAAATTACGTGAAATAGATCAAAAACCGCTTGAATTTATGCAAGCTATAAAAGACTTTGTAGATAATCCTAGAGGGTTTTTTATCATGTCTGGAACTAATGGAAATGGTAAAACTTTTGCTGCACGGGCTATCTTCGAGCACTTTTATCATCCTCATGGAGATAATCAATTTTGGAATCAAATTGATTTGAAGATGAAATTTCAAGACGTTTTTGCAGAATATAAATCCACAAGTTACCTTCTAGACCAAGTTGTGAAGGCACCTTTGCTAGTTTTGGATGATCTAGGAATTTCCAAGCCCACGGATACTTTTGCCGATTTTTTATATGCTATTGCCGACAAGAGAGATCATTCCAAAAATACTTGTGGAACCATTATTACAACAAATTTATCCGCAAATGACTTTGCAATTACATTTGGAAATGCTTTTTTAAGCAGAGTTGCCTCTGGAATAATACTACGATATGATGGTCCGGATAGAAGAAGAACAAAATTTTAATTTAAAATTATGCGTAAATACATTATTATCAAAAAGAAAGGAGATTAAAAATGAGTGCATTTGAATTTATCAGTCACGAGAATTTTCCCGAAGATGAGTACACACTTGAGGCTGTAGTTTTATGCTTTGATCGCAAATATAGAGTGACTTACGTAAGAAAAAAAATGCAAAATGGAGGCAAATTCTGGGATGTGATTTCCGGCGCCGTGAAGCAAAAAGGAGAGAAAAAATATCTCAAAAGTTTCTCGCAAGATAGCAATTTCCTCCGAGAAGATATCATGCATTTTCTCGACAGCCGAGGTTGGGAGAAAGGACGGCAGGCAGCCCAAGTGACGCATTTTGAAAAAGGAAGTCAAATCGCAGAAAGTAGCGATTTGCCGTTTTAAAGAATGAGTCTTGATTTAAAATGCCCGGAATCTTTAATCTTCCGGGCATAGAATCAATCAACGGACTTAAAATGAGTTTGGACAGCTTTAACAAAAAATGTGACGCCTGTGGCCTTTTTCTGAAAAGAAACGATTTTCACAAAAATAAATCAAAAAACGATGGATTGCATAATCGCTGCAAGGATTGCATGCATGATTATAAGATAAAGTTAAAAAAAGGACTCATAGAAAAACAGCAAATATTGAAAAGGACTTTCCATTTTATACCCGACATTTTTCTTGTGGGCTTTGGACCGCAGCAAACATATCAAGTTTGCTGCCTTAATTGTAACGCGGCTTTCTTTTGCTTGAAAGATAACAAAGATTATCAGGATCTTTTTTGCGATCAATGTGAAGCAGATGAAAGCAAGATTCCAGAAAAAAATATTTCTTCCATACACTACATCGGCAACGTTATCGGGTGGCTTTCCAAGATTGAAAGTCCTTCTAAAAAGAGATCTCATAAAAATTACAAAAAATGCTATGAGCGAGATAAATATACCTGCCAATATTGTGGATATAATTTAAAAAATGCCCAGCGATTTCTTCCTTTGCATATAGATCATATAAGACCTTGGTCAGCCTCTTACGAAAATGCATTAGAAAATCTAGCAGTTGCTTGTCAAGAATGCAATTTACTGGCATCCGATAAGTGGTTTTCCTCTTTCGAAGAAAAAAAAGAGTATATATTATTCGAAAAAAGGAAACGAGTTTATTATGCAAATAAAAAAATCTACCTTGATACAAAGCAAGATTGAAATATTAGAAAACAAAATAATTTTAGATATTCCATTACGTACCGTCAGCGAAGCAAATTGTTTTGCTCCCTGGCGCGAAAAATACAAAAGACATAGGATTCAACAATCTACAATTGCAAAATTTCTTAATCCCTTAAAAGAAAAAATAAAATTGCCTTGCCAAATAATGTTAACGCGTTTTGCGCCAAGAGAATTAGACGAATTTGAAAATTTACCGATGTCTTTTAAATATATCGTGGATGCGATTTGTGCTATTTTGACGCAAGACTATCGACCAGGCCATGCTGATCGAGATAAAAGAATAAATTTAAAATGCACTCAAGTAATTTCAAAAGATTATGGAATTCGCATTGAAATCATGTTTTAGTGTAAATAAAGGGATAGATTAACCTTTTTCATAGTATTTCATGAGGTTAGCATCATATCCTTGGATGCCATAATAAGGCCATTTACAGATCTTTCTCCACCACATTATTTCACCATTCCACGTATTATTGTCTTTATAATATTCGGCCTCATCAAAAGGACCTGTAGTCAAAAATACTTCGTAAAAACCTTTTTCTTTTGACCAATTGGCTAATCCATAATGATCATGCGAAGCAAATTCTACACAGGTTTTATCAGGAGGTAATTCATCGCTTATATTAATCCAAGGACGGCTGTCGAGCACTTCTCCGTTATATGGTTTTAAATTTTTTTCCATTTAATTACCTATTTCTCGAAATATGACTATCTAATATTTTGTAGATCTTTTTCAATTTTTTGCTCTAAAATGGCAGTTAAATGATCTGCATCAACCATTTCCATGGAATTCCAAATTTCTTCAGCTAACAAAATGAAATCTTTTTTGCTTTGCTGTAATTTTTTAAACGTAAGGGCACATTTGGTCATAGAGATGTAAATAAATTGCCCTTCCCAAGGTAAGTCGTCGAGATCTATACTATTCATTAAATTTTCTCTTTATTTAAATTTTTTTCTTTAATTATACTTATTTGAAATTCAGATATGAAGAGTGTAATGGCAATTTGTTTATCACAATAACCATACTCACGACGCATCCAGAAAATTACTTGACGCCTGGCGTCTACATAATCTACCCAGGGATTACTTTTTCGCGCATAGCCCTTTTTCGAGAATTTCCATACGCGCATGAATTTCCAGATATTTTTTAGCAAGCTCTGCATGCTTTGCAAATAGGCTTTTACGTACTTTATCACAGCTTTGTCGGACAAGGGATATATCCTCGCGAAGATTATCTAGATCACTTTTTTCTTCTTCGAATAAATCAAGTTGAAGTCTCATTAGTATCTCCAAAAATAGCAGTATATTTGAGCTTGATTTTATTCGCAACAAAAGAGTAAAAATGCAGAAAATCAAGACAGATGAAAGGACAAAGAAAATGTTAACACCTATCGGTACAAGAATTTTGATAAAAGCCGTCGAAATGAAAGCCGGAACTCTTTTACTTACTAATGTAAAAGCCTCGCAATATGAAGTCATAGCCATAGGAGATGAGATTACTAGAATCAAACCAGGCAACATTGTTTATCTCGATCGACATCAGGGAATAGAAATCGAGCACGAAAAACAAAAATTTCTCGTGATCGATGAAAGTTCTATTTTAGTTATTGTTTCTCAAGATATTCTTTAATAGAATTCTGAAGAAAAAGAGTCATGGTTTTTGACTCTTTTTTTAACTTTTTCCTAAAAGAAAGATAGATTTTTTTGTCTATTCGGAAAAGCACTTGTGTTAACATTTTTTATCCGGATTCATGTAAGTTTTTTTGATATCTAAATATATTTGCATTTTTGTCTCCTCTTGCTAATTTTGTTAAAATAAAAAGATAGCAAAAGATAACATTTATTGCAAGACATAAAATTTTATTTATTTCTCGACTTGACTAAAATAACTTATTTTTGCACTATGAGGGCATGACAGAGCTTACAGTAATTTTAAAAGACTCCGATAGAACTTATAGACAGAAATTTTTGATCTATGAGACCTACTCTCCAAGTATTGACGATCCTATTATTCTAGGATGTATCGAAGATGCTAAAAAATGCTTTGAAGGGGAACCGGAATCTATACAAGTAAAAATACACTTAGAGATTCAATAGGATTTTATGCCGGCTGGAAGACCACGAACATCCATACCTGAAAAAGCAGAACTCATCGAATTAGGGAAAGATTTACTCGCATGGGCCTCTGAAAAGAAAAAAGGGGAGCTCAGATGCCGTTGGTGCGAATGGTATGCATGTAAGCATTTTTTTATTCGCTCTCAATGGAAACGGATGGTCGATACTGAAGAATTTCGGCCTTATTACGAGGCGGCGCAGGTATATTTAGCTCAAAAATGGATCGATGGAACTATCAATCAATCAATCGCACATCGATACTTACGTATATACGATCCCGAATTAAAAGAACATGAAGATATTGATGCAAATGCAGAAGCATCACGCAAAGCTTCCGCATTAAAGAGCGAAGCTAAAGCGATCGAAGAAGAAAAACTGAAGGTATTGCAGGAAGTTCAACGAAAAAAGAGGATCCCAAAATAATGGCTAAAGAAAAATGGATACAGAAGGCAATTAAGAAACCGGGAGCCTTGCATAAAGAACTTGGCATTAAAGAAGGCAAAAAAATACCTGCTAAAAAACTTATGGCTGCTGCGAAGAAACCAGGAAAAGAAGGTCAAAGAGCACGACTTGCTGAAACACTTAAAAAACTACATAAATAACTCAGGCTTGCATGTTTTTAATCAATTTATCAGAAATATCATATATCACCCTTAAATTCTCAATTTCTTATGCTTTTATAGCTTTAGGCACTTTCTTTTTCCGGATGGCTTTTCTATGAAAATTAATGTCCATGAGATGATTCTAATAGCAGTATGCCTACTTTTTGGAGTTTTAGTAGGGGCAATGGCTTTTATATTAGTCCGTGTAGCATTTCTAACTATCTGACCAGCTAATTTATATGACTAGTGACACTACAACAGAACTTAGTCTAAAAGATACAATTGCTCTTTTGGCAAGCAAAAACAAAGAATGGGAAAGAGATCCATTTTCATGCAAGATATTTGCATTGATAGCGTCAGTATTCAAGCCGGAACACTCTGATACAATATGCAAAGAGAATTGCCCTGAACTTCTGGAATTATGTAAAGAATATCGAGAAAAAAACACCTTTTTTGGTTTACCCATAGATGCTAATTTTATCGATGATGCATTTACTTTCCTGTTCCCTCCAAGGACCATTGAAGTTAAGAGGATGCTGAAGACATATTTAAAAAATACGCAAAGATTCGGTTCTGCTCCCGTCCGTTATTGTCATTTTCGGTGCTCATAATGCTGCCTTTACATGATAGAGACTATATTCCAACAAAAGAAGAATTAAGCGATAAACTTTGGCGACTTACGCATCTCTATTACATAACGAACAAATCCGGAGACGAGGTTCTCTTTGATCTCAACTGGGCTCAAAAAGAACTCTATCACAAAGAATGGCACCAAATGCTTGTGCTTAAGGCACGACAGTTGGGCGTTACTACCTATTTTTCAATTAATTTCTTGGATGATTGCTTCTGGCATGGTAACACTCATGCAGGGATTATAGCACACAGGAAGGAAGATGCCGAGGATATATTTAAAAAGAAAGTGAAATACGCATATGACAGAATGCCTCAATGGACAAGGACCTTTAACTCTGCGACAAATGATCGAAGTGGAGAGCTGGCTTTCGAAAATGGAAGCTCTTATCGAGTGTCTACAGGATTCCGATCAGGAACCTATCAACGGCTTCTTGTCAGCGAATTTGGAAAGATATGCGCAAAATCTCCCGATGTTGCAAAGGAGATTGTTACAGGAAGCCTTAACACTGTCTCGACAGATCAGGTCATCGCCATTGAATCCACCGCAGAAGGGCGCGAAGGATACTTCTACGAGTTCAGTAAGCAGTCAGAGGCTCTATCCCTGTCTGGACGGGACTTGTCCCCAATGCAACAACGCTTCTTTTTTTTCCCCTGGTTCGACGAGCCGGGATATCGAGCGAACGACACAGGAATCATTGTGAGCAAAGAAACTCATGAATATCTCGATAAAATCGAGATAGAACGTAAAAGAAAGATTGACGAAGAACAAAGGCGCTGGTATGACATGAAACTTCGCATGCTCGGCGATGCTATGAAACAAGAATATCCATCGACACCAAAAGAAGCTTTTGAAAGTGCAAACGAAGGTCTCTATTATGGCGCACAGTTTGCTAAGATTCGTGCAACTGGCGGTATATGCCGTGTGCCTTATAATGATAGCTTGCCTGTACATACTGCTTGGGATATTGGCCTTGACGATTTTACTTCTATTTTCTGTTTTCAGGTAAACCGTGGCGGCAATATATCCATTATCAACTTTTACGAAAATTGGGACGAAGGAGCGGCGCATTATTGTGATTGGCTCAACAAACAAAAATACCGCTTTGGAAGACATATCTTTCCTCATGATGCGCGAAAAAGAGACGCTGGAGCTAAGACACAATATCTTGACTATGTTAAGCCACTCCTCGACGGCAAGTTTGTCGTACTGGAGCTCAAAGAGTGTGACAAGCTTGAGGGCATACAAACCGTCCGGTCCATGCTTTCGCGGTGTGTCTTCGACGAAGAAAAGACCGTTAAAGGAATTAAGCATCTTGAAGCTTATAAGAAAGTCTGGGATGATCGCTTGGGGTGCTATAAAAATACGCCTCTGCACGATGAGCATAGCCATGCCGCTGATGCATTTCGTTATCTGGCCGTGGGATTAAAAGGCTTGGAAAGAAACGACAAAGGCCCAGACGATGATATCCGGGCAGTAAATAGGTATTATGATATATGACAACACCACAAAATCAATTATATTATCTTGCGGAAAGGATAAATGATCTCCACAAGATGTTTAAGGACAATAGCGAAGACGGCGATATCTTCGAGAAGATTAAGCAGATTGAATTGCAAATGCAAAACATTATGACAGCGCAACAAAGACAAGAAAACTTAATGAACTTACTGATACAATTGTTAAGCAAGAAAGGCAAATAAAGAAATATGAGGTATGGATGGAAAAAGCAGAACCATGAAAAATAACTTAACAATACTTGAACTAATTGAAGTAGCAAAAACAAGTGAACATGGACTTTGTTGGTTTTCTGAAAAAGGTCCGATATATATTTCAAAAGAAGGAAATATGACACCTGCATTTACAAATAAATTACCGGTGACTGATGATAATATTTAACTTAGATGGCACTCTTGCAGATTGCGAGCATAGACGACATTTCATCGATCCCTACAAAAACGAAAACCTGGCTGCAAGATATAAAAAGGATACAACAGATATAGGATTTGAGTGGTTTAACAAAGAGACACAAGAAATCTGGGAACCTGATTACAGTGCATTCTACGAGGCTTGCGATAAGGATGAGCCGATTCTGCCTGTGATAATGTGTTTTGAACATTTTGTAGATAATTTCGGTTCAGAACGCATACAAATTTGGTCCGGACGTTGTGAATCCACCAGACAAAAAACTATAGAATGGCTAGATAAATGGGTACCTTATTTTTCTAATAAAATTGAAATAAAAATGCGTCCCCTTGGCGATGTTACACCAGAACACAAACTTAAACAAAAGTGGTTAAACGAAGTCGAATCAGCAGTAAGAAAATCACTATTTGTTTTCGATACTGGACAGAAAGTATGCCGCATGTGGCGTCTAAATGACATTTTTGTTTTTAATTGTAATCAGACAGAATATGAATATTGAATAAATTATTACACGGATAATATAGAAAGTGAATTATTTCGGTATAACAGCAAATATTATTGACGCATGCTTTTTAGCTCTTGGTAAGGGCGGAAAGATACTAAATGCACGCGGAAATAGAATTTGCTTTATTATAGATTTAGTTTGTTTAAGCTATTGGTGCTTCATGGATTTCGAAAGAGGCTTGTATTCACAAGGCTCTTCTTGTATAATATCCGCAGCAATATCTGTCTATGGCTATATCCAGTGGGGAAAACTTAAGAAATGAATAGCAAGAAAAGAAAACTTAGGTTCATAAGATATAAAAATAAATATAAGAATAAATTTCCATATCCATGGAAACTTTTTCGCAGTCGGGATTCTGGCTGGCTTGGAAAATGGATATATATGGGGAAACCTTGTGCGCTAATAGAATCATACATACTAGTTGGAAGTTGGGTCGAGTAGCATGTATTATGATGAATATATTAAAGATATCGAAAAGTTGAAAAATGAATATTCCGATTTATTTAAATTTCATCGAAGGCAAATGATTAATGCTGGTTTGTATCTACAAGCTGTTTCAGAATGTGTCGAAGATAAAGAATTAATAAATAAAATTGTCGATAGGCATTTCGAACTAATGGAAAAATCGCTACGAAAACGCAAAGGCGTATAACATGGGAATCTATTACGCAGCAGTTGATCGTCAAGCTAAGAAACGATTAGAATCTCCAGAAGGATATTCTATCAAGTCACCAGGCATCTATCATCCACACAATCCTTTTCCACATATGGTTGTAATGAAGAACTCGCAAGGATGGGATTTTGAGATAATTAACGATTGGGGTTCGGGTGATGCTTATTACAGTAGCGAGTATGAGGACATTACCGAACAGGTTTTTAAGGAATATTTAGATACTTTTTCATGGAGTAAGGAACAGCAAAGAGTAAAATTTAAGGATAGAAGAACCTGAAACAATAATAACAATATTTAATTGAAATAGAGAGAGGTTAATCAATGAGTACATTATTTAAGTTTTGCGGCGAAAAATCTACTGTTGTTAATTTGGACCAAGTTTTATCTATGGTACTCGCCGAAGATAAAATAACTTTTACGTTTTTTTCATCCACTCTTGCGGTAGATTTTTCGAATATAAATGAAGCGCAAGGATGCTTTGATAAAATTGCTGAGGTTTGGGCAGACAAAGAAGAATAGGAAATCAATGAAAGACAAGACTATATTTCATGCATGTACTTATTGCGATAAGCTCGTGATTGCACGAGGACTTTGTCGCAATCATTATCAACAAAACTATTATAGAAAAATCCAGCATAAAAAACCACTTTTTGAAGAAAAAGAAAAGCCTGAAAAAGAAAAATGTTGTTTATGCGAAAGAATTCAATTAATTAAAGGCTTCTGTAATCGCCATTATCAACAACATTACAGAAAAAGTAAGAGATAATTTAAGAACCTCTTAATAGAATATTTCTTATTCCTAGATCAAAGATTTCTACAAAAAGATGCCTGAAGAACATAGCATCTTCTAATGTTTTGCACTGATTTAAAATAGTGTTAACGGTAGCTCCCATTAATGCCGATACTGCAAGATTAATCTCAGTATCTTCCATCATTTCCAAAATAAATCTTTCTAGCTCATTGCCCATCTGCATCACATCTTCTAGATCATCCCTAGAAATTTGGTGTGGTTCCATGATTAACATCCTTGCGCATAATAAAATATATTCTACAAGATTAGGCTATAAATATCTATGGGGAAAGATGCGAAATAATGACCCTATTTTTTGGCCAGAAGAATCCTTAAATATCTCTCTTCGCCAAGGCATGGAAAAAAATTATTCCGATAGTATCAATATCTTGCAAACGCAATGGTATCAAGCAGATTTAAATCAACGCTTTACTATGAATGATCAAGAAGTATGGGGCCTAATATTTCCTGGCGTAGCTACATATCGGCGCAAGATTTGGAATTTCAATATAATGAATCCCATATCTGAAGCCATAAGCGGACAGCAAAGACAAACCCGCAAAAGTTTGGCTGTGATGCCAGTAAAAGCAGGAATGCAAAAAACTGCCGATCTATTAACAAAAAGTCTATATCACAATCACAAACATGGCTTTCACCAAACCTTCAGTGACTGTTTTCAGCAAGGAGCTGTCATTCAGGGTTTGGGTTTCATGTATTTGTATGGAGATGCAACAAAAGATCCTATCAGTCCAGATCCTCGATGGCGCTATGTGGATATGAAATCATGCATCTTTGATCCATATTTCCGTAAACATGATATGTCTGATGCCAGATTTTGGTGGGTTAGAACGTTTTTCGATCAGCAAGAGGCTGCTCTTTTATATCAGGATCATGCTGATGCCATTCTTTCGTTACCAAAAGGTACTTATCGTGATGATAAATTCTATTATATGCCCGAGGTATACCAAATCCAATTTCCAAATCTAATAGCTTTCGATGAATATTGGTATGCAACTAGTCGTGATGCAACATTTTTAGTAGATAAGAAAACGCAAGAATGTCAGGAATTTCAAGGAACCGAAGCTCAGTTAAAAGAAATAATGATGGCTTTCAAGGGTAAATTAGCCACGATCAAAAAACCTGTTCCCACAGTACGTAGAAGCATTATTTTGAATGATCGTGTTTTGGTAGATGAACCAAATCCCTATGGCATGGATCGCTTTCCAGTGGTGCCGATGATGTCTTTCTTTACAGCAGATACTCCATATTATGCCTATAAGTTCAATTCTCCGATGACGATGCTTCGCGATTGCCAATATCTTCTCAATCGTTTGAAAGTATCTAACTTAGAAATATTAGATGCACAACAGCAAGGATTGAAAGTTAAAAAAGGCGCTCTTGTTACCCCTGATGATGCTTTAAATTCCGGTCATGGACGCGTGCTTTCCATAGATCCTGAGTTTCAAATGGACGATGTGCAGGCAATGCCTATTGTCCCTCCGTCTCCTGTCATGTTGCAAATGGAAGAAATGCTGAAAGGAATATTCTATAGCATAGCTGGCATAGATCCTAATGCCATGGGCATGGATATCGATGACAAAGCTGGTATAATTACGATGATGCGACAAGCTGCAACTGCACGTAACTTACAACGTCTTTTCGATCAGGTAGACGAAGCCCAGCGTCTTTGCGGAGATATAGAAGTCGAATATATGCAAAAGAATTGGACATATGGAAAATTTAAACAGGTGACAGGCGAGGAACCCACGGCAGAATTCGATAACAAAATCTTCTTCGACTATGGGTGTAAAGTCGTTCAAGCAGCTTTGACAGAAAGTCAGCAACAATTAGAATTAGCTCAGATTCTTCATGCCCAAAGTCTTTATCCAGATCTTATTCCTGTAGATGAGGTTCTAGAATGTATGACTCTGCAAAATAAAGATCGCATCATAGAAAAAGTTATGCAGAAGCAAAAATCTATGCAAGAACAGCAGGAAAAAGTCCAACAGTTGCAAATGCAGCAAATGCAAGTCGATAATATGACTAAAGTAGCTTATGCTCATAGTCAGGAAGGTTTAGCACAAGAACGTGTTGCTAAAATACAAACAGATCAAGCAGTGGCGCAGGATAAGTTGCGCCGGGCTCATCAAGAAGATACTGCAAGCATTCTTAATGTCGTGAAAACATTAAAAGAATTAAGAGGTTTAGACTTGGATTTATTAGCTAAAGGTCTAGAAATGATAAATCAATTATCACCTGCCGCAAATCCAAATCAGGAAGTTATTGCAACTAACCAAAATGTTGCTTAATAGTTAAGTAGAAAAACATGCATGTATAAAGAGGTGAATTATGGCAAAAAATTATGGTGGTCGCTCTGAAAAAGGTCAAGGAGGCTACAAAAGTCCAAAAGAAAAGGGTATGTCAGGAAAAAGAGATGGAGGCATGCCAAGTGGTGATATGGCCATGGCAGGCTTAAATCAAGGCGATATGAATCCAAGAATCAAAGATTATCAAAAACCTGAAAAAGATTATTCTCAAGAAGGTTTTAGCAAAACCTTGGATTATGTTGAGCGCCAAAATAATTTCCAGGCAGAAGAAGCTTCTACTGTTGAAAAGCAAGCTTATCATGGGAGATATTCATAATGCGCAGAGAATCATCTAGCGATCGCCCCCGTAGCATTGAAATCCAAAAGGGTCCTATTAGCATGGATGAGCAATATTCTCTATGTTTTCCCCGTGAACCGCAAAGAACCCGTGAAGACATGGAGAATTTAGAAGCTAGACGCGCAGGTATGACTCTGACAAAGCATGAGCCTAAAAGATAATTTTCGGAGCCAAGGCGACAAGGAGCCTGATAAAAAGGGAACACCTCCGTAAGTACAGCTCCATTTGTTTTATATGGGATTACATGAAAATAATTTTATTAGTTTTATTGATTTTTCTTTGTGTTTCCTGCTGCGAATGTAATTGTGATTGTCCCAATTCTCTCCATTATAGATGGCATTATGGATATGATGTAATAAGCCATAAATACGGCTATTTTTATGGTTACGTATATGAGAAAGATCATACAGAAGAATGTAAAGCAGGTTTACATGAAGAAAAAAAATAAATATTTGACGATCGCAGCTAATCCTCCTCTTTTGCAAAATGCTTTTATCGGAAAAAAGACTCCAAAAAAATAGAAATTTTTCTATCTTTGTATGTCATAAAATGATAAAGTCTTTACTTTCATCAATATTGCTCTCCTCGGGTTAA
>Ga0209222_1000224_pt1 | contig 12609 bp, 8 predicted proteins | sample BlaSpr_A8_Ref_O3_FD_187991 | JGI IMG/M metagenome (GOLD analysis project Ga0209222, IMG submission 187991) | Forest soil microbial communities from Thunder Bay, Ontario, Canada - Black Spruce, Ontario site 2_A8_Ref_O3 (SPAdes) (version 2) | ecosystem: Environmental > Terrestrial > Soil > Boreal...
GATGGCGACAACCGTGCGAGCCAGCGTGACCGCTTGCTCCAGCTTCAGAGCAGCGGTCATCCCCATGCTCACAAAGTCTTCCTGATTTCCGCTCGTAGGAATCGATCCCGTCGACGCCGGCGACGCCAGCACCCGCATCTCCGCCACCAGCGCCGCCGACGTCACCTGCGCCATCATCATGCCCGACTCAATCCCCGGCCGCGACGCAAGAAACGCCGGCAGCCCCTCATTCAAACTCGGATTCATCAGCCGCTCCGTGCGCCGCTCCGAGATCCCCGCAAGCTGGCACACCGCAATCGCCAGATAATCCAGCGCCAGCGCCAGCGGAGCCCCATGGAAGTTCCCACCCGAAACAATCGCATCCTCAAACACCAGCGGATTATCCGTCGCACTATTCAGCTCAATCTCAAACACACCGCGCGCATACTGCATCGTGTCCCACGCCGACCCATGCACCTGCGGAATGCACCGCAAGCAATAAGCATCCTGAATCCGGCTGCCCTCGCCATGCGTCCTCGGAATAGTGCTTCCCTCCAGCAAACCGAGCAGATGCCCAGCGCTCAACACCTGCCCCGCATGAGGCCGCGCCGCATGCAATCGCGCATCGAACGCAGCAGCAGTCCCACGCAGCGCCTCGATGCTCAGCGCCGCCGTCGTCTGCGCCGCATAAAACAGATCTTCCATCTCCTGCAACTGCAAGCACCCAATCGACAACATCGCCTGCGTCCCATTTAGCAGCGAGATCCCCTCTTTACCCAGCAGCTTCAGCGGCGTCAACCCAGCGCGCTGCAAGCACACCGCCGCATCCAGCACCTCACCCCGATACTCCGCGCGCCCCTCGCCAATCAGCGCCAGCGCCATATGCGCCAGCGGCGACAGGTCCCCACTGGCGCCCACACTCCCCCGCGAAGGCACCACCGGCGTAATCCCGCAGTTCAACAGATCGCAGATCCGCTCCGCCACCTCCGCACGAATCCCCGACAACCCCTTCGCCAGCACATTCGCCCGAATCAACATCATCCCGCGCACCACCCGCGTCGGCAGCGGCGCACCCACACCACAACAATGCGAGCGAATGAGATTGACCTGCATCACCTCAATCTCATCGTCCGCAAGCCGGATATTCGCCAGCAACCCCACACCCGTATTCAGCGCGTACACAGGCTTGGTCCCACGCATCGCCTCGTCCACGCGCGCGCGCGATCGCTGCATCTGCTCCAGCGCCCCCGGCGCAATCCCCACCTGCCCGCGCCCCTCGGCAACTGCCACAACATGCTCAACCGTAAGCGATGCACCATCCAGAAGTATCATGCTGTAATCCTATGCGGCTCATCCAAGAAGGTGAACAATTCTCCCCCGGTTATAGCGCCCCCATACCATCGATTCAACGGCGAATAGGACTAATATAAAGATGATCCACGGCTGAACCATACATCCATAGTCGATTCACCTAACCAGCATCCTGTCTCTAAGGCTCAATCAATAGAGTTGTCATTCCGCAGCGCAGCGGAGGAATCTGCTGTTTGCTCGCCGCGCCACAAATCTCAAAGGCCCACGAGACACACTCTAGCAACCGCCTCACCAAGGAGCCCCACATGCTTCTGCACACCGGAATAGACCAGATCGACCGCAAAATCCTGAACGAGCTCTCCAACGACGCACGCCTCACCGTAGCCGAGCTAGGCCGCCGCATCAACCTCTCCCCCTCCGCCACCGCCGAGCGCCTTCGCCGCCTCGAAAGCCTCGAGTTCATCCGTGGCTACCGCGCCGACATCAACCTCCAGGCCCTCGGCCTCACCATCACCGCCTTCGTGCGCCTCACCTGCGAAGGCACGCGCTACAAGCCCTTCCTCAAATTCCTTCCTACCCTCAACGCTGTCCAAGAGTGTCACCACCTCACCGGCAACGACGCCTTCCTGCTAAAGGTTGTCCTCTCCTCCATGACCGAGCTCGAAGACCTCATCGAAAAACTCCTGCCCTACGGCAGCCCCACCACCAGCATGGTCCTCTCTACACCACTTGAGAGAAAGCGCCTTCTTCGCTTCTAAGCGAACGCTCATCAATCACACGCTCCGCAAGCACCTCTTCAATCTGCGCCAGCCCCCAATCCAGGTCCTCGCGGCCGATCATCAACGGCGGCGCAATGCGAATCACCGTCTCATGCGTCTCCTTGCACAACACGCCGCGGTCCCGCAGCGCCTCACAGATCGGCCGCGCAGCCACATTCAGCTCAATCGCCAGCCACAGCCCACGCCCACGCACCTCCACCACACGTTCACTACGCAGCGCTTGCAGCCGCGCAAGCGCATACGCTCCCAACTCCGCAGACCTCTCCGCCAGCCCTTCCTCCACAATCACCCGCAGCGACGCCCGCGCCACCGCGCACGCCAGCGGATTCCCTCCGAACGTACTCCCATGATCCCCCGGCTGAAACACCCCCAGCACCTCCGCCGAGCTCAGCACCGCAGACACCGGATAGAACCCACCCGAAAGCGCCTTCCCCACGATCACAACATCCGGCACAATCCCCTCATGCATATACGCAAACAACTTCCCAGTCCGCCCCAGCCCAGACTGAATCTCATCCACAATCAGCAGCACGTTATTCTCTCGGCAGATCTCCGACACCGCACGCAGATATCCCTCCGGCGGAACAATCACACCAGCCTCACCCTGAATCGGCTCCACTAAGAACGCACAAGTCTGCGGAGTAATCGCGCGCCGCAGCGCCTCTACATCGCCAAACGGAACATGCGTAAACCCGGCAGGAAACGGCCCAAAACCCGAGCGATACTGCTCATCCGTAGAGAACCCCACAATCGAAATCGTCCGCCCATGAAAGTTATTCGAGCACGTAACAATCTCCGCACGGTCGCACTCAATCCCCTTCACCGTCTCGCCCCACTTCCGCGCGGCCTTCAGCGCAGTCTCCACCGCCTCAGCGCCAGAGTTCATCGGCAACGCCATCTCAAAACCTGTCAACGCGTGCAGATCACGCAGCAACAACGGCAGTTGATCATTGCGAAAAGCCCGCGACGTAAGCGTGACCTTCTGCGCCTGCTCCACCATCGCGCGCAAAATCTTCGGATGACAGTGCCCCTGATTCACGGCGGAGTACGCAGCCAGAAAATCCAGATAGCGCCGTCCATCCACATCCGTAACCCACGCACCCTGCGCCCGTTCGATCACGACATCCAGCGGATGATAGTTATGCGCGCCATACGCATCCTCCATGGCAATCAGTTTGGCCGCAGAATCTTCTCCCGTCGCCACAGCATCCGCTGTCGTCTGCTTCGTATGCATCTCGGAGGTCAACTTCATCACCAAACACTTCGCCGCGCCGCCAGCCTTCAAAAATTCATCAAGCTCCACCTGGATAACTTCAAACCCGCGGCTGCGAAGCTCCTTCTCTAACTCTTCACTGATCCGATTGAGAACAATCGTCTTCCCTATATTCACAGCATTACAAGCAAAGGAAACCGCATCGCGTTCGCCCACCACAATACGCTTCTGTACTGGATAGAAACCTTCAATCTTCGCCAGCGACTCCGCATCGAACGCCGGCGGAAAATACAACAACGAACCATCTTCAAGCGGCGCGAAGCAGGTATCCAGATGATAAAAACGCGGATCGACCAGGTGCAATCCACTCACCTCAACACCCCAGAGTGATTGAAGCGTAGCGTGGCTTGACGCGAAGGTGCGCATTCCATATCCCACCCACAACCGGGCCCCATCCGCAGAGAATAGCGCATCACCCTCGCCCTCAAACGGAGTCTCCCGAGGCAGATCGACAACTCTATAACCGGCATCCTCGAACCATCTGCGGAAATGTAGCTCCTCGCCCTGTCTCTCCGGATGATAGAAGCTGCTAACAGCCACAACACCATCCCGCGCCAACCCAGCATTCGCAGTGAACACCATATCCGGCGATCCGGCGACAGGTTCTACAAGATGTATCTCGGCCAAATTCGAAAGAGCAGCATATAGATTTTCCCACTGCTGCATGGCGCGCCGCCGCGAAGAGTTACCAAGATTGCCTTTCATCCATGGATTGATGACATAGCTCACCTCATACAACTTCGGAGGACACATAAGGAGGGAGGGCTTATCTAAATCATTGCCGATAGACGAAGACTGTACGGATTCAACTAATAATTCCGAGCTCATATTGGTGGGCCTCTGCATAGCTTGGAGCATCGCAGGGCGCCACAACACAGTCAACAGGAATGATTATTCATAAGTAGCCGCATAGATATGCGCATCGAGTCTCAATAAAATCATCCGCATTAAAAACAACAACTTCGCAATAATTCCAATGAAATCAGTAAAAGCAAACAAAAACCAAAAAAAGGCCTCTGGAACTTCCAGAGGCTCTTCTCACCAAACATAACCATGATGTTTATGGAGCGATATCGAAACTCACTCCCTGCGCAAGCGGCAAATCGGTCCCATAGTTAATCGTGTTTGTAGCTCGACGCATGTATTGCTTCCACGCATCCGAGCCCGACTCACGACCGCCACCAGTCTCCTTCTCACCGCCAAACGCACCGCCAATCTCCGCACCGGACGTGCCAATATTGACGTTTGCAATCCCACAGTCAGATCCCGCAGCCGATAAAAACCGTTCTGCCTCGCGCACATTCAGCGTGAAGATCGACGACGACAACCCCTGCGGAACATCATTCTGCAACGCAATTGCCTCGTCGAGTTCCCGGTACTTCAGCACATACAAAATCGGCGCAAACGTCTCGCGCTTCACGGCTTCCAGCTGCCGAGCCACCTCCGCCAACGCAGGCCGAACATAGAACGCATCTACAGCGCCCTCAACGGCCACATGCTCTCCTCCAGTAACTGCACCTCCGGCATCTTTCACCTCAGCAAGCGCAGCCTGCATTCCCGCAAACGACCGCGCATCGATCAGCGGCCCAACCAACGTACCATCCATGCGCGGATCGCCCACCACCACAGACAAATACACCTGCTTCAATCGTCCGACCAGCTCGCCGTATACCGACTCATGCACAATCAAGCGCCGCAGCGATGTACACCGCTGCCCCGCTGTCCCCATCGCGGAAAACGCAATTGCCCGCAACGCGAGATTAAGATCGGCGCTCGGGCATACGATCGCCGCGTTATTTCCGCCCAACTCCAGAATCGATCGCGCGAATCTCTTCGCCAGCCGCGGTCCTACCGCTCGTCCCATCGCCGTGGAACCCGTAGCCGACAGCAGTGGTATCCGCGGAGAATCCACCAGCAACTCGCCTAATTTCGCATCCCCTATCAGCAGCGCAGAAAGGCCCGCCGGCACATTCCCCACCTTCGCAGCCGCACGCTCAAATAATGCCTGCGTTGCAAGCGCCGTTAACGGTGTCTTCTCAGAAGGCTTCCACACCACAGCATTGCCGCACACCAAAGCCAGCGCAGCGTTCCACGACCACACCGCAACCGGAAAGTTGAACGCCGAAATCACACCCACCACCCCCAGCGGATGCCACGTCTCCATCATGCGATGATTTGCACGTTCTGACGCAATCGTCAGCCCGGCCAGTTGCCGCGAAAGTCCAGCCGCGAAGCCGCAGATATCGATCATCTCCTGCACCTCGCCGCGACCCTCCGACAGCAGCTTCCCTGTCTCGATCGTCACTAGCCGCCCCAGTGTTTCGATCTCTGCACGCAACTCTTCTCCCAGCACGCGCACCAGTTCTCCACGTCGCGGCGCTGGAACACCGCGCCACGTGATGAACGCCCGATGCGCGGCATCGATCGCTTCACGCGCAGCAGTCTCCGTCGTCTTCGCCACGTGCGCGATCGCCTGCCCTGTAATCGGAGTGCGTACCACCAACTCGCCCTCCGAATACGCGCTCTCAGGCACGCCCAACCGCGTGAGCAATTCGTGGACCTCTTGTTCCAGTGCAGTTGTATCCGTCGCCATTCTGGTTCTCCTTCACCGTTCTCTCAACAAACGCCCAATGCTACCTACCGGCTCGCCTGCACAATGCACTCCTCAAGCAAGTCGAGCGCGACATCCGTCTCTTCCTGCGTTACAACCAGCGGCGGACACAGCCGAACCGTATTCGCTCCGCAGCCCAGCAGCAGCAACCCACGCTCAAATGCAAGATCGACAATCTTGTCCCGCAGCTCACTCGCCATCGCGCGCGTCTTCTTGTTCTCCACAATCTCCACGCCAATCATCAAGCCGCGTCCGCGAACCTCGCCGACAATCTCATGCTTCGCCACCCACGTCCCCAGGCGCTCCAGCGCAGCTCCTCCGACCGTCGAAGCATTGCTCATTGCCTCACGCTCGATAATCTCAATCGTCGCCAGCGCCGCAGCCAGGCAAAGCGGATTTCCGCCAAACGTACTCGCATGCGAGCCCGGCACCCAATCCATCACCTCAGCCTTCGACATGCACACACCCAGCGGCATCCCCGACGCAATCCCCTTCGCCATGCACACAATATCCGGCTGCACACCCGAGTGTTCGATCGCCCACCACTTACCTGTGCGACCCGCGCCCGACTGAATTTCGTCGACCACCATCAAAATTCCATGGCGATCGCAGATCCGTCGAATCTCCTGCAGGAAAATATCTGGCGCAACAACATACCCGCCCTCACCCTGAATCGCCTCGACAAAGATCGCCGCAACCTCTTCCGGCGCAAGCACCGTCTTGAAAAGTTTCTCCTCGATATACCGCGCACAGCCCAGCGCAAACGCCTCCTCATCCTGCGCCCCTGCATTTCGGTACGCATACGGATACGGCACATGCGTCACGCCCGGAACAAACGGAGCGAAGCGACGCTTCTGCTGTACCTTCGAAGCCGTCAGCGACAGCGCTCCCATCGTGCGCCCATGGAAGCTTCCCAAAAAGCTGATGATGTTCTGCCGACCCGTGTGATAGCGAGCCAGCTTCATCGCGCACTCCACGGCCTCCGCGCCGGAGTTCCCATAATAGATACGGTGTGGCCCTTGCATCGGCGCAATCGCTGAGAGTTTCGCTGCGACCTTCGGCATCAGATCATAATAAAAATCGGTGCCCGACATGTGCATCAACTGCGTCGCCTGCTCCTGCACGGCCTTCACAACCTCGGGGTGGCAATGCCCCGTCGAAGTCACAGCAATCCCCGCCGTAAAGTCGAGAAACTCATTGCCATCTGCATCCTCGATACGACATCCATAACCACGCTTCACCACCAGCGGATAGCCTCGCGTGTAGCTAGGCGACAGATACAGGTCGTCTTCAGCCACCACCGATTTCGCCCGTGGCCCAGGCACGGCAGTAACGAACTTTGGACCGATACGCGCATGGGTCTCTGGTGTAGCCACGCGTGTTGACTCCTGCGTCTGGATGCTCATTGGATTTTCTCCTCAAATTTTGCAATGGGTAAAGGGCCATCTTGTCTGCGAAAACATAGGCATAAAGCTCACCTTTACCGACCCAAAGGAGCTTCAGACCTACATGGCGCACAACGTAGCGTTGCTGAGGAGTTAGTCGCCGGAGAAAAGATTGGGCCGCAAGCTGCTCGGCAGAGCACGAAAATGCATGCGCGCACACACATGCATCCGCGCAGCCCCGCATTTCGCCAGCAGCTCCATTATCGAATTGCGAAGCATCGACAATACACTCACCCACTCTTTAGCGACGATTATAGCGCGGACCTGCAACCATAATCCCGGCATATCTTCATCGGGCCGGTTCTGGTTTGCAGTCGGCGCGCATATGATTCATCCTGCGTACAACAGTTCGATGTCGGTGGACTGGAGTGGAAGAACCCACAGTTATTGCGGACAATTCCGCCGACCCGGCCGCTTTCCTCATCGGTATAAGGGAGGCGGAGCGAATAGACGCTGTGACGCATATATTATTTGGCTGCAAAGGTGTACTGGGCGAGCAGGATAGATAACATATCGAAAAAGCCGGCGAAGACAACCGCACAGCACCTTGTCGTCGATGGCGGATCCACTCATCTTGATCGCATCCTCACATAATCACGCGCGATTCTAATCGGTGACAAAATCCCGTCCTTGGGAGATACGATATCAAAGGAGAGATTTTTTGCGCATCGCGCTTTTTGTCGCCTGCTATAACGACACGCTCTTCCCGGAAACGGGCATAGCCGTGACACGTGTATTGGAACGTCTCGGACACACCGTTGAATTCCCCATCGAACAAACTTGTTGCGGTCAGATGCATTACAACACCGGCTATCGGACGGAAGCTGTACCGCTGGTGCGTCGCTTCGTTTCAACCTTCCGGGACGCAGAGATTGTCTGTGTGCCCTCCGCTTCATGCGTTGCGATGATTCGCGAGCACTATGAATTGATCGCTCAACAGGAGAGTGATCCAGGTTTCCTGCGTGAAGTTCGCAGCCTGCTTCCGCGCATCTTTGAATTTTCCGAACTGCTGATAGAGCGTCTTGGCGTTGACGATGTGGGAGCCACGTTTCCCCATAGCGTGACCTATCACCCCTCTTGCCATTCTTTGCGAATGTTGCATGTGGGCGATGCCCCCTATCGACTCCTTCGGAAAGTACGCAAACTTGAACTAATTGAATTGCCCAATCGGGAGCAATGCTGTGGATTCGGTGGCACGTTTGCCGTTAAGAATGCGGACGTCTCGGTTGCCATGCTGTCCGAAAAGAACAAAGAAATTTTGAAGACCGGAGCAGAGGTCATCACGGCACTGGACAATTCTTGCCTGATGCAAATATATGGAGGCTTGCATCGTCAGGGCTCTCCCGTGCGGACGATGCATCTCGCCGAAATCCTCTCACATGTTGAGGTGGATGGGTGAGCGTGCGAGTTGGCAAAACCGATCGAGCGCCGTCATTTCCAGTAGCGGCTAAAGACGCACTCAAAGACGATCAGCTACGCCGCAACGTACGAAACGCGACGGACATCATCCGTGCGAAGCGTACATTACGCGTCGGCGAGATGCCGGATTGGGAGCAGTTGCGGCAAGCGGCAAGTGATATTAAGACGCATACCCTCGCGCATCTCGATCATTACCTCGAACAATTTGAACGAAATTGCGAGCAGGCTGGAGGAAAGGTTCACTGGGCGCGAGATGCGGATGAGGCCAATGCGATCGCCATTGCGTTGATTAAGCAATACAGCGGAGAGCACGCCGCTGAGGTCATCAAGGTCAAGACGATGACTTCCGACGAGATTCAGATGAATGAGGCTCTCGAACGCGCCGGTATCCGGGCCTATGAGACAGATCTCGCCGACATGATTGTTCAGATGAGCGGAGACGAGCCTTCGCATATCGTTGTTCCCGCACTGCATAAGAACCGCTTTGAGGTGCGCGAGATTTTTCGCGAGCAGATGGGTCTTGCCGACCTCGGGGATCAACCCACCGATCTAACCGATGCTGCTCGCCGCTATCTGCGCGAAAAGTTCCTGCGCGTCAAGATCGGAATAAGCGGTGCAAACTTCGCCATCGCCGAAACCGGTTCCATCTGCGTTGTAGAGTCCGAAGGGAACGGTCGCATGTGCGTCACGCTGCCAGATGTTTTGATCAGCCTGATCGGCATAGAAAAGGTGGTTCCCACCTTTCAGGATCTTGAAGTTTTTCTACAGCTTCTTCCGCGCTCCGCTACTGGAGAGCGCATGAATCCGTATAACTCTTTCTGGACAGGAGTCGAGCCTGGCGACGGTCCGAAAGAGTTCCATGTCATCCTGCTCGACAATGGACGGACCGCTCTTCTCGAAAATGAATGCGAGCGTGAGACCCTGGGCTGCATACGCTGCGGCGCTTGCCTGAATGCATGTCCCGTCTACCGGGAAACGGGAGGCCACGCCTATGGCAGCATCTACTCTGGACCCATCGGTGCAATTCTTTCGCCACAGCTGCAATCGTTAGAGCACTCGCGATCGCTTCCGTATGCCTCGACGCTTTGTGGCGCTTGCTATGAGGTTTGCCCGGTCAAGATCGATATTCCGGAAATCCTGATTCACCTGCGTGGCAAAATCGTTCGCGAAGATCGGACAACGCTTCATGGCAGCCTATCAGCGGAGTCTTTAGCGATGCGGGCAATGAGCACAGTCTTCCTTAGTCATCGCCGGTATGAAGCTGCACAGCGTCTTGCGAAGCTAGGACAGAAGATCTTCGAGCGGAAAGGGCAGCTCACGAACCTTCCGGGGCTAGCAGGAGCATGGACAGAGTTTCGGGATCTTCGGCCTGTCCCCAGGCAAAGTTTTCGAGACTGGTGGAAGACTCGCGCCAAGACTGCCCCTCCCAGCGAGAAGACATCATGAGCCTCACTCTCACGGCGCGCGAGGAGATTCTGGCACGCATTCGTGCCGCTCTCCCCGATCTCAGGGTGCCCGCCGAGGCGTCCCATGCGAGCATCCCGCGCTCGTATGGCCGCTTATCTCATCTTGATCGGCCAGCCTGTTTACAGCTTTTTATCGACAGGCTTCTCGACTATGACACCGAGGTCATCGAGCTGACCGATGCAACCGAACTCCCCGCAGCCATCGAACAGACGCTGCGGGATGCCGGCGAAGATCGCCTGCTTGTGCCTGCCGGCCCACTGCAGATGCTCGTTCCAGACGGCGTGAACAGTTACGTCGATCACGGTCTCACCACTCCAGAGCTTGATCGCGCCCAGGCCGTGTTGACGGCATGCGAAGCTGCAGTGGCTTCCACTGGAACCATCTTTCTAGTCCATGGCGGAACTCAGGGTCGTCGTGTTCTTACCCTGCTGCCAGATCATCACATCTGCATCGTACGACGCAGTCAGGTCTACGGATCGGTACCCGAGGGTCTTGCCGCGTTGGCCATGCAAAGCAAAAAACCGATCACCAGCATCAGTGGACCTTCCGCTACGTCGGACATTGAGATGGTTCGCATTCGCGGAGTGCATGGTCCACGCCGGCTTACGGTTCTTCTATATGGCGGCTTCTAACTCCTGAAGGTTAAGCGGCGTGGTACGGCAAAGTTCTCGCTCCGCTGGAAGTTGCAAGCCACGCCGTCGCAGCACACGAAGCGCCTCTACCTCACCCCAACGACCTCTACCGACTCACCTTTCGCAAACCCAACCTCCGCACCCGTATGCGAAAACGTCTGCGTCGCATCGTTCCAGATCAGATGGCTCACCTCATACGCTCCCTTCTCATACGCATACGTCGTTCCATCATCGCGATACAAATCGAACGCCCCGCCCGCCCCCGGATACACCCGCACCTTGGCAATCTTCTGCATCTCGTTCGTGCTCTCCACCACGGTACCCAACGGCAGCATCGAACCCGCCCGCACAAACACCGGAATCTCATCGATCGGCGCGCTCACCGTAATCCGTTGCCCACCAAGCACGCGTTCATTCGTCCAGAAGTTGTACCAATCCGTCCCCGCCGGCAGATACACCTCGCGGCTCGTCATCCCCTGGTCCGTCACAGGAGCCACCAGCAGCGCTGGCCCAAACATATACTCATCCCCAATATCAGCGACCTTCGGATCATCGCCAAAGTCCATAAACAACCCACGCATAAACGGCGCACCCGTCTCATGCGCACTCCAACCCAGCGAGTAAATGTACGGCATCAACTCATACCGCAGCCGCAAAAACTTCTCCAGGATCGGCTCCGCCTGCTTGCCATAACTCCAAACTTCATTCTCCGGACGACTGCCATGCGAACGAAAGTTTGGTTGAAACGCCCCATACTCAAACCACCGCACATACAGCTCCGGATAGTCGTCATAGCCGCCCACCTCAGCCCGCGCATCGCTAGGGTCAATCAGCACCGGCCGCTCCGGCTTGTGATAGCCCGGCAGATACTGCCACCCGCCAATATCCGTGCTCCAATAAGGCATCCCCGACGCCACAAAATTAATCCCCGTAGGCACCTGCCGCCTCAACACATCCCACGTCGGCCCAATGTCCGACGACCAAAAAATCGTCCCATTCCTCTGCGCTCCCAAATACGCCGACCGCGCCAGCAACAGCGCGCGCTCCTTCATGTCCTTGCGCATCCCGTCATACACCGCCGCCGTATGAAACAGCGGATACACATTGAAGAACTCCGTCCCCGGCCCCACATGCAGATAGCTCCCATTCACCGGCAGGTCGGGCTCCGTCTCATCCATCCAGAACGCATCGAAGCCCTTCTTCACATAGTTCTCGTCGATCACATTCCAGTACCACTTCGCCGCCGCCGGATTCGTCGTATCGATATCCGACCCCGCGCGATCATACGGCAACCCATTCGTAGGCGTGCCATCCGCCAGGTGCTCGAACCAATCGTTCTTAAGCAACGTCGAGTAGTACCGGTCCTCCGGCACAAACCGCGGCCACACGCTGATCATCACGTGAAAGTTCATCGCATGCAGCTCTTTATTCATCGCGACAGGATCAGGCCACATGGCCGGATCCATATCCATCTGCCCCATCTTCGTATAGCTGAACCAGTCGATCACCAGATCATCGATCGGCAGATGCCGCTCGCGATATCCCTTCGCCACCGCCATCAACTCCGCCTGGCTCCGATACCGCTGCTTGCACTGGATATACCCATACGCCGACTTCGGCAGCATCAGCACCTCGCCCGTCAGCAGCCGATACCCCTCATAGATCTCGTCATACGTCTTCCCCGCGATCACAA
>Ga0209222_1000226_pt1 | contig 12516 bp, 8 predicted proteins | sample BlaSpr_A8_Ref_O3_FD_187991 | JGI IMG/M metagenome (GOLD analysis project Ga0209222, IMG submission 187991) | Forest soil microbial communities from Thunder Bay, Ontario, Canada - Black Spruce, Ontario site 2_A8_Ref_O3 (SPAdes) (version 2) | ecosystem: Environmental > Terrestrial > Soil > Boreal...
GCGGTGGCTCTGATCGGCGGCGGCAGCGGCCGCCAATCGAAATGTGGAAGTCATCCCGCTGAGGGTCTACAGCCACGGCAATGCCGCGTCAACAGGATTGCAGCTGGGATTTGCGGCGGTTGACGTAAAAGAAATCCGCCGCGGCGTGCAGGATCTGGCGATCGCGCTCGAAGCCGCGCGGAAAGTTCCTCATCGCCGCTTCCATTCTACGTCACCTTGATTTTTGTTCAGCGATCCATTTATCAGTCCGCGCTTCCAACAAATCCAGCGGCAAAGTCCCGCCATTAATCATCTCGTCGTGAAAAGTTCGTATATCGAACTTCGCGCCCAGTTCCTTCCGCGCGCGCTCGCGGAGTTCGCGGAACTTCAGCTGCCCCAGCTTGTAACTAAGCGCCTGGGCCGGCCAGGCAATATAGCGGTCGGTCTCCGACTGAATCGTCGGCTCATCCACCGCGCCAGACTTGCGGAAAAATTCCACCACTTGCTCGCGCGTCCATCCCTTCGAATGGATTCCCGTGTCCACCACCAAACGCACCGCGCGAAATAATTCCGACGAAAGCCGCCCGTAATCCGAAACCGGGTCCTGATAAAATCCAACTTCCTTCCCCAATTGCTCCGCGTACAGGGCCCATCCTTCGATGTAAGCGTTGAATCCCAGCCCGTGCAGCCGAAACTTCGGCAGCCCGGTGAGCTGCTGCTGCACGGAAAGCTGCAAATGATGTCCCGGAATTCCTTCGTGGTAAGCGATCGCCTCATCACCCACCAACGAGCGGTTCGCGAAATCAGATGTCGCCACCACCACGCGCCCCGGACGTTTCCCGTCCGGCGTGCCCGTCACGTAATGCGTCGCCGCGGCCGCCTGAAAAGGCGGAATCGCCTCCACCGTCACCGGCGATTTTGGCAGTAACGTGAAAAGTTCCGGCAGCTTTGGCTGCATCTCCGCAATGTAATGCCGGAAATCGTCGAGGATCTGTTCCGCGCTGTTTGGTTTGTACTTCGGATTTTTCGCGATGGCTGCGCGGAACGATTCCAGGTCGGCGAATCCTTCCTGCTTCGCAATCGCCGTCATCTCGCCTTCGATGCGCGCGATTTCGCGCAGCCCGAGCTGGTGTATTTCCTCCGGTGTCATGTGCGTGGTCGTGCGCCCATAAATGTCGTTCTGGTAGCGCTTCTCGCCGTCCGGCAGCGAAGTCACGGCCAGCGTCGTCCGCCCCTGCGGCGCGTATACCGTGCGCACAAACGCGGCGAACGTGCGATACGCTGGAATCACATCCTTGTTGATCTCGTCGGTAATTTCCTGCGTCAGCCGCTTCTGTTCATCCGCCGAAATGTCCGCCGGATATTTTTTGGTCGGCAGCAGGAATGGGTCCGCTTCAACAATCCCTTCGCACTGCACTGGGATCTTCTCCAGCAGGAAACGCACGGGCATCAGCTTGTCCCGCATTCCCGCGCGCATCACCTCGCTGGTCTCAGTCAGCACGCGCGGAATTTGCCGCAGGCGCGCCACGTAATCCTCGTAGTGCTTCACCGAATCCAGCGGCACCGAAAGCGGCAAGTCCGCCAGGCTGGTATGGATGCCGTTCATCTGGTTCACCGGCATCTCATATTCCTTCAAATTGAAATCCGCGATGCGCTGTTGCAGCACGCGCTCCATCACGTCGTGCGAGAGCTGATCCTGATCATGAAAACCAACGGTGGGAACGGCCTCGAGTCTCGCCAAAAACGCTTCGTTAGTTTTTTGCCGCTCCGCAATCGCGGCCAACGACTCGTCACCAAGCTTATCGTTGTAACGGTAATCACCGAACGCTGTCGCACGCTCCGGGAAATTCCGCAGGTCAGATTCGTACTGCTCCTCGAAGATCGCGTTCTGCACCGCCACGCGCGACGCCACGCTATCAGCAGGCTTCTGCGCACGAAGCGAAGCGGCTAAACACACAACGACGGCAACGCCCACAAACATTAAGGTTTTATGAATTCGCATAGGCCACGGATTCTATCAGATTCACAAATCCCCGCTAGAGAAAGCACCGCCAATCAGGCCTACGTTCAGGGGCGGTGTTACAGCTCAAGAATTCGAGTGATTTTCGTCAGGGCAGGGCTTGAGCCGTGCCGTAATCGCCATGGCATCAGAGCGGCTCTAGCCGCTGAGGGAATGATTTCTGAATTCTCACCGAGACTCTTCACGGCGTGACGGCCGCGCCACCACTCAACCCCGCCAGCGCCCGCTTATAATCCGGATCCTCGGGCGAAATCTCCACAGCTTTCGCATACGCCGCCCGCGCCTTCACCCGCTCCCCCCGCTGCTGGTAAATCCAACCCATCTCAAAATAAGCGTCGGATTCCTTCGGATTCACCAGCACCGTCTGCTGAAATGCCGCCAGCGCATCATCCAGCTTCTCCTGCTTCTCCAAAATTTTTCCCTGCACGTACAGATATTCGGGATGGTAAGGCGCCCGCGCCAGCGCCTGCCCAATCGCATCGCTCGCCTTTTCCATCTCGCCCGCCGAATAATAAAGTTTCGCGAGTTGCGCGTAAGCCCCCGGGTAGGTCGCGTCCATCGCAGCCGCTTGCTGCAAGACCGCCAGCGATCCCGCGAAATCGTTCTTTATGGCCAACTCATCCGCCTGCTGCACCAGATGCTTCGCCTGAATCTGATTTTCCTTAGTTGTCCGGTCGTTCTGCGACGCCTTCTCGAATTCCTGAAGCGCCGCCGCGGCCTTCTCATCCTCCCCGGCGCACCGATACGCTCGCGACAGCAAAAATAAAGTCTCCGAATCCGCTGGCGGCGACGCCGCGCCGTCTCCGGCCCCGCCAGTCAACGGCTCCAGCGCCAACACCGCCCGCCCGCAGCGCGATTTGATTTCTTCCGCCGCAGCCCCCGCCGGCGCGCGCACCAAAATCTTCCCCAGCAGTGCCCGCCCCCGCGGATTCTGCGGCTGCAGGTCCACCACTTTTTCCGCGTCCGGCAGCGCCGAGCTGTCGCGGTTCTGGTTCGCATAAATTTCCGCGCGCGTGTAAAGCGCCAGCGCATTTTTCGGATCGCGCGCCAGCACTTTGGCGATCTGTTCCAGCGCCATAGCCATATCCGCCGCGCCGCCCTTCGCCTTGTACGCCACAGCCAACCGATTGCGCGCGTCCAAATTCGCCGGCTCGATCGCCAGAGCCGCCGTCAAGTGCGCAATCGCCGCATCGTAAGTCTGCAGCTCCAGCTCCAGATCGCCCAGTATCGCCAGCGGCGCCGCACTCCTCGGATGCTCGCGCCGCGCTTGCTCCAAAATCTGGGTAGCGGCATCAAAATTGTGCACTGCGCGAAACGCCCGCGCTAAACCAATCTCCGCATCCAGATTACGCGGCGCGATCCGCAGCGCTTCGCGGTAATCCGCGATCGCCTCAGCGTATCGCCCGCCAGCCGCGGCAGCGCGCGCCTGTTCCACCAGAGTCACAGCCGGCCCCGGCGTCTGCGCCAATACCATCAGCGGATCAGCCACAACACAAGCGCACACCATCACCGCACCCAACAGCAGCGCGCATTTACACGTTTTTTCGAGCCCCACAAACATCCGCGGATTATAACATCCGCTATTGACGAGGTCCGTTTTGGCACAAGTCTCCGCTCCAGCAAAATGCTGTTTTTTCTTGACTCATTCTGCGCGGAGAACTATAAGCTCGGTTGGTGCCACGGGTGTCCTGCCGCCGGAACTCAGCCAAGGGAAACCAGCCTCCAACAGTTTTCAGCCGCCACAACACAAGGGGATCAATCATCACCATGGGCCTGAAGCGAGTTTTGCCATTAATCGTGAGCGCGGTCGCCATCGTCGCGTTAGCCTCCATCTCCGCCAGCACCGCCAGCGCGCAAACCAAGCGCAAAGTAATCATCGATCAAGACGCCCGCGGCGCGGCCACCACCGATCAGCAATCCATCCTCATGTTCCTGCAATCGCCCAACGTCGAAACCCTGGGCATCACCGTCGTCAGCGGCGATATGTGGCGCGACGAAGAAGTAGCCCACACTCTCCGCATGCTCGAACTCACCGGCCACCAGGACATCCCCGTATATCCCGGCGCGGTCTATCCCCTAATCAATCGCATGGACATGATCGAACGCTGGGAAAAACTCTACGGCACGGTCCACTATCAAGGCGCATGGAACGGCCACCGCCCCGGCATGAATCTCGGCGACGGCCTGCGCGGAAGATATCACCTGCCCTTCGAAGTTCCCGACCTCGCCGAAGGCAATCCCACGCTACAAGCCCAAAAAGAAGACGCCGCCCATTTCATCATCCGCATGGTCCACAAATATCCCCACGAAGTTACCATCTACGCCGGCGGCCCCATGACGGACATCGCCCAAGCCATCAGCCTCGATCCGCAAGTCTCCGAACTCGCACAAGAACTCGTCGTCATGGGCGGCAGCATCGCCCCCATCGTCCCCAAGGAGTGGATCGCCGAAAATCGGCGCGAATTTAATTTCTGGTGGGACCCCGAATCCGTACACATCGTCCTCACCTCACCCTGGCACAAAATCACCGTCACTACCGTGGACATTTCTGTCAAAACTCGCATGACCAAGGAACTGATCGCCGCAATCGCGAAATCGCCCAGCCCCGCCTCGCAATACCTGGCAAAGTATGCCGACGAAGAATTTATGTGGGACGAACTCGCCGTCGCCGGATGGCTCGACCCCACCGTCATCACCCAGCAAACGCAATTTTTCATGGACATCGACATTTCGCACACCGCGGGCTACGGCAACGTTTTGGTCTGGACCGACGGCGCGCAACCGGGCCTCGGCGAGCAGCTCGTCAACATCCCAGAAGAACTGAACAAAGAAAAATTCTACAAAATCTTCGTTGACCTGATGGCGCTGCCGCCCGCCGCGCATTCAGCAACCAAGTAGCGAGAATCAAAGCCATGCCAGCCACAACAGCAAAAGTTGACGTCGTCGGAATCGGCAGTTGCACCGTGGATTATTTCGCCATCGTGCCGCGCCTTCTAGGCCCCGAAGAAAAAATCAACGCCACGCGCATGGAAATTCACGCCGGCGGCGTCACCGCCAATAATCTCACCCAGGTCGCGCGCCTCGGCGTCAGCACCGGCTGGCTCGGCCTGATCGGCGACGACGAAAACGGCCGCATCATCCAGAAAGCCTTCACCGAAGATCGCATGGATCTTTCCGGCATCGAAATTGTGAAAGGTGATCATTCCTCGCTCACCTGGATTCCCGTGGACGTCAGCGGCGAACGCTGCATCTACATGTTCCCCAACGTCACAGGAAAAATTTCCGTGCACCAAGTCCTCCATCGCTTCGCGCCGCACATTCAAGCGGCCAAACATTTCCACACCGAAGCCTCACAACTCCCCATCGCTCCCGTGAAAGAAGCCATGCAAGTGGCGCACGACGCCAAAGTCCGCGTCATTTTCGATCTCGACGTCTCCCCGAGCTTTTTCGCCGAATCCAATCTCGGCACCCAGGGCGAACTCTGCACCGCTCTCCGCCTGGTGGACGTCCTCAAACCTTGCAAAGCCGCTGCACGCGAGTTAACCGGCGAAGGCGATTACGAAAAGGTCGCCACGGCGCTATTGCGCATGGGCCCGTCGGTCGTCGCCATCACGCTGGGCGCCGACGGCTGCCTGATCGCCACACCGAACGAAGTCGCCAAAGTTCCCGCTTTCAAAGTGGACGTGGTTGACACCACCGGCGCAGGCGACGCCTTCATGGGCGGCCTCTCCTTCGCCCTGCTGCAAGGCTGGAATTGCGAAAAAGTCGGCCTGTTCGCAAACGCCTGCGCCGCGCTCTGCTGCACAAAAATCGGCGCCCGCGCTATGGCCAAACACGATGAAGTAATAACATTCATCAAACAACAAAGCCCAAAAGGCGCCGCCGCATTCTAGTGGTCGCGACGTACTGTCGAAGTTGAATTAGCAGCGGCCGCCTGCTTTTTTAGACTGACGGCTTTGATGTTGCCGTTGAATTTGTAGCGCCGGCGTCCCGCCGGCTCTTTTGTCTTTGCAGGGCTTTAGCTCCTGAAGCCATACGTTTCATTCGCACCTGAACAAAGGACCTCAATGTTCACACCAACAACCTTCGGCACCGCCCTGCTGATGATGTTCGTCACCGCCGCCTGCTGGGGCTCCTGGGCCAACACCTACAAAGGCGTAAAAAATTACCGCTTCGAACTTTTCTACTGGGATTACGCCATCGGAATTTTCCTAGCCGCCCTGATCTACGCCCTCACGATGGGCTCCACAAACGGCGGCCCCACCAGCTTCCTTAATAATGTCCGCTCCGCCGACGTTTCCAACATCGGCTGGGCCCTGCTAGCCGGAATCATTTTCAATCTCGCGAACCTCCTGCTCGTAGCCGCGATTGACATGGCCGGCCTCGCCATCGCCTTCCCCGTAGCCATCGGCATCGCGCTGGTGGTCGGCACCGTCCTCAGCTTCGTCCAGCAACAACGCGGCAACATCATGATGCTAGGCGCCGGAGTCCTCTGCGCCGTGGTCGCCGTAATCCTCGACGGCAAAGCCTACGGCGAACTCGGCACGAACAGAGAAGCCTCGCGCAAGAGCATCCTCGTCTGCGTAATCTCCGGTGTGCTGATGGGCCTATGGGCGCCGTTCTCGACTCGTGCGCTCACGCACGGAAATACGCTCGGCCCCTATAGCATCGCGGTATTTCTCACCGGTGGCGCGCTGCTTTCGTGCCTGTGGTGGAATTTGTATTTCATGAAGAAGCCGCTGGTAGGCGAACCCGTCGCATTCAGCGGTTTCTTCCGCGGCCCGGTGAACGGCCACGTTCTCGGCCTGCTCGGCGGCGCCATCTGGACCACCGGGACAGTTTTCAATCTCGTCGCTGCCAGTTTCACCGGCGTCGCGATCTCCTACTCCATCGGCCAATCCGCTCCCATGGTCGCCGCCCTGTGGGGCATTTTCGTCTGGAAAGAATTCGCCGGCGCGAATAAACGTGCGCAAGCTTTTCTCGCGCTGATGTTCATCTTCTACTTCCTCGCGATTTTTCTGATCGCGCGCGCCAACACCGCCGGCTAGCCAAGCGCGCCATCCGCGAGCTAGACTCGACGCATGAAAACGCGAATCATGTATTTCGAGTTCAAAGGGGACGGAATCAATGGTCCTGCTCGAATCGGTCGCCTGACGTTCTCAAAGTCCGGCAAATCGCTCTACTACCAGGGGCGTCGGTACGAGGTCCTCAAATCGGGTGGGTACAAGACGAATTATTTTGACAGTGAAACCGGCGAGGAGGTTTGGATTTCCGGTTGCAAGAAAAAAGGAGGTGACCGCCTGCATCCGGGACTGATCGAAATCGATGAAGATGTGCGAGACGAATACTGGACCGAGATCAGGAAGATGCCCGAAGAAAAGAACCGCAAAAAGATCCGTTGCTCTGGAAAATACGGCGGCGAATAGTTGAATCGCCGATGTCGCCGTGGCGTGCAGCCGTCCTACGCGATTGGCGGCCTGCGAAAACCACCTGTCGCCGCCTCTATCTTTGCCGCCACCGCCAACACCGCCTCATCCTCCCAAGGTCGCCCCACAATCTGCACTCCAACCGGCAAACCCTCCGGCGAACGCCCCACCGGCACCACCGCCGCCGGATTCCCCAGCAAATTAAACCACTGTGAATAACTCATCGCCTTCAAATATTCCACCTTGCGCCCCTGCACCATCCATTCCCGCTCCCCATGGCGAAACGCCGGAACAGCGCAAGCCGGACACAACAAAATTGGAAACGTCTCCATCTGCCGCAGTAATCTTTCGCGCAAAGCGTCGCGCCCCATCAAAGTATGCAACCACTCGCGCCCTTCCATCGCCGGCTCCAGCGCCACGCGCTCCCGCCAAGCCCGATACATCGGACTCAATTCGGCCTCGCGCCCTTCCACTGTCGAAGCGAAGGCCATCTGCACCGCGCGCCCAAATAAATTCCACCAAAGCTGCCACACGCGATCCAGATTCTGCGGCCGCCAAGCCTCCACCTGAAATCCTTGCGCGCGCAACTTCTCCGCCGCAACCCGCACCGCCGCCGCAGTTTCCGCGGTTACGGGAGTCACACCGTCATCCTCGAAATAAGCCACGCGCAACTTCAGAATCTCCTCGTCGCTCCACAGACGCAGAGGCACCGGCGCCGAAGCCGGATCCCCAATGTCCGGCCCAGCCATCACCGCAAATAATCGCGCCACATCCGCCACCGTTCGCGCCATCGGCCCCACCACTCCCAACTGCGAAAACGGTCCTGCCGACACAGGATAATGTCCCGTCGAAGGCACGCGCCCTGGGGTCGGCTTCAATCCGCAAATCCCCGAAAAATGCGCCGGCACGCGTATCGAACCGCCGCCGTCGCTCCCCACCCCTCCCGCCGAACATCCCGCCGCAATCGCCGCCGCTTCCCCGCCGCTAGATCCGCCAGGTGTCCGCTGCAAATCCCAAGGACTATTCGTCCGCCCGTAAAGAGCATTGTCCGTCTCATAAGCCATCAGAAATTCCGGCACATTCGTATTCCCCAGCAGAATCGCGCCCGCTCCGCGCAATCGCGTGACCAACGTCGCATCCTCCGCAGGAACGTAGCCGCGACGCAATCGGCTCCCACATTCGCAAGGCCACCCCGCCACATCCACCGAACTCTTCACAGAAATCGGCACGCCGTGCAGTAATCCAAGCGAATCAGAATGGGCACGCGAACCCGGCCCGACTGCAGCCTCCGCAATTTTCGCCTGCGCCCGCGCTCCATCCACATCCACATGCACGAACGCATTCAATTTCGATTCGCGATGCGCATTCAGTTCCGCAATCCGCCCCAAATGCGCATCCACCAACTCCGCAGGCGAAACCGCCCGCGCACGAACCTGCTCCGCCATCTCCACAGCCGAAAGCAAATTCAAATCATTCATAGTGGACGCAAAAACCTCGCCAAGAATCGTGCCAACACGGACGAGCGCAAACGCGCCCGCCAGTCTAGCACGCACGCAGGCGCGACCCAGGACTTGACGTTGCAGCGGCCATCCCGCCATTGCGGGATGTGCGTCTTTGACTTTGACGCGGTAGAATGTCCCACGCACGCAGAAAGGGAGAGTAATGATCCGCATCACCCGCGCAACAATTTTCCTGGCGCTGTTCACCAGCACGTTGATCGCAGCCAGCCAAGAGCAACAACCGCAACAACAAGATCAGCCGCAATCACAGCTGCCGCAACCACAGCATCACACCAACGCCCACGCAAAGCCCGCACCCGCAAAATCCGACGACGATTCCGCCGCCCAAGAACCCGCCGCAAACCCCCGCGCCGACGTAATCCGCGAAAACAATTTCGGCGTCTCGCTGATGAATCGCCAGCAATTCGAAAAAGCCCTCGGCAAATTTCAGCGAGCCTGCATCCTCGACCCGCAAACCGACATCGGCTGCCTCAACTCCGGCATCGCCTTCCTCAATATGCAGCGCTTCGACGAAGCCCGGGAAATTCTCCAGAAATCCGCGCAGCGCGACCCGCGCAATCCCTCGGCCTGGTTCAACCTCGGCCTGATGGAAAAAGCCGGTGGCGACGCCGACGCCGCGATCGTTGATTTCCAGAAAGTTGCCGCGCTCGATCCCTACGACGCCGACACCCAATATTTCCTGGGCCTGATTTACTCCCAGCAGCAGCAGTACGATAAAGCCATCGCCTGCTTCCAGCGGGCGCTCGAACTAAATCCTTTCCAAGTCTCCGCCGAATTCGGCATGGCCCAAGCCCTGCAACGCAGCGGCAAAACCGCCGATGCCAAAATTCACTTCGACCGCTTCCAGCATATGACCTCGCAAAAACTGGGCAAGCCCGTGAGCTTCATCTACGGCGAACAGGGAAAATATTCGCTGGCCGAAATCATGCAGCCCGCGCCCGAGCCCGTGCCGCAAGCGATGCCGGTCCACTTCGTCAACGTCACCGCCGCCGGCAACTTGCCGACCGCTGCAGCACGTATCGCAACCGCGCAAGCAAACGCCACACTCGACACGACGACCGGCGCGACAGCATCCGGCAGCGTCACGATTGGCGCCCGGAAAACTCGCAGCCCCAGACTTGCCGCGCGATCCACCCCCGGCTCCCTGGCCCAATTCCTGGGCAGCGGCGCCTGCATCATTGATTACAACGGCGACGGCAAGCCCGACATTTTCCTGGCAGACGCCGACGGCCGCGGCAACTCCGCACTCTACAAAAATCTCGGCGCGGGAAGATTCGTCAACGTCACCCGCGAAGCTCACCTCGAAATCCACGGCCAACAAATGGGCTGCGCCGTCGGCGATTACGACAACGACGGCAAGCCCGACCTCGCCGTCAGCACCAGTGGAAAAATCATTCTCTTCCACAACGAAGGCAACGGCACATTCAAAGACGTCACCAAAGATTCCGGTATAAACACTGACACCTCAGCGGACACTCTCGCGCTCGGCATAACCTTCATTGATTTCGATCACGATGGCGATTTAGATCTATACGTCACGCGCTTCAAGAATTACCCACTCGCCAATCCCGCAGCCCCGTTTGAGTTCCCTGCGGACGCCCCGCCTCCCGGTAACGTCCTCTGGCGCAACAATGGCAACGGCACGTTTACAAATTGGACGACAGAAACAGCCCTCACAGGCACCGCGCCGTCCGTGGGCGCCCTAGCTAGCGACATCAACAACGATCGCGCCATAGATTTCGTAGTCACCGGCTGGCAAAAATCCCCAGTCGTCTATCTAAATCCGCGCGAAGGCGCATTCCAGGCCACCACGCCGTGGGGCAGCGACATGCCAGCTCCCACCGCCGGAGTCGTCGCTCTCGATTTCAACAAGGACGGCTGGATGGACCTGGCCTTCACGCACTGGGGCGCACCCGGCCTGAGCCTCTGGCGCAACAACCACGGAAAATCTTTCCAACGAGTGAATCTCCCAGACCTCGACTGGATGCGCGGCTGGGGCCTCGCGCCAATTGATTACGACGATGACGGCTGGATTGATCTAGTAGCGGTAGGCGAGGATTTCTCCGGTGCGGGCCACATCGTCCTGCTCCGCAACGAAGGTACCGCGGGTTTCCGCGACGTCACGGCATCCACCGGCCTCGACAAAATCGCGCTAAAAAATCCCCGCGCCATAATCGCGTTCGATTTCGATGGCGACGGCGCCACCGACTTGCTAATCACTCAAAATAATCTGCCGCCGGTTCTGCTGAAGAACGACGGCGGCAATCGCTACAACTGGATAAAAATCGCGCTGAAAGGCGAGAACGACAATAAATCCGCCATCGGCACCAAGGTGGAAATGTACGCTGGCGCGTTGCAACAAAAATGGGAAGTCCCCGGGGCTTCCGGCTATTTAGGACAAGGCCCGGCCCCAATCGTCGCCGGCTTGGGCCCCGAACGCCAAGCGGACGTGATCCGTCTGCTCTGGCCCACGGGCGTCTTGCAAGACGAACTAGAAATCCCAGCTCACAAGGAAGAACTCGTCACCGAAATTGATCGCAAGGGCAGTTCCTGTCCCATCGTCTTCGTCTGGAACGGCCAAAAATTTGAATTTCTCGCCGACATGATCGGCCCCGGCATCGTTGGCCATTGGACCGGCCCCAACCAGCGCAACATTCCCAACCCCGCCGAATATTTCAAGGTCACCGGCTCGCTAGCTCAACCGCAAGAAGGCCGCCTGCGTTTCAAAATGCTCGAACCAATGGAAGAACTCGACTATCTCGATCAAGCCCGCCTGCTCGCCGTAGATCACCCGATAGACGTCGAGGTCTATCCCAACGAACATTTCGCCAGCGAACTCCCCTTCCCGCAATTCAAAGTAATCGCGAGCCGCGAAGCGCATCTCCCCGTCGGCGCGTGGGACGATCATAGCCGCGATCTCCTCCCGCTCCTCCGCGAGCAAGATCACAAATACGTCACGAATTTTCCGCTCGCGCCGTACGCGGGCTTCGCCGAAATGCACTGGATCGAACTCGATCTAGGCGATTGGGATTCCTCGCGCCCGCTCCGCCTGCTGATGGACGGCTTCACCGATTATTTCAGCGCCAGCTCCATGTATGCCGCCTGGCAAGCTGGTATCGCTCCGGTCCCACCGTATGTCGAAGTCCAAGATGGCTCCGGCCAATGGGTCAAAGTGATTGACGATATGGGTTTCCCCGCTGGTCTCTACCGCACCATGGTTGCCGACCTGACCGGAAAAATTCCCGCGGGCGCACGCTTCATCCGCATGTCCACCAATCTCCGCATCTATTGGGATCGCATCCGCGTGGACAATTCCGCCGAAGACACCGAATTCAAACTCACCGAAGTCCCGCTAGCCGAAGCCAAGCTGCAATTCCGCGGCTACCCCCGCATGGTCGAGGGCAATCCCAAGAACGATCTCTCCTACATTTACGAAGACGTCAGCGCCACAGGTCCCTACGCCCGCCAAATCGGAAATTACACCCGCTACGGCGACGTAACCGACCTCATGCAGAAAACCGACGACGAATACGTAATCTTCGGCTCCGGCGACGAAGTCTCGGCAGATTTC
>Ga0209222_1000228_pt1 | contig 12449 bp, 8 predicted proteins | sample BlaSpr_A8_Ref_O3_FD_187991 | JGI IMG/M metagenome (GOLD analysis project Ga0209222, IMG submission 187991) | Forest soil microbial communities from Thunder Bay, Ontario, Canada - Black Spruce, Ontario site 2_A8_Ref_O3 (SPAdes) (version 2) | ecosystem: Environmental > Terrestrial > Soil > Boreal...
TCACGTTATCCATGGAGGGCGCTCCTTTGCGATCCAGGTTTGAGCCAAGCACTCAAAACCTACTCCAGAAGGGCGCCCTTTTATATTGCGTCGCGTTACATCTGAAAAGGCCCTAAAACCTCGCGTCCGGTAAATACGTTAACCAGGAGTTATGCGCGACCAAGAGGTTAGAAATAATTGGTTCAGCGGAGTCCTTCGAACGGAATTTCTCTCGCTGAGAAATGGGAAATACGCGGTTGTTTGCGATGCGATTAGTACTTTTCTGCTAGTTGCTTTGGATTATGGTGCAGACACTCGGTGCCGCCTAATATCCCTGATCTAGCTGCTGAGCTGGAACTCGGCAGCTCGGGGATGGGAATGAATGATTGGACGGCCCGTGAAAGTCCGTGGCTTGGCGTTGCTCCTCAGTCTAATCGCCGCGAATTGTTCGTCGCTCTTCTCCCAAAATTCCCAAGTTGGACCCGCCGCTCCTTCCGATCAGGTCTCGCTGTCGGTCATCGTGGTCCGGACACCAGAGGAAGGACAGGAAATCCTTGAGCGGTTGAGAAAGGGAGAGAACTTTGCTCAGCTCGCGCGGGAGAATTCCATCGATCCGACGGCTGAGGCGGGTGGCTACCTGGGAAAGTTCAGTCCTTCGGCGCTGCGATCCGAACTCCGGGATGCCTTGCGCGGGGTGGGCCCGGGACAAATCTCTCCTGTAGCTCACATTCCTTCCGGCTACGCCATTCTGAAGGTCGCAGACGATGACCGCCCTAAAACAGAGGCGCCTTCCGACCGCAGCCTACCCTTTGCTGCGACAGGAACCGTGAAATTCTCGCCCGATGTTTCCGGGCTAGTGGAGGCTGAGGCCGCCCTCAGTCAGTTTTCCAAACCCGAAGACTGGAACCAATCACCGCGCACCATCTGCGACATGCGCAAGCAATCGCTTGCGAAAGCTACAGCGTCGGTGCAAGCGTTTCTGGCTCCGGCGAACGAGAAAGCAATCCAAGGTCGCGACCCGTTCGACGTGATGCAGGCCCACTACGCCCTGGCGCAGCTTTACGCCTACCAAGCAGAAATGGAGCCGGCAGTCGAACAGTACCAGGAAGCCTACCGAGTTGCTCTGGCAGAGGTTCCGGCGGGCGTCCCGATGATGGAAGAGGCTCTAGGGGTGATTTATCTCCACAAATCCGAGATGGAAAACGAGGTGTACCACGCTCCCGGCAGGAAATGCATTTTCCCGATGCGTCCGGGCGACGCGTTTCTGAAGACGTCCGATTCTCAAAACGCCGTCAAGTACTTCCTAAAATATCTCGACCGGAAGCCCGAGGAAATCGAAGTGAAATGGCTTCTGAATCTGGCCTACATGACTTTGGGGGAATACCCGGCGCAGGTTCCAGCGAAGTATCTGATACCTCCCTCAACCTTCGAATCGCGAGAAGACGTGGGACGTTTTGTGGACGTAGCGGCCCAAGCGGGCTTGGATTCGTTCTCCATGGCCGGCGGTGTGATTGTGGATGATTTTGAGAACAACGGCCGATTCGACGTGGTGACCTCATCGTTTGACAGTTGCGGCAGCATGCACTTTTTCCATAACAACGGCGACGGAACCTTTACCGACCAAATGAAAAAAGCGGGGCTGTCCGATCAGGTGGGAGGGCTAAACATACTTCAGGCGGATTACAACAACGACGGGTGTACCGACATTCTGGTTCTTCGCGGAGGCTGGGAGCTTCCGCAGCGGAAGTCTTTGTTGCGCAATAACTGCAATGGGACGTTCACGGATGTTACGAAGGCCAGTGGCCTGGCTGACCCGGCGACCAGCACCCAATCAGCCGTATGGGCGGACATTAATAATGACGGATTGCTCGATCTCATGGTCGTCAACGAAAACAGCCCGGCCCAACTGTTTCTAAACAAGGGCGACGGCACCTTCGAAGACATTTCAGTCCAATCCCACATCAACCGCACGGCCTTCTCCAAGGGTGTAACCGCCGCCGACTACGATAATGATGGCTATGTGGATTTTTACGTTTCCAATCTGAGCGGCCCGAATTTTCTCTATCACAACAATCACGACAATACCTTTACTGAGGTTGCCGCCGAAGCGGGTGTCGCTGGGCCGGCGCGAGGTTTCGCTACGTGGTTCTTCGACTACGATAATGACGGCTATCCCGACCTCTTCGTCACCAGCTATTTCGTTTCACTCGAGGAAAGCGCCAAGACCTATCTGGGAATTCCACACAACGCCACCACTCTGAAACTTTTCAGGAATATGGGCGACGGGACATTTCGCGATGTCACCGTCGAGGTCGGCTTGGACAAGGTCTTCATGCCCATGGGTGCGAATTTTGGCGACATCGACAACGACGGCTTTCTGGATATTTATCTGGGAACCGGAAATCCCTCCTACGCTTCGCTCATTCCTAACGTGCTACTCCGCAATCACGACGGAAAATATTTTGTAGATGTGACCACGTCTTCGGGCACGGGTGAACTCCACAAAGGCCATGGAATCGCATTCGCCGATCTCGACAATCAAGGCGACGAAGACATCGTTGCCGAGGTTGGAGGCGCCACCCCCTCCGATAGCCACGCGCTTCGCGTTTTCCAGAACCCCGGTCATGGCAACGACTGGATCAGCCTGAAGCTGGTTGGTGTGAAGTCCAACCGGGGCGCGATTGGCTCCCGGATCAAAGTGACGGCGGAGAACGAAGGATCCGGAACCCGATCCATTTATCGCACGGTCGGTAGCGGAGGCTCCTTCGGTGCGTCACCTCTGGAGCAACACATCGGCCTCGGCAAGTCAGCACGAATTCTCGAGATTGAGATTTGGTGGCCTGCGAGCAACACGCATCAAACTTTTTCGGACGTCGGCAAGAATCAATTTCTCGAAATCAAGGAGTTTGCGAGTTCGTATTCCAAACGAAACCGCACGCCGTACCAGTTGGGGGGAGCGAATACAAAAACTGCGGCTCTTACCCCCCAGTCCTCCGACGGGCAAATGGCCGCGCACTCCGGTGCGCGGAACTAGGCTTGGAAACGTGGGAGTCACGCTGCTTATGAATCGAATATTCGTTTTGGTCGTGGGACTCGTGGTGTTCGGTGGGGGTGCATCGGCCACGCAGGTGTATCCAGCCGAGGGAATTGTATTGAAAATTGATAAACCACACCGCACTTTGACGATTTCCTGCCGAGCGATACCCAACTATATGGAAGCCATGGTTATGCCTTTCGCGGTACGCGACACCGAGGATCTGAAAAACATTGCCCCTGGCGTCGCCATAGATTTCAATCTTGTCGTCGACAATGACTCCTCGTACATCGAACAGATTCACGCACACAGATATCAGAGCCTGGAGCCCGATCCCCTCGCCGCCGGTCGCCTAAAGCTTCTGAGCGGAATCATGGATCCATCCACGCGCGCCAATACCATCGAGATTGGTCAGCAAGTGCCCGACTTCACTCTGCTCGACCAAAATAACCAGCGCGTTTCGCTCTCCCAATTCTCCGGAAAAGTCGTGGCGTTTACTTTCATGTATACGCGCTGTCCTCTTCCAAATTTTTGTTACCGCATCTCGAACAACTTTGGGCGCATTCAGAAACGCTTCGGCAATCGGATGGGTCAGGATCTGATTCTTTTGAGCATTACTTTCGATCCGGCGCACGACACTCCGGAAGCCCTGGTCGCCTATGGAAACATCTGGAAGGCTGATCCGAAGAGCTGGCGTTTCCTCACTGGGTCACAATCTGACATCGAAAGCCTAGCTCACACTTTGGGGATGAACTACTGGCCTGATGAAGGTGTCATGAGCCATTCGCTGCATACGGTTGTGGTCGACCGCCGCGGGAATCTGGCGGCCAATCTTGAGGGAAATGAATTCACCGCCGACCAACTCGGCGACCTACTACAAAGTGTCCTTGATCGCGAACCGCTGCTGGCGGCTCGAAACGTTCAGTCCAAATAGCAGCCTAAAAACAGGTCTGGAAGGCGTGCGGCTCGCCCAGCGGGTCGTTCGCGCGTGACGAAATGAACCGGGAAACACCTGCAATCCATTGACTAAGAAAATCACAGTATTAATCGTCGACGATCATGCCCTGATACGCCGCGGGTTCCGGCGGATCATAGAAGACGAAGCCGATATTGCGGTCATAGGCGAAACAGGCGACGGCGAGTCGGCAGTCGAAATGTCGCGCACGCTTAAACCGAGCGTGGTCCTAATGGATTGGTCGCTACCCGGTATAAATGGCATGGTCGCCACCGGGCAAATCGCGGTGGCTTGTCCTGATACGGCAGTGCTCATGGTGAGCATGCATCCCGAAGAGACCCGGGTTCGTCAGGCAGCAAGTGTCGGCGCTCGCGGATACATTACCAAAGGCGCGGTGGACCCAGATCTGGTCTCCGCAATCCGCCGGGTCGCCGCGGGCGAGCTTGTATTTGACTCCCCAGCCTATGCATCGGATACGAAGCGGCCCCCCACGCTGAGTGCGCGTGAGCTCGAGGTCCTGCAATTGATCGTAAACGGCAGATCAAATCGCGAGATAGCGATTCAGCTGAATCTTAGCCCCAACACCGTGGCCACCCACCGAGCCAACATAATGCAAACCCTGCATCTTAAGAAAACTGCCGAATTGGTCGTCTATGCCATTCGGAACGGACTCGCAGCCGTTCCCTAAGACTCTAGTTTCCCCATTTGATTGAAACCGAACGTTGAGCTTACGACTTCCCGCGTTTACCGTCCCGCCTTAGTACATTTCTACTAACTTCTTAGTGTTATGGCGCTCGGGCGCTACGAACGATAGGGTTTCAGTTGCCTTCTACGCTCACTTCGGATGCGGCAAGATAGGGGTCGAGATTGCTCCGGAAAGTTAATGTGGTCGTACTTCTTTCAACCATCCTGTGCTTTGCTTTTCTAGGGCTCGCCTTGGCGGCATATACGGCAGGCGAGCGCCACCTGCGAATTATCGTTGTCGATTCACCTGATAAAGCCATGGATATTCTCGCTGCTCTCCGTCATGGCGACGACTTCTCAACGCTCGCCAGGCGGATGTCCTCCGATCCTTCGGCCGACAACGGTGGCGATCTTGGCGCGGTAAAGCCTGAGGACTTGCGCGCTGAGTTGCGCGATGCCCTGGCCCAGTTGCGCCCTGGACAGGTAAGCCCGGTCATCAGGATTCCAACCGGATACGCCATTTTGCAGCTCGCAGTTGAAGAAGACGCTCGCGCTCGCCTGCCTACCAGAGAAGAGCCGGGCAATCAGACGATGGCTTCGGCCGGAGCGCCATCGGTGACGGGGCGTGCCGTGGTTCGTCAGGTGCCGGAGACGTCGGGTTTACTCGAGGTCGAGGCAGCCTTCCGGGCCATGCCCAAGCCCGCCCGATGGAATTACTCCACCGAAACGATTTGCAAACTTCATCAAGAAGCAATTCCTCATCTGCACAACTACTTGAAAACACTGTTGGATTCCGAAGGTTCATCACCCGGCAGTGCGAACGACGAACTGGAAAAACAGTACGCCGCGGCTCTGGTCGAGTCCTATGAAGGGAACATGCGCGAAGCGATCGAGCACTGGGAGATTTGCTACCGGATCGCCCAAACCGATTTACCCGATCGGGTTCCGCTCATCGAGGAAGTTCTAGGCGACGCTCTCTTGCATAAAGCGGAGATGGATAACAACGTCTACCACCTTCCGGGTGACCGGTGCATTTTCCCACCCGCCCCCCCTGCGACCTACCCCAAGTACAAGGAAACCGCGGACGTCGAGAAAGCAATCCAGTATTTTTCCAAATATCTGGAGGCACGTCCCGACGACCTCGAAGTGAAATGGATCTTGAATCTCGCTTACATGACGCTCGGAGAGTACCCGGACGGGGTGCCCGCGAAATACCGGATAGCTGAGCCAGCCAGGGAGGTTCCGGGCGAGAGCGTCGGCCGTTTTGTGGACGTGGCCCATGAGGCGGGTCTCGATTCATTCCAGTTGTCTGGCGGAGTGATTGTCGAAGATTTTGAGAATCGCGGGCTCTTCGACGTGGTGACGTCGAGTTACGACGTGTGCGGCCACCTGCTGTATTTCCACAACAATGGGGATGGCACATTTTCCGACCGCAGTGAAGCGACGGGCCTGGCCAAAATCGCCGCCGGCGCCAACGTGATCCAGGCCGATTACAACAATGACGGATGCATGGACATTCTGGTCCTGCGGGGAGGGTGGCAGGTGCCGATGCCGCTTTCGCTGTTGCGTAACAACTGCAACGGCACATTTACCGATGTCACGCGGGAAGCCGGCTTGGGCGGACACGTGTTTGCTACGCAGACCGCGGCCTGGGCCGACATCGACAACGACGGCTGGCTCGATCTCTTCGTCGCCGACGAGCAGGGTCCCAGCCAGATGTACCACAATCGCGGCGATGGCACGTTCGAGAACATTTCGCTGGGAGCCGGCATCGACCGCACGCAGTTTTCCAAAGGAGTGGTGGCCGCCGACTACGACAACGATGGCTATCCGGATTTCTTCGTCTCCAACATCCGCGGCAACAATTTTCTTTACCACAATAATCATGACTGGACCTTTACCGATGTAGCGACACAAGCAGGGGTCCAGTTCGCCTGGCAAAGCTTCGGTACCTGGTTTTTCGACTACGACAACGATGGTTGGCCTGATCTCTTCGTAGCCAGCGATTCCGCATCGGTGGAAGAGACCATGCGCACCTATCTGGGCCTGCCACATTCCGTCGGCACCATGAAGCTTTTCAAGAATATGAGGAACGGAACTTTTTCCGATGTGACCGAAGCGGTCGGACTCGACAAGGTCTTCATGCCCATGGGCGCCAATTATGGAGACGTCGACAACGACGGTTTTTTCGACTTCTACCTTGGCACCGGGAACCCTTCCTACGGAACTTTGGCTCCCAACGTCCTCTTGCGCAATAAGGGCGGCAAGAGCTTCGTGGACATCACCGTATCTTCCGGCACCGGTGAACTTCATAAATCGCACGGGATTGCCTTCGCGGATCTGGAAAACAATGGCAATGAAGACATCGTGGTGCAGATGGGTGGCGCGGTTCCTTCCGACGCGCATGCTCTTCGCGTGTTCCGGAATCCGGGTCACGACAATAGCTGGATCGGAATCAAACTCACCGGCGTGAAAACCAATCGCGCGGCCATCGGTGCGCGAATTACCGTGACGACCCAAGATCGAAACGGTGAAACCCATTCGTTCTACAGAACCGTGGACAGCAGAGGCTCCTGGGGAGCGTCACCCCTGGAGCAGCACATCGGATTGGGCCCAGCCTCCAGAATCGCCAAGATCGAAACTTGGTGGCCCACGAGCAACACGCGGCAGAAATTCAAGAACGTAGGTTTGGATCAATACATCGAGATCAAAGAATTCGCCAAGGACTACACCAAGCGTGAAAAGAAAGCTTACCGCATCGGAGCCCCGCAGCCGCCGCCCATGTCAACGGCGCAGGCCAACATCCGGTCGGGTGCGGGGGAAGGCAAGCCATGATGAGGGCCCGAGCGTTTTATCGACGCCTGCTGATTGCGTCGACTTTTGTGATTTTATTGTGCGCCCCAGTCAAAGCCGGGGAGGAACAGCGGCATTCCGCATTTGGATTGGTACTGAAAGTCGACGATCCCCGTACGTTCGAGGTGTCGTGCAAAGAGATTCCGGACTTCATGGATGCGATGGTGATGACGTTGGACGTTCGGAACACTGACGATCTAAAGTCCATTCGCCCGGGGATACTGGTCGACTTCACCTTGGTTATAGGCGCCGATTCGAATTATGCGGAAAAGATCAGAGTCCATCAGTTTCAAAGCCCGGACCAGCGGGCGCTTGAAGTTCGCACCTTGCAGATAGCTGACGGAGCATTCGATGCCGCACCCGGGGCCGGATCCATATTGGCAGTGGACCAAAAAGTTCCAGAATTTAGTTTGGTTGACCAATACGGACGTCACGTTAAGTTTTCTGACTGGTCGGGAAAAGTGGTTGCGATCTCTTTTGTATACACCAAGTGTTCCTTCTCGGAATATTGCTTCCGTCTCTCCAACAATCTCGGGCTGATAGCGAAGCGATTTCCAGAGCGGATGGGCAAGGATCTAATTCTCTTGACGATCACTTTCGACCCCGCCATTGACAGCCCGGAAGCCCTCTCCCGTTATGCGCAGAATTGGAAAACGAGTGGCAAAGGGTGGTATTTCCTCACGGGAGCGCCAGAGGAGGTAAAACGCGTCTGTTTAATGTTCGGCATGAACTTCTGGCCGGATATGGGCATGCTCGCTCACACCATGCACACGGCAGTGATTGACCGCCAAGGACGCCTGGTAACGAATCTAGAAGGCAACGAGTTTAGCGCCGAACAATTGGGCAACCTTCTTGAATCCGTGATAGATCGTAAGTCGCTATCCGCCAAAAACTGATACATCAACCCCCAAAGAGCTGCACCGCGTCCACGATTGAATTCAAGAGATTCTAAATTTTCATTGAATTTGAAGGCGTCCTCTTCCGATGGGACCACAGCGATGTTGCAGGTTTTTTTCCGCGTGTTGTCTGACGATAACGCGATTCCGAGCATAACTCCCGATTAGTCCCGTAACCGGACATTTGGACGGGAGCTGCTGGGCCTTTTAACCACTCTACGCGGGTCTAAGTAAACTCCATACTGCACGCAAAGCAGTTCCAACGATTCCATAAAGTACGAAGTTCGTTAGAAACACCCATGCAAGCAAGAGCGCAATCGCCGAAGGTGAAGAAGGCTCAGCCAACCCGAGGGACATTTCAGGACAAAGGACACTCGAAGCCCGAACGACAAGGCGTCGCGTGAACGGCACCGCTCCGTATAGATAAAGAATTATCGCGACAGCAACGCCCGCCGATCCTGAGATTGCGAACCATTGCGCGAGCTGCTTTAGCTTCGTCACGGGACGGATGATATCACCAGGATCAACGCTGTTCAGCGCCTGATAAGTTGCGTTACCGGACGAGTGAATAGGACACTGCGCGCAGCGAGGGAGCGGCAAACTCGCACGAACGCAATTCGGGTGGGAGTGGGGAAGCGCGTTCGTGCGTTCTGACGCCAGTTATGATTTAGAGCGGTCCTCAGGCTTGCGAGGAAGGGCCGAGTTTTTGCGGGGATGACGCCGGTCCCATTCCTTTTTGCAGAGCCGGTATTTCAACTTGTTACTCTCTCGAACCGACTGCTCCGACCATCTCGACGCATTTGCACAAACCGCCCTACCGATGCTAAGGATTTCCGCGTCGGGAAGTTCGGTTAAGTAACGACCGAATGCGTCAGAATCGAATCCTTCGGGCAAGATAAAAACCTAGACAGTCTTGCTCGGCGGCACAGTCGGCAGACCCATGGCCTTCCACGCTTGAAATCCACCGATCATATCGGTCGCGCGGTTGAGTCCAACATCTTGCAGAGCTGTCGCCGCGAGGCTTGACGTGTAGCCTTCCGAGCAGAACACGATCACCTGAACGTCATGATCGGTCGCGACGGGCAGCCGCGCATCGGATGCCGGGTCGAACCGCCACTCCAGAACGTTACGTTCTACAACCAACGCGCCCTTAACGCTGCCCTCAATCGCCCGCTGGTATTCCGAACGAATATCGACGAGGGTCGCGCCGGTTTTGAGCAATGCTTCGTTAACCTCGTCGGGAGAAAGGCGACGCAGTCGGGCGCGCGCCGCGGCAAGCACCTCGTCAATGCTTGAGGTGCTGGCGTGGTGGGAAAGATTGCGGTTTTGGGGGCGACGTTCTGGCGCGACCGTATCCGCGGCATCCGATTCGCGTTCGCGCGGGACCAGCCGAATGCCATCCAACTCGTATTCGTTCATGTCGCTGAGCGGAGGAGAATAGGCGTGAATGCTGATGGCCGGGGCGATTGAGGCGTTACGGACGTCATGCGCATAGTCGGGACCGAACGCGCGCGGCTTGTTTGGATGTATCACGCGACTGCGCTCACCTGGACGGTGCTCCTTCAAAACGCCGGTAGCCACGACGAAAGCTCCCGATGATGCGCCGTGGTCGTGGTAGCCGGTGGATTGCCCCGGCAGCCAACTGATCAGCCAGATGTCGTAATCTGGACCCAGATGCAGCCGCTGGTACCAGCGGTGTTCGGCGCATAGGCGCACTTTATCCATCCATCCGCCGGAGGCCGCGAAGCTGGAAACGATATCGGCGAGATCTTCGGGCGAGCGCAAGGCGGCCTGGCGCTGGTCATCGACCGAGGTGAGTGCGCTCTTGGCTTCTGGCACAAACGGCTTCTCTATTCCGAGTGGCATAGCTTCTCCCTTGAAGTGATGCAAATAATTTGCGCCCACGCCTAAAATTGGAACCGGACGGCGGGGTCAACAGGTACCCCGAACGCTCTGCTGTTATTCCGCATCGAGAAAAAGCAACGCACTCGGGCCGAAAGTTTTATTGCCCTACCTGCTGATCGGACTTGGCGCGGAGCAAATGCTTCAGTAGCTCGTCGACTTCGCGCTGCAGCCTGACGTGCGCATCCCCGGTTGCGGCGCTGGCAAATCCGGCGTGTATGCTGACGACGCGGCCGTCGCGCCCGAGAAAAATCGTGGTTGGGTAGGCGCCGAAGTTAGCCAGCTGAGGCAATTGTTTGGTGACGTCGGGAGTGGCACCGGCGTAGAGAATTGGATACGGAATCGAGAATTCCTCGACGAACGATTGAATTCGCGGTTTGTCGTCGGCCAGGACCCCACTCGCTTCGAAATTCAGTCCGACAATTTCGAGCCCGCGTTGGTGGTACTTCCGGTAAAAATTCACCAGGAACGGAGCTTCATCGCGGCAGTTCGGGCACCACGTCCCGCCAATTGCCAGGATCACCACCTTGTTCTGGAACCTCTCGTCCTTATCTGAAACGATTTTCCCGTCGACATCGGGAAAACTGAAGTGAAACGACTCCTGACGATCTTTGACGTCGGTAAACTTCGCGGCATCGGGAGGCGCCGGAATTCCCTTGGCTTGCGCGTCGGCGATTCGGGCACCGAGATATTTGTTCTGCTTGTTCAGCAGGATATCGAGAGTTCCGTCCGGCTGAAGATGCGCTTCCAACAGCACCGGGCGCTCGCCGGCAAAATGGCTGAGCACCAATGAATCGCCGTGCCAGCCTCCGGTCAGGTTACCGGTGTCGCCGTCCACGCGGAGAATCGACCCGGTGACCTTCGATCCGGATTGGCGCAAATACAATTTCCAGGAGAGAACGACGCGCGCGTCTTTGGTGTTGCTGTTGTCTGGCCCCACCAGTTTCATTTCCCAATCGCCTTTGACGTTTGGCGAGGTGGAGACATTCTTGACCTTGGCGGAATCGGCGGCGCGGGTCGCGTGAAAATTGTACTCGCGCCCGTTTTTGCGATTGAAACGGTAGGTGCCGTCCAGAGTTTCGCCGTTGAAAGTGGCGGCGAGCGTCGAGTTCAGATGCTCGTAGTCGAATTGGATTTTTCCGTCTTCATATTTCCCTGAGCTTGATCCGATTTTTCTTTCACCTTCGAAGAAAAAACCTTGGAGGTCGGTCCCTTTAGCGGAAATCTCGAAGCGGAATGGAATCTCGGCGGTTCCCAGGGTGACGGTCGCGTTCCATTCGCCTGCCAGCCGCCCTGCGGGAGGATGATTTGCGTCTACATCGCCGCGTGATTGCGAAAAGCCGACAAGCGCGAGGGTGGCAAGGAACGCGGCGGCGAGCGCGGTACGACGGTGGTGCGGTCGATTCGTATTCATTTCAACTTAGCTCCTGTGGCCGAAGGAAAAAGGGATCGGTCGAAAGGTTTTCGGGATTAGGAATTCACTTCAGACTGGAACTGCGACGTTGAAACTTAGCGGCTACAACAGGATTGACAGCACTGGCGGGTAATCGAGGCAGGCGGCAGCGAGGCGAGAAAAGGCGTACGCGCTGCTCGCTGTCTTTCTGATGCGTGGGGAAGCAAAGCTAAAGCCATATTTTTCGTCTCGCTTCGTTGCTGGTTGTTAATGATGCTGAAAACGTCGAAATCTGTGCCTAAAACAAAAAACCCACCTGCCGTTATTTCTGGGCGGTGGGTCGGAGTGCGATTCGATTGGAGCCAGGACTCTACTAAATTAGTCTGCTCCGCCCATGCCGGAGGTTGAGTGCGCGCAGGCGTATCGACAACACGAAGCGCTCAATGTCCCGGAGATGGCGAAAGCTTTCATCAGGAAACATAGTGGCAAGGAGGCGGGATGATGTCAACGCCAAAGGAAGGGCTTGCTGCGTACGGGGCAAAATATGAGGGTTGGGGTGCTCGCCATAATTCGATAGGCGTAGCTGAGATCTCCGCGTTTAACCTCGGGCGGAATGCGGCGCTGGCCAGAGTTTGTCCAATCCGTGAGTCTAAGTCCTGATAAGTTCTATAAAAGGAGTCAAGAAAAAAACACCTCTCCTGTGGCCGGATTTTTTCTTGGCTTCCAGCCCACCCCGTTTGAGCAGGATTGTTC
>Ga0209222_1000229_pt1 | contig 12429 bp, 9 predicted proteins | sample BlaSpr_A8_Ref_O3_FD_187991 | JGI IMG/M metagenome (GOLD analysis project Ga0209222, IMG submission 187991) | Forest soil microbial communities from Thunder Bay, Ontario, Canada - Black Spruce, Ontario site 2_A8_Ref_O3 (SPAdes) (version 2) | ecosystem: Environmental > Terrestrial > Soil > Boreal...
CCGAAAGCCTTTTGCGCGGCGTTGATGGTGTCCTCAGCCATCGCGCGGTGGGTGGTCCACTTTCCTCCCATGATGCTGATCAAGCCGCTGTCCGGATCAATTTCGATCACGTCATCGCGCGCAATTTTCTTCGTATCTCCGCCCTCGCCTGCGCTGACCAGCGGGCGCGCTCCAGCGAACCCGGCCACGATTTGCGAAGCAGACGCCGGGTGTTCGAGATATTTATTTAGCTGGCCAAGCATGAAGCTGACATCTTCGCGGCTGACAAACAATTCGTCCTCCGGCGAAACCTCCTGCTCGGTTGTGCCCACCAGAAGACGCCCGCACCAAGGCACGGCAAATAGAACGCGGCCATCGTCTGTTTTTGGAATCAACATCGCGTCGTGCGTGGGGAAAACGTCGAGCGGCAGCAGGATGTGAGCGCCCTTGCTAAGGCGCATTCGCTTGGGCACTGACGCGGTCGCCATGGTTCGAATCGCATCGGTAAACGGACCGGTTGCGTTTATGAAAACTTTGGCTTGCACGGAGAACGTCTTGCCGCCGAGCTGATCCGTCACCGAAACTCCGGACAACTTTCCATCGGAGGCGAGCTCAAAGGCCGTTACGCGAGCGTAATTCAACGCGCTTCCGCCCGCGTGCGAAAAGGTCTGAACCAGGGCCATGTCATATCTCGAATCATCGAATTGGCCATCCGCATATTCCACCGCCCCGATCAATCCCTCCTGCTTCAATTCCGGCATGCGCTCGAGCGTTTCTCTGCGCGAGACATATTTGCTGGGAGAGATGCGGGCCGAGCCGGCGAGCCAGTCGTAAATCTTCAGGCCGATGTCGAGATATGCGACGTTCAGCCAATCGTAGCTCGGAACCATAAACTGGAGCGTTCGCGTGAGATGCGGCGCATTATTGAGCATGCGAATGCGCTCGTGCAGCGCCCGCACCACAACGTGGTATTCCTTCGGATCCACATCCTTGATGGCTTCTTCGAGATAACGCACGCCACCATGAATGATCTTCGTGGCCGCGCTCGAGGTAGCACCCGCAAAATCTCCAGCATCGACCATCACGGTGCGTAGCCCGCGCAGCTGCGCGTCGAGTGCACATCCTGCGCCGGTGGCCCCGCCACCAATCACGCAAACGTCGAAAGCCTTTCCCGCGATGCCCTGTAGTTCTTCAGCTCGCTGTTTCATCGGTTGCTCCCTTCTTTTTCAAAATCAGAAGTCCACTTTCACTCGGGATCCGAAGATGGCGGCGTTCGGAATGCGCGAGTTCCCGCCGGCCTCCCAGTAATACTGAAATACCGACTGCCAAAGCAAGTACGGTCTGAACCATACCGCGATAGGTTTTTCGATTCGGATGGAGCGAGTATCCTGGCGCGTCCGGCAGATCGTGATTGAAGCCAATCTCAAAAACCTAAGCCGGGATATTGCCGATTTGGAATTGGAAGCGCTGGGATCCTGCTGGTAAGGATTGCGGTTGCCAGAGAGAACCGCGGACTTGATATAAAAAGTACGCCACGGCACGACGCGAATTTCGGCGGCCGGCGCTCCGGCACGGTTGAATGCTTCGAAGGAGTTGGTGAAGAGGTTCCCGTAGGCCTAATCGGGTGGCTCGATCAGATAGGAAGCGCCGTTGCGTCGGCCGTTTGAACCCGCAGCGTGTGCCAGGGTCATAAGCGTCGCACGTGCGCCACTTTATCGATCGTTCAAATCGGCAAACTGCGAGCGCTCCAGCATGCGGTGGCTTACCTCCGAGAATTCCACCTTCCATGCGTCGGTGTTGCATCCCTTGCGCGTCGCGGCGGCAATTTCATCGGCCAGATGGACCGCAATGGCCAAGTCCGCGCTACATTCCAGGCAGAACTTCTCAAGTCTGCCCGGAAGTTCGACCAGGTCTCTGACCCGACGACCACACACACTGCATTGCCCTGCATCATCCAGCTGTATATTAAGGTCGCGTAACATTTAGAAGGCTCTCCCTGCGGGGCTGCGGCTCGAAAGCCGCCTCAGCCATCGACAAATTGTAAGCAAAGGACCCTAAGGAAAGAATTAAGCCGCCCTAAGGCTTTTATAAGCCTGATACAACTGCACCATCCGCCAAGTTGTCCTCAGGATTTCCACTGTTTTTTACGCCCTAAATTGAGCATTGTATTGACAAGGTTAGACAAGGCCGGGCCCAGACCGCGCGCGCCTCGCGCTGGTCGCACCTAGCCGAGTCGGCAGATGACGGCGACGAACCGCAGCCAGCGCCAATTCGATCGCGCGCCTTCTGAAATGAAACGGCACACTCTCAAAGCTGCATTAGTCGCCCGTAGTCTGCGGAATGTTCCAGGTCACTATCACCGTCAGAATCGTTGCAAAAACCACCAGCAAACCAATCGCTCTCCGTTGTGTTTTTGGATTCTCCATATTCTTCTCCTGGTACTGGCCGGCCCGGACCTCGCCGAGCCACCGGAAAATGCATGCGGATGCGTGCGCGGCAGACCGCCTACATTTGCCTGTCGTCAGGCCCGGTGCGGTCCGCTACGTGTCTGCGCTGTCGACTTTGCCCGAAATAGCATCCTCCGATCGCTAACAGCAACAGCCCGATAACAATCACCGACACAAAAATTATAGTTTGCGGCATACGCGTCACACTTCCACGAGCCTCAGTGGCCTACGCCATCGCGCTCGCCTGCTTGGCGGTAGTCAGCGGCCTGCCTGGCGGAGGGCAGTGGCCTGTCCCGGTAGGCAGGCTTTTTTGCTCGCGATTCGTGCAGCCGATCTAAGCTAACTCCATTCGAGCTTTCGTCTCCTAACGACGTATCGTGAGCCGCCGCTCTGAATAACCTCAAGTCATCCAGAACAATAGACTACGTCGTGCATCTTCATTGCCATCACGGTTGGGAAGTGTGCCATTGAAATCAGCCATTTAACGGCTGATGCAGCTTGCTGTGGACTCGCGACGCAAATTCCTACCGAGCAATTTTTCCGGCTCACTCGACCTTTTGTCGTACCCAGCGCCTTGGTACGCGGCTGGCCTGCCCGTCCCACGCCATCGCGAGTTCGGGAAGGTCGCCTCAGCAGATCGAGTGCCGGTTCGGCGGTCGTTGCTCTGATCCAAGGCATTTTGTTAGATTGGGGTCATGAGCGTTTCGGGCGAGAATCGCCCAACCCTTCCACAAGAAGTGCCCCCGCCGACAATTTTCGGGATGCCGAGGAATTCCTTTTGGCTAGCGGTTTTCCTTGGCCTTGTGCTCTACGTGTCCTCCGTGACAGACGTGCCCGATGAGGTTCGCTTCTGGTAGGGGTTGTCCGCGTGGATTGCTTTGATTCTGTCAGCTTTTTTTCTTCTCCGAAATTTAGAGATACGCGCACGACGCGTCACAGTGCTCATATCTGTTCTAGCACCTCTGGTCATGCTTGTTGTTGCCGTTCTCTTGCTGAGACCACAGTGGCGCAAAGCTTATCCCTCTCCCGCTGCGGCTCCAGCGGATGTCGGAGACGAAACTAGTCATATTGAACATCTACTCGCGCCACTTCCAGATTCTACATATCGTCAACTCGTCGCCTCTGTGATTTATGCCTTTGACCCACACGCCACTCTGTCCGTTGGCGCTCTAGTGGACACCGCCGATGGGACGAGACGAGTCGACATAGAAGTTCGCTCCTCGGGCAAGGACGGTGCGCCGTTTCTAGGCGCGATAGATGTTCTCAAGCTCCCCTCTGGACGGAAGGCGGATATAGCGTTGGTGGACGCAGCTGACTCGAAAAGGACAGATATCAAAGCCGACGCAATGCTCTTTTGCAGTAACACGGGCTTTGAACCGGATGCGATCAGTAAAGCCAAACGAAAAAATATAGGGTTGATTTCAGTGCTCCGTCAAGGAGACCAGCGCGTTAAGGCAATCATCGAGGAAGAAATCTATCTGCGCAAAATCACATTGCAAGATTTACACCTGACGTGGAGCGGCAGTGGGCTTCGGAATGACGGGATGCCGGGTTATAACGGCGGCTCGATTAGTGATTGGTTGGAAGTACACGCTGGCCTGATAGCGGCCGCTAATCCCGAGGTCACGTTCGAGATTCTCAAAGATTTTAATTTCAAGGAGCCGATCCAGTTTGAAGGCAACGGTAGGCAAATCACCTTGACATCGATGGCGGTTTCTTTCACACCGCAAGTTCAATGGCTCTCGCAGACCGTTCAACTCGACGCCAAGGCCGGAATTTACGATTGTGTGCGAGGTCGTGTGCGGCTGGCACCGGGAAGCAATTCCTACACCGTAAGCGGCATCGACTTTGACCACGCAAAGCCGCTCTCGGTCCCGCCCGACCTCACTCAGAAGGGATTGGAGCACAGACCCGGCGAGGTCGAATTTGCACTCATTGATGTGACTCCAGCCCCGTTACCAGGAACAATTATCCCGAAAATGGACGACTTGATCCGCCCGGAAGACTTGCACCTAAAGCTCACCGACGAAGAACTTCGTGCCCTAAAACTGCGAGCAGACCAACGAAAATAATATCGAGCCGGGTGCCCCATCCCTTCGGCTTTCGACGGGTGCGGGTTTAGACGCGGACAGCCGCCCCGCCCGCCCGCACCGAAATCTAGGCGGCCAAAAGATTCTCAACGCGCTCGATCAGCTTGGTTACGCCCTCCGATTTCGAGAACACAGCATCGACTCCAAAGCGGGATGTCAGCTTCTTGTTGAGTTCTTCGGCATACATGGTCACCATCATGATCCGAATCCCCGGCTGTGCCTGGCGTAGTATTCCTGCCGCTTCTAGGCCATTGAGGCGCGGCATTTTCACGTCCAATAGAATCAAATCAGGCGTCAGTTCTTTAGCCTTCGCCACCGCTTCCACTCCATCGTTCGCTTCGCCACAAATCTGGAAGTCTGTTTCGCGCTCAAGCGCCTGACGGATTTTCGCTCGCACCATTCCGCTGTCATCCGCGATAAGGATCGTCCGGGGCTTGTTTAGTCTCGAAAGGCCAGATGCATCGGTTGGGGGCACGTTGCTCACTCCAGTAACTCAAGCTACATTCTAGTCCCTCCGACAATACGGTGAATCGTGTAGAGAGAGGGTGGCGCACCCTTCCGCACCGCCCAAACGTATGCCGTTGAATTTCCGGGTGGCGCACTCTTCGGTTTGAAGCTGTGAAGAAAGCCTCTGAATTTCCATCTTGCAAAAAAAGAAGTCTGCCGTAAGCTCGCGGCATGAGCCAAGAAAATCCGATCAGCAAACAGCCTCTAATTCGCTCCGTGAACCGAAAGCAGATGAGTTGGCGAGCCGTGGATGTGGAACACCTAATCGGCGAAGACCATCCGGCTAGAGCTATTTGGGCACTGGTAGGGCGCCTGAACCTGCGTGCCTTTTATCAAGCCGTCGAGAGCAGCGTAGAAGGAGGCGGGCGTCCGGCGTTCGATCCGCAACTGCTGCTCAGCCTGTGGGTGTATGCCTACAGCCAGGGGATGGGAGCGGCGCGGGAAGTGGCGCGACGGTGCGAGTATGATCCAGCTTTCCAGTGGTTGACGGGGCTGGACGAAGTGAACTAGCACACGCTGGCGGATTTTCGTGTGGCCAAGCAGCAGGAGTTGGATGAACGGTGCACCCAGGTGCTGGCGGCGCTCCGCAAGGAAGGACTGATTACTCTGGAACAAGTGATGCAAGACGGCACCAAGATCAAGGCCCAGGCCAGCATCAGGAGTTATCACCAGGAGCAGACGATGCGCGAGCATCTGCAGCGGGCACGGCGACGCGTGGTGGAGATGGGTGATCCAGGGAACGAAGAGAGCAACCCCCGAACCAAGCAGGCGCGCGAGCGAGGCCGGCGCGAGCAGCAAGAGCGGTTGGAAAACGCCTTGCAAGAACTGGAGAAGCTGCAAAATCGCAGGCATGGAGAAAAGGCTAAGAGCAAAGTAGGAGTGAGCAGCAGCGATGCGCACGCACGGGTGATGCATCAGTCCGATGGGGGATTGGCTCTGAGCTACCACGCGCAGATTTCCGCGCATGCGGCACAGGGGTTGATGGTGGGTGTAGCGATAACCCAGGAAGCCAACGACACAGGCCAGTTGCTTCCAGCGATGGAACGCATCGAGGAACGGCTGCAGCAAAAGCCGGAGCAGATGGTGGCCGACGCGGGTTACACCACACGCGCGGCCATCGAGGAGATGGCCGAACGCAAGGTGGATTTTCTGGGGAGCATGCCGCGAGAAGATGCCTCCACGGGGAGGACCGCTCCTCAGCGGCTGCCACCCAGCGCTTTCCTTTTTCAGCCCGAGACGAATCGCTAGGTGTGTCCCGAGGGCAAGTTCTTGCGCCACGAAAGATACTTGAAGAAGGAGCGCGGGCTGGTTTCCCGCCGTTATTTGGCGCAGGCGGAGGATTGTCGAAGCTGTGCCCGCAAACCAGAATGCTGTCCGGAAAATCGAGGCGGCCGGGGGATTTTGCGTTTGGAGGAGAGCGCCGGAGTTCTGGCTTTCCGGCAGAAGATGGAAACCGCAGAAGCACGGGGAAGCTATCGTCGACGTGGCAGAGTCGTGGAATTTGGCCATGCCTGGATCAAAAGCAAGCTGGGTCTGCGCCAGTTTCACGTTCGAGGGCTGGTCAAAGTGCAGATGGAGACGCTCTGGGCTTGCCTTACCTACAACCTGCAACAGTGGATCCGCTTGCGCAAACCGCTGCCCACGCCAGCCACCGGCTAGACTCAGAAAACCGCAGGGTCAGGAAAAAGACGGAATCGACACGAGCGGCACAGGCTAAAAAGCCAAAATCTTCCTCGCGCCACAAAAACCAACCTGCGCGCGACGTTTCTTCACAGCTTCTTTTTGAAGGATGCGGAATTAGGCGGGGCACCGCGCGAGCCGTTCCGCTGAGCGCTCACCGCGATACACCTGTGCCGCGTCGTGCAAGCTTATTCGCCACATGCATGAATAATGCCCGCTGCCTGTCGTTCAGACCAGCCACTGTTTTGACGAACAACTCATATCGAGGCGGTTGGTTCTTCGCCGCGTCACGGCGTACTTTTTTGTTTTCCAACTTCACGTCGAGTCCCGTCCTTCGCGGGCCATCGTAGAACAGCGTATATAACGGAATACCGAACGCTTCAGCATATTTTTCAAGCGTGGCGATCGACGGACTGACGTGCCCGTTTTGGACGCGAGAGGTGTAAGCGCGTAACAATCCCGTTCGCTGTTCGATATCTCCCTGACTGAGGTCTCCGGCGAGACGAAGTTCGCGAAGTTTTCGTCCAATCTTCATGATTCCCCGGACTTCGGTGGATTCAATAGGCGGGGCCGTCCTGTGCGGAGGGCCGACAACGGGACTTTTTCAAAATATCAAATTTCCAAGGGCAAACACGGCGAAGGCCAGCAGGATCCCAGTGCCAACCGCGATCAAGAGCCACTTCCCAAAACGTGGCCGCGATCTCGGCAGACCCGGCATGTACGCGGAGAAGTCAGACTGAGGGAACGAATGCGATGCAAACGTGTGATCGGTCGTACGCGGCACGAAGAAAACATTAACATCTATCACGTGGACGATGAACGTTAGATATCGTAAAGGTAAACATGCGCCGGAACGGCCGCGCCACTCGCCCGGGGAAGGCGATCGGCTCGATATATCGGATGCTGCGCCGCAAGAAATCAGTGTCGGTTTATCTGCGCCTACTACTTTTAACCGCTCGTAGTTGTGTAGCGGAGTATGATGCTGTGCAAAAGCTTGGCGCTCTACGTCGCGGATGAGCTGCGTTTGGTCGTCAGCGGATTCACTGGATGATATAGCGAGGAGGCGTCATGGAATCGAAACAGGTGGTCCTCATTACGGGATCGAGCACTGGCTTCGGCCGGCTGATGGCCGAAAACCTAGCCCGTCGCGGTCACGCCGTCTTCGCAACCATGCGGGATCCCGGAGGACGCAATGCCGCCAACGCTTCGGAAATTCGAGCCCTTGCGAAACAGGAATCGCTTCCGCTGAATGTTTTGGAGCTAGATGTCACCAATGACGCTTCGGTGGAGCGGGCCGTACAAATCTGTGTGGAGCATGCGGGTCGCATTGACATTGCCATAAACAATGCAGGCAACGCCCTGATGGGATTGGCAGAAGCCGTGACCATGGAACAAGTTCAACAGACTATGGACACGAACTTCTTCGGCTCTGTTCGCATCAACCGCGCCGTGCTCCCTCATATGCGACGCCAGCGAAGCGGGTTGCTTCTGCACATCAGCAGCGGCGCGGGACGTGTAATTTTTCCGGGCTTTGGCGTCTATTGTGCGAGCAAATTCGCGTTAGAAGCGCTGGCGGAAGCCTACCATTACGAATTGGCGGCGCAGGGAATTGAATCGTCGATCGTTGAGCCCGGCGCCTATCTGACGCCCATTTTCGGCAACATCGTAAAGGCTGCCGATGAAGACCGGACAAGCACGTACGGAGTCGCTAGGCAGATCCCCGCCAAGGTCAACGATTTCGTCAGGACCGCGGCCGGAAATGCTCAGGAAGTCGCGGACGCCGTACTGAGTATTGTGGAAACTCCCGCCGGGCAGAGGAAGTTGCGATATCGCGTTAGTCGTAGAGACCCCGGTGTGGACGAAATCAACGCCCTCTGCGAACACGTGCAACGTCGCCTGTTCGAAGCGTCGGGCATAACGGCCGATACCGCATTCGTCCGACGAAGCGTGGCCGGTATTCCGTAATCTGGTTGGCCGGGAGCTGCTGCGATAGAAGTGGACCTTGATTTGTATCTTGCGTAAGATAGCGCGCGGTTGGGAGTGGTTGTGGAGTTTGCCATTTGGGTAGTAGAGGCTGAGTTAGTTATTGCGATAGCCGGATGGGCCCGACGGGTTGAGACGTCTTGGGATGCGGCGGAGTGGGGGCCCAGATTGTGTGGAAATTGTTGGAATCTGTCTCATAAATGCAGCGGCCAGTACGGCCGCGACCCTCAGGGGTTAAAACTCCTGAATTCTCGGGGCTTCTTGGCACGGCTGCGGCCGTGTCCTGAAGAAAGGCATTTGTGAGATGACTTCTAGCACGACGGATATTTAAGGAATCGGGTTATTGGCAAGTTAACGGCAAAGAAACGGTTTGTTCCTCCCCGGATTACCGCTTCCTCGCTCAAGGAGAATTGGTGTGAGCCGAGATACTGCTAAGAACGCCGCGCGATATTTTGTTCGTGTGTTGTCGTTTGTGATGCTGATGGTGTTTGCGAATGTGGCGTGGGGGCAGAACACTATTTCGACTGTGGCGGGGAGCGCTCCTCCTGATGATGTACTGGCCACGGCTGCGCCGATCGAGGGTCCGGTGGCGGTGGTGCGAGACGCCGCGGGAAATCTTTATGTGGTGAACGACAACGGGGTGATCTACAAGGTGCCTGGGGACACACCGGCTCCTTTCATGTCTATTTACGCGGGGAATAACACGGCGGGATTTTCGCCGAACGGGACTGCGGCGAGTGCGTCGTTGTTGTCTGAACCGATTGGCGCGGCGCTGGACGCTGCGGGCAACTTTTATTTTTCGGATCAGAATAATTGCGTGGTGCGGGAAATTGTGGCGGCTAGTGGAGTGATGAATACGGTGGCGGGGATCGCGGGGCAATGCACTTATTCGGGAGACGGTGGCCAGGCGACGAGCGCGCAACTGAGTTTTCCGCAAGAGGTGGCGCTGGATGGCGCGGGGAATCTTTACATCGCGGACATTGGGAACGCCGTGGTGCGGCGCGTGGTTTTGGCGACGGGGATTATTACGACGTATGCCGGCATTGCGGGGAAGCCGGGAACGCCGACGAACAATGTGGCGGCGACGTCGAGTTTCCTGAACGGGCCGATTGCGCTGGCGGTGGATGCGGGGGGGAATCTTTTTATTGCTGATCAGAATGCCGACGTGGTTTGTCGCGTGGATGCGACGACCAAGATTCTCACGATCGTGGCGGGGACGGGGACGTTGGGATTCAGCGGGGACGGCGGGTTGGCTACGGCGGCAGATTTGCAGGTGCCGGAAGGTGTGGCGGTGGATAGTGCGGGGAACCTTTACATTGCGGATTCTGAAAATGCGCGCATTCGAGAGGTGTTCTCGCCGACGAACGCAAATACGCCGAATCAAATTACGACGATCGTGGGGAGCGGGACGTTTGGATTTAACGGCGACGGAGCGGTGGGAACTGCGACGGAGTTGACGAACCCGTTTGGGATATTCGTTGATCCGACGACTGGCAATTTGTGGATTGCGGATTTCTGGAGCGATCGGGTGCGGTTGTACACGGCTAGCACGGGGATCGTTACGACAGTGGTGGGGAGCGGCGGGGTGGGCGACACAGGCCTCGCGACTGCTGCGAGTTTGTATTACCCGCGGAATCCGGCGCTGGATGCCGGCGGCGATTTGTATCTGGTGGACGCGCAAAATAATCGGATTCGTGAAATCAGCGCGGCGGACCAGACGATAACAACCGTGGTGGGGACTGGGATTCCTTGTGCGCGGCCTGCGCTGCCTTGCGGGGACGGCGGACCTGCCACGGCTGCGGCACTTTTTATGCCGCGGACGGTGACGATTTTGGCGTCGGGAGATTTGCTGGTGGCGGATGATGGCGACAATCGGATTCGCGAGGTGAATGGGGACTCGGGGATTATTACGACGATTGTGGGATCGGGAAATTTGTGCATGACTTCTTTTTCGACCTGCGGCGACGGCGGGCCGGCGCTTAACGCGAGTTTGAATGATGCGCGGGGAGCGGTGCTGGATGCGGCCGGGAATCTTTATTTCGTGGATGCGCAGGACAATCGCGTTCGCGAAGTGGATACGACCGGGACGATCACGACGGTGGCGGGGAATGGACCCAATGGGGACGCGCCGATCGGATGCGTGGCGCAGGGAAATCTTTCTGGAGATGGAGGGCCGGCGGTTAACGCGACTTTGGATTGCCCGCTGGGGTTGGACATTGACGCGAGCGGCAACTTGTATGTGGCCGACACGGATAACAATGTGATTCGGATTATTGATACGGGCACGCCGCGGATTATCACGACGATTGCGGGGACCGGAGTTGCTGGACACAGCGGCGACAACGGCTTGGCGACGAGCGCGACTTTGAATACGCCGGATCGAGTGTCTGTGAATGGCGCGGGCAATTTCTTTATTTCGGATTCGGGAAATAACGTGATTCGGCGGGTGGACGGGGCGAGCAGAATCATCACGGCGTTTGCGGGAAGCGGGACGTTTGGATTCGGAGGCGATGGCGGCGCGGCGCTGGGGGCGAGTTTCGCTACGCCGGTGGGAGTGGTGGTGACCGCCGCAGGGAACATGTACGTGGGCGACGTGTTTAATAACCGGATCCGGAAAGTGCTGCTCAATCCAAACATAACGCTTTCCAGCACTACCGCGGCATTCGCGAATCAGGCTTTGAATGTGAGCGCGACTTTGCCGGTGACGGTTACTAATTCTGGCGACGCGCCGTTGACGATTTCGAGCATTGCGATTACGGCTGGGGCGTTTACGATTTCGTCGAACGTGTGCCCTTTGACGCCTTCGACGCTGGCGGTGGGGGCGAAGTGCGAGGTGGATATTGCGTTCGAGCCAACGCAGTTCATTGCTTACAGCGGGACGCTTACGATTTCGGACAATGGACCGACTGCGGGGAGCACGCAGAACGTAACGCTTACGGGAATGGGCGCGGCGGCGCTGACCATTACGACGAGCGGAACCGGAACGGGCACCGTGACCAGCGCGCCTGCGGGTATCAACTGCCCGACGACTTGCACGGGCACGTTCGCGGGCAACGCCCAAGTGGTGCTGACGGCGACGGCGGGAACGGGATCGACATTCACTAGTTTCAGCACGAACTGTGTGCCGGCTAGCCCGCAGACCACGCCGCCATCTTGCACGGTTTCGACTGCGACGTCGGGCGTGACAGTGACCGCGACGTTCGGTCAGCAGACCCCGGGGACCATCACGATCACGCCGACACCGTTGCCGTTCGGGATCGAGGGGTTGGGATCGACGAGTTCGCCGGAGACGTTGACGGTGTCGAACACGGGGAATACGGCGGTGACGTTCACGAGCATTGCGATGACGGGAGATTTTGCGGGAGCGACGCTGGCGCAGTGCCCGAGCATTGCGGTGGATGCGAAGCCCTGCACGTTCCAGATTACGTTCACGCCGACGGCGGCGGGCGCGCGCACCGGAACGATCACGTTTACCGACAACGCGACGGGAAGCCCGCAGACAGTGACGCTGACAGGGACGGGCGTTGCGGAGGCGATCGGGATTGCGCCGACTTCGTTGACGTTTGGCAGTCAGGCGGTGGGAACGACGAGTGCGGCGCAGACGGTGACGGTATCGAACAACGGCAATTTTCCGTTGATATTTACCAGTATCGTGACGTCGGGAGATTTTGCCGGCGCGACGCTGGCGCAGTGCCCGAGCCTGGCTGTGGAAGCAACGCCGTGCGCGTTCCAGATAGCGTTCA
>Ga0209222_1000230_pt1 | contig 12402 bp, 10 predicted proteins | sample BlaSpr_A8_Ref_O3_FD_187991 | JGI IMG/M metagenome (GOLD analysis project Ga0209222, IMG submission 187991) | Forest soil microbial communities from Thunder Bay, Ontario, Canada - Black Spruce, Ontario site 2_A8_Ref_O3 (SPAdes) (version 2) | ecosystem: Environmental > Terrestrial > Soil > Boreal...
CGTCGAGCTGGCCGTTGCACTTGACGACGTCGTACTGGCGGAACTATCCGACCCGCAGCCGCCGAGGGCCGCAAAGAAAGAAACGCACACTAATCCCGCGCACACCTTGAGTGCGCCAAACTTGAAAATCATAGTCGTCTGTCCTGTTGCTGCGTGATGCACGCGGAACGCAGGCGACTACAATCAAGACCAGAGTCACGCAGGTAGCATTTCGCCACCTTCGGTAACCCCGCTATCTGCCGCCAGCAGACCGGAAGCTTTGCGCCCCCGCCTTGCGACGGGTTTGCCCTTGAACGAGGCACAGTAAATCACGAGATGAATTGCGAGGCACTCTGTCGTCGCTCAGAGACAATAACTACTTGATTTGATGTGTGAACTGACGCACATTGGTGACAGGGGGCGTGGCAAACGAGACTGCCTGAATCGAGGCTGCTGTAAGACGTTTACCTACGCGCAAAGGGACGGAATTCTTGCATCATCGTTCATCGATATCTGGCCGAATGCGTCGATGGGGCGAATCTGCGGAACGGAGGCCTTGGTTAGATGCGAATATTGATCTACAGCGCCAACTTCGCGCCTGAGCCCACGGGCGTCGGAAAGTACTCCGGAGAGATGGCGTGGTGGCTCGCTGAGCACGGACATGAAGTCCGCGTTGTGGCCGCACCTCCTTACTACCCGACATGGAAGGTTGACCGAGAATATGTATGGCCGCCCTTCCGCCACGAGCAGTGGCGCGGAGTCGATGTCTGGCGAGCGCCCCTTTGGGTGCCGAAGTCGCCCACCGGGCTGACTCGCCTGCTGCACTTGATTTCGTTCGCCATTACTTCGTTTCCGGTGATGATATGGCAAATCGGCTGGCGTCCGGATTTGGTGCTGACGGTCGCGCCCGCATTCGTATGCGCTCCCGCCGGTCTGCTGACGGCTCGCCTGTGCCGGGCGCGAGCGTGGCTGCATCTGCAGGACTTCGAGGTTGACGTCGCGTTCAGAATGGGCCTGTTGAAGGGAAAGCTTTTGCAGCGAATCGTGCTGCGCATAGAACGTTGGGTGCTGAGGCGGTTCGACACCGTGTCGACGATATCCGGCCGAATGATCGAGCGGCTGCTGACGAAGGGAGTGGTGCCTGCGCGGACCCGGTACTTCCCGAATTGGGTCGACGTGACGCGGATCGGAACCATGACCAACGGAAACTTTCGCAAGAAGCTCGGCATATCGCCCGATGCAATCGTGGTCCTGTTCTCGGGAACCTTGGGCGGCAAGCAGGGCCTGCTGGTGATCCCGGAGGCCGCAGGCCGTCTTGCGGCGCGCGGCGACATCGTGTTCGTCGTGTGTGGGGATGGGGTGGTGAAGCCCAGCCTCGAGACCGCCGCGGCCGCGCTGCCGAACCTGATGATCCTGCCGCTGCAGCCGTCGGGACGCGTGGCCGACTTACTCAGCATGGCGGACATTCACTTGCTGCCGCAGAGTCCCGATGCGGCGGATCTGGTCCTGCCTTCGAAGTTATCGGGCATGCTTGCCAGTGGCCGGCCGGTGATCGCCACCTGCCGATCAGGTACGGAAATCAGCGGCATAGTGTCGCAGTGCGGCATCGTGGTGGAGCCCGAAGACGGCTCCAATCTTGCGCGGGCCATCGTGAAACTCGCAGATGACCCGGAGCTGAGGTTCGAACTCGGCCGCCGCGCCAGGACGTTCGCAGAAGCAAATTTCGAACGTGACGCGGTCCTGGGATCCATGTTCAGACCCATGGAGAGCCAGATATCCGACGTGGCGAACGACGTTGTCGCCTGACCGGCGCCGCGGGCGGCGCTATTTCGGCGCAAATTTGAATTTGACAGTGTTAGGTGAAATCGGATGCATCCCGAAGCGAGGAATTGGCACCATCAGAAGAAAGGCCCTAACATCGCGCAAATAAGAGCTTTATAGTCGGGTTTTGCATTAGTCTGAAAGCAGGTTTCGCAGTACGGAGCAGGTATATCTATGATCGCAGAGTGCATTCTGCCGTGAGTCCAATCGCGCAAGTAACTTTCCGCAGGCGCCGCTGGGCCGGCCTCGTCGCGCTTTACACGCTGTCCCTGATCGTGCTGGCGGCGATCCCGTCGGCGGCGCGGGCTGCCTACCTCTTGGGACCCGGCGATCTGCTGAAGATCACCGTATTCAAGAACGCCGACCTCAGCCTCGATGTCCGCGTATCCGATTCCGGCTCGATAGGCTATCCGCTCGTCGGCGCAGTCCCCGTGGGCGGCCTCACTCTCGATGCGGCAGAAAAGAAAATCGCGAAAATGCTGCAGGATGGCGGATTCGTCGTCAATCCGCAGATCTCCATCCTGCTGACCCAGGGGTTCAACGATCTGGTGTCGGTGATCGGCGAGGTCAACAAGTCGGGCCGATATTCCACGGAGGCTGCCGGCGGCCATCTGTCGGGAATGCTCGCGTCGGCGGGCGGAATCTCACCGGCCGGCAGTGAACTGGTTACGGTGATCGGCGAACGCAATGGCAAGCCATTCAGGCGCGAGGTCGATATCGTCAAAATGTCTTCGAGCGGAAATGCCGGGGACGATATCGAACTCTTCGGCGGCGACACTGTATTCGTGAGGAAGCAGCCGTTGTTCTACATCTATGGGCAGGTACAGAAGCCCGACCAATATCCGCTCCAGAGCGGCATGACGGTCATGCAGGCGCTTGCGACGGGGGGAGGAGTCACGGGCAAAGGCACCCAGCGCGGCATCGTTCGCCATCGGCGCGACGCCACCGGAAAAGTGAAAGAGGAAAGCGTGTCCTTGGATGACGACGTGCAGGACAAGGATGTCATCTACGTCAAGGAGAGCCTGTTTTGACGCTTCATCAATTTCTTTTGATATTGCGCGCCCAATGGCGCATCGCCGTCTATATATTTGCCGGGGTAGTGACCGCCGTGCTGGTCCTGAGCCTCATCTGGCCCAAGCAATACACGGCGACCGCGTCCGTGGTGGTCGACATCAAATCGGACCCCGTTGCGGCGGCCAGCAACACGGCACTGGTCGGGCAACAGGCCAGCACCTATGTGAATACCGAGGCGGACATCATCGGGAGCGAACGCGTGGCTCAGCGCGTGGTGAAAACTTTGCGTCTCGACCAACAGCCGGAAGCCAGGGAGCGGTGGGCGAAAGGCCCGGACGACGACATCAGCGTTGCGATCGCCGATTACTTGCTGGACAAGAGGGTCGTCGTGGCGCCGACGCACGATAGTCCGACGCATTCCAGCAACGTCATCGACATCTCCGTCACATGGTCGGATCCGAGGACCGCGGCGGCATTGGCCAATAGCTTTGCGCAGACGGCAATCGATACCAATATAGATTTGAAGGTGGAACCCGCGAAGCAATACGCGGCTTGGTTCGAGCAGCGCGCCCAGGCGCTGCGCGCCGAGCTGCAGAAGAAGCAGAAGCGCCTGTCGGATTTTCAAAACGCGAACGGCATCGTGGCGACAGATGAAAAGCTGGACGTGGAGAACAACCGCCTGACCGAGCTGTCGACGGAACTGGTGACCATACAAGGCCTGCGGCAGGAGAGCCAATCGCACGCACGCCAGGTTGGCGGCGACATCAATTCCCTGCCGGAAGTTCTGCAAAGTCCCGTGATTCAGAATTTGAAGTCGCAGCTGGCGCAGGCCGATGCGAAGCGGGAGGATGTTGCAACCCGGCTGGGGAAGAATCACCCGGACTACAAGGAAGTCGAGGGGGAAATCGCCAATCTGCGAACCCGGATCGCTCAAGAGAGCGCGAACATTGCGGCGTCGCTCGGCCGCACGAACGACGTCAACGTGCGCCGCGAAAGCGATGTGCGAGCGGCGCTCGAGGCGCAGAAACAGAAAGTCCTGGAACTCAAGCATGAACACGATCAGGCGGCCGTCATGGACGAGGACGTCACGAATGCGCAGCGCGATCTGGATGAGGTGACCAAGAGTCTTGCCCAAAGCAACCTGGAAAGCCTGACGCAACAGACCAACGTCGTGCAATTGTCCACCGCCGACGCGCCCAAGCACCCCTCGACCCCGAAGCTGGTCATCAACATGCTATTGGCCGTATTTTTGGGCGGCGTGTTGGGAATCGGCTCAGCACTCGCCGTCGAAATGCGCAGCCGCCGCGTGCGCGAGGCTGACGACATGGTGGAGCTTCTCGGCGTACCGCTGCTCGGTACCATCCGGCCGGTGCTCGCGCGTGCCGGCGAATTGCGCCTCCCGAAACCGCAGGGCCGTCTCGCGGCGTCGGCCACTTGATCCGTTCAACTCATTTTCACCGGCGAGCGTTCAATGAACAAAATAGCGGATAGGGTCGTCAGGACTCGAGAGATGCCCCAAGACCGCGGCCGTGCCATCGGCGCGATACTCATTGAGCAGGGCCGGCTCAACGTCGAAGATGTGGAGGAGATCCAGGCTTTTGCAAACCTGCACGGCCTGCGTTTCGGCGACGCCGCCATACAGCTGCAGCGGCTATCACAGCTCGATATCGAATCTGCCATTGCTCTGCAGTACAACTATCCGGTCCTGGCGCGGGGCGGCGATAGCGGCGTAGCCGACGATGTCATAGCGGGTCACCAACCCCAGAGCGAGGCGGTCGAGCCCTTGCGCGCATTGCGCAGCCAGTTGATTCTTCGTTGGCTCAACGGTGCCAAGCGCAGGGTGTTGGCCGTGACCAGCGCCGAGCGCGGCGAGGGACGCAGCTGGCTGACGGCAAATCTCGCGACCATGTTCGCGCAGCTGGGAGAGAGGACACTGCTCATCGACGCGGATATGCGCCACCCACGCCAGCACCGCTTGTTCAATATCGATAATTCAGTGGGGCTGTCCGCGCTTCTGACCGGGCGCGCGGGAAGGGAAATAGCACGCCGCATTCATCCGCAGCTCCGGCTGTACGTGCTGCCGGCAGGCGTCATTCCGCCCAATCCGCAAGAATTGCTGGCGCGCCAGGTATTCGAGGTGGTCGTCGATCATTTTGCCGCTCAATTCAGCGTGGTCATCGTCGACACACCCGCGATATCGGAAACCGCGGACGCACAAATATTGGCGGCGAATGCGGGCAGCGCCATCCTCATCGGGCGCCGCAATCACACCCTGCAGTCGAAATTACTCGCCGCCATGGATACCCTGACGCAGAGCGGCGTGAACGTCGTCGGAAGCGTACTGACCGATCATTGAGCAGCACACGATATGGGCACCAATTCCGGGACACAGGTCTGGGTATCGTGAGGAGAAAGGCATCGGTCCCCGGCTTCGGCTTGCGGGTGCTCATCGGCCTGGTGATCGTCCTCAACGAAATCGTGTTCGTCGATGTCCTGGGGTCGGCCGGCGTCGAACTCGTGCTCTCCAGCGCGATCGTGACCATCGCGTTGCTCATCCAGCTTCGATTTGCGGTTCGGCAGGATGCGGGCGCCCCGGCCGACATCGTCCTATTCATATTCAGTTGGCTGTTTCTCGACCTGGCGCCGAAGGTTCAACTGCTGAGCATGCCCCAGCGGCTGGTCAACACGTCCACAGTCGACGTCGGCACGCTGGCGACCACGAATCTCGTTTGTGCGCTGTTCATGGTGACATTCACCATCGTCTACGCGATTCTGAGCAGACATGCCGAAGTGGCCGCGGCGCCTGCCGCCGCCCCTCAGCAAGAATTCACGGCCCGCGGCATAGGGATTGCGGCTCTCATCTGTGTCATGGTGGTTGCCGTGGCGGCCCCTCTCGCATATCACTCGGTCGACAACGAAGAGGCGGCGACGCCGGCAAAGTTGATCATGAGCAGGTTTCTGCTGTTTCTGCCGTCGGCGACCTTTCTGATTCTATTGAACGAGACGATTCGCAGCCGCAGGAAACTGCTCTTCAGCCGGGTGTGCGTATTGCTGCTGATGTTCGTTCTGGTGGCCATCACCGAGAATCCATACACCGAAAAGCGCAACGCACTGGGACCGGTTTACCTTGGGGTGATCCTCATATTATTTCAAAATTGGTTTTCGAGCCGCAACAGACGTATGTTGCTGCTGGTGTCCGGTATGGTGCTCGTGTTTCCGGCGATCGCCGTATTCACGCAAAACCACAAGGCAATCCTGGGTCAATTTTCCATGGATCAGTTCTGGACCCAGATCGCCGATCACTACTTCTCCATCAACTATGATTCCTGGGCCAATGTTTATACGAGCGTTGAAATCGTCCGGGTACACGGGCCGCAGTGGGGTCACCAGTTGCTGGGATCTTTGTTGTTTTTCGTCCCGAGTTCGCTGTGGACATCGAAGCCGCTGGCCACCGGTATTTTTCTGGGTAACTACCTGATTGCCCACTACGGCATGTGGTTCACCAATTTGTCGGCGCCGTTGGTGGGGGAGGGTTACCTAGACTTTGGGTACGTGGGAGTCGTGGCGTACGCCGTCGTCATGGCTTATGTGGTGACGGTTCTCAATTCGCTGGCCCGGCAGCGGGACAAGTGGGCCGCTTTGCCCATGGCAACCTATGCATCGGTGTTTTTGATGATCGTATTGCGCGGATCTTTGATGATTGCCATGGGATTCGCCGTTGCGGCGTTCCTGGCGTTCCGTCTCGCATCTGCAATGCTGTCCCTGAAGGTCGGTGCGCGGCAGACGCGGCGTGTTGGCAGGGAAATCGCCCGCCCACCGACCGGTGTTTCATTGAGGCACGGCGGATGACACGCTGTGTCGCATTTGTCGGACCATTGCCTCCGCCGGTGCATGGGTTTTCGAGTGTCTGCGCGATGATGTTGGAACTCTTGAAATCCAGAATGCCGGTTGAGGTGTTCGATCGAGCGCCCAAGCACGCCGGACCCCGGAGGTTTGCGCAGCAGTTGATCAGGCCCCTGAGGTACCTTGCCGGCTGCTTCCGGCGGCGCAACGCCGTTTTGTATCTGGCGCTGTCCGGCGGCCGCGGTCAATTCTTCGATCTGGCCTATGTGCTCGCCGGCAAGCTGTTTCGCCAGCATGTGGTCGTTCATCATCACAGTTTCGCGTACATCAATTCGCCGTCCAGACTGAGTAAATGCCTGCTCGCGCTGGTTCGAGGGGATACCCATGTGGTACTGAGCCGCAATATGGGCGTATCGCTGACGCGGATATACGGATTGAAAGCCGACGGAGTGAAAGTCGTATCGAACGCCTCGTTCTACGATTCGAGGGAGAATGAGATGGCGGCAAGGGCCGGGGATGCCGCGCCCATAGAGATTGGTTTCTTGTCCAATATCACTCTCGACAAGGGCTTCGTCGAATTTTTCGGCGTATTGCGCCGATTGAAGCAGCTTGGCGTCGAGTACCGGGCGCATATCGCGGGACCTCTCGCGTCGGAGGCGCGTACGACCTTCGACGAGCTGCTGAGTACCGCAAGCGATGTCCAATATGTCGGACCGGTGTACGGGATCGACAAGGAGCGCTTTTACGGGTGCCTGGACATATTTCTGTTTCCCACCAACTATACCAATGAAGCCGAGCCGCTGGTAATCCACGAGGCTATGCGGCACGGGGTCTACGTGATCGCCTGCGACCGCGGCGCGATTTCCGAAATACTGCTCAACGGTGCCGGCCTTGCCGTAGCACGGGATGAGTTGGTGGAGTCGGCCGCAATGCAAATCGCAAAATTCAGCCGCGACCGCCATGCGCTGGCTCGCGCCCGGGATGAGTCGCTGCAGCAAGCGCAACGAATAACGATCGCAGGCAAGGCAGCGCTCGAAGGGCTGCTGGCTTGCATGCAATACGGATTTTCCAAGGAGGACTGTGCGGATCTTGTTTGAAGCGGGTGCTAACATGCCAATGAAAAACTCAACGAATCGAATTGCTATTGCCGTCGCGGTAACCGCGGCCGCTTCGCTGTGCTCGACTGCCGGCTTGGCCGACGGAATTTTCGACATCAAGGACGCCTTGGATACGGCCGTGGCTCCGCCGCTCGGCGATCAGGCGGCTGCACAACGCACCGACCGCCTGGATCTGTTTCTCGCCAATGACATTGCGTACGACGATAACCTTTACAGATTGCCCGGAAACGTCACCGACCTGACCACATTGCCGGGAATCGGATCCAACCCGAGCCGGGGAGACTTTATCGACAGCGTGACCGCCGGACTCGACGGCGAATGGCTGCTCGGGAACAGGCAGAGCGTGGATCTCGATCTACGGGCGGACGACAATCAGTACTTCCGGAACACCAATTTGAACAATGTCTCGAGCGGCGACCATGTGGGATGGAATTGGGGCTTGGGAAGCGCGCTGTCGGGCTCGGTGGGCGCGGACTACAACCGATTACTCGGCGGTTTCTTCGATACCGGCACTTTTTCGCGCGACATCGTTACGACGTATGACGAGTACGCCTCCATGCGCTTTCAGGCGGGACCGCATTGGGGGATATTCGGCGGCCTGATGGATCAAAATCTCTCACTGTCGGAAGCGGCATACAATAATTCCAAAATCAAAGCGGTGGACATCGGCACCGATTACACGACCAACGCCTCCAATCGAATAGGATTTGATTACCGGTACTCCGACGACCGTACTCCCAATGCCTCCAGATTGAATGGCGTGCTGTTCGATCCGGACTACCGGGAGGATAGGGCCCGGATGCTGTTCAATTATGCATTGACGGAAAAGACGACGCTCGATGCCACCGTGGGATATTTGAGACGCGAGTACCCGAGTACCGCCATCGGCAGCTTCTCCGGCGACATCTGGCGTGTAAAGCTGCAGTGGCAGCCGACTCTCAAGACCCAGTTGGCGGTGGGGACGTGGCGGCAACTCAATGCGGACTTGACCGCGGTGACCAATTACTACCTTTCCCGGGGCGTCACCGTAGCGCCGGCGTGGACGGCGTCCGAAAAAGTCACGTTTACCCTGACCGCCACACAGGAATACCAAGACTATATCGGGTCGAATCCGGTGGGTGTGCTTACGATCGCGGATTCAACGGCAGGCAGGCGCGATACGCTCTCTACGCAGACCCTCAGCATGGCCTACACCCTCAGCAGAGCTCTCAGTTTCAGTGTTACCGCCGGCCACGAGAGGCGTGACTCGAATTTCTCGCAATTTGAATACAACGACCTTCGGGCGGACGCCAGCATCAAGTATAAGTTCTTCCGCCTCGGTGACCCGCAGCAGTAAACTTTAGATCCTTGCACGGACGGGGCGGGCAGGAGATCCGACACAGACCATCATCGGGGGCAGGCTGGTAAACACCGAGCTTCGGGAGCCCACCACCGCCCCTTTGCCGATCGTGACGCCGGGTGCGACGAAGACATCGGCCGCCACCCACGCCTCATCCTCGATCACGATGGGAAAAGCCTGAATGTCGAAATTCGGACTGCGGTAGTCGTGAGTTCCGGCGCAGAGATAACTTTTCTGCGAGATGACGACATCCCTGCCTATGGTAATTTCCGCGAAGGTGTACAGCACGGCATCGTCGCCGATCCACGAATGGTCGCCGATCTTCAATTTCCAGGGATAGGGAATGGCGACGCTGGGACGGATGATCACGCCCTTGCCGATTTGCGCGCCGAACAGGCGCAGCAACCAGCGCCGGAATCCGTACAGCAGTTGCGGCGAGCCGTGAAACAGAGTGGCCTGGACGAGCCACCATAACTGCACGGTGAACCCGGAGCGGCCGCGAAAATTTGGCGGCAACGTGAAGCGCTCGAGATCCTGTACTTTGTCTGCGCTCAAAGAGAACAAATTCCGTCTTTTGACCCGCTTCCGCTCCAGTATGTCATGTCGAACAACCCCGAGGGCAGACCCCCTGGGCCGAATATTTGTACAGGTGCCTGGAACGAAAACACCGTCGCACCATCGCGGACGACGGAAAATTCCGGGTTTCCCGGCTGCAGGGGTACCTTGAACGAGGTGATGCCGGCGGGAGCCTTTTGCGTGAAATTTTGACCGCCGATGCTGACGGTGATGGTGCCGGGGGCAGCCAAAAACGCGAGCAATTCGATATCGTCCTCGGCCGGCGTATCGCCGACTTTCTTGAACGTGCTTTGCGACGGGCTCGCCGCGTTGGTGGGCTCGCGGCGATAGAAATAGTACAAAACGTCATGCGTGATGGGAGGCTGCTTCCCCAACAGAAACCAAGTCGCGTAAAACGCATTCAGGTCGTAAAAGCCCGTGCCGATATCTCTTCGCAGGGTTGCGTCGGTGGCTGGCTCGATCTCGCTCGACTCGGAGAAGTCGCTCCATGTGACGATCTGGACCCAGTCTGCGGCTCCATCGATTGCGCTCATCCACGCATTGCGGAATGTGGCGCTGTTGCTCGCTTCCACGTAAATGCCGTCTCTGGGGCGAAATTGCTGGGGGTCCACCGGCATCATGAAAATTTTTCCGTAGCTTTCGTGCGCTATGGCCGGATCGCCTTTCATACGAGCCGAAACGCCGGCGGTGGCCGTCCCCCAGTCGCCGAAACCGTCGCTGATTGCCGCGAAGGCCTTCGCCTGTCCTCCCCAGCCGAGAAATGTCGGCACAAAGGAGACGTTGATTCCCTGCGATTTCAGCTGAGCGAAAATGGATGCCCACCATTCAGGTGGATTCTGGCTTGCATTGAAGGCCGTTACCACCAAACGCCCGTCATCGAGCCGATAGGCGGAGGGACTGGACGCGACCGATGCGATGATCTGAGTGACGGCGTCGGCGTCTGACTTCAGCGCCGTAAGATCGGGCATCACCACGATTTTGAAGCGGGGATCGACCGCTTGGGCGGCTCTCAACAACCGATGCAAGTTACTGTCGGCGACAGTCGCATCCTTGACGCCCATCACATCGATTGTGAATCCCGTGATTCCACGCGCAATCGCCATGCGCACCTCTTGCTCCATATTCAGCAGCTGAAAATTGGCGCCGGCAGCGGTGCCCACCGCTAGAGGCCTCTGGCGAAGAAAGCCGCCTTTGGCGGCCCATTTTCCGGATTCGCCGTTCGGATTCAGGTAGTTGCGGTTGTAGTAGTCCTGGGACGCTGGCTTGTCATCCACCTGTAAAGGAAACGGATAAAAATAGTGTGCAAACACCTTTTTCGGCGAAGCGAATAAGGCTGCGGGATCGGGCATGGTAAACGCCAGGCAGGCATCTATTTTGTTCGTGTCCCTGCCGGCGGCTGAAGCAGCGACCGCGTCCGGACACTGGGAGATGGCGGCGATGAGCGTGTACAGGCAAGCGATCATTGCCGGGTATCGATGCATCATAATGGCCCTTCAACATTGGCTTCGTATCATAGTGATACTAAGCGAATCCGCCGACTCTCGTACATCAACCGCGGCCGTATTTCTTGCATCCAAGCAGGATGAGAATGCGCACGGGAGTCTTGACATATTGTTGTCAATTTTACAACGTCGGCACAGTCGCACTATGATTGCGCGCACGTTGAGGATTTTGCCGTGTGCTGGGTGAGTACTGCATGGACTGCCGGGACGGATCAGTGGACGAACCGCTAAACGATGCTCAAGTTGCCGAGTTCTTGCGGCACGGGTTCCTCGTCATCGAGACGCCTCAAATTCCGAAATCCGAGCTCGATTGGTGCAGCAGCATCCTGATGCGCATGCTCGAAAGCGGCGAAGGCCGCAGCGAGGGCAGAAATCTCGATCTCATTGCAAGGGATGGCGGCGGCGGCACCGTGTTGCCCACCGTGCTGCAGCCCTCCTTGTACGCTACCGAATTGCGGAAATTGTCCTATCGGAAGACGGCTCTCGCCATCGCGAGGCAACTGCTCGGGCGGCAAGCCGCTTTTGCAGGGGATCACACGATTTTCAAGCCGGTGCATAACGGCGGCCCCACCCCGTGGCATCAGGATGAAGCGTTCCGCGAGCCGGGTTTTGAGTACGATGAAATCAGCATCTGGATCGCGCTGACGGACAGCACGATCGAGAATGGCGCCATGGCGTATATTCCGGGCTCCCATTTGCTCGGACTGCTGCCGCACCGTTTGAATGGCGGTTCCAAGGAGGCGAACACGATCGAGTGTTACGCAGGTTTCGATCCGCAGACGGCGGCAGTACGCCCGATTCCGGCTGGCGCCATGATTATTCACCATGGCCGCACCATCCATGGTTCATCGGGCAACAAGACCAATACTCCCAGGCTCGCGTATATCCTGCAGTACAGCACGCCGGTCAGAATCAGCAAGAAAATTCGCGAGGCCCCGTGGCTCGAGCACCTGCGCAGCGCCAACCAGCGGCGGCGCAAGAGATTTCTGCTTCGCGGCGGGATTTTGCGTGAAGTACTGCGCGTTCTACGATCCGATCGCCAATCCGTTGCGTTCTTCTGGCGTCGACGCGTCATTCGGCTGCGTTATCTGCTCAAGGTCTAGAGTCCGGCAAATAAGTCTTTACGCGGTAGTAGAGGGCCAGAGGCTGGGGTGAGGGGTATCCCGTCCCCTTTCATCGAGATTTATGAAAGGGGACGGGATACCCCTCA
>Ga0209222_1000232_pt1 | contig 12354 bp, 11 predicted proteins | sample BlaSpr_A8_Ref_O3_FD_187991 | JGI IMG/M metagenome (GOLD analysis project Ga0209222, IMG submission 187991) | Forest soil microbial communities from Thunder Bay, Ontario, Canada - Black Spruce, Ontario site 2_A8_Ref_O3 (SPAdes) (version 2) | ecosystem: Environmental > Terrestrial > Soil > Boreal...
CGCAGAGTCGTAATGCTGCCAGCGATGCACGATCTCGGTCGACAGCCGGATCGGCGCGAACACCGCGCTGTAGAGATAGAGCGGCTGGCCGGGCGCCATGTGCAGCGTCGGCTTGAAGCCCCAGCGTGTGTACCAGGGCTGCGCCTCATTCTGCGCGCGATAGGTGTCGCCGGTCTTGGCGACGAATTGATAGACGCCGCTTTCGGCCAGCGCGAGCGGCAGCGGCGGCAGGATGCCGGTGAAATAGAACGCATTCAGCACCGCATAGACCGCGACCGTGCCCAGCGCGACCCACCAGCGCGCGCCGCGCCACTGCGCCGGGCCGACTTTCTTCACCGCCCTGAGGAACAGGGCGAACAGGAACAGCGACACCAGCCCGCTGACGATGAAGGTGAAGCTTCCGATGCTGCGCGTGACGATCGGCGTGGTGACGATGGCATAGGAGAACAGGCCGAAGAAGAACAGGACCGCGGTGAAGATCAGCCGCGAGTGATATTTCTTGAAGATCTCGTTGGCGAGGAAAATGCCTGCCAGCACCAGCATGAACGGCCAAGAGGCGGACAGCACCGCGCCGCGCGAATAGAATACGAGGAACGCGCTCCACAACGCGCCGAGCGCGAATTGCGCAACCATCGGCAGGAAGGCGTGCCAGCGCGGCATTTTCCTGCCGCTGGCGGCGCGCTCGGCCATGCCGTGCAACAGCAGGATGGCGATGGCGGCGAGCGACAGATAGCCGATGAAGACGAACTGCGTGTTGGGCAGGTCGATGCGGCGGAAGTTCCAGTTGTCGAACGCAAAGCCGCCGATCATGCCGGCGCCGGAGAGCTGGCGCTCGTAACGTTCGACCCATTTGAAAATGAGCTTGAAGATCGAGACCGACGCGGCGCCGCCTACGAAGGCTTCGGACGGCGCGACCGCGTCCGCCAGCGATGCGGTCTTGCCAGGCGGCGCATCGGGAATGTCCGCCGCGCTCAGATCCAGCGGGCGCGGCTCGACGCGCGCATCGGCTGCTTTCGGACGCTTGCGGAACAACATCTCAGCTCAGATGCTGGCGAAAGAACGTCGCCGTGCGGCCGTTCGCGAGTTCGGCATTGGCATGGTCGTAATGCTCGCCGCCGGCGCGCGCGAAGGCATGGTCCATCTCGGGATAGACATGGATGGTGACAAGCGGATTGTCTTTCAAGCCGTCCTCGATCTGCTTCTGCGCCGGCGGCGGCGTGAAGCCGTCCTTGCCTGCGATATGCAGCATCAGCGGCTTTTTAATGGCTGCCGCTTCGCCGAGCATGGTCTGGATGTTGACGCCGTAATAGCCGACCGAGGCATCCACATTCGTGCGCGCGGCGGTCAGATAGGCGAGCAGCCCGCCCAGGCAATAGCCCACCGCGCCGACCTTGGCCGCGCCCAGCCCGCGCAGATGATCGATCGTCGCCTGGATATCCTTGACGCCCGCGCTCGCATCAAACTTGTTCATCAGCGCGAACGCCTTGTCCCATTCGGCCTTGCTCTTGTCGGTGAGCTGCACGCCGGGCTCGATGCGCCAGAACAGATCCGGCACCAGCGCGACGTAGCCGCGGCTCGCGAAACCGTCGGCCAGGTCGCGCATCACCTGGTTGACGCCGAAGATCTCCTGGATGACGACGAGGCCGGGCCCCTGTCCGGCCGCAGGCTGCGCGAGATAGCCGGCCATCGCGCCGTCGGCCGTTTTGATCGTGATGTCCTTGCCGCTCATGCGATCGACCTCAGGCGTTGCCCACCGGCGCCGGCATCGGCTGGGCGACGCGCGGCAATTGCAGATTCTGCGACAGGGTCACCGGGTTGGTGATCGGCACCGAACAGGTCATGCGCTGGCAGATGTAGGCGGTCGGACGGCCGTCCTGCATCGTCTTGCCGAAAGCAGGATGGCCTTCGGGAAGCGTCTCGCCGGGTTCCAGCACGATCAGGGCGCGCGTCGGCAGGCTGCGGCCCGCGACGGCGGCGACCAGCTCAAGGGTGGCGGTGTTGTCGCGCGGGCCGACGATCACGATCTGCAATCCGTGCATGACCACTTCGAGCTCGTTGAAAAAGCTGCCCATGGCCATGAAGTTCTGCACCATCTCGCCGGAGAACGCCTGGATCAGCGCGTTGGAGCGTTCGCGGTAGGCATTTTCGCCGGTCATGAAATAAAGCCGCGCCAGCACGCCGATCATCGTGGCGTTGGCGCTGGGGATGGACTGATCGATGACCGTGCGGGCGCGCAGCATGAGCATTTCATCGTCGTCGGACGTGTAGAAGTAGCCGCCGTTCTGCGAATCCCAGAAATGCTCGCCCAGGACATGCGCCCAGCCGCGCGCATGCGTGAGGAAGCGCTTCTCGCCGGTGACTTCGAACAGCGCCAGCGCCGCCCGCGCCATGTGGGCGTAATCGTCGGAGAAGCCCATGTGCTGGACCTTGCCCGCGCGCCACGAGTGATGGAGGCGGTCTCCTTGGCCTAGCGTCGCGACGACGAAATCGAACGCCTTGATCGCGGTCTGGATCCACTGCGTCTTGCGGAAGGCAAAGCCCGCATTGGCGAGCGCTGCGATGACGAGGCCGTTGCAATCGGCCAGCACCTTGTCGTCGCGCAGCGGCAGGGTGCGGCCGGCGCGCGCGGCGAGCAGGCGCGCGCGCTGGTTCTTGAGCAGCGCCTCGTCGGCCTGCGGCAGCGGATAGGGCGACTGGCCCAGGCGGTGAAGGATGTTGCGGCCGTGGAAATTGCCCTCGCGGGTGACGTGATAGGCCTGCTTGAATCGCTGCGTGAAGGTGCCGGCGAGCGCGGCGTCGATCTCCGCTTCCGTCCAGGTGTAGTAGAGGCCTTCCTGCCCTTCGGATTCCGCGTCCAGGCTCGAGGCGAAACCGCCTTCCACCGCCATCTCGCGCAACAGCCAGTTGACGGTCTCTTCCACGCGCTCGGCATAGAGTGGATTGCGGTTGCCCTGCCACAGCAGCGTCAGCAGATGGATGTACTGCGCATTGTCGTAGAGCATCTTCTCGAAATGCGGCACCAGCCAGTTCTCGTCGGTGGTGTAGCGCGAGATGCCGCCGCCGATATGATCGTAGATGCCGCCCAGGCTCATCGCGTCGGCGCTGGCCTGCACCAGCTGCAGGAACGGCGGCACGGCGGTCCTGAGAAACCCGTGCCACAGAACTTCGACCAGCGCGAAGCTGGGGAATTTCAGCGCGCCGGTGACGCCGCCGTGGAAGACATCGAAGCGCTGGCCGATGCGCATCGCGGCGAAGTCGAGCGAGATGACGGGCATCTCCGGCGGCAGCGACAGATTGCGGCCCCAGAGTTTGGTCAGCGACTGGGCGACGGTCTGATTCACGGCGCCGACGCGCTCCGGCTCGTCGCGATAGATCTGCGCCGCCTGCTGCAGCGCGCGCTTGAAGTCGGGCGTTCCCTGACGGTCGCCGCGCGACAGATAGCCGGCGGCGATATAAGGCTCGCCGCGCGGCGTCAGGAACATGGTCAGCGGCCAGCCACCGGTGTGACCCATCTGGTTGGACGCCGTCTGGTAGAGCTGATCGAGATCGGGCCGCTCCTCGCGATCGACCTTGATATTGACGAAGAGCTCGTTCATCAGCGCCGCGGTTTCCGGATCGGCGAAGCTCTCGTGATTCATCACATGGCACCAGTGACACGCGGTGTAGCCGATGGAGAGCAGGATCGGCTTGTTGCTCTGCTCGGCCTCCGCCAGCGCATCGGCCCCCCAAGGCCGCCAATGCACGGGATTATCCTTGTGCAGCAGCAGATAGGGGCTGGTTTCCTGATCGAGCAGATTGCGGCTCATGACATGTCCTGACGGCGCGCGGAAAGAGTTTGCGGCTTTGGATTGTTGGTTCTAGCTTCCTTAGCGCGCGGCGCAGGGTTGCGAAAGTCTCAGGCGGCATGAAGGTCAATATCGAATTCGACATGACGCCGGACGAGGCTCGCCGGCTGATGGGCCTTCCCGACGTCACCGCGCTCCAGGCCAGGATGACCGCCGAAATCGAGCAGCGGATGAAGGCGGCCTTGGACAAGAGCTCGCCCGAGGCCATGCTGAAGGCGTGGTTTCCGGTCGAGGGCTTCGAGCAGTTCCAGCGGTTCCTGTGGGACGCCGCCAAGACGGGCGCCAAGAAGGATTCTCCCAAGCGTTGAGCGACACGATCTTCGCCCTGTCGAGCGGCGCCGGCCGCGCCGGCGTGGCCGTGATCCGGGTGTCGGGGCCTGGGAGCCGTCCGGCCCTGGAAGCGCTGGCCGGCAGGGGGAATTTTCAGCCGCGCCGCGCGATCCGCGCCAGTCTCAACAAGGGCGGCGAGCCGATCGACGACGCGCTGGTGTTGTGGTTTCCCGGGCCGGCCAGCTTCAGTGGCGAGGATCTGGTGGAATTCCATGTCCACGGTGGCCGGGCCGTCATAGAGGCAATGTTATCGGCGCTCGCCGCCCTGCCCGGCTTGCGTCCCGCGGAGCCCGGCGAATTCACCCGCCGCGCCGTCGAGAACGGCAAGTTCGACCTGACCCGTGCCGAAGCCCTCGCCGACCTGATCGACGCCGAAACCGAGGCCCAGCGGCGCCAGGCACTGCGCCAATATGACGGTGCCCTGGCGACACTCTATGACGGCTGGCGCGACCGTCTGATCCGCGCCTGCGCCTGGGTCGAAGCGGCCATCGACTTTTCCGACGAGAAAGTTCCGGACGATGTCGTCGCTGAATCGCGGCTGGTCGCGGTTCAAATTCTTGAAGAAATACAATCGCATCTTGCCGATGGTCACAATGGAGAAATCATTCGGAACGGTGTTCACTTAACAGTGTTCGGTAAAACGAACGTCGGTAAGAGCTCTTTGGTCAACGCGCTTGCCAAGCGCGACGTGGCTATTGTCTCGCCAACGCCCGGCACCACCCGCGATGTGATCGAAGTCCACCTCGATCTCGGCGGCTATCAGGTGATCCTGTCCGATACCGCCGGCTTGCGTGAGCCCGGGGAAGCCGTCGAAGCCGAAGGCGTCCGCCGGGCGCTGGAGCGGGTGGCGTCGGCCGATATCTCGCTGCTGGTTCTGGACGGAACCGAAGCAGACCTGTCGCCCGCTCCACCCGCCGACCTGACCATCTGGAACAAGGCCGATCTGCCTTGGCCGGCAGTACTTGATGGCTTGCGGGTTTCGGCCAAGACCGGCGAAGGTCTGGATGCCCTTGTCGCAGCCTTGACCAAGCTGATCGCCGAGAAATTGGCCGTCAAAGCCGGCTCGCCGCCCCTGACGCGCGTACGTCATCGCCGGGCCCTCGAACAGGCCGCTGCCGCCTTGGCGCGTGCCCTCGAAACCGACCAGACGGAGCTGATGGCCGAGGACTTCCGCCTTGCTTTGCGCGCCTTGGGGCGCATCACCGGTCGGGTCGATATCGAAGAGTTGCTGGACGTGGTTTTCCGGGATTTCTGCATCGGGAAATAGCCTCAAGCAGCGAGCAGTAGGCAAAAAGGACGTTGTTTCACGTGAAACGCTTGCCCCTCTGTCGCGCCTCGCCTATTGACCCGCCATGAGCGGATTCGACGTTATCGTCATTGGTGGAGGCCATGCCGGCTGCGAAGCGGCCGCAGCCGCGGCGCGCTTTGGCGCCCGCACGCTGCTGCTAACCCACAAGCGCGAGACGATTGGCGAAATGTCCTGCAACCCCGCCATCGGTGGGCTCGGCAAAGGCCATCTGGTCCGCGAAATCGATGCCCTGGATGGGCTGATGGGCCGGGTCGCCGATGCCGCCGGAATCCAGTTCCGCCTGCTCAACCGCCGCAAGGGCCCTGCGGTGCGTGGCCCCCGAGCTCAGGCGGATCGCAAGCTCTACAGACGCGCCATGCAGGCCGCGTTGGCCGAGACGCCAAATCTCGAAATCCGCGAGGCGGCGGCCGAAGACCTGGTCCTGAAAGATGGCCGGGTCGCGGGCGTTGTGACCGCCGACGGATCGACCATTTCCGCCTTCGCCGCGGTCCTGACAACCGGGACATTCCTGCGCGGTCTGATCCATATCGGTGAGCGCCAGATCCCAGCGGGCAGGGCCGGTGAAGAACCGTCTGTCGGGCTGTCCAAGACCCTATACGGCTTCGGCTTTTCGATGGGGCGTCTCAAGACCGGGACGCCGCCCCGACTTGACGGCAAGACCATCGACTGGGCGGCTCTGGAAGCCCAGGCGGGCGATGACCCGCCGACGCCGTTCTCGTTCCTCACGACCAAAATCACTACGCCGCAGATCGCCTGCCACATCACCCGCACGGTCGCGGAGACGCACGCGATCATCCGCGCCAATATCCATCGCGCGCCGCTTTATTCGGGCCAGATCGAAAGCACCGGCCCGCGCTATTGCCCCTCGATCGAGGACAAGGTCGTGCGCTTTGCCGGCCGCGAAACCCATCAGATTTTCCTTGAACCGGAGGGGCTCGATGACGACACGGTCTATCCCAACGGCATCTCGACCTCGCTGCCCGAAGACGTCCAGCTCGCCTTGCTGGCGACCATTCCAGGCCTCGAACGCGCCGCCATGATCCGGCCCGGCTATGCCATCGAATACGACTATGTCGACCCGCGCGAACTTCACGCTTCGCTCGAGACCAAGCGGATTGGCGGGCTCTATCTCGCCGGCCAGATCAATGGCACGACCGGCTATGAAGAAGCCGCTGCACAGGGCCTGATGGCTGGTCTCAATGCCGCGCGTGCCAGCGCGAAGACAGCCCCAATCATCTTGGATCGCGCCGCGGCCTACATCGCCGTAATGATCGACGACCTGGTGACCAAGGGCGTCAGCGAGCCCTATCGCATGTTCACGTCGCGCGCCGAATATCGCTTGAGCTTGCGCGCCGACAATGCCGACCAGCGCCTGACGCCGATCGGCGAGCGGGCCGGCGGCGTCGGCGAGACCCGGCGCAGCGCGTTTGCAGCCAAGACGATGCGGCTCGAAGCGGGCAGGGCGCGGATGCGCGAGCTTTCGCTCACCCCCAATGAAGCCCGCAAGTATGGACTTGCAGTACGGCTGGACGGCGCCCGGCGCTCGGCGAGCGAACTGCTTTGCCAGCCCTACGTGGACTTCGCGGCGCTCACGCGCATCTGGCCAGACCTCGCCGCCTTCGCGCCTGACGTGATCGAACAGGTCGAAATCGACGCGCAATATGCCGGCTACATGGGTCGCCAGGAAGCCGACATCGTGGCTTTCCGCCGTGACGAAACGCTCGCTTTGCCGAGCGATCTCGACTATGCGGCGGTTCACGGCCTCTCCACGGAAGTCCGTCAGAAGCTTTCCACCATCCGCCCTGCCACGCTCGGCCAGGCCGCGCGGATCGATGGCGTCACGCCGGCTGCCCTCACGCTTGTCCTCGCGCATGTCCGCCGAGCGGCCTGAATCGTTTGGTCCCAAAGAGTTCGCGGCGGCGACCGGCGTTTCACGTGAAACACTCGCGCATCTGAAAGCCTATGTCGGGCTCCTCGAGGACTGGAACGCACGACACAATCTGGTCTCGGCCAAATCGCTCGAAGACGTCTGGCGGCGCCACGTCTGGGATTCGGCCCAGCTGGCTGATTTCATCCCAACAGAGGCCCAGACCCTGGTCGATCTGGGCAGCGGCGCTGGCTTTCCGGCTTTGGTCCTCGCTGTCCTCAGGCCACGGCTAAAGGCGGTATTGTACGAGTCCACGGCCAAGAAATGCCGCTTCCTCGAGGCAGCTACCGAGCGGCTTGGCGTCGCCGCCGAAATCCGGAATAGCCGGATCGAAAGCGCGGCGCGGGAGCCATTCGATGTCGTTACTGCTCGGGCCTGTGCCCCGCTCGAAAAGCTGCTGGCCTATGCACAACCATTTCAGGGTCCAAAGACTATAAACCTGTTCCTCAAGGGACAATCTGTAGCGGTTGAATTGACCCAAGCCCGTAAATCTTGGAGAATGAAGGCTTACCGGCACCAGAGCCGTACCGACCCCTCGGGGACGATCCTCGATGTCCGGGAGTTGAGACATGCAGGCCGCTAAACGTCTCCGAGTCCTCGTCGTCGCCAACCAGAAAGGCGGCGTCGGCAAGACCACGACCGCGATCAACCTGGGCACCGCGCTGGCTGCCGTCGGCCAGCCGACGCTGGTGCTCGACATGGATCCGCAGGGCAACGCCACCACCGGCCTCGGCATCCCACGGCCCGAACGCAAGATCACCACTTATGACGTGCTGATGGGCGAGGCGGGGATTGCCGACGCTGTGATGCCGACCCGGATTCCGGGCCTTTGCGTGGTCCCTTCGACGGTCGATCTCTCCGGTGCCGAGCTGGAGCTGATCAATGTTCCGCGGCGCAATTTCCGGCTGAAGGAAGCGCTGGCCGATTTCGCGGCGCGGCCGGACCAGCAGTTTTCCTATGTCCTGATCGACTGCCCGCCGTCTCTGACCCTCCTCACCGTCAACGCGATGTGCGCCGCCGACGCCGTGGTCGTGCCGCTGCAATGCGAGTTCTTCGCGCTTGAAGGCCTCACCCAGCTGCTCAGCACCATTGAGCGGGTGCGGGCGAACCTCAATCCCACCCTGGAGATCCAGGGCATCGTCCTGACCATGTTCGACAAGCGCAACAACCTGTCCGACCAGGTCGCGGCCGATGTCCGCGGCCATCTGGGCGACAAGGTCTACAAGACCATCATTCCGCGCAATGTGCGGATTTCCGAGGCGCCGAGCCATGGCTTGCCGGCGCTCGTCTATGACCTGCGCTGCCCCGGTAGCCAGGCCTATATCAAGCTCGCCGGCGAGCTGATCCAGCGCGAACGCGCCCGGCTCGCGGCCTAGAGGACATCATGGCGGAAGAAGCACGCAGGCATGGGTTGGGGCGTGGTTTGTCGGCGCTGATCGGCGACGAAGCCCCGGCGCCCGCGAGGACGGAAGCCGGCAGGCCGCCCCGCACCGTGCCGGTGGCGTTCCTCAGGCCAAACCGGCTGCAGCCGCGCAAGACCTTCGCGCCGCAGGAGCTCGAAGACCTCGCCAATTCCATCCGCGAGAAAGGTGTGCTGCAGCCCATCCTGGTGCGCACCGTCGCCGGCGAGGCCAACGCGTTCGAGATCGTCGCCGGTGAACGGCGCTGGCGCGCGGCGCAGATGGCCAAGCTGCATGACGTACCGGTGGTCGTCCGCGAAATGGGCGACAGCGAGGCGCTCGAGCTCGCCATCGTCGAGAACGTCCAGCGCGAGGATCTCAATGCGATCGAAGAGGCCGCCGCCTATCATCAGCTGATGGATCGCTTCGCCTACACCCAGGAGCGACTCGCCCAGGAAGTCGGCAAGAGCCGCAGCCACATCGCCAACACCCTGCGGCTGCTGCGCCTGCCGGAGAGCGTCAAGGCGATGGTGCGCGACGGACGCATCTCGGCCGGCCATGCCCGCACCCTGATCGGCGCTGCCGACCCCGAAGCGCGCGCCCATGACATTATCCGCGGTGCGCTGAACGTTCGTCAGTCCGAACAACGTTCGAAATCAAAATCTGGTAGGGCGAACGCGCCCATCGTGAAAGACGCCGACACCAAGGCACTCGAATCGAGTGTTTCCAATCATCTGGGTCTCAAAGTTCAGATTCTGCACAAAGGTGAATCGGGCGGCGAGGTGCGCATCGCCTATCGCTCGCTGGAGCAGCTCGACGACCTCGTGCGCCGTCTGAGCAAGTCCTGACAAGCCTTTCTGTTAGTAGAATATTTACTTTGATGCAGAGGACGGCTTAAGCGCGCCGACACGGGCGAGCGCGGCCTTCGCGTCGATGCGGCCATCATACAACGCGCGGCCAATGACGACCCCCAAGATGTTGGGCTCGTCCGCCGCGATCAGCGAGTCGATGTCGCCGATGCCCGCGACGCCGCCCGATGCGATGACGGGGATTCGCACCGCCTTCGCGAGTGCGGCTGTCGCCGCGACGTTGACGCCCTGAAGCATCCCGTCGCGCGCGATGTCGGTAAAGACGATCGCGCTGACGCCCGCATCCTCGAACCGCCTGGCCAGTTCAAGCACATCCATCTGGGAATTCTCGGCCCAGCCTTCGACGGCGACCTTGCCGTCCTTCGCATCGATGCCCACCGCGATCCTGTCCGGATACGCGCGCGCGGATTCTTTCACCAAGGCGGGATTTTTGAGCGCTGCGGTGCCCAGGATCACGCGCGCGATGCCGGCGGCGAGCCACGCATCGATTGCCGCGCGGTCGCGAATGCCGCCGCCGAGCTGGATGGGCATTTTGATCCGTGCACGGATGGAATGGATTGCATTTGCATTGACCGACTTGCCTTCGAACGCGCCGTTGAGATCGACGCAGTGCAGCCATGGAAAGCCCATCGCTTCGAACGCGGCGGCCTGCGCGGCGGGATCGTCGTTGAAAACCGTCGCGTCCGCCATCGCGCCGCGCTTGAGGCGCACACAGCGTCCGTCTTTCAAGTCGATGGCCGGGAACAGGATCATGGCCGCCAGTTCAGAAAATTGCGCAGCAAGGCCTGGCCCACCGCCTGGCTTTTCTCCGGATGGAATTGCGTGCCGGCGATGTTGCCGCGCGCGATCATTGCGGTGACGGTGCCGCCATAATCGGTGGTCGCCAGAACATCGCCGGCATCGCGGGCGCGGAATTCGTAGGAATGCACGAAATAGACATGTGCGCCGTCAGCGATGCCCGCGAGCAGCGGATGCGGACGCGCGATCGTCAATTCGTTCCACCCCATATGCGGAATCTTGAGCGCTGCGTCCGCCGGCGCCAGGCGCACCACTTCGCCTGCGATCCAGCCGAGCCCCGCATGCTCGCCGAATTCGCGGCCGACATCCGCGAGCAATTGCATCCCGACGCAAATGCCGAGAAATGGTGTGCCCCGCTTGAGTACCGCCTCTTCGAGCGCCTCGACCAGTCCGGCAATCGCGCGCACGCCTTTCATGCAGTCGGCGAACGCGCCGACGCCCGGCAGCACGATGCGCTCTGCCTTTGCCACTATGGCCGGATCGTTTGTCACGGCGATCTCGCCCGCGCCGGCGCCCGCGCGCGCCAGCGCTTTCTCTGCCGAGCGCAGATTGCCGGAACCGTAATCGATCAGGGCCGTAAGGCTCACATGCGTATCCGCTTCTGCCGACAGCCCTTCCTTAAGCCAAGCCGCGCATTTTCCCAATGCGCGATCAGCGCTTGGGGCAGGCGTCGGTCGCGACCTCCGGCAAGGTGAGAGAGATGACGTGCTTGCCGATCAGGATTTCGCGCCAGACCGGCGCCGGCGGCGCCGTAAGCGTGTAGGTGCCGGCCTTCAGCGCCTCGATCTCGCCGGGGCAATGTGGCGAGGGCAGGGTGGCGACCACCGCCCATTGCCCATCCGCGCCGAGCTTCATCACCGTGCCGTACCAATAAAGTGGCGAGTCGGCGCTGCTTATGACGACCACTTCGTCGGTGCCGTCGCCATCGAGATCGGCGAGTATGGCGTCGCAGGTAAGCCCCGGCGTCGTAAGGCAGGCCGGAATGACGCCCGGCGATTTGGAATTGCTCCAGTTCTGTGCCGTGAAGCTTTTCGGCAGCGCCTGGCCCTTGGGATAGACCGTCACGTTCGCGGCGACATCGAACGGCGTCGCCGGACGCAGCGGCGCGCTCACCGGCACGGTCAGAACAAGTTTCGCGTTCCCGCTGATGATCGCGTTTTCGCCCTTGCCCTTCAGCGCGGCGAGTTTTCGCAGCGCGCGCTTTCCATAACGTCCGCCTTCGCTCAAGAGATAGTTGTAGTCGAACGCCTCGGCGCTCACCTTGCCGTCGCGCAGCCGGGCGATCTGGTCGTCGACCGAAAGCTTCGCCGGATCGGCGATGGGCGAGAACAAAGCCGCCAGCAATGCCAGCACGACGAAGGATGTGGCGATGTTGCAGCGCTCGACCGGCGCCATCCAGCGCGCACCCATCAGCGACAATATAACGGCGGCGCTGTAGCCCGCGGCGTAGCACGCGGCCACGATCAGGCAGCCGAGAGCCGCGATGCGCTCCACCGTCCAGCCATATTGGCCGACGCGCAGCATCAACCCGTAAGCCGCGATGGCGGTCAGTGGAATAAGCGCGAAGGACGCGACCGCTTCGGAAAGGCGCAACAGCGACGGATTTTTCTGCTCGCCGTTCTGGTAGGCCGCGTTGATCAGCACCACCAGCGTCGCCGCCGCGCTGAGCAGCCCCACGTCGCCCACGCCGAGGCCGCGTGCGCCCGGTGGTGCTCGACGCTCACCACCTTGGCGTTGGTCACGCCCAGCGCCCGCACCTCCCGCGCCAGGAGCGCCCGCGCCACGGCCGCCTCCGCCGCCTCGATGGGCGGCACCGCCCGCGCCATCGCCTGGTACGCGATGAACAGGTTGAGCACGTACCCGAACTGCCCGTTCG
>Ga0209222_1000233_pt1 | contig 12345 bp, 11 predicted proteins | sample BlaSpr_A8_Ref_O3_FD_187991 | JGI IMG/M metagenome (GOLD analysis project Ga0209222, IMG submission 187991) | Forest soil microbial communities from Thunder Bay, Ontario, Canada - Black Spruce, Ontario site 2_A8_Ref_O3 (SPAdes) (version 2) | ecosystem: Environmental > Terrestrial > Soil > Boreal...
AACTCATTGCCGGAACACGAGCCGCTGGGAAAGATTTTCCTCTCCGCGCCCGCTGTCGCGCGGGTTCTCAATCAGGACGCTTAGCAGGTGCCGGCCGCCGGCTGAACTGCGCCCCGCGGTAAAACCAGAAGCGCCAACAGACCCAAAACGGCAACACCGGCGCTCATGGGAGCAAGGAAGGTCAGGGATACCCTCGATATGACCACTCCGCCTACTACCGCGCCGACCGACGCGCCAAAATACAGTGCGGAATTGTTCAGGGCGAGTACCAGGTTCGACTGTTTGGGATTTACCGCAATGGTCCGCTGCTGTTGAAGTGTGAAGAGCGCGGCCATGCAGATACCCCACCCGATCATGGTGCCGCTTGCCGCAGTGAGCGACGAACTGGCCGGCTCGACACTCGCGAGGACACAGATCAACAGCACCAGACAAATGATCGTGGGCCAACGGGTGCCGTACCGGTCGGACAAGGCGCCACCGATGAAATTCCCAGCCATGCAACCCAATCCGAACAGCAGCAGCAAGATCGGGACGGCTGTTGCTGACAGTGCTCGCCCCAGAATGGCGGCAATGAATGTATAAAGTCCAAAGTTGGCGATGGACCAGATCAGAAATGGCGTCAGAACGATGATGGTTTCGGGCCGGCGCAAAATCCGCAGTTGTTCGCGCAGATCGGATGGACTGCCGGTCGAGTCAGGCTCCGGAACTCCCGCGGCGAACAGGGCAAGCGCGGCGATGCCGCCGAGTATCGAAACGAAGATCAGCGAGCCCCGCCAGCCGGCGTACTTGCCGATGAGGACCCCGAGCGGGACGCCTAAGACGATGGCACTGGTAAACCCTGCCGCGACGATTGCCAACATCTTGCCGCGATTGCGAGACGAGCCCAGTGTAGAGGCGAGCGCATAACAGGCAGGGGCGACGAGCCCCGCCGCGAGCGCTGCAATGACGCGCGTCGCCAGAAGGCAAGCGAAGGTTGATGACACGGCCGACAACAGATTGGCGGCGGCGAACACGGCCAGGCCGCCGACGATGACGGTCGAGCGCCGCCAGCGCGCGCTCAGCGCCGCGACGAAGGGCGAACCGACTGCATAAGATAGGGAAAATGCCGACACGATCAGACCAGTCCGCCCGACGCTGACGGAGAGATCATGCGCGATCCGCGGCAGTATGCCGCCGATGATGAACGCGTCTGTACCAATCGCGAATGTCCCTAGCGCAAGGATGAATGGTCGAAGATCAATCGTCTTCCATAGTGAGACGCCGGCCGGGGAGCCGGGACGTTCATTCATCACGCTCGCTCCTGGTCGCGGATCACCAGGCGCGGAAACAACGACCGGGCATTCTCACCCCACATCCCCGTGCGCGCCGCTTCGTCAAGAAGCGGCGTTACTTGTAGCGCCCGAGCCAACGCGACACAGGAAGATACTGGCGTGAAGGGATAGTCGCTACCGTAATGAAAGTGTCCCGCATCGGCGACCTGCAGCAGCGCCTCTAGCTGCTGCGGCACCGGCGCCCCCGCGAGATCGAAATGTAGATTTCGCAGTGCTTGTCGTATCGAGGGCGGAGCGTCGCCAGCCTTCGCGGAGAGTACCGGTAGCAGCAGCTCAACCCGCTCCATCAGTATCGAGAGTGCCGCGCCGGCATGCGGCACGATCACACGCAGATGTGGAAAGCGTTCAAGAACACCGGAGAGGATCATGTCCGACACCGACCGTGTCGTATCGAAGATGAACTCCAGCATGGGTTGCGGATAGCGGGCATCCAGTCGCCCGCAAAGGCGGCAGGCCGGTGTGGTGGGATGCACGAAGATCACGGCATGGCGCCGATCGAGCTCGGAATACAGTGGTTCGAGCTGCGGATCACCCAGATAAATGCCGCGTGCATTGGTCTCGAGAACAATGCCGTCCGCCCCTAGAGCATCCAATGCATAGATCGCTTCGGTGACCGCACGCTCCACGTTGGGTAATGGGAGCGATGCAAGATGGCCGAATCGGCCCGGATGCGCGTGACGGAGCCGCTGTGCTTCCTCGTTGACCCGCCGCGCCAGGTCGCTCGCCTGTATGTCATCGCCCAGATGCACGCCGGGTGAGGATATCGACAGCATCGCCGTGCCGACCTGAAGCTGATCCATCGTCCTGAGCGCTGCCTCCTCATCCCACGCCGGGAGTTCCCGAATCCCGTCGGGAGCCCCCAGTCCAGCATCGATCAAGGCCTCTCGATAAAAATCGGGAATGTAATGCGCATGCACATCGATACGATTCGGAGCGTTGTCTGAGTTCATGTAATCAGTCCTTCCGGCTCTTGGCAATATTCGAGGGGGTTACTCCACCGACTTTCGCGCCGAAATGTTCGATCGAATAATTGGCGACGGCGGCAAGCTCAGTGTCTGAGTATCCATCACCGAACGCCGGCATGAACACCCAGTGCCCTTTGATCTCATAGCGCGCACCTTTGAGCAGGATCTGAATCAGATTCGCGCCCCTGGGGTCATTCACCGACTCACTGCCGCGAAGCGCTGCGTAGTCGAGCTGTCGTCCCTGTCCGTCGTATAAATGGCAACCCGCGCAAGCGCCTTCAAAAACACGCAGTCCCAGTCCGTCTTCGGATTTGCGAGGGTTCACTGTCCAGTCCGGGGCCGTGGACACTAACGATGATGCCCTCGCCGCCTCGGTCCCGGCGTCTTGCGCGGGAACCGCACGCAGATAGGCGACCAGCGCGTTCACATCTTCGCGAGACAGGTATTGCAGGCTGTTCTCGACCACCTCGGCCATCGGCCCGGCGGCCGAACCCCGATCTTCCGCGTGTCCCGTGGAAAGATATTCAGCGAGCTGCACATCGGACCAGGCACCCACACCCGTGCGCTTGTCCGAAGTGATGTTGTAGGCCTGCCACCCTTGAAGTACTTGGCCCGCGAACTCGCGATGTGTCGCTAGCCCGTAGCCAAGATTGCGCGGTGTATGACACTCGCCACAGTGCCCCAGCGCCGTCGCGAGATACGCGCCGCGGTTCACTTGCACGGATTGCGCTGGATTGCCTGCGAACCGCCTGTCTGTCAGAAAGGCCAGATTCCAGAAGGCCATCGCCCAGCGCTGATTGAAGGGAAAGTAAAGGTCATTCGCCCTGTTGGGTGTCGACTGCGCAGGCAAGCTCGAGAGGAACGCCTTGATCGCGAGCGCATCCTCGCGGCTCATGGCCGAGAAAGAAGTATAGGGAAACGCCGGGTACAAGTAGTGCGCCCCCGGCGCAACCCCCCGGTGCATGGCGCGCATGAAGTCATCATCACTCCAAGCGCCGATGCCGTTGCTCCTATCAGCCGTGATGTTGGTCGAGTAGATGGTACCGAACGGCAGCTTGAAAGGGACACCGCCCGCGAACGCTTTGCCACCGGGCGTGGTATGACACGCGGAGCAGTCCGCGGCGCGCGTCAAATACTCTCCGCGCGCAAGCAATTCTGCCGTCACGATGCCGGTGCCGGGACCTCGGTCCTCCGCGTGCATCGAGCTGTCGTACCCGATGTAGAGGGCACCGATCACCAGCACCACCCCGGCAGCCCACGCTGCGTATCGAATGATGCGCGAGGCCGACCACCGGTTCGTCGCGCTCATTTCGCCCCCGGCGACATAACCGTCTTCTCGGCGCCCCGCTCGCTCAGTAAGTTCCTCGAGATGGGCAATGTACGTATCCGCACGCCAGTTGCGACGAAAATGGCGTTGGCCAACGCGGGCGCGGCGATGGCAGTGCCAACCTCGCCGATGCCGCTAGGCGATGCGTCGCTGTCTACGATCGCGATTTCAACCGGCGGCGTTTCGTTGATTCGAAGAACCCGATAGTCGTGAAAGTTGCTTTGCCGAATGCCGCCCCTGATAAAGGTGAGCTCGCTGTACAGCGCGGCTCCCCACCCGAACAGCAATCCGCCCTGCATCTGGGCTTCGATCGTATTGGGGTTTATGACGATACCGCAGTCGATTGCGCCGACGGCACGCAACAGTCGTATTTCCCCTTGCGGCGAAACGGCGACTTCGACCATTGCGCACACGTAGCTCTCAAAGGGTTCGCCCAGCGCGACGCCGCAGCCGGTCCGCGCGGCCGAGCGTGTCTTCCCCCATCCGAATCTTTCCGCAGCGAGATTCAGCACGCCGAGCGCGCGCGGGTTGTTCCTCAGTAGCGCGCGTCGGTACTCGATCGGATCCTTACCCGCCGCATGAGCGAGTTCATCCATGAAGGTCTCGACGGTGAAGAGATTGCGACCCGGGCCAACGCCTCTCCAAAAACCCACTGGAATGGCGTCGGGCGTATCATGCCGGACCCAATCCACCTTGACATTCGGCAACTCGTACGGCGTCCGCGCGACTCCAGCGACGGTGTCTTCATCGAGCCCATCGCTGCGCAAGGCGGCTGGGGCGAATCGTCGGGTAACCGATGCGCCGGTGACACGAGCCGTGAGGACCGCTGGATACCCCTCACGGTCGACCGCAGCAGCAATCCGACTCAGAAACGCCGGGCGCGGAATATCGTACTGAATGTCGTGTTCACGAGACCACACCATCTTGATGGGATAAGGCACCTTGCGAGCGATCGCGACCGCCATGCCGACGGAGTCCTCTTCCCCCCGCCGGCCGAAGCCGCCGCCGAGATACCGGTTGTGTACCGTGATTTTTTGCAGCGGAAGCCCAGTAAGCAGCGCTGCCACGTTGGCGGCTCGCTGGGGCGCCTGGGTTCCCACCCAGATCTCACACGCATCCGGGCGCACGTGAACGGTCGCATTGAGCGGTTCCATGGGCGCATGCGCGAGGAAGGGAAACTGATAGATGGCTTCCATCCTCTCCTCGCCAAGCGCAGTGTGTCCGGTGTCAATGGCGACGATGGCTTGGCCAGTGCCCGAGTTGCGCTCCATGTCCCGGAACAATTGCTCGGTGGAAAACCCGCCATTCGGCCCAGCATCCCATTCGATGTCGAGTGCTGCCGCCGCCGTCTTGGCGGCCCAATAATGATTCGCAGTAACCGCCACGGTACTCTCGAGCCTGACGATGTCCTTCACCCCGGGAACCGCACGCGCCCGTCGATCGTCGACCGACTTTACTTTTCCGCCTCGGGACGGACTGCTGACCACATAGGCGATCTGCATATCCGGGATACGCACATCGATGCCAAACTCGATCGTTCCATCCACTTTCCCCGCAGAATCAAGACGGCGCCACGGCTTGCCGATGAGGCGAAAGTCCTTACGTTCCTTGAGCGTCACGTTCTGTGGAATCGGCTGTTTTGATGCCGCCAAGGCCAACTCTCCGTACGTAGCCCGGCGGCCCGAACTCCTGTGCGTGACGACGCCGCGTTCGACGGAACAGCTGGCGGCAGCCACATTCCACTTCTCGGCGGCGGCACTCACCATCATCGCGCGCGCAACCGCGCCGGCCTGACGCAAGACGCGCCATGCTCCGCGCGTGCTGGCCGAGTCCCCTGTCACCTGGCGCTTCAAAATCGGCGACGCATAGAGCGCTTCATTCGCGGGTGCGTGCTCCACCCGTATTTGATCGAGGTCCACGTCCAATTCCTCAGCGAGCAGCGTTGCCTCCCCGGTATAAATCCCTTGTCCCATTTCAACATTGGGCACGACCAACCGAACCCGTCCGTCGTGATCGATGCGGATGAAGGCGTTCGGCGCGAACGCCGGATGTCTATCCGCCGCCGCGGCTGCCCCATCCACTGGTTGCTGCCGAGGGCTTGCAATCGCGAGCGCCCGACCGCCCCGCAGCAGTGTGAAAGCGAGCACCAGCCCGCCGCTCTGCAATATCGCGCGCCGTGACGCGTCGGGCGAACTCACGTCTGCTCCTGGCCGCACGCACTATCCGCAACGGTCGATGCTTCCGCGGCGCCGGTTGGTACGGATTGCATTCCGAGCGGGATTCCCGTCGCGGCTTGCTTGATCGCATTGCGGATGCGCACATACGTGCAACAGCGACAAATGTTCCCCGACATCGCCATATCGATGTCCGCGTCGGTCGGGCGGCCAACCTTATCGAGCAACGCCACCGCGCTCATCACTTGACCACTTTGACAGTACCCGCATTGAACAACTTCAGCCTCGAGCCATGCCTGTTGGACGCGTCGCCCCGTCGGTGTTCGGCCGATCGCCTCGATGGTCGTGATGGCTCGGCCTTGCACCGCGGAGATGGGCAGAACGCAGGAGCGAACCGCCGCGGAATCCAGGTGAATGGTGCACGCTCCGCATTGGGCGATACCGCACCCAAACTTCGTTCCGGTCAGTCCCAGCACGTCCCGCAACACCCACAACACCGGCATCTCCGCGGGAGCATCGATCGCCACTGTGCGACCGTTGATCGCGAGCTCGAATGTCTCCGTCATTGTCGCGTGCCTCCGCCGCAGGGCATCCACGCCAGTGTCCAGATTAGCCCTTGCCGCTCTGCGGCGAGACGCCGGGTGTCTTCGAGTCGAAGAGTCATTGCGGGGCTTCCTTTTATGCTGGAGTCGGCTATGCGGTCAGGGTGGAAATCAGCGACCGGAATTGTGCAATGTACTGCTTGAGGAATTCGCGCGTTCCCTCATTCGAAAGAGTTCCATCGGAGTCAATGAGATCCGGCCGGAAGGAAATATAGGCTTCGCCACCCATGACCAGGCTACCGAGGATTCCGAGGATCTGGCGCAGATCTTGTTGACCGACCGCCGTGCCGATGGCACCCGGAGACGTTCCGGTGATGGCAACAGGCTTGCCCCTCCAGACGTTCCGATCATTTGGCTTGGAGCCCCAATCAATCGCGTTCTTCAGCACCGCGGGAATCGAGCGATTGTGCTCCGGCGCGACAAACAGCGCAGCGTCGGCCGCGGCGACCTCATTGGTAAAGCGAACGACGGCGGGGGGTCGCGCATCTTCGAGATCTTGACAATACATTGGTAGATCGTCGATTCGGACAAATTCGAACTCGAATGCTTCGCTTTCGCCGAGGCGTATGAGGGCATGAGCCAGCCGGCGATTGATGGACTCGCGACGATTACTACCTACGATTGTCGCGACTTTAAATTTCCGCATTCACAGTTCCCCCTTTTCCATGATGTCCTTGAAGCAAGCGTTGCGCGTTTGGCGTCATGGTCGTCCCTTTGCCTGGTTAGTATCCAAAGCCAGTGCCCAGATTAGCCGTTGCTGGCAGCACACTCTTGGACTAGCCGCCGGCAGTTGTCCGCAACTGGCTGGCAGCCAAACCACGGCGCGCAGAACGGATTCGCAACAAAAACGCAACTGCAACAGAACCGCCCGTCAGCGCGCGGGCGCCTAGACTATGGAATTGAAGTCTCTCTGTTGAGGGAGTCCGCGATGGTCGAATTGACGGTCAACGGCATGGTCAGGCGGGTATCGGCGGAACTCGACACTCCCTTGTTGTGGTACCTGCGTGATGAGTTGGGTTTGACCGGTACCCGCTTTGGATGCGGTGCGGGACTGTGCGGATGCTGTACGGTGCACCTTCATGGCGCGGCGATCCGGTCGTGCCTCGTTCGGATGGGTGACATGAACGGTGCTGTCATCACGACGATCGAGTCTCTGAGCACGGGGGGATTACATCCATTGCAACAGGCATGGATCGACCTGGAGGTTCCGCAGTGCGGCTACTGTCAGTCCGGACAGATCATGCAGGCGGCCGCTCTGCTGCAGCAGAATCCCAACCCCTCTGATGCCGACATCGACGCGGCCATGTCGGGGAATATTTGTCGTTGTGGCACCTATCCGCGGATCCGGGCTGCCATCAAACGGGCGGCGGCTCAGCGGAACGCCGTCCCCAACACGCCATGACATTGGAAAGAGGCAGGCTGTCGCGGCGCGCATTCGTATTTGGAATCAGCGCCGCGGCGGGGGGATTGGCGTTGCGGACGGTCTCGCCCTCCGCGCTCGCTTCGCCAGTCGCTCAGGAAACTCCCACTCCTAGCTCCGAGATCACCGCATGGATCGTCATCGAACCAGATGACACTACGGTAATCCGGGTGGCGCGCTCGGAAATGGGCCAGGGAAACTTCACCACGTTACCCATGCTTGTGGCTGAGGAGCTCGAGTGTGACTGGAGCCGCGTGCGTGCCGAATATGTCGAGGCCAGCGCGAACCTCGCCAGGGGGCATGTTTGGGGCGAGATGTACACGGCCGCGAGCATTTCGATCCGCGGGTCACAGGCCTACCTGCGCAAAGCCGGTGCCCAAGCTCGACAAATGCTCCTCGACGAGGCTGCCGCTCGTTGGCGGGTGCCCCCGAGTGAATGCAGTGCCCGCGACAGCATCATCACGCATGCGAAGACCCGGCGCGCCATGCGCTATGGCCAGATTGCCGCCGCGGCGGCGAGAAGGCCGGTGCCTCCCGAGGTCTCGTTGAAACCACCTGAGCAGTGGCGTTTGATTGGCAAACCCATTCCCCGGCTCGATGTCGCCGACAAATCGCTGGGCAGACCGATATACGCCAGTGACGTTCGGTTACCTGGCATGTTGTTTGCCTCCGTGTCGGCTTGTCCGGCGCTCGGGGGCCGGCTGGTGAGCTTCGATGCCGCGAAGGTCATGGGGATGCCCGGCGTGCGCCGCGTGCTGGCGGTCGAGGGGACCGCGGTCGCCGTGTTAGCGGACTCCTGGTGGCAGGCCAACCGAGCACGGTTGCAATTGCCAGTCGTCTGGGACTTTGGCAAGGCACGCGAACTGACGACCGACCACCTGCGAGAGACCTTCAGAGCAGGTCTCGACGCCGCGGACGTCGCGATCGGTCGACGCATGGGTGATGTGAAAGCAGCGCTGGGCGAGGCGGCTACCCTCGTACACGCCGACTACGAAGTGCCCTACCTGGCTCACACAACCATGGAGCCGCAAACATGCACCGCACACGTCACGCCGGGGCATGCTGAGATCTGGGCACCGACACAAAATGGCGAAGGGACGTTGCTCAATGTAGCGAAAGTCCTCCAGCTCGATCCCAGCCAGGTGGTTGTTCATAAATGCCACCTCGGCGGTGGTTTTGGCAGACGCGGACTGGCCCAGGACTGGGCTCGTATGGCAGCGCTGATCGCGCAGCAGGTCGATCGGCCTGTGAAGATGATCTGGACGCGCGACGAGGATGTGCGGCACGACTATTACCGGCCGATGGTGTTGGCCCGACAGAGCGCGGGGTTCGATCGGGACGGCAACTTGACGGGCTGGCGGGTACGCGTGTGCGGTTCCTCCATTCTCGTGGGTTTGGCGCCAGATCGTTTGAAAAACGGCCAGGATATCGAAATGATGAACGCATTCCTCGAGGAGGATATGGCCTATGCGGTCCCGAACTTCGAGGTCGGCTACGTGATGCGTAACACCACCATACCGGTGGGTTTCTGGCGGGGTGTCAATCACAGTCAGAATGGCTTCTTCCGGGAGTCATTCATCGATGAGCTCGCGCACCATCGCGGGCGGGATCCGTATGAGTTTCGACGCGGGTTGCTGGCCGAGTCACCCCGCTCACTCGCCGTACTGGATACTGCTGCGCGGCGCGCGAACTGGGGTCACGCCGGCCCTGGCGTGTATCAGGGCATCGCCCTGGTGGAGTGTTACAACTCGGTAACGGCCCAGGTGATTGAGCTATCGGTCTCGGGTGCAGGGGATATCAAGGTTCACCGGGTGGTTTGCGTCACCGACGCCGGCTATCTGGTGAACCCGCGTATCGTCGAAGCACAGATGGAAGGTGCGGTGGTGTATGGCCTCGGCGCCGCGTTATATGGCGAGATCACGGTGAAAGAAGGACAGGTCCAGCAATCCAACTTCAACGATTATCGCGCCCTGCGTATGAACGAAATGCCTCGTGTCGAGTTCGTCGACGCGAGCTCGGGCAATCGATATACCCAGGAATGGGGCGGTATCGGCGAGCCGGGAACCCCACCATTGGCGCCGGCCATAGCCAACGCCCTCTTTGCCGCCACGGGGCAGCGAATTCGCTCGCTACCGTTCGCCCGCTACTTGCACCCTCCCGGCATCTGATCCCTGCAATGACCACGGAGCTACGCGAGATCCATACCGAGGGCGACACACTCTTCTTCGGTGCGTTCGTCCACATGAGCGACGTGGCTGTCTCAACTTCACGCCGCTACTTCTGCTCGGCCATCCACTTCAAAGTCGCCAGCCAGAGATCGTGTCCGCGGTGCATGAGCGTTTCATCGCTCTTGCGAAGGCTCGCCGCATCCTTTCCAACCCCGGCCTCGTCCATCACGACATGGCACATCGTGCCCTCAGGCTCCAGATACCAGGAGTGATAGAAGGTCGGTTCGGCTCCCGGCGCATAACCGTACCATCCCAGGCGCTGGTTCGATACATACTCGTGCACTTTGCTTTCCATCGCCAGGCCGAACGTGGTCCACCGGAACACCGTTGCGTCACGGAGTGTCGGATCCCGGCCCTGGATTTCGACATCCTTTGAGTTGGGATACCAGGTCGGCCACTGCTTCGCTGCGATGATATGTGTCCAGACTCGCTCACAAGACGCATTGATGATTAGGTCATTGTGGGCGAACAGGTCCGCCTTCTCCGGCTCGAAGCCGGCAGGCCAGTGGATGTCAGGAGAGCGGTGGGCCAAATCGTCTTTCATTGAGATGGCTTTGTACCCTGGTAAGTGATCTGCGGCGTGGGCAGCCAGTGCGCCCGCACCGGTGAACCCGAAGACAAGCAGGCAGGCAGCGGCAATGTGCTCGGTCTTGAGCAAAACGGTGATGAGGTTCATATGTGTTGTCTTCCGGATGAGGGTTGTGATGGCGAGGGCCGCCGGTTACTAATGCTGTGTTCCGTTTTATGTGCATGGTGCAGGCTCTGCCGCAGGCTAGCGCTCGGTCGTGGACTTGCTCGCTGGGTGGATGAGCTCAGCGCGCGTCGGTAGAGCCGCCGCGGTCCAGCCACCGCCGAGCGCCTTCACCAACAGCACGCCGGCTTCCATCCGCCGGCGCCTGATATCAACCTGGTTGCGCTCGTTATCGAGATATTCGGTCTGGGCCGTGATGACCTGGAGGTAGTTATCCCGCCCACCGACGTAGCGGTCGGTAAAGAGACGCAAGTTGTTTTTGGCCGAGTCGACCGCCTCATCCTGCTGCACGGCCTCGTGCTCGAGGATGCCCAGCGCCGCGAGATTGTCCTCGACCTGTTGGAAAGCGGTAAGGGCCGTCTGGCGATAGTCTGCGACGGCTGCGTCGTAATACGCACGCGCCGCTTCCGTCTTCGCATGGCGGCGGCCCCCGTCAAAGACAGTCTCTCCCATGGAGAGGCCTACCGCCCACAGCCGGCTCGGCCAGTCGAACCAGGTGTTGAGCGCGCTGCTCTCGAATCCTGCCACCCCGTTCAGTGACAGCGAGGGATAATAGGCTGCAATGGCGATGCCGATCTGCTCGTTGGCCGCGCCCGCGCGGCGCTCAGCGGCGGCAATGTCGGGGCGCCGTTCCAGAAGCTCGGAAGGGACACCGACGGGGATCACCGGGGGAGGTTGCGACTCGAGTGGCACTGCGGCAAGTGCGAACGACGCCGGCGGCTGGCCGACCAGCACAGCAATGGCGTGCTCGTACTGCGCTCTCCGCACCTTGATATCGGTCGCCTGCACACGCGCGGTGTCGAGTTGAGTTTTTGCCTGCGCGACATCCGACTCGGGAGAGGCGCCGCCTTCGAGACGAGCTCGAGTCAGCTCCAGCGAGTCGCTGTAGGCTTTCACGGTATCGTCGAGCAGGCGCTGCTGCGCATCGGCGGCACGAAGTTCGAAGTAGTCGACGGCGAGCTCGGCATGGAGACTCAGGTTGACACTCTCGAGATCCGCGGCGCTCGCCTGTGCTTTCTCGCCGGCCGCGGTCACACTCCTGCGAATTCGGCCCCATAGGTCAACCTCGTAGGACAAATCCAATGGTAGCTGCAAGTCCCCGGTCGCGTAGGAGCTGGGCAGAGGAAAGTAGGGCTGGTTGGACGAATCGCGCAGGGACGCGGCTGCGGCTCCGATGCCGAGGGTCGGGAACTCCTCCGCCCGGGCAAAGCCTATCAGAGCGCGCGCCTCGCGGAAGCGGGCGTCCGCGGACTTGAGCTCTTGGTTGCCCACATCGACCTGCCGTTCGAGCAAGTTGAGTTGGTCATCACCAAAGAGTTCCCACCAAGGCGTATGCCGGACACTATCGCCCGGCTGTGCGGGTTTCCAGATGACATCACTTTCGTAAGCTTGCGGCATCTCCTTGTAAGCCGGAGTCACCGGTACAGCCGGCCTGACGTAGTTCGGGCCAACCGTGCAACCTGCGAGCAGCAGTCCCGCGGCAGGGAGCAGCAGGAGCCTGAATTGCACGAAGCGACTCCGACACGCCATGAGGCTACTCCGATTTC
>Ga0209222_1000236_pt1 | contig 12302 bp, 11 predicted proteins | sample BlaSpr_A8_Ref_O3_FD_187991 | JGI IMG/M metagenome (GOLD analysis project Ga0209222, IMG submission 187991) | Forest soil microbial communities from Thunder Bay, Ontario, Canada - Black Spruce, Ontario site 2_A8_Ref_O3 (SPAdes) (version 2) | ecosystem: Environmental > Terrestrial > Soil > Boreal...
ATATGCGCGGGCTCCCGCACATCCACTATCTGCGAGCGGGGGCTGGGAGATCGCTCCACCCAGACATGTCCGAAGCCGCTGGTGAATGAAAGGTCGTCTTCCGGAGAATTGACAGAGGGGTTGACCGATCTCGCATTTTGATCCTCCATTACCAAGCGGTATCCGCTGAGCGCAAATGCAATATAACGAACTCCCGTGCCCGCGGGCCGTGGGCCTGCATTGAGAAACCCCTGGGCCTGCAGCGGCAACCGGTATGCGTACTCCCGCCGCACGGCGCGTTCCCGATGAAAGGTGGAAAACGCGCTGAAGACTACGGACACAGCCATGGCGCTGGCCCATGCGTAGCGAGTCCAGTCCTGCGAAGCCCGCTTGGCGGAAGGATCACGCCGCAGCAGCATATAGATTCCAAAGAGCAGCGCAAACATTAACGGAAGTCGCGGCACATACAGCAGGATCGCAGGCCCCATCATCCTGTGCGGGCTGGGCATGGGAAACCCGATGCCAAGATAAACAACCAGCAGAACCGCCAGCCATATGTACCACCTGCGCCGTAACAGCTCCGCCGCTATTACACATACCGGCAGAACCATAAGTACAAAGTTGTACGACGCTGGAATCGTGGAGATCGTCAACGACGCCGTCAGCAGCGCCGACCACTCCAACAGCACCCGGCTCCGAGTACTGTCTTCGCTGCGGATGACGAGGATTGCGGGCGCTATCGCCAGCATTTGAAGTGCAGGTAGCAGCAGAGCGTAGCACAGCGGAGAGTAGTGCCACGGATGTGGGTTCCACTGTGGCTCCGAGAGAAACAGATAATGCAGCACGCCGGAGATGGAGGCGCTCGTCACATACGGCTGCAGTCCTCCGCCGTGCAGTGCCCACGGCAGAATCTCATGTAGATAGGTGCGATGCACGTTCCAGCCAAAGACCGCGACGGATATACCAGCGGCCGTCAGGACCGTGGCCACTCCCCAGATCAGCGCACGCCAATCCCTTCGTTGTAAAAAGAAGACAAAGAACAGAATCGGAAAAATCTTGCACGCCGCGGCAAGCGCAACCAACACACCGGCCAGAGCGCGAAACCCGCGCAAATAAGACCAGCACGCCGCGACGATCAGCAGCAGAAGAAGTACATAAAACTGGCCATACTCCAGGTTGCGATAGAGCGGGACGCTTAGCGCGAAGGCAAGCGCGATTCGCCGATAGGTCAATCCGGTCATCGAGCGCAGCAGCCAGCCAAGTGGGACCAACAGCATTAGATTCGTCAATATCCAGACATGTTTAGCAGTAAGCGGTGCAAGCCCAGCAAGCGGCCACATGGCCAGAGTCGAAAATGGTGTAATAGGCGCCAAACCAATGACGCGCACATCGAGGGAACGATGGTCCTTCTCGCGCTGGAGCCAGATCCACTCATACATCCGTGAGGTGTCATAGCCTTCATGCACCAGCCGAGCCGACATGTAGTAGTTGGGAAAATCCGTGATCAGGCTGCGCCAAGCGCGCGGCATGGTGTAAAAGCACACGTAAAGAACGAGCAGGAACAACAGGCCGCGCTCGGCCCAGTTGATGATGCGATGATCCTGCAAGGTGGTCACGCCTCATTATGCTCAGCGTTCTGCCGGCATGTTGTCACTGGTTTGTCACGCTACTGTCAATCAGATATCGCGACCTTGGCGCCTGCGTCTGCCCGAGATGTTCTTACGTCAGACGTCTCAAGCGACTCTTCTATCACTTCCACAGCGCGTTCCAATCCACGGGCAGACCGAATTTTGCCTTGTATCTCCCTGGCCGCATCGCGATAGCTTGAGTTATTGAGAAGTTCAATCACGGCCAAACGAAGCTGTTTCACCGAAAGCCTCTTTTCTGGAATCACCTCCGCAACTTTCAACCAGGCTAGACGGGCTGCTAACGCGGGTTGATCATGAGCTATCGGAATGGCAATCATAGGTTTGCCCTCCATGAGTGTTTCCAGCACAGTGTTAATCCCTGCATGGTTAATGACGATCTTGGCGACTTTTATGAGTTCAAGTTGAGGAGCTTCTCTCACTATCAAAGAATCTCCTTGTAGATCTTCAAACATCTCGGGGCTGCGACTACCACCCAAGGAAATCACGACTTGCAGGCCTAGTCCCTGACAAGCCTCGGCAATTATGCGAAAGATAGCAGGTTGGATCTTCCGCGCAGTTCCTAAAGAGACGTAGATCAAGGGCCGTCCATCGAGACGTTCCCAGGGAAACTCAACCGATGGTCTTGCGCTTTCATCCACAAAAGGCCCGGTGTAATGGAAGTTGCTGGGTAGTATCGAGTGCGGAAAATCGAGACATTCCGGCAACGTCGCTATATGTGCCAGGGCAGGAAACACCTTTTGAATCTCTCGAATTGGTCCGAAACCAAGTTGCCGCCTATAGCGATCCAGTTTCCAGCGTATCGGGCCGCGCATCCGAAAGACCGACGCCTGCAGTAAGGCATTTTGTAGCTTGGAAAAGTATGAGATTGGATTGTCATATTGCGACAGCGAACGAGGGACTGTCCATCCAAAGTTATGGGGCACGGAGGTGGACACGAAAAAATAGGGTAATCGCAACATCTGGGCTAGAGTGGGACCAGACAGCGCTATCTCATCGATGATGAGTGCATCGATGCCCGTTCGAGTGAGCGCCTCGGGAGCTTCCCGCAGAGACATTTCTATCTCGTCAGTGATGCGCTTTATGCGGTACCGCAGATCTGAAATGCCTGACATTGAGCGGCGTCGGCTGTCTGTCCGGTTGGGTTCAGCAATAGGGTTAACCCTCCCGATTGGGAAGAACTCAAGCCCATATTGACGCACTCGGGTTTCCAGTTCGGGTCTCTGAAAAAAGGTAACTCGATGTCCTCGGAGTGTTAATTGCCGTGACAACGCGGCCAGCGAGTTCAGGTGCCCGGTACCCCTATAGGACAGCACGCCAAAGTGTGACATTCGTTCCTTCCGAAAGCGGCTAAACTCGGCTCCGGTGCGCATCGGCTAACCATAGAGTCCATCTGCGATCCCGCGGCATTCGCAGCTTCGATTCTTACGCGCATCAGTCCAGCCGGCGGAACAGGAAAGCGGCTACGAGTTTGAGGCCTGTATCTCTCTTGTAGGCGTCCAGGCGGCCGGCACGGACGTAGAAATCGCGAATCGATGGTCCGACGGCGCCATCGCAGTGGGCGACGACGGACAGTCCGGCGTTCGCGGCGAGATGCATATGATCGTTATGCACATAGTGTTCGATGTCATGCACAGTTCCAGCCTGGTCGCGGAAACTCCGCCGGTGGCCAGCCGCAACAGCATCGGGATGAAAGTCTGTGACGAAGACGTATCCACCCGGCGTGCAAACGCGGGATAGCTCCAGATAGGCACGGAAGGGATCAGGGAGATGTCCCAACACAAGCCGGCACCACACCATGTCATAACAATCCGAAGCAAAGGGCATTGCTCTTACATCACCCGTCACGACGTTGCTTGCAGCGCCGGCGGCCAGCATGTCCGGGCTCAGATCTATCCCGACGGACCCGGGAATATCCGCAATCCGTCGCCCAATGCCGCAGCCCGCATCAAGCAATCGTGTACGCGGTAAGCCACTGAGCATCTCCCGCGCTAATTTTTCGTCCAAAAAACTGATTGCCGTCTCGACGGCATAGGTGGGTGCCCAGAGGCGATAGGCCTCGCGCACATCTAATTCGAGCATGGTGTGTCCTCCGCTCGCAGATGGCCGTGGATCGGAATGCGAACCGGCTTACCACCCAACCGCACCTCACCTTTACCTAACACCTCTTCGGTCTTCTGCAATAGTTCTTTTACCGGCGCACGCAGCCATCGAATCGTCCCATCGATCCACAAGGGCTCCAGCCCGTGTTTTTCCGTTAAGGGCAGGCGTTCGAAGATCGCCTCCGAGGCAAGTTGGACGCGACCAGCAATCATGACGAACTCCACATCGATCATCGAAAGCGTTTGCAGCTTGTCTTCCGCGTCGTGACCTGTATCTCGAATGGCAATCAGGTCTCCTATACCGGACACTTCTATCGAGCCCTCCGCATCTTCTAGGCGCAGGATCGCAGCGGGAGCCGTTGTCACCATGCGATAGGCTACCTCGGGCGGGATATTGCAAAAACGTATCGCAAACCGTATCTCGTCCAGCAGATCGCCCTCCGCTGTCAATGGAGAGTCATTTCCCAGCGCCACGTTATCAATTTCGCTCAGCAGAGATATATTCGGTAGTTTTCCAAAAAGAAAATTATTGGATGACGGACAGACGATAAGCGAAGCTTTGCGGTCCTGCATGAGCGCAACACCTTCACGGTCAATTGCCAGTCCATGCACGAGCACAGTGTTGGCATCCAGAAGCTCCAGCCGATCGAGCCCCCAAAGCTCCTTCCGCGCCACGTCGTCGACTCCTTCACATGCATGCACAATGAAAGCACGGCCTTGAGGAGTGGCTGAACGTGCCGCGCGAAGATCGCCACCGAGAGCTAAAGAATGCCCCCAGCCGTATTCCTGGATCACTCTTACCGGAAAATCTTCCCTTTGCATCTCGGGCCAGAGAGGATTGTGGTGCCCTACCGTTGTTGCTCCGCAGAGCAGGTTCCGTATGCCGCCCCACCACAGACGCAAGCCTTTGGGCACGGCCCGGTGCTTTGCAATAACATCGGGAAACTTCTTGTGGATGTCCGTCCCCCAGTCAATGTAATTTCGATAGGGCGGATTCGCCAGCCTGGGAAAGATGGCGAACTCCAGATGATCGTGTGCGTTGATGAGTCCGGGCATAATGAGGAAGCCACTAAGGTCCATCGTTGTGCAGCCTGATAGAGCAGTGGCCAACAATGACGGATCGCTCTGAATACTCGATACGCGACCGCCGGTGATCTGTATGGAGGCTCGCATACTCTCTTGTGCCCCGAATGCGCAGCGAGCTCCGTGAACTAGCATCTGGTCTTGCATTTTGCCTTTGAGACGACCCATCATGCGCACTTCCGGGTTACATAGATGCGAAACCGGGAGGGTTCGCGCCGATTACGCAGCTTCGCTACGAGAGGACGCGTCGCCCATTTGAAACCGTATTGTGGAGAATGTACGGTCCACTGGATAGACAGCGCCTCCTCCAGCGCCCGCAGGCGCGTGTCTGTAAGAAATTCAAGGCTTCGTACGGAGTCTGAAGCGGTCCCATAACGTTGGAAAAAGGCGGCGTGGCGCTCGGAGACCATTTGTCTTCCGCTCTCCTCACAGGAGTACCAGGGAGTGTCGCTGATGATCACCGCGCCGCCGATCTTGAGACATCGGAGCGCTTCGCGCAAACTGGCCTCGTAGTCTTCGGAGTAGTGGAAGGACGCATTGAATACGATTGCGTCAAACTGTTCAGTCTGAAATGGCAGGCATGTCATTTCAGCTTGGAATCGCGGGAAAGGCTCGGGCAGGTGTCTTTGATAGTGCACGGCAGCGGCCAGACCGTCCTGCTCGTTTGTGAGCAGGTCCACGGCGATGGGCCGGTATCCGGCGAGTGCCAGGCGAAAGCTCATCCAGCAGTTGCCGGCCCCGAGATCCAGAATCCTTTCACCGCCGCCTCGTGGCTTCAGTACATGCTTGACCAGACAGTCGTAACTCCGTGCCCTGATGTACCATTGTTTGCTGTTCCTTCCAGAAATATCCTTGTAAGGAAGGCCAAGATAAAACTCTTCGCTATCGCTTCCTCGTCCCTCTGCCGACCTTATACGCTCGTAATCTTCCATGAAGCGCGCGTAACGCTCGACTCGCTCAGGCGGCAGGGCATGTACGATTCCACGGCTAATCCGCATCTGGAATCTGCATAACGCACAAACCAGGCCGATGGTGCCGGCTCTGCAGCAAGGGCACCGCATACGGACATGCAAGTCGACCTCACTTTCATGGACAATGTCATTTTGCAATGCACTCATCGCTACACTTTCCCCAGATGCAGGAACGCATGATCTTCCAACGCCCTGATGTCTCGCCAATAATGCGGGATGGAACCGATCACAGCACACTCCACCTCAGTGAGCTTGGAGTTCATCACTGCCGCCTTTTCGGGTGATCGAGAAGAACATAACCGCGAGTAAAACAAATTTCGGCATCTACATCTCCCTGCGTGGCACGGATTGTTCGATATTTACGAGCGCAGGCGAAGTAAAGCCGGCAATTCTATCAAGAGACTCGAAGGACTCTGTATCTCGGCTCAGCGGCTCCAATTCATTGACTTTGCGCCATAGAGCGTCGAGCGGAGCGTTTGGTTCTCCGGATCTTTCTGGGTCTCGCCAGGAATCGACCTCTGCATGCAGGGCATCGCGTACAGCGCGGTAAAAATCGGTATTGTAGGCTGCCTTGAACATGATGCAAAGATCATCGCTATCAGTCCAGTTACGCTTTTGCCCGAGTTGCGCTTGTACGTGTTCGTAAAATACCGTGCCCGGCAGAGGATAGGAGAACGAGATTCCGATGTCGTCCGGTCGCGTTTCACGAACAAAGGCGATCGTTTCCTGCAACTCGACCCAGCTTTCTCCGGGATAACCGAATTGCAGAAAATAGCAGGCACGTATGCCAGCTTGTTTCAGGCGACGGCGAGCAACAATGACAGAAGGGAGACTTAGTCCTTTATCCATCGCGTTGAGCACGGCTTGCGCTCCGGATTCGACTCCCATCCATACTTCGGCACACCCCGCGGCTTTCAAGTGATGGACAGTTTGTTCACTCATCAAGTCGGCGCGGGATTGTATTTTAAATGGTATAGCTGCGTCTTTCTTGGTAACCTCCTCAGCAAACTCCTGCATCCAGTGCTGATTTAGAGCAAAGACATCATCACCGAACCAAATATGTTGGACTCCGGCGCCCACCTTCAGTAGTTTCATCTCTTCAGCAACGGCCGCGGCGGGACGCAAATGAAATCTATTGCCTGAGATCGGCTTTGCGCACCAGTTGCAGCGGTAAGGACATCCGCGGCTGGATACCATATTTGTTGAAAAATATCCATGCGCTTCCATCCATGCTGCGCGATACGGCTCTAGGTCGATCAAGTCGCGCGACGCAAGAGCAAGTTCCGCCCATTTAGGATTCTTAGAAAGCCGCATTGGACTCTGAACGAGATGGCCATGCTCATCGAGTCTCACCAAGCCATCAATTTCTGGTATTTCCTTTCCACGCAGTATGGAAGCACATAACTGGACCAACGTCTCCTCTGCCTCTCCGCAAAGCACATAGTCGAAGCCGTTCTCGAGAAACAGTCCAGGGCTATCTGTCGAATCGGAACCATGTGCGATCGCGATAGCGCCCATCGCACGGGCCGCTTTCGCCATCTCCCACGCCACTGCTCGCATACGCGTGAGGCACATTTTTGAGAGGAAATTGAAGTCATCCTCATAGACGGCAACAATTTTCGGTCGATGCTTTTGCAGCATTGCAGCAAACGTTGCAGACGGATCTTCAAGCATCGAATCAAATGCTACGACGGAGATGTCATTCTCCCGAAGCGCCGTAGCCGCATAGAGCGTACCGATGGGCGTGTACGGCTGCATCTTGCGCAGTTGTTTCGGATCATAGGGAAGATGATACGAATGTGTGAGTAGGACCTGTGCCAAAGTTCACCTCGGATATTTGCGCGCCGGCAGATTTCCGTCTATGAACTGAAGCGTAGTCCTATGCTGTGGAGGCAGTTGTCTCAAAATTGTCAGCTCAATGTCATCCTTTTGCCGTTCGGGATTTCAACGATTTTGAGTATTGCTGCGCCTCATCTAAGCATGGCAGAGTTTGCTTCTGGAAGCCCTGCACCGGGCGCTGATTGGCTCCCGGTAAATACGTTAGGAGGACATGCGTGCCGGGCTGGAGAGATGACCGAGTTTCTCGCGCTTAGTCGCAAGATAGTGAGCGGAGTATGGACTACTTGGAACATCCGCGCTCAGGCGCTCTACAATCTCAATTCCCGATGATCGAACGGCATCGATCTTCTCAGGATTGTTAGTCATTAACCGGAGCGAACGAACCTTCAGGAACCGAAGAATATCCACGGCGAGCGCATAATCACGCAAGTCGATTGCATGTCCCAAGCGAAGATTTGCTTCAATGGTGTCGAGCCCTTGATCCTGGAGTTCGTAGGCGCGGAGCTTCTCCATAAGGCCGATCCCTCGACCCTCTTGATGCTCATAGAGCAGAATCCCAGAGCCTTCACCTGCGATTAACCGCAGAGCTAGATGGAGCTGGTCGTGACAGTCACATCGCAGAGAGTGGAAAACATCCCCCGTCGCACATTGAGAATGGATGCGAACGATGGGGGGGGAGCAGTGAATATCGCCAAGCACCAAAGCCAGCGCGGTCTCTATATGTTCTTCCTTCGTTTCACTATCGGCTTGCATACCCTCGAATGCCAACACACGGAAATTTGCCCAGCGTGTTGGAAGGCATACATCTGCGATTTGTTTTAGCTCAATCAATGCGGAATCACGAACCTTCCATGCCATCCATCATTCATGTTAGAAACACGTGATCATCAGTTCCATAGGAGGAAGCGTATCCTCCCGGTCTCGCATATGTGTCGCCACAATGTCTTAATATAGTCATCAAATTGTCGAAGCCGTGGTGTTTGGGAGCCTCGGGATCGGTACTGTCGAACGTTGGATGGGCCAGAGACACTGTGCCGCTATAAACGTATCGCCAAAATCTGGGTGAACGTGTTGTTCATGGGCAGGTGGTGCGACGAAATTGATAGAGAATATGATCGCCCAGCATCGCCAGAGGGCGTGCAAGGCCGCGATCAAGCATCTCCATAGTAGCGAGCAAATGAGGCTGCTGCGAAATCCACGGTTCGGCGGCGCTGGGCGGCACAGTCACGCCAATGCCGAGACGCTTCTCCAGCACAAACCACGGAGCGAAGGCGCGCACCAACTCTGCGCGGCGATGATAGACGATGTGAAATTCGTGCTTGGCCAGCCGTGCTGGCGCTTCACCGCGTTTGCTGCGCCGCAGCGCCAGATGCAGACGCCCGCGCAACACTTCCACCACCATCTCTCCGGGACAAAAGGTGCCGAACAGCACCAGCATGGCTGTAGCGCCGGGCTTCAGCAAAGTTGCCAGGCCGCGTGCCACCGGTCCCAGATTGGCAACGCAATTGAGAGGCGCGAAATTAGAGAAAGCGCCATCAAACCGTGCTCCGCCTGCGGCAAGATGTCCCGAAGCGAAATCCTCCATCTCTTCGCCGGCTGCGACTTCGGCTCGCGCCCCCAGCGGTGCAAGCTTGGCTTTCGCCTGCGCCACCATGGCAGGAGATGGATCTGTCAGGAATATATCGAATCCACGCTCTGCCAGGAAGCTGGCGTCTTCTCCCGTACCGCCGCCTAGTTCCAGGATATTACCTCCGGCCGGAAAGGCACGCAGTAGTGCGCCGCGTACGGCACGGCGCTGCGCTGCTACGCTGTGCCAGGCACCGAAGCGCGAGTCGAAAGCTGGCGCAATCGCGTCGAACGCAAGGGCTGCGGGCCGCAAAGAAGGCATCATCGTGTAACGCGACTCATGTGCTGCCGCCAACGATAGAGTTCTCGAAAATAGCGAAGTCCCTCCACAACATGAAAGCGAAGTCGGAGCAGGATAAAGTAAACCTGCAATCGATAACGACTTATCCTCACGAGTAGCGTCTCATTTGCAGACGACCGCACAACAGGTGGCGGCAAATGCGAAGGCAATAATGCCTGCCGTAATGAGCGCTTCGGTGAAACATCTTCGGACTCGAGCTCCCGCTGCAGCAACAGGTGTAGCTTGCTGCCCGGAGCGTTTTCGAAAGCAATGCGATGGCCATACAGTTTTACCCAGAGTCGCGCCGGCTTAGGAAGGCGACCTACAGTCCAGCTCGTAAACGCTTCCGGCGCGAAATCGCCCATGACGCTCGTGATCAGCAGCGTAACGATGCCAAGCCCCAAGGTGGCCTTTGAATTTCCTTCGGCCCTGGATTGAAGCTCCTTCCAGAAGGCGTCATCATCGCGACGACTCAGTACATGACGACGAAATTCGAGAAGATGTGACGTCCGCGAGAACTCACTGCAAACATGCTTGTACGCGTGAAGCCCCTGGCCTAAAAAGAGGTCGACGGGCGAAAGCACGGGCATGCTAATGCCCTCAAAATCCTGCTTATCCAGACGTTCGAGCAACGATAACTGCCCCGGTATCTCGACCTCTATATGCAGTTCCACAGCTCTGCTCGGCAGATTCTTGTACAGATCGTTGATCGTCATGTTCGGCGTTTCGTTTATCTTGAACTCCCAACTCTTGCCGCTAATAGCGTACAGACGATAGCCTCGGAGTTCGAGAATCTTCCGAGCATCTGCAGCGCTCTTCTGCGCTACGAGAAAATCAAGATCAAACTGATGACGCAACTCCGGTCTTGGCACAGAATGTGGACTTAGCGAAAAGCCTTTCAATGTCGCATAGGAGAGATTCGCTTCCTGAAGCTCCTGTTGTATCGCAACGGATTCGGCAATCATGCCTCGTGTTCGTTCGTTATTGTCCCGCAGATTCTCTTCCAGACGCGCCAGTACCCTGGTCGGCAACATCTCGCACAATTGCAGCTCTGTCATTCGATCAAGAAAATACAGGGCCAGTCCGCTGATATCCAGCCAGTGCAATAATCCGATCCACTCCTTTTGGGAGAGATTCTGAAGTCGCGAGCATTTCTCGGATACGGAATCGCAAAAGGTCAGCAGCACAGCCTCTCGAGTCAGCTGTTCCTTGCTCAGGGAACTCTTTGCAATGTTGGTATTTCGAATGAGTCCCAAAATCGGAGCGGGCATTTCTCCAGATTGGGGTAGCCGCCGCCGAACAGCCGATGGCGTAGCCCTAATATCGGTTTCAATAGAAGGTGTCCTGCTGGAAAGCTGTAGCAATGCGATATCACCTCTCTTTGATCCCCGTCATGCGGCGGCAGTTTGCCGCTAGTGCTTCGGGAAGCGGCAACAGGATCTGAAATGAGCGTAGCGAACCTTCAGCTGAGGATTGTCATGTCGAAGTAAGGAAATTGTCACCGTCTTGTGGGAGTACTGCTAAAAACTTGTCTCCTGGAGGTGTCTGCGGAGGAATACTGCCTCGCTTGCCTCTGCACAAAAAGACATTTGTTTGACTATTGCCTGACAGGTGATCTCTTTGCCCTGCGGCTAAATTGGTTGGCGGGTCTTCCCCTCAAGAGAGGGCCACCTTCGCTCAAACGAGGAAACGTAATACAAAATATGAGAACGGTCAGTAAGCGACATCAAACGTCCGGTGGACCGCCGTTCCTTTATGAAAGGGCGGCCTACTGGCAGTGCCCCCTCCAATTGGAGAGGAGGACTTCAAGCAGCACGCAGATGGAATCTACGCCGCACTTCTGCGCCGGGCACCGACTCCTGAGTAGCGGCGGCCTGCTTGATCGCTTCGTTGCTGGGCTTCACCTGCTGGACACAACCACTCAGGGACCTTGCGGCCTCTTGAGGCAGGTTTTGCCAGACACGGCCTGGAATCTTGGCCTCCACATCGCGAAAGTCTAAGGGGATCAGATTCTCATCAACGACGAAACCGAGTCCTGGCTGTTCTTCTGAAGCCGACGGTATCGGAGAGCAGTATCTTGCGGCGTGAAGGAAGCCGCAGCTGCCGGAGTTTGGATCAAGGGTAGCGAACATGCGGGCCGATTCGAGCACTCCGGCCTCGGTGAGGGCATTGGAGAGGGTGCTCTTGCCGGCGTTGGTATACCCGACAAGGGCGACCACCGGGACCGGGACTGCCTCGCGGCGCTGCCGCTGCTGATGGCGGATGCGGTACCGAACGCAATCGCGCTGCTGTACGGATATTTCTTTGACTTCCAAGGCAGCAGTTGCGCTGTAGTCGAAGTGCCCGGCATCAAGGGGGACGGCATCCTGAGGAGATGCATTCCGAAGCAAGAACAGTATGAATGCAGCTGCGACAAGTATCTTCGAATGGGTTCCGGCTGAAGAAATTCGCAACTTTTTTGGCTGCTCCATAAGTGACTCGGTGATTTAGCACTAGCTTTGATGGCTCATGCAGGCTAAGCCTTATCAATACCCGCAAGCTGCATAGCCTTTTTTGGCTCTGGATTCGCCATGAACCACTTCCAAACGTTACCGCTTCTCAGATTCTCCGCGCTCAGCAGCGTCATACCGACATCGAGACCCAAGGTATCAGTGGAAACCCACCCGGTGAGGGGATTGAAGGCATCGGCAAAGCCATACCTGGACGATATCTTATCGCCATACTTATCCTTCATGGCGTGTATCGCCGGAATGCAGATATCGGGTGCAATCATCAG
>Ga0209222_1000237_pt1 | contig 12206 bp, 10 predicted proteins | sample BlaSpr_A8_Ref_O3_FD_187991 | JGI IMG/M metagenome (GOLD analysis project Ga0209222, IMG submission 187991) | Forest soil microbial communities from Thunder Bay, Ontario, Canada - Black Spruce, Ontario site 2_A8_Ref_O3 (SPAdes) (version 2) | ecosystem: Environmental > Terrestrial > Soil > Boreal...
GAGAACGCTTCGTAGATCACCAGGCGCACGGAGTTGGAGCCGATGTCGACGATGGCGATGGGCCGCCCAGGCGCGCTTCGCGCCAGGCCGCGCAGGTCGGCCGCCACGGACGTCGTCGCCGCCATGCTCAGCTCCGCCGCGTCGCGATGGCGACCGGCACGCTCATCTTGAGCGCCTTGCCGCGGCCCGACAGGGACGGATTCGTCATGAAATAGGTGTGCGCGGAGAACGCACTGTCGCTGTCGGCCTCAGGATCGCGGGTATAGGTGGCGTCCGGATTCATGCTCCAGCTCTGGGCCTGGTCCTTGAACAGCGCGACCATGATCTGGCCCAGCACCTGTTCATGCACCGTCGGGTTCTCGATCGGCACCAGCGCCTCGACGCGGCGGTCGAGATTGCGCTGCATCCAGTCGGCCGACGAAATGAACACCTTGGCCTTGGGCGACGGCAAGCCGTTGCCGTTGCCGAAGCAGACGATGCGGCCATGCTCGAGGAAGCGGCCGACGATGCTCTTGACGCGGATATTGTCCGAAAGCCCCGGCACGCCCGGCTTGAGGCAGCAGATGCCGCGCACCACCAGATCGATGCGTACGCCGGCCTGGCTCGCGCGGTAGAGCCCGTCGATCAGATGCGGATCGACCAGCGCGTTGAGCTTGATCCAGATCGCGGCGGGCTTTCCGGCGCGGGCGTGGGCGATTTCCTCCTGGATCGAATCGATGATCTTGCCGCGCAGGGACAGCGGCGAGATCGCGATCTTCTCCAGCCCTACCGGCTCGGCATAGCCGGTGACGTAGTTGAACAGCTGCGCCGCGTCGCGCCCGAGCGCCGGATCGGCGCTGAACAGCGACAGGTCGGTGTAAACCTTGGCCGTCACCGGGTGATAATTCCCGGTTCCAAAATGAACGTAGGTACGCAGGTTTCCGGCCTCGCGGCGCACCACAAGGCTCACCTTGGCGTGCGTCTTGAGCTCGATGAATCCGTAAACCACCTGCACGCCGGCGCGCTCCAGATCGCGTGCCCATTTGATGTTGGCTTCCTCGTCGAACCGCGCCTTGAGCTCGACGAGCGCGGTGACCGACTTGCCGGCTTCCGCCGCCTCGATCAGCGCGCTGACGATGGGCGAGTTCTTGGAGGTGCGGTAGAGCGTCTGCTTGATCGCGACCACCTCCGGATCGGCCGCGGCCTGGCGCAGGAACTGCACCACCGCGTCGAAGCTTTCGAACGGATGATGGACGAGGATGTCCTTGACGCGGATCGCGGCGAAGCAGTCGCCGCCATGATCGCGGATGCGCTCGGGGAAGCGGGCGATATAGGGCTTGAACTGGAGATCCTGCCGCTCATCGAGGATGAGCTGGCGCAAGTCCGACAGCCCGAGCAGATGATCGATGATCACCAGCTCCGAGCCTTCGAGATCGAGATGGTTCGCGATGAAGCGCCTGAGATCGGCCGGCATCGAGGCGGCGCACTTCATGTGGATGACGGAGCCGCGGCGGCGGCGCTTGAGCAGGCTCTCGAACAGCCGCACGAGATCTTCGGCTTCTTCCTCCACTTCCACGTCGCTGTCGCGCAGGATGCGGAACAAGCCGCTGCCGAGCACCGTGTAGCCCGGAAACAGCCGGTGCAGATAAAGCCCGATCACGGTTTCGAGCGCGATGAAGCGCGCCGGCGTTTCCGCGCCCGGCAACCGGATGAAACGCTTGAGCTGCGAGGGGATCGGCAGCAGCGCGCTGATCGTCTTGCTGTCTTTCTTGCGCTGCAGTTGCAACGCGAGCGTGAAGCCGAGATTGGGGATGAACGGGAAGGGATGCGACGGGTCGAGCGCGAGCGGCGTGAGCACCGGAAAGATCTGGCCGCGGAATTCGCCGTCGAGCCACAGCCGGTCGGTCTCCGACAATTCGTCCGCCTCGAGCACCATGATGCCGGCGCGGCGCAATTCGCCGCACAGCCCGGTCCAGATCGTCTGCTGGTCGGCGATCAATTCGCCGGCCTTCTGGTCGACGCGCGCCAGCTGCTGCGCCGGCGTCAGCCCGTCGTCCGACAAAGTGGCGACGCCGGCCGCGACCATGCCTTTGAGGCCGGCGACGCGCACCATGTAGAATTCGTCGAGATTGGACGCCGAGATCGACAGAAAGCGCAGCCGCTCGAGCAGCGGGTGCCGCGGATTCTGCGCCTCTTCCAGGACGCGCCGGTTGAAGGCCAGCCAGGACAATTCGCGGTTGACGAAGCGCTCCGGCGAGGCCGGGTCGATGGCGAACTCGGCCGGCTCATCGCGCGGCGCGTCCAGCGGCACGGAATCGTCCACCACTTCGCCGGAATCCTTCAACTCTAACCGTGACTTAGCCATCTGCCGCGCTGCTTGGGGTGCCCGAATCTAGAGGATAATCATTGCGATGTCATGGCGATGACGGTGCGCCGCCATTGGCCCTAAGCCATCAATTCCTGGATCAGCGCCGTGGTGATCGGGCGTTTTTCAGCCAGGGCTTTGGCGTCGGCTTCGGCAACGAAGTCGCGGATCGCGGCAGGGGAACGTTCCAGCCGCCGGACCATCTGCTGGATCACCGTGTCGGATACGGTCAGCTGCCGGTCGGCGAACAGCTTCTTTGCCAGCGCCGCGAGCAGCGCGTCGTCCGGCGCCCATAGCGGAAACGATAACAGAGCCGAGAAGCGCGAGGCGAGATCGGGCATTGCGGTCGGCCAGGCGGCGGGCGGTTCGCGCCCGGTGAGCAGCACCGGCGCCGTGCGCGTCGCGCGCTCCATCACCGAGAACAGCGCTTCGTCGCGCCCGGGGTTCGCCAGGCTGGAATCGACGCCTTCGACGACCAGCGGCCGCGATGCATCGAGCCGCGCGAGAATGCTGCCGCTCAACGATGCCGCCGCCACGATCTCCGCGCCCGCGCGCCACGCGGCGGCGAGATGGGATTTGCCCGAACCGGGCGGCCCATGCAGCGCCGCGCTCGCGACCGGCCAGTCCGGCCATGAGTCCACGAACGCCGCCGCCTGCGCATTGCCGAGCCCGACGATGAAATCCTCGCGCGTGAATTTGGCGGGCGTAGAGAAAGGAAAGGTCAGTTGGGAGCTCAAGAGACCGTCACGCCGCGCGCCGGCCGCGGGCGGCGGCCTTGAGCCAGACCTGACCGTAGGCGAGCCACGAGGCGATGGTGAAGGCGCCGGTGACGACCGCGGCGAAGGCGGAAATCTGAGGCCAGTCGAGATCGAACGCCAGCACCACCAGCACCAGCGCGATATAGGCGACCTGAACCGCCGTGCTGATCTTGCCGATCGGCAGTGGCACCACGCGCAGCGGCAGCGCGAGAGATTTCGCCACCACGATGCCGCCGACGATCGCCGCATCGCGCGCGATCACCACCACCGTCAGCCACAAGGGCGTCACGCCCATCGCGGTCAGCGCGACGAAGGCGAACAGCATCAGCAGTTTGTCGGCAGCGGGATCGAGATAGCGGCCGAAGCGCGTGGCGAGATGGAACCGCTTGGCGAGCCAGCCGTCGGCGGCGTCGGTCAGGCCTGCGAAGACGAACACCGCCAGCGCCGCGCTCTGATGCGCCCACAGCAGCAACAGCGCCAGCGCCGGCGCGCAGGCGAGCCGCAACGCGGTGAGGATGTTGGGGATGTTGCGCAGGAACCAGATCACGGCGTGCTCGCATTGGCCGGCGGCGGCAGAGCTTCGAGCGACCAGCCGCCGTCATTTTCCAGGTCGTAGCCGGCCTGGGCGATGGAATCCTTCAGCTGCTCGGCGGTGCCGACATAGGTGATCGAAACGCGCGCCTCGCCGATATCCATCGCCACCACGCCGACATCGGTGATGGTGGGAACGGTGGCGAGCTTCTGCTGCATCGTGCCCCACGCATCCAGCGATTCGATCTGCACCGCGGCGACAAGCCGGGAGCGCTTGCCGAAATCGATCGCCGAATGCGCCTTCCAGGCATTGATCACGGCGGCCGCCGCCGCGTCGGCGGCATCGGCGTAGATTTTCGCCGGTAGCGCCCCGGGCGGCTCGGGCACGACGACGTCGGGAACGGTCCACGGGGCACCGATGCCCACATGGCGCAACTTCACCGTCACCTTGCCCTTGTCGTTGGAGAACAGCAGCAGCATGCCCTCCTCGGCGCGCACGCGCCCGGCGATGGACTGCAGCTGCGGCCACTGCGCGGAGTCGAAGGTGACGGCGCCGAGCGCCGAAATCGTCGGCGCGTCGGGGATCGGCAGGTTGAGCGGCACCGCGGCATGCGAATAGCGCGGATTGAAGAACGCGTTGGTCCACGCACCGTGCGGATCGTAGCGCGGCGCCAGCGGCACGATCAGGATGGGGTGCGCCGCCATGTCGGTATAGGCGATGCCCTGCCCGCGCAGCATGCGGCGCACCGCATCGCCGTTGAACGTATAGGTCATGCTGGCGGAATAGCGCGTGGTCGAGCGGCGCACGTTCACCGGCAGATAGTTCGCGACAAGCCGCTGGATCGCCTGGTCGTCGAGCGTCGGCAGCTTGCTCCAGTCCTCCTGCTTGGTCAGGCGATGGATCACCGCGGTCCAGGCCCGCTGGAAGCCCGAATTGATCGCGATGTTCTGCGCTTCCGTCGCCGACGCCGCGCTCGCATCGACCTGGATGCCGGTCACGGTGAACGGATCGGCCGGCGGCGCGGCCGCGGCAGGAGACAGAAAGACGAGCAAAAACAATGGGATGACAAGAATTCGGCGCATGGTGAAACCCGAGAAAGCGCGTGGAATATACGGGTGCGCCCGCAAATGCGAAACCGGCAATCAGGCGGCGAAAAGCCCCGCCGCCGGCGAGGCACTGCCGCTGTCCGGGAACACGGTGGCGTCGAGATCGCGGCGCGCCACGCGCATGTGGTCGCTGAGCACGCCTTTGAACAGCACCCGCATGTCGGTTTGCGGCGGCTGATCGCGGCCGTCCTTGAGGGCTGCGGGTTTCAGGCCCGTCCATTGCGCCTGGACCGTTCCACCTTTCACGGCCCCGCCGAGCAAGAACGCCGCGCCCGCGGTGCCGTGATCGGTGCCGCCATTGCCGTTCGGCGCCGCGGTGCGGCCGAACTCCGTCGCCATCACCACTGCGGTCTTGTTCCACGCCGGACCGAGCGCGGTCTTCATCGCGTCGAGCGCGGCGTCGAGCGCGCGCAAGCGGCGCGCGAGCTGTCCGTCGCCGGCGCCTTCGTTGACATGGGTGTCCCAGCCGCTCGCATCGAGCACCGCGACGCGCGGCCCGTCGTCGCGCGCGAGCAGCCGGCCCGCGCCGGCGAACAGCGGCGTCAGATCGCCATAACTGCCGGCGCGTTGCGCCATCTGCTCGGGCGTCTTGGGCTTGTCGTCCATCGCCGCATCGGCCTTGGCCTCGGTGTCGATCGCGCTGGCGAGCGAGGCGCGCAGCACGGGATCGTTGCCATAGAGAGCGCCGACACGCTTGAGGAACGCCGCGTCGGGCTGCGGCATCACCGCCGGCATCCAACTCGACGCTTTCGCGGTCCCCGACAGCAGCAGCGGCGGCGACGCGGCAACCGCGAGCGCGCCTTCGCCATCCGCCAGGCCCATCGGCTTGAGCGCGCGGTTGAGCCAGCCGTCGCCCAGCACATGCGGACCGGTCGCGCCGGTTTCCAGCACATTCTGTCCATCGAAATGCGAGCGGTCGCGATAGGGCGAGGAGATGTTCTGGAACACGACGAGCTCTTTGGCATCCCACATGGCCTTCATGTTGGTGAGCGCGGGATGCAAGCCGAAATGTCCGTCGAGATCGTGCAGCGCGTTGGTGCCCGTGGTGTCGAGCGCCAGCGCGCCGCGCACCGATTTGTAGTCCGGATCGCCGTGCGGCGGCGCGGCGGCGAGCCCGTCGAGCGCGCCGCGCAGGATCACCACCACCAAGCGACGGTCGGTCGGCACAGTGGCGAAGGCGAAGCGGATCGGTGCGTCCCACACGCTCATCGCGCCGGCGGCGAGCGCGGTCTTCAGGATCGAACGGCGGTCGAGCATGGTCATCTCCGCTGGAATTCCGGGCTCGCGAGCAGCAACGCCATCGCCTCGCCCGCATTGGCCGACGCCTTCATCGCGGCGCGCGTGGCGGGCTGCAGCAGCGGTCCGAGGCCGGCATCGGCGATCGCGACCGAATCCACGCTCTGCGGAACGCGGTTGCCGAATTCTTTCGCCCATTCGATGCGGTTGAGCAGCGCGTCCGGCCCCGACCAGGCGTCCGAATTGTCCGGCCAGCCCTTGGGCGATGCCGCGGCGAGCGGGAATTCGCCCATCATGCGCGTGGCGGCCATCACGCCCTTGACCTGTTTGTCCTGGTCGCCGCCCTGCGGCCAGCCGACCAGACGCATCGCGGCCGTGGTGTATTCGGCCGGCGAGCGCATCTTGCCCGCGCCCGGCTTCCACGCGGCGGGATCGTCGATGGCCGTCTTGGCCAGCGCCTTCAGGTCGCCGCCGGTTTGCTGGAACGACTTTTCGAGACGCGAGACGGATTCGGCGGATGGGTCGTCGGCGACGAAATGCGCCGCGAACTTCCTCGCGATGTGTCGCGCCGTCGCCGGGTCGCGCGCGAGATCCTTCAACGCCGTGATGCCCGCGTCCTCGCCGCCCGAATAGGTCTTGCCGCGCAGCACGATGTCGCCAGGTTCGTGGCGCGCGGGATAATAACGAAAGCCCGTGCCGGCGCCGTCGCGATCGATGCTCCAGCCGGTCAGGATCTTCGCCAGCGCGATGACATCGGCCTGGGTGTAGCCGCCGTCGACCCCCAGCGTATGCAGCTCCATCACTTCGCGGGCGAAGTTTTCGTTGATGCCTTTGCCCACGAATTTCCCGGCCAGCGAATCCGGCCCGATGGATTGCGCATTGTCGAGATAGAGCAGCATCGCGGGATGGCGCGTCGAGGCCAGCAGCATGTCCTCGAACTTGCCTGTGATGTTCGGGCGGATCGCTTCGCGCTCGAAGGCGCCGACGAAGGTGATCGCGGCGGGGTTGAGCGCGGAGACGACGAAATGATTGCTCCAGAACCACACCAGCCGCTCGGCGAAGGGCTTGTCGGTCGTGAAGCCGAGCGCGAAGCGCCCCGCCATCTCGCGGGTGAATTGCGGCACCCGCGTCTTGAAGAACTGTTTCACCGGATCGGGCGCGCCCGGCTGGCTGCGCGCCATCTGGACGTCCTTGCGATATTGCAGCAGGTCGCTGACCAGATCGCCGCCCGTCTTGAACGACTCGCCGCCGTCGACCGGCTGGGGCTGCGCCACCGCGCCGTCGAGTTGCGCGGCCAGCCAACGCCGGGGTGCGGCGCTCGCCGCGGCGATTTCGCCGGGCCGCGCGCCGAGGCCGAATCTGTGTGCCGCGATGGCGCCTTCGAGAGACATGCGCGCTCCCTTGCGCTCGTTTCAGCGCCCGACTACACCGAAACGCTAGGCCCAGTTTCCTGAACCGCAAATGAACAAGCCCCGCAACAGCCTCACATATAAAGACTCCGGCGTCGACATCGACGCGGGCGAAGCGCTGGTCGCGCGTATCGCGCCCGCCGCCAAGGCCACGCGCCGGCCGGGCGCCGACGCCGATCTGGGCGGTTTCGGCGGATTGTTTGATTTAAAGGCCGCGGGTTTCAAGGATCCGATCATCGTGGCCGCGACAGACGGCGTCGGCACCAAGCTCAAGATCGCCATCGATACCGGACTGTTCGCCGGCATCGGACAGGACCTGGTGGCCATGTGCGTCAACGATATCGTGGTGCAGGGTGCCGAGCCGTTGTTCTTTCTGGATTATTACGCCAGCGGAAAGCTCGACGTGGATGCGGCCGCCGTGGTGATCGAAGGCATCGCGCGCGCCTGCAAGGAAAGCGGCTGCGCGCTGATCGGCGGCGAGACGGCGGAGATGCCGGGACTTTATGCCAAAGGCGATTTCGATCTCGCGGGATTTTCCGTCGGCGCGGTGGAGCGCGGCGCGATCCTGCCCAGGATCGACGACATGCGCGAAGGCGACGTGCTGATCGGCGTCGCGTCGTCTGGCGTGCATTCCAACGGCTATTCCCTGGTGCGGCGCGTCGTCGCCGATGCGGGGCTTTCCTATAACGCGTCCGCGCCGTTCGCGACAGAGGCGACCCTCGGCGAAGCGCTGATGGCGCCGACGCGGCTTTATGTGAAGAGCGCGCTGGCCGCGATCCACACCGGCGGCGTCAAGGGCTTCGCCCACATCACCGGCGGCGGCCTGACCGAGAACCTGCCGCGCGCTCTGCCGCTGGACCTCGACGCCGATATCGATCTCACGGCGTGGACGCCGGCGCCCGTGTTCGGCTGGCTCGCCAGCTCCGCCGGCATCGAAGAGCGCGAAATGCTGCGCACATTCAATTGCGGCATCGGCTTGATCGCGGTGGCGGATGCCAAGCTCTCCGGCCACGTCATCGACGCGTTCCAGGAGAACGGTGATCGCGCGACGCGGATCGGGACACTGGTCGTCGGCGACGGCGAGCCGAAAGTCCGCTACCGCGGCGCGCTCAAGCTGTGAGCCGCGTCCGCACTGCCGTCCTGATCTCCGGCCGCGGCAGCAATCTGTCCGCTTTGATCGAGGCCGCGCGCGCGCCGGACTATCCGGCCGAGATCGCGCTGGTGTTTTCCAACAAGGAGGACGCGGCGGGGCTCACCGTGGCGAAGGCCGCGGGCATTCCCACCGTCGTCATCTCGCACAAGCCTTTCGTCGCGCGCGAAGAATTCGATGCGACCATCGACGCGGCATTGCGCGCGGCCGATATCGCGCTCATCTGCGAAGCCGGTTTCATGCGCATCCACAGCGAATGGTTCGTCAAGCGCTGGGAAGGCAGGCTGATCAACATCCATCCCTCGCTGCTTCCCGCCTTCCCCGGCATCCGCGTCCACCGCCAGGCGCTCGAAGCCGGCGTGAAGGTGAGCGGCTGCACGGTGCATTTCATGGTGCCGGAATTGGACAGCGGCCCGATCATCGCGCAAGCCGCGGTGCCGGTCATGGACGACGACACCCCGGAAACGCTCGCCGCGCGCATCCTGGTCGAGGAGCACCTGATTTATCCGCAGGCGCTGAAATGGGTGGCGGAGGGCAAGATCGTGTTGCGAGACGGAAGAGCCGTTTCACCCTCCCCTTGACGGAGCGGTATCGGGAATCAGGTCGCAATCAACTTGTCGTGTTGGCGGCGTTGAATATTTATTTTTGCCGAAAAATGTGAGGAACTGAAGCGCGCCCCGAGGGCGGTGGAAAGACTCTTTTCCGAGTTTCTGCGCGAGGCATCCGATGACGAAAATTTCCCGCAGAGCGTTGTTGGCGACAGCCGCCGCTCTTGGCGCGACCGCAGCTTTCGCGAACACCCCGGCGGTATCGCGCAGCCACTGGCGTGAAGCGCGGCAGTTCTTTCCGGAAGGCGTGGCGTCCGGCGATCCCGACAGCACGAGTGTCATTCTGTGGACCCGCCGGCCTTATGCCGCCGGGCACAAAACGCCCCGGCTGATCGTCGAAGTCGCCGAAGATCGCGCGTTCGAGCATGTTATCGCCACGACGAAAGCGAATGCGCCCGAGGAATCGGATTGGACAGCGCGCGTTCTCGTCGGTGGGCTGAAGCCGGCAACGGAATACTGGTATCGCTTCACCGACGGCGACGGAAACGGCAGCCGCATCGGCCGCACCATCACCGCCCCCGCTGACGACGATCCGCGGCGCGTGAACTTCGCCTTCGTCTCCTGCCAGAATGCCAATTACGGCGCGCAGAACGCGTATCGCCGCATGATTTATGAAGATGGTCGCGCCGCCGCGGAAGACAAGCTCGCCTTCGTGCTGCATCTGGGCGATTTCATCTATGAGCTCGTCTGGTATCCGGAAGAGCGGGCTGCGTATTACGATCGCAAAGTCCGCGACATCGTGCGTTATGAACATGGCGAAAAGCACGCGGACTTTCATGTGCCGACGACCGTGTCGGACTATCGTGCCATCTACGAAGCCTATCTGCACGATCCCGACATCCAGGATGCGCGCGCTTATTTCCCCTTCGTGACGATGTGGGACAATCACGAATTCTCCTGGCAGGGCTGGCAGTCGCTGGAGAATTTCGGCAAAGGCGACATCCCGGCGCAAACGCGCAAAGTCGCCGCCATGCAGGCCTGGTTCGAGATTCACCCGGCGCGCGTGACGAAGAAGAATCCCTCTCTGGAAATATTCGATCCGCCCGCGGTGACCAACGCGCCGATCACGACGTTCGACGACAACGGGTTGGGCACCGAGCCGAACAATATCGCCGCGGTGAACAGTCTGATCGGCTATCGCGCGCTGCGGTTCGGAAAAAATCTCGAGCTTATCCTGACCGATCAGCGTTCCTACCGCTCGAAGGATGCCATGGGCGATCCGTCGACGGACAAGCTGACGGATTATAATTTTTTTCCGGAGGACGCGCAGATCGTCCTCGATGCCGGCCGTGAAGCGAATGGCGGCGAACCGCCGGCGACCATCAAGTTCGGCACGGTCGAGATCGCGAACTATCAGAAAGACCAGCCGCCGCAGACCATGCTGGGCGCCACGCAGAAGGCGTGGTTCCTCGACAGGCTGAAAGCCTCGCAGGCGACGTGGAAGGTGTGGGGCAACACGCAGGCCACGCTCGATATGCGCGCCGATCCGCGCAATCTGCCGGACGGCATGGGCAAGAAATGGCCGGACGAAAGCTATGGCGGCTTTGGCGGCGGCGAACCTGCCACCGCCTATGTCGAGCGCAACGAAATCTACGACGTGATCGCGCGCGAAGGCATTACCGGCTTTGCCACCGTCGCGGGCGATCGCCACAGCTTCTGGGCCGGCGTGGCGACGAAATCGCTGCCGCCGCGCGGCTTCGAGCCGGTCGGCATTGCCTTTGTCACCGGCTCCCTCTCGGCGCCGGGCATGGCCGAGGCGCAAGAGCACAATTATCCGAAAGACGATCCGTTGCGCCCGCTATACCTGGTGGATCGCGGAGGCGGCAAATTCGAGACCACGGTGAACCTGACGCTGCATCATGGCGTGCGCACGGCGCTGGAATACGCCAAAAACGGGGACATCGCGCAGGCGCGCGCGCTGCGCAATCCCGATAACGCGCCGCATGTGTCGTTCGTCGACATGGGCGGGCACGGCTATGGCGTGGTGCGCACAAGCGTAGACCGCATGGATACCGAGTTCGTCTGCATCCCGCGCCCGATCGAGCGGTCCGCGACCGAAGACGGCGGCCCGCTGCGCTATCGCGTCGTGCATTCCGCGAAACTGTGGGGCAAAGGCGAACGGCCGGTTCTGGAGCAAACCGTTCTCGAAGGCGACGCCAAGCTGTCAATTTAAAGGCGCGACGCACCCTCCCCTTGCGGGGGGATAAATTAAAACCCCACGCCCGCGATCTTCGCCGACGCGTCCCACAATCTCTTCGCGTCCGCGTCGTTTTGCGCTTCCTTGGTCGGTGTCGCGAGCGCGGATTTCACGTAATAGCCGCCGCTCTTGCCTTCCACGGCCGGCGACGATGCGAGATAGATGATCGTCTGCGCGCCCTGCTCCGGCGTCAGCGCGAAATTCTTGGCGATGCGGATGAGGCCCGAGAGGATGCCGCCGCTCTGGTCGCCGAAGCGCGTGCCGACGAAGCCCGGATGCAGGCAGTTCGCGGTGACGCCCGTCCCGGCCAGCCGGCGCGCCAGTTCGCGGGTGAACAGGATGTTGCACAGCTTGGACTTGCCGTAGACGCCGAAGCCGGAAAAGCGCTTCTGCGATTGCAGGTCGCTGAAGTCCAGCTTCGCGCCCTTGTGCGCGTCCGACGACGTCGAAACGATGCGCGCGCCGGGCGTCGCTTTCAGCCTGTCGAGCAGCACGTTGGTGACGGTGAAGTAGCTCATGTGATTGAGCGCGAACGTCTTCTCCAGCCCGTCCTCGGTTTCCTGCCGGGTGTTGAACAGCGCGCCCGCATTGTTGATCAGCACGTCGACGCGCGGCTCGCTGTCGGCGATGGCCTGCGCCACGCGCTTCTGCTCGGAGAGTTTCATCAGGTCGGCGTAGTGCACCGCATGATTGTCGTGCCCGGCGATGGCCTGCAGGTGCTTGAGCGTTTCCTGGCCGCGCTCGCGGTCGCGCGCGATGAAGACGATGCGCGCGCCTTTCTGCGCCAGGCGGTCGGCCGCGACCGCGCCGATGCCCGACGTTGCACCCGTGATGACGACGGTCTTGCCCTGCATCGGAAGACTCCC
>Ga0209222_1000239_pt1 | contig 12189 bp, 10 predicted proteins | sample BlaSpr_A8_Ref_O3_FD_187991 | JGI IMG/M metagenome (GOLD analysis project Ga0209222, IMG submission 187991) | Forest soil microbial communities from Thunder Bay, Ontario, Canada - Black Spruce, Ontario site 2_A8_Ref_O3 (SPAdes) (version 2) | ecosystem: Environmental > Terrestrial > Soil > Boreal...
CGGAAGCCTTCCATCAGCGTGGAGACCACGCTTGAAGCACCCGTAATGCTCACCACCGCCGACCCCAGCAGCGCTCGCGCCGTATGCGCATTCTGATGCAGCGGCGAAAAGTACCGCTCCAGCAGCGGCATCACGTTGGGAGGCAACACCTGGTCGAAGAACTGCGCCATCTGCACGCGCACGGGCAGGTTATCCGGCAGCAGCGTGATGATCGCCGCCGTCACAATCAGCGCCGGAAACAATGCAACCATCGCCGAGTACGCCGCAGCCTGTCCCACCGTCAGCGCATTATGGTCCAGCGCTGACAGCACCGCACAGCGCACCATCTGCGCCAGGCGCAGCGCACTCTCCGCACCCTGTTTCAGACGGTGCTTCTCCATCCTCTCGCCCGCTGCCTGCGCCATCCGAGCCTCGTGCTCTTACGGCTTCCACTTGTTCAGAAACTCGGTCAGCGCAGAAGACTCCATGTGGCGCATATCCGAGAACTCGTTCTTCTGCGAATACAGCACCTTGCCGTCTCCATCGAGCACCACCAGTGCCGGAACGCCATGCGGCATCGGCACGCCATACTTGCTCGCGATGTCGAGGTTCGCGTCCTCATGCCCGATGTTCACATCCACCAGGATGAAGTGCTTCGCCATCAGCTCCGTGTTCGGGCTCTGATGAAAATAAATATTCAACACCTGGCAGTCCGGGCACCAGTCTCCACCGAAGTCCAGGAGGACCCGCTTGTGCGTGCGTCGCGCCTCAACCAGGGCCGCATGAATGTCCGCAGGCGCGGCTTCGATCGCAGGATAGATGTGGGCCCTTCCCGCTGTCATCATCTGCGCGGAACTTCCGCTCACCATCAACAACGCAACACCCGCCGCGATCAAACCCATCCTGAACTTACTTGCCGTCATTACTTTCTCCCTTATCTAGCTGCCAACAGAACTGCTTCTACCATCATCCGTCAGGTCGCTCTCGCTACCAAGCCCAAAATTGCAATTCGTCTGTTTCCAGCTCCCCCCAGGGGCCCTCCCCCCGGGTACTTTTGGGGGTAAAGTATTCATGCGGTTTGGGTTGGGGGCGGACTTGTGGAAGTCATACCCCGTTCTAAAGGGGTTAGAGGTAATGTATTCCTTTCATTGGGGTTATGGGTGCGTTTTGGCGGTTGTTCCGTGGGGCGATGCCCCAGGCTGCGATGAGCCGGGCCTTTGGCCCTTGGGTTGGTTGTGGGTTTGGAGTTTGTGGCTCTAGTTAAAGTTTAGCTGGTAGGTGGGGGTGGTTATGCCACGAGGATGTGGTTTGGTTTGTTGGGGTTGGGGGTGTTTGGGGGTTGACAGGTGAGTTTTGGCGGATTTAGAAGGGTGATTGGCAGGATTTAATTGGGGGCCTGCGCGGGCGGCGGGAATACCATGGAGGCTATCGTGGACTTCTTCTCCAGCGTATTGATCGGCGTCTTCCTCGGCTTCGTCTTTGGCGTTGGCTGCGCGCTGGCGGTGATGTACTCCATCTATATGGGAGGGTATCGTGCGGCCGTCAAGGACGCCCAGCTACCCTCTCCGCCCGAGAGGCTCACCGCGGCCCGCGCCAAGGTCCTTGCCGCTGCCGCCCGCAATCCGGACTAACCCCGGGCCGCAACCTCCGCCCGCAATGCTTTGACCTCCAGCGAGAGCTCTTCCAGTGCCGTGACGATCCGGTCGCGCTCGATCTCGTCGCTCGACGGCTTCTTGCCCTCTACGTAAAACGTCCCATTGGGCTCCAACACGCACGTCTGTACGTCCTTCGGGTCATTAAACCCATTCTTATTCAGAACCGAGATCAGCTCCACATGGGTCAGCGACTGCTTCTTCAGCTCCGCCTCGTCCACCACCCCACTCCGGATCAGCGTCGACGAGTGCCCCGACAGAAGCACCGTAGCCTTCGGAGCACGATATAATACCCACATCAGTAACCAGTTGATCGCCAGCAGTGCTAACGCTCCCACCACCCCGCCGGTAACCGAGTTGTCGTCCCCAATCATGGCATTCTGCACCGTATTGGACAGACTGAGCAGCACCACCAGGTCAAACGGGTTCAGTTGCGCCAGTTCGCGCTTGCCAAAGATCCTCAAAAAAACCACCAGGAAGAGGTACACAATGACCGGGCGAAGGACCTTCTCCGTCAACGGAAGCGGAACAAAAAACATGTCGCGTGAAAGCGTGTGCATCAGATTGTGCATCAAGAGTATCTCCGCTGGTTACGGGCCTTTTTCGCTGGCTCTCTTCGTCGAATGACCCGTGCCTTTGTGCTATCCTAACCCCGTTGGGTACTGTGTCAGAGCTTCATTCCGCCCATCGGTACCATGAGTTGTACTTCTTCTCCCGAACGCGCTAGCCAACCTACAGCCTCCGGACTACGGAGCATAGAACGGTTCTTATCTTTCGTGAAGTGTCGATCCTGTGAGATAGGTACTTTTGGATCGCTTCCATTCATGCTAGTAGCTAACTTATCAATGAGAAGAAAGATGCCCACAGCATACTTCCCTTCAAGTTCAATCACTACAGCGATAGTTAGCGAAATTCTTCTGCTATGCTCTGGTTACCTCTTTCCAGGAGTGCAACCCTTGCCCCATTTGTTGGGCAACTTTTGAGGACTGAAATCTAATCATGGCGAAGCCACTACGCAGCGACGATCCCAATCCACCAAGTGTCCAGTTCAGGGACTTTGGTGTTCTCAACGACGGCAAGAGCAGCAAGGGCGCCGCAGTAGCCTCCATTGTCATTAACGTTACCCTTCTGGCCCTGGTGGTCATCCTGGGGATCATCATCAAGGTCAACCCCACCGTCGCAAAAGAGGTAGCTACTCTCACGCTGCCTCCACCGCCGCCGCCTGAGCCGAAGCCGGTCCCCAAGCCGCCCCCGCCGCCGCGCATCAAGCCGGTGCCGCCAACACCCGTGCAGCCGCCCAAGATCAAGCTGCCGCCGCCGACCCCCATCCCGCCTCCGCCGGATGTGAAGCCGTTGCCTACGCCGCAGCCGAAGCCCATCAATCTGCCGCCAGCCCCTCCCAAGCGCGTCGATCCTCCGCCTGCGCCCGTCAAAGTCAACCTCGGCGTTGCTTCGGCCGCCTCAGTGCCTAATCACGATCTCCACCCCAGCGCCGTCCGGCTGGGTGCATCGGACAACCCGCTCAAGTCTCTCTCCGGTCCGGCGGTTGCCAACGTCAATCTCGGGAACGCTGGAATGCCGGGTATGAACAAGGGCAACACCGGCAATGGCCCCCCCGCCTCCGCCGTCAACCTTGGCTCCGGATCGCCCAATGGCCGCAACCTCAATGGCCACGACAATGGCGTCCAACCCGTCAAGGGAGTCGCCCTGGGTAGCGGAAACGGCCCGATGAAGTCCGACAACTTCGCAGCCGTCAAGCCGGTGCAGCTTGGCACTCCCCCTCCCTCTCCAGCGGAGAGGGGCACCGCACCGGCCGCTCTGTCCGCCGCTACAACGCCGAAGATCACCTTCAAGCCGACGGCGGTCTACACAGACGATGCCCATTCGCACAACATTCAGGGCAATGTGGTTGTCAAGGTCATCTTCCACGCCAATGGCACCATCGAGGTCATCAACGTGGTGCGTGGTCTCGGTCACGGGCTTGATGAGAACGCACTTCAGTGCGCCCGCGGTATTCGCTTCCGCCCAGCTTTAAATGCCGCCGGTGAACCTATCGATTTCCCAACGAACATTGATATCAGCTTCATCATTAATAACTAACTAGTACACAAACGATACAATTTGGTAGTAATGGCTAAAAAAATCAAGTTACTCTTTAGCTAGAAACACCAGCAAGCCCTAGAGGCGTGAGCAAATTGCACTACCCGACATTTCGAAAGGGCCACCCTCACCGGTGGCAGCACCAGCCAAGGAGCCCCAGAACCCTATGAACCTCCCGACAAAACTCACCGCCGCCGTGGCTTTCACCGTCCTGGTCGCATCGGCACTCCCCGCCTTCGCCTTCTCGCACCCGAAGAAGGACTCGGACTCGTCGAATGCACGCAAGCTCACCCCGGCCCAGAATGAACTGGTCAACAAAGCCATCGCTCGCGAGGCTGTGATCATCAAGGTTCTCAGGGAACGCAGTCCCATTGTCGAGACCTACATCCAGAACATGCGTCCCGACCCCGTCATGGGCCAGACGGTGGATAGCGATGCCCACTTCCTGGCGCGCGTCGACTTCGGCAAGGTCATCGGCGAGAACAACTTCCTTGAAGGCGATACGGCCAAGAAGGGGGGCCGCTTCAAGCATTCCCTCGGCTACATCACCGGGGTCTCCAAGCAACTCCACCTCAGCTATAACGAGGCCGGCTTTGTCCGCATGATCGTCATTGACAGCACCGGATTCGACCGCCAGCACTATAACTTCACCTATCTGCGGAACGACTTCCTCGGCACCGTTCCCACCCAGGTCTTCGACGTCTCGCCTGTCAAGAAGGTCCCGGGCCGCTTCTTCGGCCGCATTTGGGTTGAGCGTCAGGGCGGCAACATCGTCCGCTACGACGGTGACCTCGCCGGCGGCGAGAAGGACAATATCAACGAGTACTTCCACTTCAACTCTCTCCGCACCAACGTGCAGGACGGCCTCTGGCTCCCCACCGCCTCCTACATCGAAGAGACCGACCCCAAGAGCCCCTCGCATAGCCTGAAGTTCAAGGCGATCAACCAGATCTGGGGCTACTCGCTGAAGACTCCCGCCAAGGATGAAGATGAGACCAATGTTGAAGTAGAGGGTGCCACCGATGAGAGCCAGCAGAACGGAGCCCTCAGCCCCCTCGGTGCGCAACGGCAGTGGATCCAGCAGGCTGAGGACAACGTCATCGACCGCCTCTACTCGGCCGGCCTGATCGACGCTCCCAGCGACTTCGACAAGGTCCTCGCGCAGCTCGCCAACAACATCCTGGCCTATAACCAGATTCCTATCGACCGCCCCATCCGCGTGCGCACGCTGCTCACCGAGCCGCTTGAGTCCGTGGCTGTGGGCAACACCATCCTGATCTCCAAGGGCCTGGTAGATACCACTGCCGTGGTCACCGCCGATGGCGCACAGCAGATGGGCAATCTCAATGCCCTGCTGGCCTTCCAGGTAGCGCACATCGTCCTCGGTCATCACATCGATACCAAGTACGCTTTCAGCGATCGCCTGCTCTTCCCACCCGAGTCTGCCTTCGCCAAGCTGCCGCTCTCCCACACCGATGCCGACGATGCCGAATCATCCAAGAAGACGATGGAGCTGCTCGGCGTGAAGGACCTGGCGGACGGACAGCAGTACTTCGGCCTCTATCTCCAGCAACTACAGGCCCGCGAGAAGGGGCTCAAGTCCCTTACCGATCCTCAGTTCGGCGATAGCCTCGTCAAGACCGATGGAACCTTCTGGATGCAGGCCATCATCTCCAAGTCGCCCAAGCTCAACAACACCGACCTGAAACAGCAGGCGGCTGAGCCCCTCAACGCTTACCTCCGCAACGACCCTTGGACCGATCAGGTGATCAAGCTGAATTCAGCTACCGAGCCGCTGCTCAGCGCCAGGGACAAACTCCCCTTTGAAATCACTCCTATCTCTGTGAACCTTTCCTACTGGAAGCCGCCCGTCGATCCAGACGCGACTACGGGAGCCGCTGCTCCTGCTGCCCCGGCAACCCCTGCGGCCCAACCCCAACCCTAGCCTTTCAGAAAGCTGCCGCAAACGCAGTAAGCCTGATCCGACTACTACAACGGCACTCACTCTTCGAGTGGGTGCCGTTTTCAAATAGCAGCACCACAACCCAGGATGCACACGGAGCGTCAAAGCTCCCAGGGGGGTGGTCTATATTGAAACAACATTTGTTTTTTCCAATGTTGTAGAGATAGATAAGTCAGTCAGTCTCGCGCAAACGTAGGAGTATGAGGATATCCTCAAATAATGCTGGTATTTCCAGCACCACTTCAACTACACTGGAGTGGCAAACGATCTCATACCCCGGCCAATGGAGGCCATCCATTGAAACGAATTGTCCTCATTCTGGCTATGTTGGCTGTGTGCTCTCCTTTTGCTCTTGGACAGGCCATGCCTGGCGCCACTCGTGCTATCGACATCCAGGCGGGCGGGACCTTTACGTATGCCTTTCCCGACTACACCCCGCAAAAGGCCATGGGTTATGGCGCCTTCGGCGACTTTGACTTCACTCCTCATTGGGGCGCTGAGCTCGACTTTCACTCGGTCGACATCCAGCAGCACTCGCCCGCGAAAGAGTGGACGTTCGAGTATGGAGCCCGTTACCACAGGACCTACGGACGCTACAATCCTTACCTGAAAGCAATGGCCGGCCGCGGTACCTTCGACTCTTCACCGCTGTTCTTCCAGCATGGCGCCGATCCTAGTTACAACCTTCTGAGTTTTGGCGCCGGCGTCGATGCCCAGATCACCACGCGCATCAGCGCTCGTCTCGGGATGGAGTATCAGAATTGGTTTACGAGCGGAGTCACGGGAACTCCAGGGAGCGGCGGTCCTGGAACAGATGTCTTCCTCCCCCATGGCCTGACCCCCATCCTGTATGAGGTTGGTATTTCGTACCACTTCACCGGCAGCTCAAACATCCAATAGCTCTACCAAGCTACCAAGGCCAGGGAGCACCGCTCCCTGGCCAACATCTTTTAATACGCCAACGTCAAAGATCAATCCATACGCCGACTAACCCAGAGAGCCACCCGGCACGGTTACCGTTCGCTGGTACGGGATTTTCCGCTGCGGTAGCATGGCTGGCATGAGTGTGTCGAGAATCGCTTTGCTGGCTGGCGCGTGGCTTTCTGCCGCTCTCGCGGTTTGGGCGGCTCTGGCGGTTCTCAATACCCTGCTCCTTGTTCCCGATAATCCCGATCGAACGGATAGTCGCAATCTCACATGGAAGATCGGAACGGCGGCACTATGTGTGGGAGTGTCTTATCTGCTTTCCGCTTATCCCGGCTGGCCTTCAGGAAGGCGCTGGCCTTTAGGAAAGCAAAGAGGCATGGGTTAGCCAGGTAATTTATTGCCAAATAAAAGGAGCCCGGCCACTAAGGCCGGGCTCCTCACCGCATTACTCTATGGTTAGAAGTGGTAGGCGACACCGATCGACGGCGTCTCCATAATGTAGTACCGGCCGTTCGTAGAGAACAGTCCATCCACGGCACCGAACGTGGGCGCTTTCATGATGAAGCCGCGAAATTCAGCACGGATATCGAAGCTAGGGCTGATCTCATACGCCATCCCGGCACCGAAAAGTCCACCAATCTGCAGGTTTTGCTTAATGGTCTCCTGGGTCGTCCCAGTATTCAGGATGGGCGTAAAGATCACTGCGCCAATACCACCCTCGACAAACGGGTTATACCTCTTATAGGTCCTGGTGTACACATACGCGCCGCTGATCTCCTGCTCGCGCGAATTCACCCTGCTGTTCGGATCCGCAATGGTGTTGAATTTGAGGGAGTTCTGGTCGAACGTATAGTTCAACTCCACGGCGCTGCGCGGTGTCAGCATATAACGGTAGCTCAACAGGAGACCCCCGGTTGACGTCGTCGTCAGCGGATGAACATTAAGCCCATACACGGGAGGCACGTAGACCCCAAATAAGCTAATGCTGGCATCCTGTCGACTCTCCTGTGCGTGTCCCACGGCGGCGGTGCACAACATCATCAATGCACCGAGCAACATCATCTTCTTCATGCTTGCTGAAATCCCTTCGCATTCACACCGCCGGCCGAAGGCTCCACTCATCGCTCCAGTGGGCGCCCAGCCGGTAAACGCGGCGCGCTATTCATTTATTGTACCTGCACACGGCGCTTGTAAGTACATCGTCGCTCATTCTGGCCCTTGGCAAACGCAGTTTGTACCTCCTGATAGACGAAACAGGCCTCGTCCCGGTATCCAGAACGAGGGCTCTCTCCCTACTTTTTCTTCCAAGGACTACTGCGGCGGGCTCTGCGGCTGCGCCGCACCATCTCCCCCAGCGCCACGACGCTGACGCATGCTCGCCTGCATCGCGTCATACTTCGTCTGCTGGTCAGGTGTCAGCACCGCACGGACCTTCGCCTGCACGCCCTGGCGCAGGGTCATCATCTGTGCCCGGAGATCGTCCTGTGCCAAGGCCGTATTCGCGCGCAACGCATCCATCTTGCCGCTCGCATCGGTAAGTATCTGCCGAATCTGCGCCGTCTGGTCATCGGTCAAGGACAGTTGCTGCTGCATCATCGCCAACTGGCGCTCAGGATTCATTCCGCGCTGCCCGCCTTGCGGCCCTTGCATCGCTCCATTCGCCGGCGGTGCCTGCTGTTGTCCATCCGTAGCAGGCGGAGCCGTGCCCTGCTGCGCAAACGCAGCACTCGTCGCCAACCCAGCGCCGCACAGTACTACCAACACTGTGCGAAAGATCTTGCCCTTAATAAAATTCTTCATACGCTCAACCTACCCTCTCTTGTAGCATCGCGCCGCAAACCTTCGCCGCGCGTCTGTCTCCCTGTAAAGACGCCGGTCTCTCTGTCAAAGACGCCGTTCTCTGCAAAGGTTCCGGCGACCTCGCCACAATTTTCTCGGAACTTTCTCCGAGGCCGGGCCCCTCACCCCTCAAGCAGCGCGCTCAACCCTTCTCCGGCACAAAGCAGAACGGGTCTCCATGCTCCGCGGCATGCGCCTGCACCACGCGCAAAAACTCCCGCGCCGCGTGCGAGAGCGCTGCCTGTCTCCGATACACCAGCCGCAGCTTCCGCTCGATTTGCAACTCCGGAACCTCCACGGCCACCAACGTACCCGCCTCCAGCTCGCTTTCCACCGTCAGCCGCGGCACCAGCGCCACGCCATTGCCCCGTTGCACGAACCGTTTAATTGCCTCCAGCGACGGCAACTCCACGTCCATCTGCAACGGGACCTTCCGCCGCTGAAACGCCTCAATCACCTTCTGCCGCAGCGGCGACGGCACATTGTGCGCCACAAACGTCTCCCGTCCCAGCCTCGCCAGCGTTGTCCGCTTCGCCTTCGCCAGCGCGTGGCCCGGCGCCATAATGCATACCAGCTCATCCCGGTACACCATCGCCGACGCCACCTGCGGGTCTGCCGGACGGAAGCTCACCACCCCCATCTCCACGGAGTGCGACAGCACCTCATCCGCAATCCGGCTCGCCAGCGTCCGCTGCACCGCCACCTTAATCCGCGGATGCTCCCTCCGAAACGCATCCAGCACCGGCAGCAGGTACAAACACGTGTACTCATTCGCCGCCAGGTCCAGCCGCCCCCGATGCAGCGACCGCAGATCCACCAGCGCCGCGCCCGCATCCTTGCGCAGATTCAGCATCTTATGCGCATACTCCAGCAGAACTTTGCCCGCATCGGTAGGCTGCCCCGCCGAGCGTTCCAGCAGCACCTCGCCCAGCTCCGCCTCCAGCTTGGCGATCACCTGGCTCACGGCTGGCTGGGTACGGTGCAAACGTACCGCCGCTCGTGAGAAACTTCTTTCCTCAGCGACGGCCAGAAATGTCTCGAGCTGAAATAAATCCACGCGACCCCGCTCGTTCCAATGCGCTATCTTTTAACCTATAGGTGCATTAGAAAGCGCAATACATCTGGTTCCGAGCATAAGGGCGCATTATGATTCTGTCTAGACGGAAAGGTTAATTTTATGGCAACCGACACCCCCATCGTCATCTTCGACACTACTCTCCGTGACGGGGAGCAGTCCCCCGGCTGCACCATGCACCACGCCGAAAAGCTGCGTTTCGCCCATCAGCTCGCCCGCCTCGGTGTCGACATCATCGAAGCCGGCTTCGCCATCGCCTCGCAAGGCGACTTCAACTCCGTGCAGACGATCGCCCGCGAAGTGCGCGGCCCGCGCATCGCCTCGCTGGCCCGCTGCAAGCGCGAGGACATTGAGGCCGCAGCACGCGCCGTCGAGCCCGCGCAGAAGAACCGCATCCACGTCTTCCTCGCCAGCTCCGACCTCCATCTAGAAGCCAAGCTCAAGATCACCCGCGCCCAGGCGCTCGACAGCGTCGCCGAATCCGTCCGCCTGGCCCGCACCTTCGTCGAAGACGTAGAGTTCTCCACCGAAGACGGCACCCGCTCCGACCTCGAGTTCCTCATCGAGATGATCAACGTGGCCGTTCAAGCGGGAGCGACCACCATCAACATCCCCGACACCGTCGGCTACACCACCCCCGCCGAGTACAAAGCCCTCTTCGAGACCGTCCGCCAGCGCGTCCCCGGCAGCGACAACATCATCTACTCCACCCACTGCCACGACGACCTCGGCATGGCAGTCGCCAACTCCTTAGCAGGCCTCGAAGGCGGGGCTAGACAAATTGAATGCACCATCAATGGCATCGGCGAACGCGCCGGCAACGCAGCCCTCGAAGAGATCGCCGCCGCCATCGCCACGCGCCACGACCGCTACCCTTACGCCAACCACATCGTCATGTCGGAGCTCTACCCCACCTCCCACATGCTCGGCGAGATCATTAGCTTCACCTGCCCGCCCAACAAGGCCGTCGTAGGCAAGAACGCCTTCGCGCACGAGAGTGGCATCCACCAGCACGGCGTCCTCTCCAACCCCCTCACCTACGAGATCATGACGCCCGCCTCGGTAGGCTTTACCGGCCAGAACATCGTGCTGGGCAAACACTCTGGCCGCAAAGCGCTCGAACACCGCCTCAACGAACTAGGCCACAAGCTCTCGCACGAAGAACTCACTGCGGTCTATCACCGCTTCACCGAACTAGCCGACCGCAAAAAATCCATCTACGACCAGGACATCGTAGCCCTGCTCCAACCAACCACCACCGAACCCCTGGTCACCAACGTCCCCTAACGGCTCAGAAGGTTGCCGCAATCCGCTGTGAAAACCACCGAACAACACGGAAATTCCGATCACGTCGAAGATGAGATCACGTCGCTGGATGATCTTCCAGACGTGGCCAGAGTCGCACGTCGCCAGAAGTTTCTAAATCGGTGGTACAAGCCAGTAGCTCTAGCTCCTTTCGTTGTAGTTCTGATTTTGTCGCTCAAGATCTTTCCGAAGGTGAACGAGCAGGTTTTCTTTTGGCCGATGATGGCAGCTCTTTTATGGGCGATGGGAATAGCAGCGTATTCCTTCTATCTTCTGTTTTGGTTTAAGTGCCCTAGATGCCATGAGAGGTTTGGACTCGGCGAAGCATGCCGAAACTGCGACCTGGCTCGACACCGCAACGTTTCACTGAACATTGAACCAACTGAGGAACAAGCATGAAATTAAAGATCTCAATCCTGGCCGGCGACGGCATCGGCCCCGAAGTCACCCATGAAGCCGTGAACATCCTCGCAGCCGTAGCCGAAGCCGGTGCCCACGACTTCACCTTCACCAACGCCCTCATCGGAGGAGTAGCCATCACGGCCAAGGGCACGCCGCTCCCGCAAGACACCATCGACATCGCGCTCGACTCCGACGCCGTCCTCCTCGGCGCGGTAGGCGACAACAAGTTCAACGCGCTCTCGCCCGACAAGCGCCCCGAGGCCGGCCTGCTGCAAATCCGCCAGATCCTCGGCGGCTTCGCCAACCTGCGTCCGTCGGTAGCATACCCTGCGCTAGCAGAGAACTCCCCGCTGCGCCCCGAGGTCACCAAAGGCGTCGACATTCTCTTCGTGCGCGAACTCCTCGGCGGCCTCTACTTCGGCCAACCCCGCAGCTGGAACAAGGCTGAATCCGCGCCCGGCGGCGGCGAAGCCATCAACACCATGCGCTACACCAAGGCCGAAGTCACCCGCGTAGCCCGCACCGCCTTCGAGCTAGCCGGCAAGCGTCGCAAGAAGCTCACCTCCGTAGACAAGGCCAACGTCCTCGAATGCTCGCAACTCTGGCGCGCCACCGTTGACGAGCTCAAATCCGACTACCCCGACGTCACCGTCGAGCACCAGCTCGTCGACTCCATGGCCATGCACCTCATGAACATCCCCCGCAACTTCGACGTCGTCCTCACCGAGAACCTCTTCGGCGACATACTCTCCGACGAATCCGGCATCATCACCGGCTCCCTCGGCATGTTGCCGTCGGCCACCATCGGCGGCAAGGTCAACCTCTTCGAGCCCGTCCACGGCTCTGCCCCAGACATCGCCGGCACAGGCAAAGCGAACCCTCTCGGCGCAATCCTCACCGCCGCGATGGTCCTCCGTTACTCCGCCGGCCTCGAACAGGAAGCCACC
>Ga0209222_1000240_pt1 | contig 12160 bp, 9 predicted proteins | sample BlaSpr_A8_Ref_O3_FD_187991 | JGI IMG/M metagenome (GOLD analysis project Ga0209222, IMG submission 187991) | Forest soil microbial communities from Thunder Bay, Ontario, Canada - Black Spruce, Ontario site 2_A8_Ref_O3 (SPAdes) (version 2) | ecosystem: Environmental > Terrestrial > Soil > Boreal...
GAGTTTCCGGGCGAAACCGCCGCGAAACCTTCCGTTTTCTCGGGCTATCCAATAACGATTCCCGGCACCGCATGTCAGCCACATACCTAAGAGAGCCAACCCTGCGAAGCGATGCCTTTTTTCGACGCTTTTTGGATTCGGAACCGTGGCCTTAGACTTAACGTCACTATTATCTTCGACTTTCGACTTATGGTCAATCGAAAATGCCGTTAGGTGTCATTACCAAAACCGTACCCTCTGCACCGGCTGCCTGCCCCCCAACATCGGATGATCGGAGGTAGGCGAAGGTTTCCCTCTAATTTTCGCCTCCGTGCCTACCGCTTACGGTCGTCTTCGAGCTTCCTGATTCGGGAAGCCAGGTCGGGCAGCCTCGATATCCACCCATACTGCTCCTTGAACCGCTCGATCGGCCGCGCCGGAGTACCCCAAACCACATCTCCACCGCGAATCGTCTTCCCGGTCGGGATCCCCGCCTGGGCCCCCAGGATCGCCCCATTCTCAACCGTGCAGTGGTCGGCGATGCCCACCTGGCCGCCGATCATCACGCTATCTCCGATGGACGTACTGCCGGAGATACCCACCTGCGCCGCCACCACCGAATTCTCCCCAATTTTCACGTTGTGCGCGATTTGCACCAGATTATCGATTTTCACCCCCGCCGCGATCTCGGTGGCGTCCAGCGACCCGCGGTCCACACACGAATTGCACCCAATCTCGACGTCATCGCCAACCTCCACCCTTCCCACCTGTGGAAATTTGACGTGCCGGCCTTCGCCGAACACATAACCGAAACCATCTGCGCCAATCACCACTCCCGAATGAAGCTCCACCCGGTCCTTAATCGTCGCTCCGGCATATAAAGTGACCCGCGGATGCAACCTGCAATCCCGGCCGACCTTCGCTCCCCGGCCAATAAAACAAAACGCGTCCAATTCGCTTCCGTGCCCGATCTCCGCCTCGTCTTCGATCACCACGTACGGCCCAATCCGAATCCCCGCCGAGAGCCGCGCCGAATTCGCCACGATCGCCGTCGGATGAATTTCGGCGCGCAGCGCAGGGCGCGGCAGCAGCCACGCCGCCGCCTTCGCAAAAGCAAACTTTGGGCTCTTCACCTCTAACGTGGTTTTTCCCGCAAGCTCCATGCCTGCTGGAACCAGGACACACAAAGCTTCCGAGCCGGCCGCCCGCTCCAGATGCCGCGGCGAGTCCACATAAATCAAATCTTCCGCGCGCGCCGCGTCAGGATTGGCCACACCGCTCACCGGCAGATTCCCGTTTCCCAGAATGGTCGCTCCTAAAAATTCAGCGAGTTCGTTCGCAGTCCGCATCTTTCTTACCTCTCCTGTCTTCCCTTCGAATGGAATCCCGGATATCAATTCGTTAAAAAACGATCCGTCGAGAACTCTTGGAGTGCGGCGGCTTTTTACCCTGAGCAACGAAGGGGCCGCCGCTTTTCCCAGTCGCCAGCGCCCCAAACCGAGCGCGTAGCCCTTCCACTCGCAACCACCGCATCTCGAATTTCAAAACGAATACATTGGCGGGTCACCCGGCGGACGCGTCTTCCACCGTTTGTGCACCCACAACCACTGATCCGGATATTGCCGCACGTGTTCTTCGATCACCTGCGTAAACCGCTGCGTATTTTCGATCACATCCGCTTCTTCGTCGTCCGTCCGCGCCAGCTCCACCGCTTTTTCGAATCGCAGCCGGTATTTCCGCCGCGCCGTATCCCAAATCAAAAACCCCGGCACCACCGCCGCATCGGTGCGCAACGCCAGCCGCGCCAGTCCCGAACTCGTCGACGCCGGCGCCCCAAAGAAATTCACGAAAACCCCTTCGTCCAACGACGTGTTGTGGTCCATCAGAATCCCGACGGTCCCCGCCTCGCCCAAGACCTTCAGAATCGCCCGCGCCGATTTATTCTTGTCGATCGGCCGATTTCCCGACAGGCAGCGATATCCATTAATCAGCGCGTCCACCCGCCGGTTCGCCACCGGCCGCACCAGAAAATGCAACGGATAGCCGTACAACGCATGCGCGAACGACGAAAGCTCCCAAGCACTCATGTGCCCGGTCAAAAAAAGCACACCCTTGCCCAACCGCTTGGCCGCGTCGAAATTCTCAAACCCATCGATCACCACGATCTGCTCGATGTTCTCCCGCGAATATTTCGGCAGCTGCGAAAATTCCCCGGCCAGCCAGCCGACCTGCTGAATCATTCGCCCAATGACTTCCTCGCGCCTCTTCCCGCTCCACTCCGGAAACGCAATCTCCAAATTCGCGAGCGCCGCCCGCCGCAGGGGCGTGCGCAACCGGTAAGCCATCCACGCAAAGCTGGCCCCCACCAATCGTGCCGCGCTCCGCGGCAACCAGCCCAGCAGCTTCAGCCCCAGCCACGCCCCAGCATATTCAATCCACTCACGCATCGCGCGCCATTATGCAAGACCCACCACAACCAACACCAGCGCCGTGCTCGCCTCGATTTCCCGGCGGGCTCCGCCGTCTGACGAGCGTGGGATTGCGGGCAACTGCGATGAACTGCGGACCAGTGGAGTTGTGCGGTGGTTGCAAATCCGGTGTGGTGAAACTCAATTTGTGAGATTTGCCGGGGCCCCATTTTGACCGTCGAGGTTCGATTCTTGCGAGCGAGCTGTCGAGAATAGGATCAGCATCATTCCGGCGATCCACAGGAAATAACCCTCCCGCGGATTGAGCTGCTCGACATAGAAAACGATCCAAGAAAACGGGATCATCAGCAGTATGGCGATTCGCAGGGCTCTGACCAGGCGGTGATGCGTCCCGCGTAAAATTAGAACGGCCGCTGCCCAAAAAACCAAATTGATCAACCCGCTTATTTCCAGCGAAACCGCCCTGGCGAGCGAATTTCTATAATCCTCCCCCCACGGCGCGACTAGCGACACGTAATCTCAGTCGTATCCACGAACCGAGACAAACGAAAATCCGCGGCCAACCACAGCCGTCACAAAAAAACTGGTGACGTAGATCAGAAGTCCCAGCCAAACGAGACGGTTTTGGATTTTCATCGCGACCTCAAGCGCCCGCGGGACCCGGACCGCACTTCGCTGCCAACGTGCCCGTGGAGGTGAGGCGGGTGACTAGCAATGGTAGCGCGCTTGTCGGGGTTGGAGGATACGATCTGGCGGTCAGTTACGGCCAATGCTAGCAGGCCTTGGCGGAGATTTTCCTCGGACCTGCGATGGGCGTTCCGCCGCCCCGCTCTTCCTTGCCTGCAATCTCGATTTCCGAACATACCACTCACTTGTCATCCCGAAGCGCAGCGAGGGATCTGCTTTTTACGATCCGCCGATGCACCCAGCAGCCCGCACCACACGTCAACGCCGTCGCCTTTCGTCAGGGCACGGTTTCAACCGTGCCGTTAGGTCCCGTCTCAAGAAAAAACGTCCGCGCGAATCGCGCGCCTTTTGCGCCGTTCGCGCACGCCGTGGCTGCATCCGCATCATCGCCGCTACGCCGGGCGCACCTTCACCCCCCGCGACGCACTTTCACCAGCCCAATCCGCTCGCCTCCGTAGATCGACTTTGAATGTTAAACTCGACGCGCCTTGACCGAACCGCAACCAACCTCATCGCCAAAAACAAATCTCGCCGCGATTTTCTCCGCGGTGGCCGTCATCGGCATCTGCCTTTTCAGCCATCTCGGCGCCCTCGGCCTCGTCGGTCCCGACGAGCCCCGCTACGCATGGATCGCCCGCGCCATGGCTCAAACCGGCGACTGGGTCACACCCCGCCTGTACGGCAGCCCGTGGTTCGAAAAGCCCATCCTTTATTACTGGGCCGCAGCGCTAGGTTTCGCCCTGCGCTTACCCGCGGAGTGGGCCGCGCGTTTGCCATCGGCCATCGCCGCCCTCGCCGCGGCCCTCGCCATCGCCTGGCTCGGAAAGAAACACTACGGCTCCGCGCTGGAGAATCAAAGCGGCGACCACGCCTTCGTGATAAGCCCTGCCCTACTCGCGCCCATGATCTTTTCCGCGAGCCTGGCAGCGATCGGTTTTGCGCGCGCCGCCACTCCCGACATGCTTTTCAGCGCTTCGATTGCCCTGGCGATGGCCGCCGCCGCAAGTTGTCTCCGCCGAGCGGGCGCGTTGCGCAACGGCAACGCTGCTTCGACCCACAATCAAAAACTCTCCGCCGGAACTCTCGCCCTCTTCGGCGCGTTCCTTGGCCTCGGCGTCCTAGCCAAAGGCCCCGCAGCAGTGATTCTCGCTGGAGGAGCCATCGGCATCTGGGCGCTCGCCACCAAGCAACTCCGCGCGGCGCTCTCCCTCGCGCATCCGATTGCGATCGCGGCGTTTTGCGTGGTCGCGTTGCCCTGGTACCTAATCTGCGCCCGCCGCAATCCCGATTTCCTCCACATATTTATTTTTCAGCATAATTTCGAACGCTATCTGACCCCGGTGTTCCAGCACATCCAGCCTTTCTGGTTTTTCGTCCCGATCACGCTGCTCGCAGTCCTCCCCTGGACGCCATTTCTGCTCTCCACCGTCTCGGAAGGCCGCACCATGCGCGCCAACACCTGGAAAAATTCCCCGGGATTCTTCTTCGCCTGCTGGGCCCTCTTCCCCATTTTGTTTTTTAGTTTTTCGCAATCAAAACTGCCCAGCTACATCCTGCCCGCGATCCCCCCGCTCGCGCTCTTAATCGCCGTAAGCGCATGCCGGGCCTCAGCACATAGTCGCCGTCTCCTCACCGTGATCTCGTCTGCGATCGCGATCACCTGGCTCGTGGTCGGGGTCGCTGCCTGGGAATATTTCGCCGCCGACCCGCAATCAGGACTGGCCAGCAAATTGGTCTTGATCGTCGCGCTAATCGCCGCGGTTTTGTGTTTCGTATTTGGATTCCGCTCAAATCTCAAATCGCTGATTCTTACCTCGGCCTGGGCGGTGGCCATCTCTGTCGAGCTAGCCGGCTTCGCGCTGCTCCCGGCCATCGATCCCTCCGTTTCCGCGCGCGACCGCGCCACCATGATCTCCGGCCAGCCCGGGACCAACTTCTACACCTTCCACCTGCATCGTTCCTGGAATTACGGCTTGGCTTTCTACGCGGGACGTCCGCCGGAGGAATGGTCGCCGGAAAATTCCGGCGCCGCCACTCTGCTGACCACATCACAAGGTTTGATCGAACTGAAAAAGCTGGGGAGATTCACCGGCTCAGTGAATCCGCAGGAACGCGGCATCCGCTACGTAAAACTTGAACCCGTCACCCGCTAATTCTTTGCGGGGGTACCACTCGGCGGCAAACTCTGCAGGAAAAATCCCACCACCTGCGTCTCATAATTTTTCCGCGAATCGTCGGACATCGCCGAATACGCCGCATTGGTCCGCACCACCTGCTTGGGGTCCGGCGCGCGATTAAACATATCCATCGTCTCGGTGGCCAGCACCTGTTGGTCTTGTGCCACAAAAAATAATTTGGGCACGCCTTTCGTCGCCGGCAGTTGACCCGTCACCGGCGGCTGAGCCCGGAATGGATAATTCAGCATCCGGAATCCAAAATCGGAAACCTTGTCGACCATCGGCAGCACGGTCAGGCCCGACCGCTTTATTTCGCTCTGCACAAATACCCGCGGATCCGAATACGCGTCGTCCACGATGAACGCCTTCACCCGCGGATCGGAGGTGGCCACTTCCAGCACCACGTACCCGCCCATATCCACGCCCCACAAGCCAAACCGCGTGGGATCCACATCGTCGCGCGCCGCAATCGCCTGAATCGCGCTCCGCAGTTCTCCCACTTCGCGATACCCCAGGGTGGTGCCCGGCAAATTATTTCCGTGCCCCGCAAAGTCAAAGGTAAACACGTTGAATTGCTGATCCTGCAGCGCGCTCACCAGCGTCAGCACATCCGAGCGCTGCGACCCGTACCCGTGGCACACGATAATCGTCGGCGCGCCGCGCAGCCCCGGAAAGAAAAACCCTTCCCGGCTTCCTCCGCCGGCCACCGGGAAAGACATGGTCACCGGATGCCCCATCATCACGCTCAAATCATACGAAGCCGCCACCCGCTGCGGCCGCACAATCTGGTAAACCAAAAAACCCGACACCGCCGCCACCGCCACAAACACAAATAGCGCAATGGCCAGTAGGCTGGTTAGCATCTTGGCCACACTTAAATTGGGGAAGTGAAAGTTGGGTAGCGCCATGCTGGGTATGAGGACGCCAACACTTCCGCGCCTCGTCGAAATGGATGTTAGCACGGAACATCCGCGCCTTTTCCGGGCGCAACTGCTGACCCCGTTATGTTTAGGGCAATTTGTACGGGTTGGTAATGCTGCCGCGCACGTCTATAATGATGGCAGGTAAACCGGGCTCTTGACGCAAATCCTCGATCTTCGCCAAATCCAGTCGCGCTCGCTCGAGCCGCTGTTCCAGGAAGAAATCCGCCACTGGCGCGACGAACTTCACTGGGACTATCGCCCCTCGGTCGAGCTCATCAAAAAATTCATCGACTCGCGCTCGCTCGGCGGCTATGCCGCCATGGAAAACGGCCGCCCCGCCGGCTACGGTTTCTACGTCCTCGAAGATCACAAAGGCCTGATCGGCGGCCTGTACGTCTCCTCGCAGTTCGCGCAGGAACCCATCACTAAAAAACTCATCACCGAAATGGTCACCGCGCTGCACGCCACCCCGCGCCTGGCGCGCGTCGAAGCCCAGCTGATGCCCTTCGGCACTCAGCTCGATCCGATTTTCCTTTCGCAGTATTTCAAACTGCACGACCGCCAGTTCATGCTGCTGCCGCTCCACGAAGCGCGTCTCAACGCCCAACAAATTTCCGGCGGCCTGCGTCTCGAGCCCTGGAACGATCGTGCCTTCGAACCCGCCGCGCGCCTGATCCAATTGGCCTACGCCAATCACGTGGACGGCGACATCAACGACCAGTACCGCACCGAAGCCGGAGGAATGAAATTCCTTCGCAACATCGTGCTGCTTCCCGGCTGCGGGCAATTCCTACCCGAAGCCAGCTTCCTGGTCCGTCCCGCGACGGGCGATCGTCCGGTGGGCATGATTCTCACGTCCACCGTCGCCGAAGGCGTCGGCCACACCACCCAAATCTGCGTGATGCCCGGGCATCAAGGAAACGGCATCGGCCGCGCGCTGATGGAAAGTTCCATCCAGGCGCTGCGCCGCCGCGACTACAAATCCGTTTCGCTCACCGTGACCAGCATCAATTCTTCCGCCGTCCGCCTCTACGAACACCTCGGCTTCCGCACCATAAAAAAATTCGCCGCCGGCGTCTGGAACGCCGCGTAACCCCGCGGGCGGCCGCTTCGCGTCGGCCCGCAGCAAGTCAAAAACGAAAACTCGCGGGAAATGCGCCGCGAGTGGTAAGCGCTACCGCGCCATTCCCTGTTGTCGTGGCTGAAGCCACGACCTACGAAACATTCGCGGCGCACGCGGCGAGCGCTCCGCCTCGTCGCTCTTCGTCGTGGCTGAAGCCACGACCTACAAAACATTTGCGGCGGGTTTGCGCCGCAAGCTCCCACAAAGCGCCGCGGAGCGGCGTCCGACACCGCATCGACGATCCGGCTCTGCCGCGGCGCTCATTTCTTGATCGCGCGATCCTTCAGCAGGCCCTTCAGCTCGTCCATGAATTCTTTCACGTCTTTAAAATCCAGATACACGCTGGCGAACCGCACATAGGCCACCTTGTCCAGCTTCTTGAGCTTGCCCATGATGTGCTCGCCGATATCTTTGGTGGTGCGCTCGCGCTCCGGGGCCTCGCTGACGAACGCCTCGGTCTCATCGACGATCCCTTCCAGCTTGGCCACCGGCACGGGCCGCTTCTCGCAGGCCTTCAGCAGCCCCTGCAACAATTTGTGGCGCTCGAATTTCTCGCGCCGGCCATCCTTCTTGATCACCATGTAGGGAATTTCGTCGATGCGCTCGTAGGTGGTGAAGCGGCGGCTGCACTTCAAACACTCGCGCCGCCGCCGGATCAAATCGCCGGTGCGGGCCTCGCGCGAATCCACCACTTTGTCATCCATGTTGCTGCAGAACGGACAGATCACCCTTCCCTCTCTTCCGATTTATCTTTTCGAAACCGGGGAGCCATGTGTTCCCGCTCGATCTCGGCGATGCCAATTCCCGCGTCGCGTTCCGCGTCCGCTTCCAGCCGCGCCCGTTCTTCGTCCCGCGCGCCCGTAGCCATCGCCCGCAGTTCGCCCATGGACGTGCCTTCGCGCAGCAGCAGCGGCAACCCCACCAGCGAGCAGGACGCGAACGTAATCAGCCAAATCAAAATCGACGCGGTCGCGGCCGGCTCCTTTTCTACTCCAAAGATCAGCGTGAACACAAGAAAGGTGGCGGCCTGCGCCCCGCCGCCCACGCCCGGCAGTTGCGCCGTCGACCCCACCACCGAAAACGCCAGCACCAGCATCGCGTCGGAATAATCGAGCGCCAGCAGTTTCCCGCCCAGCGCGTGCGCGATCCACAGATAGCATCCGACGATCAGCGCCCAGTGCACCGCCGTCAGCGCCGACAAAATCAACAAATCCCCCGCGGTGCGAATTCCCTGCAAGCCTTCGCTGAATCCTTCCAGCAGCCCGACGATTTTCCCGCGCCAGCCCGCGCGCCAGGCCGGTTTCTGCAAGCGTCGCGCCAGCCACTCCGCGCCGTGGTAGCGGAAATAAACCAGGAACGCCACCATGCACAGCAGGCCCAGAATCAAAGCCATGCCGGCCAGGCGCGCCTTGTTCATCAAGTCCAGGTGCGCCATGCCCGGAATTTCTTTGCGCTGGAACAGCAGCAACGCCGACCCGGCGATCACCGCCGCCGCCGCGATGTCGAACACCCGCTCCAGCACGTACACTCCGAACATGCGCGGAATCGACAGCGAATTTTTCTTGGCGATCAGCACCGGACGAATCGGCTCGCCGGCGCGCCCCAGCAGAAAGGTGCAGGCAAATCCGGAGAGCGTCGCGCTGTAGGTCGCCCAGAATTTCGTCGGCCCAAAGGTGCGCGAGAGCCAGTTCCAGCGAATCGCCCGGATGGCGAAGCACCCGTAAATCACCACCAGGGCGAGCACCAGCAACCCCAGGTTGGCGTCGCGCAGCGATTCCCAGACCGTCGACCAGTGAAACCCTTCCAAAGTAATGGAATTGCGGAATTTGTAGAAAAAGTAGCCCAGCGCGGCAACTGCAACAACCACGATGACCAAGCGGCGTGACGTACGATCCATGCGCCAAGAACCGTAGCAGCAAGCCCAGCAAAAATCCAGTATGGTTCGAAAACGCGGTTAGCAAATACCGTGGAATTTGCGGATTAGAATTTACAGTTGGCGTGTGTTTTCTGTGGTTTACGTTGAATTCTAATTGCTGGTAGCGGATTAGAAATGGTGCGCGGCGGGCGGATGTGACGGCGGAAGCGTGAGGCGCGGGCGACGGCGAATGCTCGTTTCCAGCCCGCCGGAAAGACTGTCGATTAGAAATCACGGCGGGCGTTTGTTTTCATGGATTTGGAGGTGTTTTCTAATTGCGCGAAGTGTCGATTAGAAATTCGCGGCTGGCGGAGGTGGGTGCGGGTGGTTTTGAGGGCGGCGAGCGGCGTTTGGATAGAAATGTTGCAGGAAAAACCCAAATTAGAAGACATGGCCGGCCTTTGTTTGGAGTGAGTTGCGGCGATTTCTAATCGGGGGCGCGCAAATTAGAAATGTGGGTGAGGGGCAGGAGTTGGGTGCGGGCGCCGCTGTGGTGCGCATGCGTTGGTGCCCTCCTGCCAGTGCGGGTTTTGGTGCGCCTGCACATAGTGGCGATGCATGATAACACGAAAGGTATGGAAAGGATAAGTACACACGGTTAATTTTTTCAGATCAAACTTACCTCTTTCGCGTGGTATGTTCAGCGGCGAGTAATTCCGAGCCGCACACAGAGGGGTGCATTCACGGACTCTAATCGCGAATTGAATACGCTAGCGGACCTCGACGAACTGGTCCTCAGGTGCCGCGGGGGCGCTGCTAAAACTTACATCACTGAAGCCGTAGCCTGCTACCGGGCAGGGGCACCGCGGGCAGCGATTGTAGCAACATGGGTCGCGGTGCTATTCGATTTTCTAGAAAAGCTTAAAGAACTCGAGATGACGGGCGACGCGAAGGCGAAGGCGACGTTAGAGGTATTTGAAGGCGCCCGCGGCTCAAGCAATTGGAAGGCGTCCTTAGGATTCGAACGTGATGTTTTGAAGTTCGCCGAAATTGATTTCGAACTATTGTCGCCGATCGAGGCGCAGGATCTTCAACGTCTCTCTGAAGATAGGAATCGGTGTGCCCACCCTTCGATGACAACGTCCGATGACCCGTACCAACCGTCGGCCGAACTCGCCCGCAATCACATCAGGAATGCCGTCACCCACCTACTTGCCCATCCGCCCCTCCAAGGAAAAGCTGCGCTCGAACGGTTAATAAAAGATGTGGAGTCAGAGTACTTTCCTTCTGAGACAGCGGACGCGAGGGATTATTTCAAGACCGGCCCTATGGCAAGAGCGCGAACCGCGCTCATACGAAACTTTATTGTGGTGCTCTCGAAAGCACTTTTTGATCAGCCATGGAAGAGTCTTCCACGAAAGCGGCGGTTCGCGGCCTTAAATGCCGTCCTAACCATGCATATCGCAGAGGGTGAGAAGGCCCTCGCCGAGATTCTCCCTCGCTTAGTCGGCGCAGTGCCGGATGAAAAATGGTACCGAGTCGTATTTTATCTGGCCAATATCCAACCGTCGTGGGCCTTGCTGGGTGATGCGGCACGAGTGAAAGCCCGTGAGTACATCCAGAAAGCGACGGAAGAGGATTTGTTCCGATTCATGCCGTATGCGTTGAATGTTCCCGCCCTGCGCCAGCTAACAGAAAATCGCCTTCCCGATGCTTCGACGGAAACCTTGGCAAGAACGGCAAAGGTAAATAGCTCTAGGGAGTTGATAAACGAAGTGCTCGCACGACTTGAGTCTGCCTCATCGTTCCGAGGTGCGGAAAAAATCTTGGATGGCCTTGTGATCCCGCTTGCATCTTCGCTGAAAAACGAAGATATCGAAAGAGCGTGCGAGGCATTTTGTACGAACAAGCAAGTAAAGTATGCGATCCGAGTTCCGGAACTGCTGCGCAATTTGCTAAACGCATCGCCCAACCCAGCGGGTAACGAATCATCATGGCGAAACGTATTTGATACACTTGAAGGTGAACCCGAACTCATCTCGACGGCTGGGAATTTGTCGGAACAACTACGAAATCAATTTGGATTCGAGTAGGACTAAAACAAAATATCGCTAATTTCAATAGTCGGGGAGTCCGACGTGGCGACGCCTGGAAGCGGCAGATCGGTGACAACGTAGAGATTCAACATGTCTTCTTTGTCCATGAACATAAGTTGGCTTCGTTTAGAGGCGTCGAGCTTATTACCAATCCAGTTGCGCGCAGCTTTCGTAATCTCGCCTGCTGCAACAATAAGCGCGTGATCCACTAAAACCCGCTTACCGATATCAGGGTCAAAGATTTCGTGCCCCAGCATCATGAGCGTTTGGTTGTGGATTTCAGCTACGTTCGCGTGCCCGTTCTTGCTGTTTCCCGACGCGTCAATGTTCCCTACTTTGGCCTGGAGACCGAAATAAATTACGTGTTGTGTTGGCAATGTGTATTTCATCCATACGTCTTTTCCATATTCTAGTGCTTTGTCTTTGTGCCCAACGGCGGTAACCCGGTGGAAACCCAAGTGCCGAAACAGCGGGATCAAAACCTCTGCAATCAAGTCGTCTTCGGAATGCTCCTCAAGATACGTTGCTAGTAGTTCTCGCTTCTTTAGCTCTTCGGGAGAAAAAGGTCGGTGAGGATTGGGCGACGGCGCTGCAACCGTCCGCGTTGCGATATGGCGCAGGTAGCACAATTTGTCCTGCGCGTAAAAAGCTTCAAATCCTTCCCGAGCGAGGGCGGCATTTAGGAGTGCGAGAGCGCTTGGCCTGCCGGGGTCATCGTTTTGAACGTCACCTTGATCCATGAGTGCTCTAATCACCCGAATAAAGGTTTCCGGCGGCGTGGCGGCATCTGGGTGCGGTTGCTCAAGAATCTGGCGTAAGACTTCGGCAACCCAATAATTTCTTGTGGAACCATCGTGATGGAACTCGGTTTCGCAATCCCCAAAAAACTCA
>Ga0209222_1000241_pt1 | contig 12144 bp, 9 predicted proteins | sample BlaSpr_A8_Ref_O3_FD_187991 | JGI IMG/M metagenome (GOLD analysis project Ga0209222, IMG submission 187991) | Forest soil microbial communities from Thunder Bay, Ontario, Canada - Black Spruce, Ontario site 2_A8_Ref_O3 (SPAdes) (version 2) | ecosystem: Environmental > Terrestrial > Soil > Boreal...
CGGTATTGTGCAGAAACGGCGGCGGACTCATGTGTGGGGCGGGCTCCTGCGCGGTTTCAGCAGGCGTCGCGAGCCGGATGATGGCGGGGCGGTTCGGCAAAGTGACCAGATTTTGCGCAACGATGATCTTTTCGATTTCATGCAGGCGATTTTCGAAGAAGGGCAGAATCGCCTCGCCGGTGATCTGCTTCTTCTTCAATTCCGTGATTACAGCGCGATAGTCGCTGGACGGATAGCCGTTGGCTTTGGCCACTTGCGCCGCCAATGGCGCCATTTCGTTTTGATACTGCGTAAAGGCGGCGTGCGCCATCTTGGCAATCTGCGCCGGCGGAATATCGATGCCGTAGCTCTCGAATGCGAGAACATATTTCTCGGGAGGCAGGCGAAAATCGGTGCGCGCCTTGGGCAGAATCGCGGTCTTGACCCAGGCGTCGTACTCCGCCAGTTGCACCTTCAATTTTGCATAGGCGGGTTCCCAGCCGGACAAGTTGTACTTTTTAAATAGGGTTGCGATTTCTTCGACATAATTTGAATTGCGGCCCAAATCGATCTCAACCTGTTCCTTCGATGGGAAAATGACGTTGGGTTTTGCGATCTGTTCGAGCTCGCGTTCTTTCAACCTGTCGGTGAAGGGTTTGTAACCGGGCTCGACGCCGGCGTACTTGCGCAACCGCACCAATGCGGCGGAACGGCGTTCCGCAGGGACCTGATCGTCGAGGAGTACGCGCAAACCGCGGAATATCCGCGCGCTGGCGTTATGGAACGGCACCTCGCGCGCGAGTTCGAAGTCTTGCTCGCGAAATCGCAAATTGAAGGCCTTTTGCAGAATCTCGATATCCTCTTTGACATTCTTGTCCGTCACGGTGGCCTGCGCCGCCTTGATCTTCGTCAGCGCGGCCTCGAGTTCATGCCGCGCGGCGATTTCATCCGCGCGCGAGGGATTCGAGATGAGATCGTCGAATTTCGCCAGCCCCTGCGACGAACCTTGTTCGGGAGAGTGCTCAAGCTGCACGCTCAGCAGCATGTTGGTGTATTCGTTGCTTTGCTTGATCCAGCCTTTTTCGGCCTGATCGCCGCCGGCTGATGTGTCCGCCAATCCGGCGAATGAAATGGTGCTCAGAAGTATTGCGGCGCCGAAGTGTTGCAGCATGGAGTTTTCCAGGGGTCGCGAAAAAGGCGCTCATTGTAAACAATTGAGCCGCGCCGCGCCGGATGTCATCCAGAGGATGGATGATGCGTAAGGCCGCCGCCTAAGACCTAATGGCCCCCGTTGAATCGGTATCCCGCGTCGTTGAGCTTTTGAGTGGTCTGGGCCATTTCCGCCGCGTCAAATTTGCCAATCGTACGAGTGTCGTAGATCGATCCGTTCGCAAGTCTAAGCTCGTCTCGCATGAAGGGAACGAGATCCGCGCACGGAACAATGTTGCCTTGGGGTTCGCTCGCAAGCGCGACGACACACGTGTGGCGCTCGCCGTCAAATGTAATGATCGCGGCCGGGTGCGCGGTCATCGCCGCGGCTACAGGCGCCGGAGCGTTGTTGGATGAACCGCAACCAATGAGCAGCAGGGGAGCGAAAATTGCGAAGACACGTCTCATGGAGGCCTCTCGAATCGTGGTTTGAAGACTGATTGTGTTCATCGTTGAATGCGCCGCCTAATTCGCTGCCGCGGTCGGCAGAGTCAGCGCATTCAGCGAACCCCGAACCCGCGCGACTTCGCCGGCGGTCACGTTCGAGGCGTGATTTCCCCAGCTCGTGCGAATGAACGTCAGCAGCTGCGCCACTTCCTCGTTGGATAATCGCCAAGCAAAACCCGGCATGCCCAAGGGAGAGGGAGCCGCGGTGGTGCCGGGCAGGGCGCTACCGGCCAACACCAAGCGGATGAGGGAGTTCGGATCTTGGGCAAGCGCCGAGGAGTTGCCGGCAATCTGCGGCAGCGCCTTTGGGCTTCCAGCACCATCGGTATGGTGGCATGCGGCGCAGTTATCGTCGTACAGTTGCGCGCCGCGATTGGCCTCCTGTCCCTTTGCGAGCGCGGCGGCCGTCGCCGGATTTGCGGCGAACTTGGGCGCATCGCCCGAAGTCGGTGGCAACGTCTTGAGATAAGCGGCCATCGCTTGCAGGTCCGCCTCCGTCAGATTTTGCGTGCTGTGCACGACGACATCGCTCATCGGCGCGCCGGTAACCGACTGCTCCGCGTTGCGAGCGGTGCGCAGCGTCGCAACAATCTCCTCCTTCGACCAAAGCCCAAGGCCATCGCCGACATTGCCCCTGAGGTTGACGGCAACCCAGCCGCCGATCTCTTGTCCTCCGGCGAGAAAGGCAGGCGATGAATCATCCAATGACTTTTCCTGCAGCGTGATCGCGCGCGGCGTATGGCAGCTGCCGCAATGACCCGGGCCTCGAACCAAGTAGGCGCCGCGCGCCACGACGGGATCCACATAGCGCGACGCGTCGAAGGCGGGCGAATCGGGGGAGGGCGCGAACAGTTTGCGCCAAATCGCCACGGGCCAGCGGATCGACAGAGGCCACGGAATGGCATTCGCGTGCTCGCTGCCCGCCGCCGGCGCGACACCGTGCATGAAGTAGGCATACAGCGCTGCGATGTCCGCATCGCTCATCGACGCGTACGAGGGGTACGGCATCGCCGGATAGAGAGTCACGCCCTCATCGTCGATCCCGTGCCGGACGGCGCGATCGAATTCGTCGAGGCTGAATTTCCCGATTCCGGATTCGGGGTCCGGCGTGATGTTGGTGCTGTAAATCGCACCCAGCGGCGAATCGATGGCAAGACCACCCGCAAACGGCTTGCCGCCAGGCGCCGTGTGGCAGGCGCCGCAGTCGGCGGCCACGGCCAGGTATCGGCCGCGCTCGACCGACGCGGCATCCGGGCCCGCCGCCAGGCTGGCCGCGATCGGCCGGGTATGCGTCGGCAATAGCGCGAAGCTCAAGGCGCCGAGGAAGACGAGAACACCCAAGCCTAAAAATACGAGCAGCGTATGCGTGAATTTCCTCATGACAGGCGCTACGTGCGGATCAAGGCGCCCGGACTCTTCAGGTACTGCTCGCGAATCGCCTTCGCGGCCCAATAGGTCAACGCGCCCACCATGCCGGTCGGGTTATAGCCATTGTTTTGCGGGAAGGCATTGGCGCCCGGCGCAAATACATTCGGCACATCCCACGACTGCAAATAGCGGTTGAGCGCGGAGGTCTTGGGATCCGCGCCCATGACGGCGCCGCCGCAGGTATGTGTGCTCTGATAGCGCGTGATGTTGTAGTGCTCGCCAGTTTTCTTTGCGTCTCCGGACAGCGCCTTGGGATTGAGCACCTTGCACATGTCCAACGCCTTGCCGACCAGGAATTGCGAGGCCCGAATTTCGTTGTCGTTCCAGTCGAAGGTCATACGCAGCAAGGGCCGTCCGAATGCATCGCGGTAGGTCGGATCCAAATCCAGATAATTGGCGCGATACGACATGCAAGCGCCCTGCACCTCGTAGTAAAACGAGTGTCTGAAGGCATCCTTGACGCCTTGCTTCCAGGCGCTGCCCCAATTGGGCACGCCGGGAGCCGTGGTAATTCCGCGGATCGGGCCCGAGCCCGGTTGTCTCGCCCAGATCACCCCGCCGCCGATGAAACCCGCCTTCGCGTTGTCCAGCTGATTGCCGTTCAGATCATCGAAGGTGGCGCCGCCGCCGCCGATTCCGATGAAACCATTCGCTTGTACGCTGTCGTCGAAGAACAGCGTGACGCGGTTTAAATTCTGGTAGGAATAGTTGCGGCCAACGGTGCCGGTGCCTGCAACCGGATCATAGGGTTTGCCGATGCCCGACAGCAGCATCAGATGCACGTTGAAGAGTGAAAATGCACAGAGCAAGACCAGATCGGCGGGCTGTTCAGTTTCCTTGCCATCGGCGTCAAGATAGGTGACGCCGGTGGCGCGGCCGCCGGCGTCGTCGAGGTTGACTTTCAAGACTTGTGCATGGGCCCGCAATTCGAACTCCTTGCGCAGGCGCAGCACCGGCAAAATGCTCACATTGGGCGACGCCTTCGAATAATTGAGGCACCCATAGTCGCTGCAGAACCCACAGAAATTGCACGGCCCCATCTGACAGCCATAGGGATTGATGTATGCGGCCGAAGCGTTGGAGGCGGGAATGGGGTAAGCGCTGTAGCCCATTTCGCGCGCGGCTTTGTAGAACAATTCGGCGCCCAGATAGTTGCGGTTGGGCGGCAGGGGAAATTCGCGCGATCGCGAAGCTTCGAACGGATTGCCGCCGGGAATCTTGGCGCCATTGAGCACGCCCGCTTTGCCCGAGGTTCCGCAGACATACTCAAAGTGATCGAAGTGCGGTTCGAGCTCATCATAGGTGACCGGAAAATCCGCGATCGTCATGTCTTCGGGAATAAATTTCGCGCCATAGCGCTGCCGCAAATTGCTGCGCAGATTGAAGTCTTCGCGCAACGCTCGAAAGTGGCAGCCGGACCAGTGCGTACCCGCTCCGCCCACGCCCGTGCCCGGTTTGAAAGAGCCCATCTGCCGATAAGGCACCGCGGTGTCCTTGATGCTGTGGCGCGCGGTAACGGTTTCTTTCGCCAGGCTCTGCAGGAACTTGCGGTGGATGGATCCTTCAAGCTCATCGACGACCCGCGGATACGCGAAGTCGGGCTGCGTATCGCGATCCGGACCGCGCTCGAGCGCCACCACCCGCAGGCCTGCGTCTGTGAGTTCCTTCGCCATGATGGCGCCGGTCCAGCCCATGCCCACGATGACCGCATCGACCCGAGGTTTGACGATGGCCATCAGCCTCGCTTTCCGGCAAGATCGACAGGCGGCAGGGGATAGGGCTGATCGCGAATCTCGACCCAATTCGTATAATCGGCACGCATACCGGGATAACCGATCATCTTCCACGCCGACATGTTCTTGTTCCCGCCGTGCTTGGGGTCGCAGAAGTAACCCATGCGTGTCTCGCTCAAGAGTTGATTGAAAAACTCCTTGGCGGAAATATTTTCGAGCTCGAGCTTACCGGACTCGGCGGATTTGAGCAGCGCCTCCTGATCCTTGTGCTCGAGCTGCGCGAAGCACTTGCCGCTGAACTGCTTCGCGCAGTGAGCGTCGATCCCCTTGATTCCCACCCGCAGAATATCGCGCACCGGCAGCCGGCCTTGATAGCCAAATTGAGGCGCGGCTTCGATGAAGGGACCTTGCATGTACCAAATGTCGCCGCTGGCGTAGGGCGTCTGCATGTGACGGTCGATGAACTCCGGGACGCCGGCTTGCAATGCGCTGGGGCCGATGTTGTCGGCGGGAATCAATTGATCGCAGGCCGCCTGGATGAAGGCCCACTCGGCGGCAGTGAAGAAAGTTGGTTTGTACTCGCCTGGAACCGGGCTCACGTCGGCGGGCTTATCGGCCTCGCGGGTGCAAGCGGTGAGACCGACCACCGCGATCGGAACCAACCCTAAGCTTTTGAACAACTGACGCCGAGATGCTGAAGGCGCTTGATCATCGCTCATTCTTGGCCCCTGTCGCAGTCCTGGCGGGCCAAATATTACCGAGGCGCGCTGCGAATTGTTAGAGCCGCCCGGCAAAAAGTTAGTCGTTATTGCGCAGCAGTTCGTTCAGCGACGTCTTGGCCCGAGTCTGCGCATCGACACGCTTGACGATGACCGCACAGGCGAGGCCGTACTTGCCATTCGCCGCGGGTAGGGTGCCGGGAACCACCACGGCGCCGGCGGGGACCCGGCCGTAAAGAATCTCATCGCGTTCGCGATCATAAATGCGCGTGCTTTGACCGATAAAAACCCCCATGGAAATGACGGCACCGGACTCGACCACGACGCCCTCGACGATCTCGGAGCGCGCGCCGATAAAACAATTATCTTCGATGATGGTCGGACCGGCCTGCAAGGGTTCCAACACACCGCCGATCCCGACCCCGCCGGACAAGTGCACGTTCTTGCCGATCTGCGCGCAGGAGCCCACCGTGGCCCATGTATCGACCATGGTGCCGCTGTCCACATAGGCGCCCACGTTGACGTAGCTGGGCATCAAAACCACGTTTGCCGCGATATGGGCGCCGCGCCGCACCGTCGCCGGAGGCACCACGCGCACGCCGGCGGCGGCGAAGCGATCCGCGCTCCAGCCGCTGTATTTCAGCGGTACCTTGTCGTAGAAATTGAGGGCGCCCGCCGGCATCAGTTCATTGTCATTGATGCGAAAGGACAGCAGCACGGCTTTTTTGAGCCATTGATTGACGCGCCAAGCTCCGCCTTCCGGCTGCGCCACACGCAGCTGCCCCTCGTTCAAGAGATCGATGGCCCTCTCGATCGCCGCGCGCAGCGCCGCGGGCGTATTGCGCGGATTGAGTTGCGCCCGCGCTTCGTAGGCCTCGTCGATGATCGAGGATAAGTCGTCGTGGGAATTCAAGATCGTGTTTCGCGCTTATCCAACGCCTGCATCAGCGCTTCCTGCACGCGCTGGCATGACTCTTCCTTGAGCAGACCGCCGTCCTCACGCGTGATGTAGAACACGTCTTCCGCGCGTTCGCCCACCGTCATGATCTTCGCGCCGTTGATCGCGACGCGTTCGGCGCGAAACACTCGACCGACCTCCGACAAGAGGCCCGGGCGGTCGGCCGCGATCAGCTCGAGAATCGTGCGCTCGTTGCGCGCGTCGACGCCGAAATTCACCTGCGTGGGCGTCCAAAACATGCGGACCTGGCGCGGCGCCCGCCGCGTCACCGCAGGCGGCAAATCCTGGGCCTGCTGCAATACGCGCCACAAGCCGCGCTCGATTTCTCGAATGCGCACCGGATCGGCAATGACCGCGCCGTTGTCTTCGAGCACCACGTAAGTCTCGAGGCTAAACCCATTGGCGCTCGTAATCAGACGGGCATCGACGACATTGAGACCCATTTGATCCAGCACGCCGGTGGTGCGCGCAAAGCTACGCAGCCGCCGCGGCGTGTAGGTCAGCACCGCCGTGCCGCCGCGATCGGTGAGCTGCCGCACGGCCACCAGCGGCGTGTCATCGTCGGCCGTGCGCTCGGCCAGCAACGCCGTGTGCCAGGCGATCTCCTCCGGCGTGTAGCGCAGAAAGTACGCCTCGGTCCACTGCGTCCACACCGCGGCGGCTTGCTGCTGGATCTCTGCGGGTAACTTTGAAAGGGCTTGATCTTGCGTTTCGCGGATCAGCTGCTCTTGGTCGATCGGCGTCTCGAGTCCGCGCCGCAGCGCCCGCTTGGTGCGCTCGTAAAACTCTTCGAATAGCCGCGCCTTCCAGGAATTCCACAATTTTGGATTGGTGCCGCGCACGTCGGCGACGGTCAATACGTACAAGTAGTCCAGGTGAACCTGATCGCCGACATGCCGCGCGAACTCCTGGATGATGTCCGGGTCGCTGATGTCCTTCTTTTGCGAAGTGATCGACAAGATCAGATGGTTGCGCACCAACCACGCGGCCAGGCGCGCTTCGTAGCGGCCCAAGCCTTGTTCCAAGCAGAAGGCTTCGGCGTCGACGGCACCCAATTCTGAATGGTCGCCGCCGCGGCCTTTGGCGATGTCGTGAAACAGCGCCGCCAGATAGGCGACCTCCTGCCGCGGCAAGGATTGCATGATCTGGCTCAAGGCCGGAAATTCATGGTTGAATTTCGGCATGGCAAAGCGGCGCAGATTGCTGACGACGAATAGCGTGTGCGCATCCACCGTGTAGGCGTGGAACAAGTCGTATTGCATGCGGCCGACGACGCGTCCAAACGATGGAATGTAGCGTCCGAGTACGCCGTAGAGATTCATGCGCCGCAGTTCGTGCGTGACGCCGACCGGCGCGCACAGTATTTCCATGAAGAGCCGATGGTGGCGCGGGTTTTGACGAAACTCCTCATCGATGAGCCCGACATGCGCGCCGATCAACCGGATGGTCTCCGCGCGCACGCCGCGCACGTCGGAGTGTTGCTGCAGCAGCACGAATAGCTCGAGCAACGCGGAGGGGTAGCGTGCAAACACCTCCGCATGCGTCACTTCCAAGTAATCGTTGCGAATTTGGAAACGCGCATTGACCGGCAGAGGCGGCGCGCTTTGCGTGAGAATGGCCTCGCGAAACAGCTGCAGCAACATTTCGTTCAGCAGGCTGATATCCATGACCGTGCGGTAATACTTCTGCATGAGCTGTTCGACCGCGAGGGTAAAGCTCGCATCCTCGTAACCGAACAGTTTCGCGAGCTTGATCTGGTAGTCGAACAACAGGCGGTCTTCGCGCCGCCCGGTCAGCACGTGCAGCCCGAAGCGTACTTTCCAGAGGAAGGACTGCGCGGCCTGCAGCTTGCGCAGCTCCTCCCGGGTCAAGAATCCGTGCGCCACCAGCTCATCGAGCGTGTCGGTGCCGAAATGCCGCTTCGCCACCCAGCCGATGGTTTGAATGTCGCGCAAGCCGCCGGGGCTGGATTTGACGTTCGGCTCCAGGTTGTAGGCGGTATCGAAATACCGATGATGCCGCTCGGTCTGCTCCTTGACCTTGGCGGCAAAGAAGTCTTGCGAGACCCAAAGCCGATCCGGCGCGAGCGCGCGGCGCATTCCGGCGAACAAAGGCTCGGGTCCCGCCAGCAGGCGCGCTTCGAACAGCGTGGTCGCCACGCTGATATCGGCGAGACTCTCACGCTGGCAATCATCGATCGATCGAACGCTATGACCCACCTCCAGGCCAATGTCCCACAGGAAGGTGAGGAAGCGCTCAATGTCCGGTTGCCAGTCCGCCGAGTCGCTCTTCGGCAAGAGCACCATGATGTCGATGTCGGAGCTTGGATGCAGCTCGCCGCGGCCATATCCGCCGACGGCGACCAAGGCCAAATCTCCGGCAAATTTCCCGGCGTGATTGACCCACGCCGCGCGCAGCGCAATGTCCACCAGGCGCGCGCGATCGCGCACCAGATCCTCGATCGGCTCGTCAGCGGCGAAACGATCCTTGAGAAGCTCGCTGCCCTGATCGAGGACTTGGCGGAAGATTACGGGGGAGAATTGGCCCTCTTCGAGGGCGGCGGGCACTGCCGTGAGATAAGGCCAGTCGGCGATTTGATCCAGGAACTTGCCGTGGGCGTTCAAGTGGCGGGCACACCCGAAGCCGCCGCGGCGGCAGACGCTTCGACACTGGCGGGCAACGTGAGCACCTCATAACCCACATCGGTGACCAAAATCGTGTGCTCCCATTGAGCGGACAGGGACTGATCCTTGGTCACGACCGTCCAGCCATCGGGCAACAGGCGAACGTCGCGCCGGCCGGCATTGATCATGGGCTCGATCGTAAAGGTCATGCCGGCCGCCAGTTCCAAGCCCGTGCCCGGTTTGCCGTAGTGCAGCACTTGGGGATCCTCGTGGTACACCCGGCCGATACCATGACCGCAATATTCGCGCACCACCGAGAAGCTGTTGGTTTCAGCGTAGGTCTGGATGGCATGCCCGATATCGCCCAGGTGGGCACCGGGCCGGACCTGCTGAATTCCGCGCCACATCGCCTCGTGGCAGGCTGCCGTGAGGCGCCGGGCCATGATGGGGGCATTGCCGGCGAGGTACATGCGGCTGGTATCACCGTGGAATCCATCGCGGATCACGGTGACATCGATATTGATGATGTCGCCGTTCTTCAGGCGCTTATCGCCCGGTATCCCGTGACATACCACGTGATTCACCGAGGTACAGATGGTCTTCGGGAAGCCGCGATAATTCAGGTTGGCGGGGATGGATTTGAGCTCCTCCACGATGAAGTCATGGCAGCGTTTGTCGAGCTCCTCGGTGCTCACACCGGGCTGCACATAGGGCTCGATCATATCCAGGACGCTGGCCGCGAGACGGCCTGCGGCGCGCATTTTGTCCTGTTCGGCGGGGGTTTTGATGGTCACATTCATAGGAAAGTCGGGCAAACTTTTTGGGGCCGGGCGGGCTTTGTTTCTACTGGGGGTTCATGGTATAAAGCGCGGCTATTTTTAACAACCCCGCACGCGTGTCGTCACAATCGACTGGGTGCCCGGTCAGCACTGAAATGAAGGCTTGAGGCCGTCTTTTCAAGGCAAAACTGGGTTGCCGATTGGGATACGCGGAGGCTCAACCCAACCAGGAGTTTTTTTATGACCAGCGTGTCCATGCGACAAATGCTGGAAGCGGGCGTCCATTTTGGACACCAAACCCGCTTCTGGAACCCGAAAATGGCTCCGTTCATCTTCGGCGAACGCAACAAAATCCATATCATCAATCTGGAAAAGACCCAGCCCCTGTACGCCCAGGCGGCGGCCTTTATCAAGGGCGTGGCTTCCGAGGGCGGCAAAGTGCTGTTCGTCGGCACCAAGCGCTCGGCACGCGACGCGGTGCAAAAAGAGGCCACTCGCGCCGCAATGCCCTATGTGAACCAGCGCTGGCTGGGCGGCATGCTCACCAATTTCAAGACCATTCGCCAGTCCATCAAGCGGCTGAACGAACTCGACGAGATGGCGCAAAGCGGCGCCCTGGACCGGCGCGGCAAGAAAGAAGCGCAAATGCTGCGCCGTGAGATGGACAAGTTGCTGCGAAGCCTCGGTGGCATCCGCGACATGACGGCGCTGCCGGACGCGCTGTTCGTCATTGACGTAGGTCATGAGCAAATCGCGATCCACGAGGCCCGGAAACTCGGCATCCCCGTGGTTGCGGTGGTCGACACGAATTGTTCCCCGGACGGCATCGACTATGTCATCCCCGGCAACGATGACGCCATGCGCGCCATCTTGCTGTACGCCGGCGGCATCGCCGATTCGGTCCTGGAAGGCAAGGCCTCGCTGCCCGAGGTGCCCGTCGGTGAGGACGAATTCGTCGAATTGGACGAGGAAGGCAATCCGAAGAAACGCAGCGCCGGCGGACGGCGACCCCCGCCCCCCGCCCGCGGTCAGCGCAAGCAGCCGCCGCGCCGCAAAGTAGCCGTCACCGTCGTACCGAGCGTCGCCGCCGTCGCGGCATCGCTGGACGAGGTTGAAGTCGAGGCCGACGATGTCGATGCCCCGGATACACCGCCCGCGGAAACGCGGCCGGCGAGCGCGCCGCGGCGTCGACCCGCGGGACGACGTGCTCCGGCGCGTGGCGCGTAAACTCGAGGCTATGGCCCAAGGCGCAGCCCAAGCGCCTCCCGGCTTGTTTGCGCAAATCAGCTCAATGAGGAATCGCCGGTGCGGCGGTTGTAGGATCCGATGAATATTACGGCAGATGCAGTCAAACAACTTCGCGAGCGCACCGGCGCCGGCATGATGGAGTGCAAGAAGGCGCTGGTCGAAACCCAGGGCGATTTGGACGCCGCGGCTGAGCTCATGCGTAAGAGCGGACTCGCCAAGGCCGACAAGAAGGCCGCGCGTGTTGCGGCAGAAGGCACGGTTGCGATCGAGCGATCCGGCAGCGACGCGGCGCTCGTCGAAGTCAATTGCGAAACCGACTTCGTCGCCCGCAGCGACGAATTTCAGGCCTTCGCCAAGGCGGTCGCCGCGGCGGCACTTAAAGCGGCGCCTTCCAGCCTGGAGGACCTGCTCAAGCTGTCGCATGAGGGCTCGACCCTGGACGAGCTGCGGCGCGCCTTGGTCGCCAAGATCGGTGAGAACATGGCGGTGCGCCGCTTCGTGCGCGTCTCCTCTCCGGGGCCGCTTGGCACTTATATTCACGGCGCCAGAATCGGCAGCGTCGTGGCGCTGCAGGGCGGCGATGAATCCCTGGCGCGGGATATCGCGATGCACGTCGCGGCGGTGAATCCGGCCTTCATCGATGTCGGCGACGTGCCGGCCGAACTGCTGCAAAAGGAGCGTGAAATCCTGACCGAGCAGACCAAGGGTGAAAAAAAGCCGCCCGAGATCATCGCCAAGATGGTGGAAGGCCGGCTGCGCAAGTACCTCGCGGAAATCACGCTGTTGGGGCAGCCCTTCATCAAGGATGAGGACACGACCGTGGAGAAGCTGCTGAAGGCTGCCGGCGCCAAAGTCACGATGTTCGCGCGCTATGAGGTCGGCGCCGGCATCGAGAAGAAACAGGACGATTTCGTCGGCGAAGTGATGGCTCAGGTCAAAGCCCAGGAAAAGGACAAGAAACACTAAGCGCCTATGACCACGACACCCGGCACGGCTCGTTATCGAAGAATTCTAGTCAAA
>Ga0209222_1000242_pt1 | contig 12135 bp, 10 predicted proteins | sample BlaSpr_A8_Ref_O3_FD_187991 | JGI IMG/M metagenome (GOLD analysis project Ga0209222, IMG submission 187991) | Forest soil microbial communities from Thunder Bay, Ontario, Canada - Black Spruce, Ontario site 2_A8_Ref_O3 (SPAdes) (version 2) | ecosystem: Environmental > Terrestrial > Soil > Boreal...
GGGAAAAGCCCGAGTCGCTGCCGCACGGAAACTCGGGATTCGGTTGTGGATCATGTTGCGAGATCAGATTGATTACCAAGAGTTCTGTCGTCGTGGACACGCGCAACGACACAAAGCGCGGCGAATGCGAAGCTCAATTTCCGGAAGTTGTTGAAAATATGGTAGGCCCGAACGGGCTCGAACCGTTGACCTCCACCGTGTCAAGGTGGCGCTCTAGCCAACTGAGCTACGGGCCTACTGACTGGTCACAATCTTAGCATACGAGGCGCGCGGCGACGCGGGCTACATCACTTACTGAGTCTTGACCACTTCGCCGCCTTTCATCACGAATTGGACGTTTTCCAGCACGCGCACATTCGTCAGCGGGTCGCCCTGCACGGCAATAATGTCGGCAAATTTCCGCGGTTCGAGCGTGCCGACGCGATCGGCCCAGCCGATTAAGTCGGAAGCGTTCAGCGTTGCAGCCTGAATGGCTTGCAAGGGCGACATGCCCATTTCCACCATTTTGCCGAATTCGTGAGCGTTTAATCCGTGCGGGTAGACGGCGGCATCGGTACCAAACGCAACTTTCACACCCGATTTGAAAGCGTGCGAAAGGTTTTGCTGGGCGATGGGCAGAACGAGCTTGGCCTTCTCGATCATGTTCGGCGTGAGGCCCAGCAGTTGCACGTTTTCGATCAGCCAATCTTCCAGATACACGGTCGGAACCAGGTAGGTTCCGCGCTCTTTCATCAAGGCAATATCCTCATCATTGATGTAGCTGCCATGTTCGATCGAATCGACGCCGGCGAGAACCGCGTACTTAATTCCGCCGGCACCGTGCGCGTGCGCGGCGACCTTGCGGCCCAGCCCGTGCGCGGTATCGACGATGGCTTTCATCTCTTCCGGGCTGTACTGCGCCAGCGCGGGATTGTCTCCTTCCGAAAGCACTCCTCCGGTGGCCATAAATTTGATTACGTCGGCGCCGTATTTAATATTTTCGCGAACTTTTTTGGTGACGCCATCGACGCCGTCGGCCACCCCGTCAGACGACCAATCGAATTGCGGCGCAAGGAAATTTTCATCGCCGTGGCCGCCGGTGATGCTGAGGGGAGGGCCAGACACGAGCATGCGCGGGCCGGGGACATCGCCCGCCTTGATGGCGTCGCGCAACGCGATGTCGGAATAGCCGCTCGCCCCTACGTTGCGGACGGTAGTGAAACCGGCTTCGAGGGTGACGCGAGCGTTGCGGGCGCCGGTGAGAGCTTGGCGCGGATACGAAAGATGCAGGCCCGCCGGGCCGGAATCGCGGGGCGTCATGGTGAGGTGCGTGTGGCAATCGATCAGGCCAGGCAATACCGTGGACTGCGATAGATCGATGATTTTTGTGTCCGGCGGCAGTTTGCCGGTCATCTCGGCCGCGTTTCCGATGGCCTTGATGCGGTCGCCTTCGATCCAGACGATTTGATCACTGGCGTACGTGCCGGTGCGAACGTCGAGGACTTTGCCAGCGCGAATCGCGACTTCGGTTGGGGAATTGGGCTTCACCTGCCCCGCGCAGAGTGCGGTCGACATAAAAATCAACACGATCAAACGCAGCCAAGTCTTCATCTCGTTTCCCCCACGATACGCAATTTGTCTTCGACGGATTTGCCACCGGTTCAGCGACGCGGAATTGTATAGCGAATGCCGCAAATTTCTGGATTCTTTTCTTCAAGCTTCCGCGAAAGAACTTTCCGAAATATTTTGCATCCAAAGATTGACAGGCGAAACCGCTGCTGTATGATTATGCAAGGAGATGCATAAAACTGCATAGCGCTACGATGCCGGCACATAAACGATTTCGACAAGGGCAAATCCTAAAAGTTCTGGCGGCGGAGCCCGTGGCCAGCCAGGACGAATTGCGCCGCCAGCTGATTCACCTGGGCCTGCGGGTGACGCAGGCGACCTTGTCGCGAGACCTGCGCGAGCTTCATCTGGTGAAAACGACGGAAGGCTATAAGCCGCTGTCGAGTGCGGCAGTGAAGGAATCGCCTGTGGTCTCACGCCTGGCCCGAGCGGTTAATTCGTTCTTGCTCGATATCCGCCCAGCGCAAAACATGTTGGTCTTGAAAACGCCTCCGGGCGGCGCGCAGCCGCTGGCGGCAGCCGTGGATTCCGAACGCTGGAAGGAAGTGGCCGGCACGCTGGCCGGTGACGATACGGTTCTGATCATTACTCCTTCGATGAAAGCGCGCGCGTCCGTGCAGAAACGGATCGAGGAGATGGTCGGTGAGTGAACCTTTACAAGTTGCGGTGGTGGGGGCCACGGGTTACGCGGGATTCGAACTCGCCCGGCTTTTGCTTCGCCATCCGAACGTGCAGAAGCCAACATTTTATTTGCGCGGCACGCATGCCGACGTTCGTTGCCTCACCGAACTGTATCCGCAGCTGCGCGGCTTGGGCGACGCGCCTTGCAAGCCGCTATCCGTAGATGCGATTGCCAAGAGTGAGGCGGATGTCGTCTTTCTTTCGACGCCGCACGAAGCGTCGCAGGAGCTTGTTCCGGCGCTACTGACCGCAAATCCGGATTTGCGGCTGGTGGATCTCAGTGGTGCATTTCGTTTCCGCGATGGAGAAACATTGGAGCGTTGGTACAAACTGAAGCCATCCGACTTTGGCGCGCAGGCAGAGGCGGTCTATGGTCTTCCCGAGTTGTATGCCGATGCGCTTCCCGAAGCTCGGTTAGTCGCGAACCCCGGTTGCTATGCAACTTCGGTGATTCTTGGCCTGCGTCCGTTGGTCGAAGCGGGCTGGATCGATCTGTCGCGCGGGATTGTCTGCGACTGCAAATCCGGAGTGAGCGGGGCAGGCAAAGAACCGAAGCGGGAAACACATTTTGTCGAAGTTAACGAAAATTTCCGCGCCTACCGGGTACATTCCCATCAGCACACGCCGGAAATCGCGGAGCACGCGGGACTGGCGTTGAAAGATTTTGTATTCACAACGCACCTGCTGCCGGTCGAACGCGGGATTCTTTCAACGTTATATGTCTCGCTGGCGGGAACCCGGAAGGTGGGCGACATCGAAGCGTTGTACCGGAAATTCTATGCGTCGCGCCCGATGGTTCGAATTTTGCCTTCGGGGCAGCTTCCCGAACTGCAGCACGTGACGCACACGAATTTCTGCGACCTCGGATTCGCGCTCGATCCGAGCGGCGAGAGACTGGTCATCGTTTCGTGCCTCGACAATCTGGGCAAGGGCGCAGCTGGTCAAGCAGTTCAAAACATGAACGGGATGTGGGGCTTTCCCGAAACGGCAGGTTTACTGTGAGATTCGTAATCAAAATTGCTGGCGCGCTTCTGGAACGCGAGGAAACGGTGCACACCCTCGCACGCCAGATCAGCGAACTGGCCCGTGACGGCCACGAGTTGCTGGTGATTCACGGCGGCGGAAAAATATTTACGGCAACCCTGGCGCGTATGGGAATCACCAGCCAGTTCGTCAACGGCTTGCGGGTGACCGATCGCGAAATACGCGACGCCGCCATCATGGTTTTTGGCGGACTGCTGAACAAGCGCCTCGCCGGCGCAATTTCTTTGGCCGGGCAACCGGCGGTGGGCATCAGCGCGAGCGATGCGGCGTGTTTTCTGGCCGAGCCGATGCAACTGGACGACCGGGAAGGGGGCTTGGGATTTGTCGGCTACCTAACTGGCGTAAACCTTGATTTTCTGCGTTCGCTATGGCGCGCTTCGCTGGTTCCGGTTGCTTGTTGCCTGGGGCTCGGCGCCGACGGAGAAATCTACAACATCAATGCCGACCACATGGCGGCCGCGGCGGCGGAATTTATTCAGGCCGATCGCCTGATTTTCCTGACCGACGTGGAAGGTGTGCTGGATGGCGCAAAAGTGTTGCGCGTCATCGGCGGCGGTGAGATCGAAGAATTGATTCGCCATAACAAAGTTTCGGGCGGGATGATTCTGAAACTCGAAGCGGCCAAGCGCGCACTGGCGGCGGGAATTTCTGAAGTACGGATTGTCGGCGGCACGTTGCCCGAAGCGCTGGCTTCCGCGATTAGCGGATCAGCTTCCCACGGCACGCGGGTGCTGCCTCTAATTCATTCCTCGGCGGCCGCAACACACGGAGCCACGCCGGTACAATGAAAAAATCAACAGCAGCAGCGCGCCGACAGTCTGCCGCGGAGCAAATCCGCGCTGATGAATCGCGCTACCTTATTAATACCTATCGCCGCCCGGCGATCGTTTTCACGCGGGGGCGTGGCTGCCGGCTCTACGATTCCGAAGGCCGCGAGTATCTGGATTTTCTGGGTGGCATTGCGGTCAACGCTTTGGGCCACGCGCATCGTGATCTGGTGCGGGTGATTCGCCGCGAGGCAGGACGCGCGATCCACCTGTCGAATCTTTTCCAGAATCCGTTTCAGGGGCCGCTGGCACGGAAGCTAGCGGAATGGTCTGGCCTCGATCGCGTTTTCTTTACGAACAGCGGCACCGAAGCGATGGACGGAGTGCTTAAGCTGGCGCGAGCGTACGCGCACGCCAGGTCCGCCAGCGGCAGCACGGCCAAGAAAATTCGGATCCTGGCTCTCGAAAATTCGTTCCATGGCCGAACTTTCGGCGCCGTTTCGATCACTTATCCGGAAAAATATCGCGAGCCTTTTGCTCCGCTGGTGCCCGGCGTGGAATTTGTGAAGTTCAATGATGTCGCCGACCTCGAGCGCAAATTCGACGATACGGTGTGCGCCATCGTTCTGGAAACGATTCAGGGCGAAGGCGGGATTTTTCCGGTCAGCGAGGAATTCTGGAATCGCGCTCGGGCGCTGGCTACGCAGCACGACGCCGCGATGATCGCGGACGAAATTCAGTGCGGCCTGGGCCGCACCGGCCGATATTTTGCGTATCAGCGGTTTGCGTCAGGGCCCGATGCGGTAACGATCGCCAAGCCACTGGCCGGCGGATTGCCACTTGGCGCAATTATCGCGAACGAGCAGTTCGCGTCTGCATTTACGCCGGGAATGCACGGCACCACCTTCGGAGGCGGGCCCTTGATTTGTGCGGCTGCTCTGCAGGTGTTGACCGTCATCGAGAAGCGGAACTTGCTGGAGAACGTGCGTGAACGCGGCGAGCAATTGCGGGCGGGCCTGGAAAAATTGGCGGCGCGTTTCAATTTTATCCGCGAGATACGAGGGGAAGGCTTGATTGTCGGCGTCGATCTTTCGATTGACGGGGGGCCAATCGTCAGCGAGGCGCTGCGTCAAGGTCTGATCATCAACTGCACTCATGAGCACATCATCCGGTTGCTTCCCGCATTTATTGTGACCCGAGCAGAGGTCACCGAGTTTCTGACGAAGTTTGCGAATGTTTTGGAAGTTGTCTCCACCGCTGCAAGTTCTACCACTCAAACCGAATCTGCAACGCGGAAGCAGCCCGCAACACGGGCTGCAGCGAGGTAAACATGAACGCAACGGCAACATCGCCGGCAATTCGAACCAATGATCTCCTGACCGGGATGGAGTGGAGTCCGGCGCAAACGCGCGAGCTGCTCCACCTCGCTGCGGACGTGAAGGCGCGTCCGGATCGCTACCGTGGAGCCTTGGCCGGACGCTTTCTGGCGCTGATTTTTGAAAAGCCTTCGCTGCGCACACGGGTCTCGTTTGAAGTGGGTATCGCGAGTCTCGGCGGCGGCTCGGTTTTTCTGGATCACACCGTTTCGCATCTTGGCGAACGTGAGCCCGTGGGTGACGTGGCGAAGAGTTTGTCGCGTTGGGTGAACGGTATTGTGGCGCGCGTCTTCAAGCAAGAATCGCTGAGTCAGTTGGCTGACAATTCGAATGTGCCAGTGATCAACGCGCTTTCGGATCTCTACCATCCGTGCCAGGGATTCGCGGATTTCTTCACGCTGGAAGAGCGGTTTGGCAATTTGCGCGGGCTGAAAATCGCGTACGTCGGCGATGGCAATAATATGTGTCACTCGCTGCTCAGCATCGGCTCGCGCACCGGCGCGCATATCCGCGTCGCGACGCCGCCGGGCTACGAGCCGGACCCGAGCGTGGTCTCCGAGGCCAAGCGTATGGCTCGCGAGACCCGTGGAAAAATTGAGTTGCTGCACTCGCCCGAAGAAGCGGTGGCGGATACGCAGGCGATCTACACCGATGTGTGGACCAGCATGGGGCAAGAAGATGAATCAGCATCGCGCGCGGCGGCCTTCGCGGACTACCAGGTAAATGACAAGTTGTTTTCCCACGCAGCGGCAGACGCGATCTTTATGCATTGCCTTCCCGCTCATCGCAGAGCAGAGGTTACGGCGGAGGTTATGGATTCGCCGCGATCCATCGTCTTCGAACAAGCCGAAAATCGCCTGCATATGCAGAAAGCGATTTTGCTTACGCTACTCAACTAAATTGCCCTACAAAAACAGATTCGTGCTCGCGTAACAATTCGAAATCATCATGCCTATAGAGGAGATACCTTTGCCAAAGAAAGTCGTGCTGGCCTATTCCGGAGGTTTGGACACCTCGATCATCATTCCCTGGCTCAAGGAAAATTATGACGGCTGCGAAGTGATCGCCATGATTGGCGATCTGGGCCAGCAAGAAGACCTGGAGGCCGCGCGCAAGAAGGCGCTGGCCACTGGCGCCAGCTCGGCGTATGTCGAAGATCTTCGCGAAGAGTTCATCACGCAATACATTTGGCCGACATTGCGCGCCGGTGCCGTTTACGAACATAAATATTTGCTCGGCACCTCTTTCGCGCGGCCCTTACTGGCGCAACGTCAGGTTCAATTGGCGAAACAATTGGGCGCTGACGCGGTGGCGCATGGCTGCACCGGAAAGGGCAACGATCAGGTGCGCTTTGAGTTGGCCGCGAAAGCGCTTGCGCCGGATTTGAAAATTATTGCTCCCTGGCGCGAATGGAGCATCGTCTCGCGCGAGGAGGCTATTGCCTACGCGCAGAGTCACAACATTCCGGTGGAGCAAACCAAGAAAAATATTTACAGCCGGGATCGTAATATTTGGCACCTGAGCCACGAAGGCGGCGTACTGGAAGATCCGGCCAACGCTCCCGATGAAGCGATGTGGCAATGGGTGGTGGCTCCCGAAAAGGCCGCGGAAAAACCGACTACGGTCGAAATTGGGTTCGAAGGTGGCACACCAGTTTCTGTCGACGGTAAAAATCTGGGCGCGATGGCACTGCTTAATAAATTGAACGAGATCGCGGCGGCCAACGGCGTTGGCCGGATGGACATCGTCGAAAATCGGCTGGTAGGAATAAAATCTCGGGGAGCATACGAAACTCCCGGCGGCACTTTGCTGGTTACTGCTCACCGCGAACTGGAATCTCTCGCGCTGGATCGCGAAACCGCGCATTACCAGCAACAATTGGCTTTGCGTTACGCTGAAATGGTTTACTACGGCATGTGGTTTACTCCTTTGCGAGAATCGCTTGACGCGTTCTTTACCGCGTCGCAAAAGCGAGTCACCGGATCGGTTGCGCTCACGCTTTGTCGCGGAAACGTCACCATCGCTTCGCGACGCTCGCCGTATTCGCTGTACCGCACCAATCTCGCCAGCTTCACCATGACCGGCTATAACCCAAAAGACGCGGAAGGCTTCATCAATCTTTTCGCGCTGCCGATCACGGTGCCGCAAGAGGCGCAAGTGCCCCAAACTGAAAAAACCACGCAGAAGGCCCGCGCCTGATGACCGCTCCCGGTCCTCAAAAAATGTGGGGAGGCCGGTTCGAGCGCGGACCCGACGCGTTGTTCTACGAGTTTGAACGCTCGTGGAGTTTCGATCGCCGTTTGCTGCCCCAGGAACTCGCACTCGATCGTGCCTGGGCGCGAGCTATCACCACAGCTGAAATCCTCACGACCAAAGAATGTGCGGCGATTATTGAGGCGCTCGATCAAATTGAAAAGCGCGCGCAAACCGATCTGGCCTGGCTTGATTCGTCGCCAGCGGAAGACGTGCATCATTTCGCCGAGACCGCGTTGATCGAAAAGCTGGGGCCGCTCGGCGCCAAGCTGCACACCGGCCGCAGCCGCAATGAAATGGTGGCGACGGAATTTCGGATGTATGTGAAGCAGGCTGCCGGGGAAATCATTTCCACAGTTGGTTTGCTCGAAGCTGCGTTTGCCGAGCAGGCCGAGAAAAACCTTGGAGTTCCCATGCCGGGCACCACTCACATGCAGCACGCCCAGCCGTTGCTGCTCTCGCACTGGTTGCTGGCGCATGGAGAAGCGTTTGATCGTGACGCGGAAAGGTTTTTGGCGGCGGCAAAAAGCGCGGATGCTTGCCCACTCGGCTCCGGCGCGCTGGCGGGATGTGCGTTTCCGTTGGATCGCAACGCACTCGCGCAGGATCTCGGATTTCCCCGGATCACTGCAAATAGCCTGGATGCGGTCAGTGACCGCGATTTCGCGCTCGAGTATCTTTTTGCGCTGTCTGCACTGGCCATGCATTTGTCCCGGTTGGCGGAAGATTTCGTTTTGTTTGCGACTCCCGAGTTTGCGTTCATCGAATTGCCGGATGAGTTTTCCACGGGCAGCAGCCTGATGCCCCAAAAAAAGAACCCCGATGCCTGGGAGTTGATCCGCGGGAAAACGGGCCGGATTTATGGCGCACTGATTACCGTGCTCACGACCTGCAAGGGTCTGCCCTCGAGCTACCAGCGCGATTTGCAGGAAGACAAGGAAGCGTTGTTCACCGCGCACGATCAGGCCCTGGCCATGACGCGAATCGCGGCGGCAACGTTGGGTGCAACCCGCTTCCGCGAGGACAAACTTCGTGAATCGGCTTCGGATCCTGCGCTGGTGGCCACTGAAATCGCGGACTACCTGGTGAATCACGGCGTGCCATTTCGCGAGGCGCATGAAATCGTGGGAAAAGTGCTGCGCGCCGCGGAACAGGAAGAAAAGACGGTTCGCGATATGCCGCTCGCGCGCCTGAAAACATTTTCGCCAGCCTTCGGCGACGATTTGGGCACGATGCTTACGCTTGATTCGGCGCTCGCGCGCCGCAACATTCCCGGCGGTACAGCGCCCACTGCTGTTCGCGCGGCACTCGATGAATTCAAGGCGCGGCTCAGTTCACGCGCGAAGATTTCATGAAATCCCAACAATCGAAGCTGCCGAACCAAACATCCGCATCGCGGCGCATTTCGAATGCGGACGTTCCGCGCGGTTTCGCGTATTCCTCCATGGCGTGCGGCCTGAAAAAATCCGGATTGGACTTGGGACTAATCGTCAGCGAAACGCCGGCTACCGCCGCGGCCGTTTTCACCACCAACCGGGTCAAGGCCGCCCCGGTCATCACCTCGCAGCTCCATCTGAAGAAGTCCCGAACGGAGATGCGCGGCGTCGTCGTGAATTCCGGAAACGCGAACTGCTGCACAGGTTCGGAAGGATTCACCGCCGCTACGGCAACGACGCTCAAGGTCGCTAAAGAATTAGGAAAGCTTCGTCCGACGCAAATTATGGTTTGTTCCACGGGCGTTATCGGGGTTCCGCTGCGATGGCAGAAAATAGTTAACGCGGTACCGAAGCTGGTTCGCGCCCGCGGAAACAACGCGCGTGCGTTCACCGAGTTTACGCGCGCGATTATGACCACTGACAGCCGTCCAAAAAGTGCGTGGGCCAAATTTCGCCTCGGGGGCAAAGAGGTGCGCATTCTCGGATGCACGAAAGGCGCGGGAATGATTCAGCCCAAAATGGCAACCATGCTCGCTTTTCTGGCTACCGACGCTTCGGTTTCTCCGGCGTTACTCGCGCGGGCGCTGCGATCAGTCGTGAATGGTACATTCAACGCCATCACTGTGGATGGCGACACGTCCACGAATGATACGGTGACGCTGCTGGCGAATGGAGAATCCGGCGCGCGCAAAATTACGCGAGAAGATGCAGCGTACAAGAATTTCTGCGGGGCGCTCGAGGAAGTCTGCAAATCGCTCGCCTTGCAAATTGTGGCCGATGGCGAAGGCGCCCAACGGGTGATCGAAATCGAAGTGCGCGGAGCGCCGTCCGATGCCGCGGCCATTCAGATCGCGCGCACCATCGCGAATTCTCCATTGGTCAAGACGGCTTTTGCCGGCGCGGATCCCAATTGGGGCAGGATTATCGCGGCCGCGGGCCGCTCCGGCGTCAAATTTGAATCCAATCGCGTGGACATCCATCTGGCTGGTCTTCCGGTTTGCCGCCACGGCCGCGAACACGCTTTCGACGAGCGCGTCGCGCATCGCAAGATGTTGGCATCGTTTGTTCCGGTCGGCGTCAATTTGAATTCGGGCGCCGGGACAGCACGCATGTGGACCTGCGATTTCACGACGGAATATATTCACATCAACGCGAGCTACCGCACGTAGTTCGAAATCAGAAAACGCAGTGAAATTGCGCTGAAATATCGTCACCCGCAAAAACTCCCGCCGAAGCCCTTCTGAAACTCCCAGTTGTTGACTGTCCAAGGCAATAAGAACAAGATGCTGCCAGTTGCTGGAGCGCTCGCTTCAGACCGGGTAGGGCCCATCGCCAGATGGAGTCCCGCGGCCGAAATCCTGCTTCTTCAGCTTCTCAATGGCGCCCTGGTGTGGATCAGGAGCCCAAGGAGCACGGTCCATGAAGAAACTGTATCTCGGCAATTTGCCATTCAAGGCTACTGAAGAGCAAATTGCAGCGATGTTCGCGGAGATCGGAGTGCAACCCGATCAGCTCACGCTTTTACGGGACCGCTTTACCGATCAGCCGCGCGGTTTCGGGTTCGCGGAAATTGCCAATGATGCCGACGCGGTGAAGGCGATTGAAGCGTTGAACGGAAAAGATTTTCTGGGACGCGCGTTAGTGGTGAATGAAGCACGACCGCAGGAAGGTGGAGGCGGAGGTGGTCGCGGAGGCCGTGGTGGGCAAGGCGGAAGCGGCGGCGGACGCGGCGGACAAGGCGGCGGAGGCAATCGCGGTGGTCGCGGCGGAGGATATGGCGGAGGCGGCGGCCGCGATCGATAGTGTTGCGGAGTGTCTGCATGCAAAAGAGGCGCGACGTGCTCGCTCCTCTTTTTTTTGCACTTGGAAATTTCCAGGGAGTTTAAGGCGTTTTGAATGCGACTCGCGAATTTAGCCGACGGCGATTTGGGAGTTGTGCCGGCCAGCCTTCATCGGCACTTCTGAAACTTCCACGCGGCCGGATTTGTATTCGTATTTCAGCAGCGAAGCAGTGCGGATTCCCCTGAAGGTCAACTCGTTGACGTCAAGTTTTTCTTCGGCCCTTGCCAAGTCTTCCGGTGAAGCGTACAGCGCGGGCTGGCGCGGAAGAAACATCGGACAGCAATCATGAAAAGGTTCGGCGGAAATGGGGTACGTGCCGATTTTTCTGGCCGCAACGATGATGTCTTCTTTGTCGGTTCCCACCAGCGGGCGAAAAACAACCATCTTCGATGCGGCGTCCACGGCGACCATATTATGCATAGTTTGCGATGCGACCTGGCCGAGACTGTCGCCGGTGACCAGCGCGAGCGAACGATCACGCCGGGCGAAAGCTTCGGCAATTCGCAACATCATGCGCCGGTACAAGAGCACCCGGAATTCCTCCGGCGCGCTGCTCGCAATTTCGCGCTGAATCGGTTCAAAAGGCACTCGATATAATTTCGCGTGGGTCTGGTACGGCACCAACTGTTTAACCAGTTCGCCCGCGACATAGGCCGATGATTCGCCGGGCTGTACGCCGGCACCATAAAAATGCACGAAAGTCAGATGAGCGCCGCGCTTCATCATTTGATACGCAGCAACCGCGGAGTCGAATCCTCCGGAAAGAAGGCAAGTCAGGCGGCCAGCCGTATTGGCGGGCAGGCCTCCGGCACCAGGAATTTTGCGTGCGTAAACGAGAGCGATACCCCGCATGATTTCGATGTAGCAGGTCAGCTCCGGATCTTTCAGCCGGACACGCACCTCGCGATTCTGCGCGCGCAGACGATCGAGAATATATTTTCCAACCGCCGCTTCCGTTTCCACGCTGGATAACGGGAAGGATTTGTCACTGCGCTTTGCACGCACCGCAAAATTGAAAAATCGAAGAACTTCGACCTGCTTCCAGGCTGTTTCGCAAAGAACTTCCATCGCTCGGTCAGTAGGTTGGGCAATTGCATAAAAGGCAATTCCCAAAACGCGATCGATTCT